>Ga0180221_1002375_pt1 | contig 11041 bp, 7 predicted proteins | sample eDN5th37CKraftMG_FD_151339 | JGI IMG/M metagenome (GOLD analysis project Ga0180221, IMG submission 151339) | Enriched Miracle-Growth compost microbial communities from Emeryville, California, USA - eDNA 5th pass 37_C Kraft MG (version 2) (version 2) ...
ACATGGACCTGCGCGGCGCCGGGGATCTCCTCGGCGAGGAGCAGGCCGGGCACGTCAAGCTGATCGGCATCGGCCTCTACCAGCACCTGCTGGAGGGCGCGTTGCGTACGGCGCGCGGCGAGGCCGAACAGGCGGAATGGACGCCCGAGGTGAGGCTCGGCATCAGCGCCGCCATCCCCGAGGAGTACATCGCCGAGGACGCGCTGCGCGTCGAGCTGCATGCCCGCATGGGCGAGGTGTCGCGGAAGGGCGATGCCGCCGCGCTGGAGGATCTGGCTGAGGAGATCGAGGACCGTTTCGGCGGGCCGCCCCCGCCGGTGCGGCACTGGCTGGACCTTGCCCGGCTGCGGCTGCGCTGCCGTCATCTCGGCGTCCGCCGGCTGGAGGTGGGGCCGCAGGGCGCGGTGGCCCAGCTCGAAGGCGAGCGGCTGGTGCTGCGCCAGCCCAGCGACACGCCGGCGGAGCGGCTGGCCCTCGCCACGCGGCTGCTGGCCAATGTCCGCCGCCACCGCCGGCAGGCGGCGTGACGATCCCGGCTAGCGCCTCTCCGCCAGCCAGGCCTGCGCCGCCCGATCGGCACCGGAGGGCAGCGGCGCGGCCGGCTCGCGCATCCAGGCCAGCACGTCCTGCGCCACGGTGGCGCGGTTCCGGTCGCGCAGCAGCATGTGGTAGCCGCGCGGATAGTAGGCGGCGCGCTGGTGGGCAGGGTCGGGCAGCATCCGCACCAGGCTGCGCACCGGCCCGGCGTCGATGATCCGGTCCTCGCCGCCATAGAGCACCAGCAGGGGCTGCCGGACCTGCGGGGCCGCGGCCACAGCCCGGTCCATCAGCCCGACCAGCCCGAACACCGCATCCACCCGCACCTGCTTGTAGGTCAGCGGGTCGCGCCCCCAGCCGCGCATCGCCTCCTCGCTATCGGTGGGCGCGAAGCCGGGTGCCGAGTTCTGGATCTCCAGCAGCGGGACCGTATGCGCGGCGAAGTCGAGCAGACCGCGGCTCAGCCAGGACATGCTGGCGCGCCCCTCGACCGCCGGGGCCACCAGGATGATGCCATCCACCGGCGGCGGATCGGGCGAGGCGGCGGCGACCAGCGCCACCGCGCCGCCCATGCTCTCCCCCATCAGGTAGAGCGGCACGCCGGGGTGGCGCTCGCGGATCAGCCGCGCCGCCCGTATGGCGTCCTGCGCCAGCGCCTCCGGCCCCGGCCAGACGCCATGATGCGGCGCGCCCCCGAAGCCGCGCTGGTCATAGGCGTAGAAGGCGATCCCCGCGGCGGTGAACAGCCGGGAGGCACGGGCGAAGGCATTGTTCGCCGTATCCCCGAAACCGTGCAGGCCGAGGATGACGGCGCGGGTCGGCCCCTCCGCCGGCCAGGAGCGCAGCGGCAGCGCGGCGCCATCCGGCATGGTGAAGGTCTCGGCCGCCATGCTGGCGGGCATCACCGCCGGGCCCGGGCCGATCATGCGCGGCGCGCATCCGGCCAGCAGGGCGGCGAGCAGCGCCGGCGCGAGTCGGCGGCGCGCGGATCTCATGGCGGGCGGCATGGGGATGGCGGAGCGTCCTGCATGCGGCGAAACAGGGACCGGAACAGGCCGGCGACCCAGCTTAGCGCCGGGTTCCCCGCCGGTGCGAGCGCCGTTACGTGACGCGTGCCACAGGAGGCCTTCTCCGCGCGCCGGCCAGCGCGGTCAGCGCCGGCCTTCGAAGGCCAGCCGGGCGGCGAGGCCGGCGAAGACCGCCGCCAGCAGGAATTGCGGCGCGCGGCCCAGCCGCCCCCCCGACAGCACCCGGCCGATCCGGCTGGCCGCCAGGATCACCGCGCCATTGACCGCCGCGCCGGCCAGGTTGAGCACCGTGGCCAGCACCAGGCTCTGCGCCAGCACGGAGCCCGCCTCGGGGCGCAGGAACTGCGGGAACAGCGCCAGCACGAAGAGCGCCACCTTCGGGTTGAGCAGGTTGGTCAGCAGGCCCTGGCGGAACATCGCGATGACCGGGGCGCGGCGCAGGCCGGGCGGCGGGCTGGCCGCCGGCGCGGGGGCCCGGATCGCCTTCCAGGCCAGCCACAGCAGATAGGCCGCCCCGGCATAGCGCACCACGTCATACGCCACCGGCACCAGGATGAAGAGCTGCGCCAGGCCGAGGGCGGCCGCCAGCGCATGGCCATAGATGCCGACCTGGATACCGGCCAGCGTGGCGAAGCCGGCGGCGCGCCCCTGGCTGAGGCTGCGCGAGGCGACCAGCAGCATGTCCGGCCCCGGGGTGACGGCCAGGGCCAGGCAGGCGGCGGTGAACAGCGCGAGGGTCGAAAGCTCGGGCATATCTCAGGCTCCTGGAGGGCTGGCAGGCTAGGGCAATCCGCAGATGAACGGAATGCTGCCCGCCCGCTTCCCGCCGGACGCGGGGCGGGTTAGCAGGACGGCATGAGCGCGACGCCCCGCCCGATTCCCGTCCAGGACCTGACCGAGGCGCAGGCCGCCGAGGAACTCGCCGCCCTGGCGCGCGAGATCGCGGCCGCCGACATCGCCTACCACCAGGAAGACGCGCCGGTGATGACGGATGCGGAATACGACGCCCTGCGTCGCCGCAACGCCGCCATCGAGGGGCGCTTCCCTGCCCTGAAGCGCAGCGACAGCCCGAGCGCGGTCGCGCCCGGCGCGCCCCCCGCCGCCGGCTTCGCCAAGTCCCGGCACGGCACGCCGATGCTGAGCCTGGACAACGCCTTCGCGCCGGAGGATTTCGCCGAGTTCGCGAAGAGCATCCGTCGTTTCCTCCGGCTGCCCGAGGACGAGACCCTGCAATTCGTGGCCGAGCCAAAGATCGACGGGCTTTCGGTCAACCTGCTCTATGAGGGCGGGCGCTTCGTGCGGGGCGCGACGCGCGGTGACGGCGCGGTGGGGGAGGACATCACCCGCAACCTGGACACCTTCGACCCCGCCATCCTGCCGCGCGAGCTCCCCGCCCCCTTCCCCGCCAGCATCGAGATCCGCGGCGAGGTCTTCATGACCAAGGTGGATTTCCTCGCCTTCCACGCGGAGCAGGTGCGGCTGAGCGAGGAGCGCGAGCAGCGGCGCGAGCGCGGCGAGAAGGTCGGGCCGGAAATCCGCATCCCCGCCAATCCGCGCAACGCCGCCGCCGGCTCGCTGCGGCAGCTCGATCCCGCCATCACCGCCAGGCGGCCGCTCCGCCTCTTCGCCTATGCCCAGGGTGAATCCAGCGAGCCGGTGGCCGAGACGCATTGGGGCTATCTGGAGCGGCTGCGCGGCTGGGGCTTCGAGGTCAACCCGCTCTCCCGCCTGCTGCCGGACGAGCACGCCGCCGCGGCCTTCCAGGCCGAGATGACGGAGCAGCGCGCCGGCCTCGCCTACGACATTGACGGCGTGGTCTACAAGCTGAACCGGCTGGACTGGCAGTCGCGCCTCGGCTTCGTCGGCCGTGCGCCACGCTGGGCGATCGCCTGGAAGTTCGCGGCCGAGCAGGCCACCACCCGGCTGCTCGACATCCAGATCCAGGTCGGCCGCACCGGGGCGCTGACACCGCGCGCGGTGATGCAGCCGGTCAATGTCGGCGGCGTCATGGTGCAGCACGCCACGCTGCACAACGAGGACGAGATCGCACGCAAGGATGTGCGCATCGGCGACACCGTCATCCTGCAGCGCGCCGGCGATGTCATTCCGCAGATCGTCGGCGTGGTGGCGGAGAAGCGGCTGGCGGAAAGCAGGCCCTTCGAATTCCCCACGCTCTGCCCCGCCTGCGGCAGCCACGCCGTGCGGCCCGAGGGCGAGGTGGTGCGGCGCTGCACCGGCGGACTGGTCTGCCCGGCCCAGACGGTGGAGCGGCTGAAGCATTTTGTTAGTCGCAACGCCATGGATATCGAGGGGCTGGGCGAGGAAAACATCCTCAAGCTGCATGACGAAGGGCTGGTGAAGAGCCCCGCCGATATCTTCCGCCTCGCGCAGCATGCTGACCGCATGCGGCAATGGGAGGGCTGGGGCAAGTCGGCCAAGGGCACGGCGACGAAGAAGGTCGCCAACCTGCTCGCCGCCATCGAGGCGCGCCGCCATGTGCCGCTGGAGCGCTTCATCTTCGCGCTCGGCATCCGGCGCATCGGCGAGCAGAACGCCAAGCTGCTGGCGCGGCACTATCATTCCCTCGCGCATTGGCGGGAGAGGATGCTGGCGGCCGCCACCATCGGCTCGGAAGCACGGGAAGAGCTGGGCTCGATCCAGGGTATCGGCCCGGCCATCGCGCAGGAGCTGGTCGAGTTCTTCGCCGAGCCGCGCAACCTCGCGGCGCTGGATGACCTGGCGCGCGAGGTGGCGCCGGAAGAGGCCACTGGCTTCTCCGCCGCCGACAGCCCTTTCGCCGGCAAGGTGGTGGTCTTCACCGGCACGCTGGAGCAGACCTCGCGCGACGAGGCGGAGGCCCTGGCCGAGCGGCTCGGCGCCAAGGTGACCAAAAGCGTTTCGAAGAAGACCGACTTCGTGGTGGTCGGTGCCGATGCGGGCTCCAAGGCGAGGAAGGCGGCAGAACTCGGTATCCGCACGCTGACCGAGGCGGAATGGCGGGAGATGGCGGGCCTCTGAGCCCGCCAGCCCCGCTTCCCTTCAGGGGCGCGCCTCCAGGATCAGGTTGAACGGCGTCTCGGCGGCGCGGCGGATGCGGGTGAAGCCCGCCTCCTCCAGCACCGCGCGCAGCCGCGCCTCCCCGGCCTGGGCGCCCAGCGCCAGCCCGACCTCCTGCGACAGCGAGGCGGGGGTGCAGATCAGCGTCGAGGCCGAATAGTACATCCGCCCCACCGGGTTCAGATTGTCGGCCAGCCGATCCCGCGCGAAGGGCTCGACCAGCATGAACAGCCCGTCCGGCGCCAGCGCCTCGCGGATGTGCCGCGCCGCGCCCACCGGGTCCCCCATGTCGTGCAGGCAGTCGAAGGCGGTGATCAGGTCGTAGTTCGAGCCATGGAAGGCCTTCGCCGAGGCGGTCTCGAAGCGGGCATTCGCCACACCGCTCGCCTCGGCGGCCTTCCGCGCGCGGGCCACCGAGCCCTCATGGTAGTCGAAGCCGGAGAACTGCGAGTTGGGGAAGGCGCGCGCCATCAGGATGGTCGAGGCGCCATGGCCGCAGCCGACATCCGCCACCTTCGCGCCCTTCTCCAGCCGGGCGACGGCACCATCCAGCGCGGGGAGCCATTCCTGCAGGAGATGCGCTGAGTAGGCGGTGCGGAAGAAACGCTCCGTGCCCTGGAACAGGCACTGGCTGTGCTCGTGCCAGCCCACGCCCCCGCCGGTGCGGAAGGCCTGCCGCACCTTCGGCTCGTCCATATAGGCGGCGGCGATGATGTCGAAGGCGCCGGCCAGGAAGACCGGACTGTCCTCCCGCGCCAGGGCCATGGCCTGCTCAGGCGACATCGAGAAGCAACCGGACTTCGCGTCATAGGTGACGTAGCCGGAGGCGGCCTGCGCGGCGAGCCATTCGCGCACGTAGCGCTCCTTGGTCCCGGTGCGGTCGGCCAATTGCTTCGGGGTGAGCGGGCCATGCTCGGCGACCGCCTTGTAGAGGCCGAGCTTGTCGCCGATCAGCACGAGCGCACCGCTCATCGCCGCGCTCATGTCATCGACCATCTTGCCCATGAAGGCGTGCAGCCGGCCTTCATCAACAGTCATTGCGGTGGACATCTGCGTTCTCCCGACATTCGGGGCCTGCAGGCACGTCGCGCGAGGCCGGACCGGATCCGCTCACGCGCGGCTTCGTCCTGGGCTCCTGCTGCCGTGCCAGAGTCGCACACCGGAAGCGTGATGGGGATCGCGAGCCAACCTTAGCCCGCCCGGCCGGTGCCCCGGCCGGCGCACGGAAAGGCAACGGCGGAACAGGCAGGCAGCTTGCGGCAGCGGGCGCTCCGCTGGAAAGCGAATCCCTCTCCCTCCCGGGAGATTGATTCCAATACGGAACATATTGCCGCGTGGGGCGGCGGCCTCGTCCTCAGAGTGGCGTGCAGGCCGCGACCAACGAGCCGACGGAGCCGGCTCGGGTTGCTTCACGGCCCGCCCTGCACACGAGCCCAAGCATCTCCCTGGCTCGTTCCACGGGGCTCAGCAGTGCAAGGTCGTTCAGCCGCTGCTCAGAGGACACCAGCGTCAGCACCTCGACTTCCAGGAAAAGTTTCGCAATCTCTGCGGGAACGTCATTCCATCAAGGCACGTAATCCGTGCCCCTCTCCCGCATTCACAATTATTTGATGCAGTTTTTCATGAGGTTATAAACTTATGGTTGATGTGCTTTGATGGTTGGGTCCAAGGAGACCCCAGCAATGGCACTTCTCAGCCTAACCCTTCCCTCCGGTCCCCTAACAGTCCCCGAGAACGGACAGCCGGAAGAAGCTTTCGGCATTGTAGGAATCGCTTCCGGCCTTCTGTCCACGCTGAACCTGGCCAGCCTGCGCCTAACCGGCGAGGATGCGGAGCTCTTCGGCCTGAACACGGCCAATCTGGCCAGCCTCGGCCAGGTCGAGATCTACGCCCGGCAGCCCTTTGACTTCGAAGACGCGGAGCAGCGCAATTTCAGTGTCATCCTGGAGGCGGCTCTCCTTGCGCCTCTCCCCCTTCTCGGCGACTTGCTGACCCTGTCGTCGGATCCGATCAGCATCACCGTCACCGATGTCAACGACAATCCGCCGGAGAGCCCGGGCTTTCTCGACGGCGGCACAGCAGCGAACGTCCTGGCCAATGTCCTAGGGGCCACCATCGGCGACCTGACGGCCATCGACCTCGATACGGTCGGTGATCTCGTGTTCCGCGTTCTCGGCCCCGATGCCGATCTGGTCACGATCGAGGGCAATACGCTGAAGCTGCTCGATACCGTCTCCCTGACGGCAGGGCAGACGCTGGATCTCGAGATCGCAGTCTCGGACGGGTTGCATGCCGAGGTTTCGGTGCCCATCAGCGTCGGCACCCTGCCGCCCAGCGACGGCAGCGATGCCCAGCCCGGCAGTCCGGGCGACGACACGATCCCGGGGACTGACGGGCCGGATATCCAACTGGGGAATGGCGGCAACGATGTCCTCGTCGGCAGCCCGGGAGCCGACATGCTCGATGGTGGCCCCGGCACGGACACCGCCGACTACTCCGGCAGCCCGGCGGCAGTCACCGTCGATCTCACGGCGGGCACCGGCGCCGGCGGCGACGCCGAGGGGGATACACTCACCTCGGTCGAAATCGTCATCGGGTCCAATTTCGACGATACTCTGACCGGCAAGGCGGGCGCGGACAGCAGCCTCTTCGGCGGTGGCGGGAACGACACCCTGATCGTCATGCCAGGCAATGAGTTTGTCGATGGCGGCAGCGGAAACGATACCGCCGTCCTGTCGCAGCCCCTGGCGGCCTACGAGATCCAGAACCTCGGCCAGCGGATCATCATCTCGAATGCTGACGGAACCGCGACGCTCACCGGCATCGAGCAGATCCGCTTCGAGGACGGCACCCTGAACCTCGCGGATGGCGATGACCTCTTCGATCCGGTCTACTACGAACGGAACAACTACGATGTCTACCTGAACGGCACCGATCCCAGGCAGCACTACGACCTGTTCGGCCGCTTCGAAGGGCGCGACCCCAACGCCCTCTTCTCCACCGCCGGCTATCTCTCGGCCAACCAGGATGTCGCCGCCGCGGGCGTGAATCCGCTGAAGCATTTCCAGGAATATGGCTGGAAGGAAGGGCGCGATCCCTCGGCGGCCTTCGACATCGAACACTATCTGGCACAGAACCCGGATGTGCGGGCGGCGGGCCTCAATCCGCTGGAGCACTACCTGACCCACGGCGCGGCGGAAGGGCGGTCCATTGCACCGGCCGTGGGCAAGGTGATCACCAATGACTTCGATGCCGAATTCTACCTTCTCGCGAATCCGGATGTCGGGGCGGCAGGCGTCGATCCGTTCGTCCATTACCTGACCTTCGGCGCCAGGGAAGGGCGGGACCCCAATGCCTATTTCGACACGGACGGCTATCTCGCGCGCTACGAGGACGTGGCGAAGGCCGGCATCAATCCGCTGCTCCACTACCTGAATTACGGCGCACAGGAAGGGCGGGATCCTTCCGCCCAGTTCGACGCCCCGCTCTATCTTCAGGCCAATCCGGATGTCGCCACGGCGCGGCTGGACCCGCTGGGCCACTACCTGCAGTACGGCTCCGCGGAAGGGCGCGAGGCGATCAACGACGGCGTCCTCGGCTGACGAATGGCACCTTCGGCCCGCCTCCTTCCGCTCCGGCGGAGGCATAGGCGGACCGGGAGGGCGACCGAGCCATAGCGCCGGGCGGGAGCGGAGAAAGGATAGCTTCTCCGCTTCCACCTCGTCAGAGCGGGGCGCAGGCCTGTCGCAGCCAGGCCGCCGTTTCCGCCTCCAGCTCCGCCCCGATCTCGCGCAGCACCCGGGCGTGGTAGGCGTCCACCCAGGCCCGCTCCGCCGGGGTGAGCAGCGCGGCATCGATCAGCCGTCGCTCATAGGGGGCCAGCGTCAGCGTCTCGAATTCCAGGAAGGGCTTCACCTGACCAGGCCGCTCCGCTGCCGGACGGGCCAGCAGCAGGTTCTCGATGCGGATTCCATAGGCCCCAGGCTGATAGAAACCCGGCTCGTCCGAGAGGATCATCCCGGACCGCACGGGGATCGGCCGCGCCGCGCGGCTGATGCTGACCGGCCCCTCATGCACCGAGAGGAAGCTGCCGACCCCGTGGCCGGTGCCGTGGTCGTAGTCCAGCCCCGCCTGCCAGAGCGGTGCCCGCGCCACCGCATCGAGATGCGGCCCCGCCACGCCCTGCGGGAAGTGCAGCGTGGCCAGCGCGATATGGCCACGCAGGACACGGGTATAGCGTTCCCTCAGCTCGGCCGGAGGAGCACCGGGACCGCTCCAGAGCGTGCGGGTGATGTCGGTCGTGCCGTCGGTGAACTGGCCGCCGCTGTCGATCAGGTAGCACTCGTCGGGGCGGATCGGGCGGTTGGTCGCCTCGGTGGCGCGGTAATGGACGATGGCGCCGTTCTCGCCGGCACCGGAAATGGCGGGGAAGCTTTCGGCCCGGAACAGCGGCAGGGCGCGGCGGAACTCCAGCAGGCGCTCGGCGGCGCTCATCTCGGTCTGGCGGCCGGTCGGCGCCTCGGCGGCAAACCAGGCCAGGAAACGCGCCATGGCCAGGGCGTCACGCCGATGGGCGGCGCGGGCGCCCTCCTGCTCCACCGGGTTCTTGCAGGCTCGCGGCAGGCGGCAGGGATCTTCCCCCGGCCGCAGGGTGGCGCCGGCCTCGCGCAGGGTGGCGGCGAACCAGGCCGGCGTCGCGTCGAGGTCAACCCGCACCGTCTGCCCGGCCAAGCCGGCGAGAATGGCCGGCAGCGCGCCCGGCGGATGCACCACCACGGCATTGCCCAGATGCGCGCGCGTTGCCTCCGGCAGCTTGGCGGGCTCCATGAAGAGGTCCACCGTGGCATCGGAGTGCAGCAACGCAAAGCCCAGCGCCAGGGGCGTGTGCTCCAGGTCGGCGCCGCGGATGTTCAGCAGCCAGGCCAGCGAGTGCGGGTCGGCCAGCACGGCGGTGTCCTCCCCTGCCTCCCGCAGGGTGGCGGCCAGTTCCTCGCGCTTCTCCGCGGCGCCGCGCCCGGCGAATTCCGGCGGATGCGGCACGGCGGCAGTGCGGGGCGGCGCGGGGCGGTCGGTCCAGACCACGTCCAACGGGTTGGCAGCCAGCGGCACGAGCTTGGCGCCGGAGGCGGCGAGCCGGTCGATGGCGGCCTGTGGGTGCAGCCAGGGGTCATAACCAATGCAGCGGCCGGCTGCATGCTCGGCCAGCCATTCCTGCGGCGGTTGCTCGGTGATGTGGCGGCGCTCCCAGAGGGCGCCGTCGGTCTGGTGGGCAACCTGCGTGGTGTAGCGGCCATCGGTGAACACCGCCGCCCGATCCGCCAGCACGATGGCCAGGCCCGCGCTGCCGGTGAAGCCTGTGAGCCAGGCCAGCCGCTCGGCGCTCGGCGGCACGTATTCCCCGAGATACTCGTCGCTGCGGGGAACGAGGAAGCCCTCGACCTCGAGGCGGGCGAGCTCGTCCCGCAGGGCGGCAAGGCGTTCAGCGTGTGTCACTTCTGTTAGCGTCCCGTTAAAGGCATGTTTCCACAGGTATCAATGCGTCTTGCGCATGGCTCGGCTTCAATGGTCGCGCTCCTGTCCGCAAGCGTAAAGGACTACATCACGGCCAACGCGCCAGGGGCGGGTGGTTGACGGCAAGAGCGGGTCCCACGGACCACCCCGACGCGACAATGGAACGCTAGACAATGGACGCCCGTATCACCAAGCCGGAGTTCGACTCCGCGATCCTCAGCAGCGTGCGCAGCATGAGCAGCGCCGAGGCCGTGCGCCTGGAGGCGATGCGCCAGCGGGATGAGGCGATCGGCCGCTGGCTGCGCAAGGCCGTCACCTCCCTCTTCCGTGCCGTGATGGAATATCCCCGTCGCCGCCGGGTCTATGAGGAGCTGACCACCCTCTCTGACCGCGAGTTGGCCGATATCGGCCTGAACCGTGGCGATATCGCGCACATCTTCGAGGACGAGTTCCGCGCTCGCGAGAAGCTGGCCGCCAACGCCCCGGCCAAGGCCCGCCCGGCCAACGCGGCCTGAAAATCGCTGCTGGCCCGCAACCGCGGTCGCAGGCCAGGGTTATTCAGCCAGACTGACGGAGCGGTGCCTCCCCCCTCCCCCCACCGCTTCGCCCAAGCCGCCTCGCATCTTCCCCGATGCGAGGCGGTTTCCTTTTGCGGCGAAGGCCACGGGCTCAACAGGCGCGACGGCGTAGCACCAGCGCCGACCAAGCGCCCTGATTGATGCGGCGCTCCAGCACCAGACCGGCGCGACGATGCGCCGCCAGCACCATCCGCACCTGCGTGCCCAGCAACCCCGCCAGGATGGCGGTGCCGCCCGGCGCCAAATGGTCGGCCAGGGACTTCGCCATGGCGCAGAGCGGTCGCGCCAGGATATTGGCGAAGACAAGGTCGTAGGTCCCGGAGCGCACGG
>Ga0180221_1002377_pt1 | contig 11023 bp, 5 predicted proteins | sample eDN5th37CKraftMG_FD_151339 | JGI IMG/M metagenome (GOLD analysis project Ga0180221, IMG submission 151339) | Enriched Miracle-Growth compost microbial communities from Emeryville, California, USA - eDNA 5th pass 37_C Kraft MG (version 2) (version 2) ...
GGCCGACCGTCCCACGCGCACCCTGCGTGACCACGACGGCGTCGTCCACGAGGTCCGTGACCTGGACCCGGTGCGGGCACGGGTGCGGCGTCCGCGGCGGGTCGCACCGACGCGGTACGTCGCGGACCGGCTGATCGTGCGTGCCGCGCCGGGCGCGGTGGACGACGACGCGCTGGTCGGGGCGGTGCAGGAGGCCGCGCAGCGGCGGGGCCTGGGGGTGCGGGTGACGACAGTGCCCGTGGCGGAGTCGCGCGAGTCCACGCCGCGTCAGGGCGTGGTGCTGCACGTGGACGGCGACGACGTGGATGCGTGGGACCTGCTGGACGAGGTGTCCGAGGGGGTCGGGTCGCGGGACGAGGTCGTGCGGATCGGGCTCGACCATGTGCTGCAGGGTCATCGCAGCACGACACCGCACGGGGTGCCGGGCTCGCGCGAGCCGGCGACGTTCGTGGGGCCCGCGCCGCGCCGCGCGTTCGGGGACGGCGACGTGTGGACGACGGCGGATGGGGTGGTCCGTCCGGTGGTGGCGATCGTGGACACGGGGGTGGGACAGCATCCGTGGTTCGACGCTCCCAGCCCGGTGGTCGCGCGGGGGGTGCTGCTCGACGGCGCGCCGATCGGCACCTATGACGACCGCGAGCCGGACGGAGACGCCGAGCCCGACAGCACGGCCGAGGGGACGATCGGCGAGTACTCGGGGCACGGGACCTTCATCGCGGGCGTCGTGCACCAGGTCTGCCCGGACGCGGTGATCCTCCCGGTGCGCGTCTCGGGTCCGACGGGCGAGGCGACCGAGTGGGACGTCGCGCGCAGCCTCGAGCGGCTCCTCGACTTCCACCTGCGTGCGGTCGCGGGCGACGACGCGTGCGCGGCCGTCGACGTCGTGGTCCTGCCGTTCGGGTTCTATCCCGAGGAGACCGACCAGGACGACTACGACGGGGTGCTCCGCGGCATCCTGCGCGACCTGCGCGAGGCGGGGGTGCTCGTCGTGGTGTCGGCCGGCAACGACGGCTCGACCCGGCCGGTGTTCCCGGCGGCGTGGGCTCCGTCGGTCCGGCGGGTGCCCGACGGGCCCGTCGTGCCCGAGCAGCCGAGCGACCTCGTCGCGACGTACACGCCGCTGCTCACGGTCACGGCGTCGAACCCGAACGGGACGCTCGCGGACTTCGCCAACGACGGGCCGTGGGTCACGGCCGTCCGCCCGGGTGCCAAGTCTCTGAGCACCATGCCGACGACCTTCGACGGCCCCGCCGTCCCCCAGACGCGGACGGCCGACGGTCTGCGCGAGTCGGTCGACCCGGACGACTTCCGCGGCGGCTTCGCGCTCTGGAGCGGCACGTCCTTCGCCGCCCCGGTCCTCGCGGGTCAGCTCGCCGGGGCGCTGCTCGACGCGCGGGTCGACGGGCACGAGGCGTCGTCGCGGGTGGCGGCGGCATGGGATGCTGTGGTCGCTGTGGGCGACCTGTACGCGGAGGCGCCCGCGTCGTGACGTGAGAGAGGCGGTCGGCGTGACGGAGCCGGACTTGGGGCCCTATGCCGACCGCCTCGCGCACGCTCGTGAGTTGAACGCACGGGCACGAGCCGGTGAGGCCCTCGTGGTGTTTGCTGCGCTCGCGCGCGAACTTGAGGAGCTCCGGTCGGGCTCGCCGGCTGAGGTTCGTGGACGGATAGCGTCGCTTTCCTGCAAAGCCCTGGTCGGGCAAGCGGGGGCGCTTCATGCGTCGTCGGGCAAGCTTCGAGATGCGCTCGCCCTGCTTGACCGGGCCGCGGAGCTCGCGCCCCTGAGTAACGAGCCGGATGTCATGGGTGCGGTTGAAGGACAGCGCGGGCTCTTGTTCTTGCGATCGGGCGACGCGCAGCAAGCCCATCGAGCAATTACGCGGGCACTTGCGTCCGTCTCGCATGACAACCACCGAGATCGAGCCATCAGCCTCCTGAACCGCGGATCGGCGGCCGCCGAGCTCGGCGACGTCCAGGGCGCTCTGAAGGACTATCAGGCGGCGCTGGAACACGCGACGGCTCTCGATCAAGCCCTGTACGTCGCGCTCGCGCTTCACAACGTCGGGTACGCCCAGCACCTTCTCGGCGACGTGCCGGCCGCCCTCTCCGCCATGGACCGCGCTCTCGGCGTGGCACCAGAACGTGACGACGGCATCCCCCTCCTCGGCAAGGCGGAGGTTCTGGTCGAGGCGGGACTCTGGACGGAGGCGGACGCGGCGCTCGCGGACGCGATCCCGCAGCTCCAGCGAGCGGGTCTGCGCCTCGACCGGGCGGAGGCGGAGTACTTCCGCGCGCGCACGCTGCTGGGCCTGGAGCGCTATCCGGACGCCAAGCGCTGGGCCGCGCTGGCCCGGCGGCACTTCGAGTCGGGCGGGCACGCGTCGTGGGCGGTCGTCGCCCATGTGCTGGAGCTGGAGATCGAGCTGTCCCGCGCGCGGTCCCAGGGCGTCCCGTCGGCGCGCACGTGCCGTCGTCGGGCGCTCGAGGCGCTGGACGTCGCGGACCGGGGGAGCGCGACGGGCGCGGTCCTCGGTCGTGAGCCGTCGGTCGGGGCGCGGCTGATCGCGGTGCAGTGGCTGGTGTCGGCGGGAGACGTCGAGGCCGCGCGGGGCGTGCTCGCCGAGGTGCCGTCCAACCTGCAGGGTGCGCCCCTGACGCTGCGGGTCCAGCGCTACGCCGTCGCGGCCGAGCTCGCGTTCGCGGCGGGGGACCGGCGGGCGGGCCTGCGGGCGGTCAAGCGCGGCTTCGGGATCCTCGCGGAGCACCGCGCGCGGCTGGGCTCGGTGGACTCGGTCGCGGCCGCCGCCGTGCACGGCGTGGGTCTCAACTGGACCGACGTCGCCGCCGCCCGCGCGACGGGGCGCGCGTCGGCGGTGTTCGACGCGGTCGAGCGGGGCCGCGCGACCTTCGCCGGCGCGGCACGGGTCACGCCGCCGGAGGACCCGGAGTCCGCGGAGCTGCTCGCCACCGCCCGGGCGCTCCTGGCCCGCGCGCGCGAGCTCCCGGTCGACACCGACCCGGCCGCCGTGCGCGAGCGGGCCGAGCTGCACCGCCGCGCCCGCGTCCTCCAGGACCGTCTGCGCGAGCGGTCCTGGCAGCGGGCGGGCGACGCCGAGGTGGCCCATGCGGTGACGAGCCGCGAGCTCGTCGGGCTGCTGCGCGAGCGTGGCGACGGCGCGGTCGTGGCCGACTACGCCGTGTTCGGCGGCCGCGTCCTGGCCGTCCGCGCGGACGGGACCGGCATGCGCCTGCTCGACCTCGCCGACGCCGCGGAGGTCACCGAGCGCGTCCGCCGCGTGCGCGCCGACCTCCAGATCGCGTCGAACGAGCTCATCCCTCCACCGCTCCACGCCGTGGCGGTCACGTCCCTGACCACCGGCCTGCGCCGCCTCGACGACCTGCTCGTGCGCCCGCTCGGGGCCGACGCCGACCTGTACGTCGCGGCCCGCGATCCCCTCATCGCCCTCCCGTGGTCGTCGTTCCCCTCGCGGCGCGGCCTGCGGACTGCGGTGAACTCGCACGTCTCCCGGGGCCGCGCGTCGGACGGCGACGGCCGGGTGCCGCGCGTCCTCGCCGTCGCGGGGCCCGGGGTGCCGCACGCCGACCGCGAGGTGCTCGCCGTGGCCGACGGCTGGCACCGGGGCACCGCGCTCACCGGCGCGGACGCCTCTGCGGAGTCGGTGCGCCGCGCGTTCGAGGACCACGACGTCGTCCACCTCGCGGCGCACGGGCGCCACGACGCCGACAACCCGCTCTTCGCGTGCATCGAGCTCGCCGACGGCCCGCTCTTCGCCCACGAGCTCGACGGGCTCCACCTGCCGCAGTCGGTCGTCGTCCTGTCGGCGTGCGAGGTGGGCGGCGTGACGCCGGGGCTCGGCGGCGAGGTGCTGGGGCTCACGTCGGTCCTGCTCCGCCTGGGGGCGCGTGCCGTCGTGGCGTCCGTCGCGCCCCTGCCCGACGTGGTGGCGGCCGAGCTCATGCCGCGGCTGCACGCCGAGCTCCGCGCGTCCGACGACCCGGAGGGCGCGCTCGCGCTGGCGCTCGCGGACGTCGACGAGCCCGTCCCGCTGGTCTGCTTCTCGTCCGTCGCGGGCCTCGCCGAGGTTCCCGCATGAGGGCGCGGGCGGCCGGGCCGTTCGCGCTCCTGTGGTCGTCGATGATGTCCGGCTACCTCGCGGACGCGCTCGTGTGGACCGCGGCGCCCCTCCTCGCCGTGCGGCTCACCCAGGACCCGTTCGCGGTGTCGGCGATCTCGGCGGCGTCCTACCTGCCGTGGCTGCTGTTCGGGGTCGCCGCGGGCGTCGCGGCCGACCGGTTCGACCGCCGCCGCCTCCTCGGGGTCGCGAACGTGGCGCGGGCTGCGGTGGTCCTCGCTGCCGCCGCGCTCGTCGCGACCGGCCGGATGCCGGTCTGGGGGCTCGTCGTCCTGATCTTCGTCGCCGGCGTGCTCGAGACGGTCGCGGAGGAGGGGAACCAGGCGCTCCTGCCGCGGGTCGTCGACGCCGCCGGCCGCGACGCGGCGAACTCGCGCGTCGCGGCGGGGACGCAGGTCGCGCAGGGACTCGTCGCGCCGTCGGCGGCCGCCGGCCTGGTGGCGCTCGCGGCGGCGGCCCCGTTCGTCGTCTCGGGGGCGGCCTTCGCGGTCTCCGCGCTCGTCGCGCTGCTCCTCCCGCGCGCGACCGGGCGCCGCGAGGCCTCGACGACCGCCGGCGAGGTCCGGGACGGGTTCTTCCGCCAGCTCGACGACGGCGCCCGGTTCCTGTGGCGCGACCGTCCCCTCCGCACGCTGCTCCTCGTGACGACCGGCTCGGCCACGTGCCTCACGCTGGCCCAGGCCGCGCTCGTCGTCTACGTGGTCCGGACCCTGCACGTGCCCGACGCGCTCGTCGGCGTCTTCCTCGCGACCGGTGCGGTCGGGAGCGTCGTCGCCTCGGTGCTGCTCGCGCGGGTCGTCGAGAGGATCGGAAGGCCGCGGGTGCTCGCGGGGTCGGCTCTCGTCTGCGGCCCGATGCTGGTCGTCATGGGCGTGGTGCCGGGCACGCGAGCCGGCGCGGTCGTCGCCGCGGGCGCGTTCGCCGGCATGACGCTCGGCGTGACCGTGTGGAACTCCCTCACGGCGAGCGTGCGCCAGCACCGGGTCCCGGACGCCCTGCTCGGGCGGGTCTCGGGTACCTGGCGGACGGTCTGCTGGGTCTTGGTGCCGCTGGTCACGCTGGCCGGCGGCGCGCTCGCGCGGGTCGACCTCCGCCTCCCGTTGGTCCTCGGGGGCGTGCTCGCGACGCTGCTGGCGGCCGTCACGGCGCGTGCCGTCGCCGGTGCGGCGACGGCGTCGGTCGCCGCCCCACGACCCGTCCCGACCGAGAGCCGGGAGCCGGAGCTCGTGGCTGCCGAGGGCTGAGGGCGCCCACGACGCGGCCAGGGCGGTTTTGGCCGTGGCGCGCGCGTGCCCTACCATGGACGGGTACCCAAGACCGCAGGTCGTCGACGCCTGCCCGGAACCCGGTTCGCCGGTGGACGGGAAGGTGTCACCGAAGTCCCGCTCTCGAGCGGAGGCCGGCGCAGGTGCGAGCCTCGTGAACGGTGTCCCGACGGATGCCGGACGTTCCTGAGAGCCCCGCCCTGCGCGGGGCTCTTCTCGTTTCCCCGGGGTTCTCGGCACGGCGCGCTGCGGCACCATCATCGGAAGGATTGCCATGGCGAGGCCGGACAAGGCAGCCGCAGTTGCCGAGCTCACGGAGCAGTTCCGCGAGTCGAACGCTGCCGTGCTGACCGAGTACCGCGGGCTCACCGTCGCGCAGCTCAAGACGCTGCGTCGGTCGCTCAGCGGCAACGCAACCTACGCCGTGGTGAAGAACACGCTGACCGCCATCGCGGCCAAGGAGGCCGGGGTCGACATCGCCGACACCGACCTCGCCGGCCCCTCGGCGATCGCCTTCGTGACCGGTGACCCGGTCGAGGCGGCCAAGGGTCTGCGTGACTTCGCCAAGGCGAACCCCGCGCTGGTCATCAAGGGTGGTGTCCTCGACGGGCGCCCCCTGACGAGCGACGAGGTCACCAAGCTCGCGGACCTCGAGTCCCGCGAGGTCCTGCTGGCCAAGGCGGCCGGTGCGATGAAGGCCAAGCTCTTCCAGGCTGCCTACGTCTTCACCGCGAACACCGCCCAGGCCGCTCGCGTCATCGATGCCCTGCGTCAGAAGCAGGAATCGGAGGGCGCTGCCGCCTGACCCGTGCCCGCACGGATCAGCTCAGCGCACGTACAACCCCCTTTGCTTCTGGCGGGCCCCCACCGGGCCGCTGACGAGCACTGAACGAAAGGAACGCCATCATGGCGAAGCTCAGCACCGACGAGCTCATCGAGCAGTTCAAGGGCCTGACCCTCATCGAGCTCAACGAGTTCGTGAAGGCCTTCGAGGAGACCTTCGAGGTCACCGCCGCCGCCCCCGCCGCTGTCGCGGTTGCCGCACCCGCCGCCGGCGGTGCCGGTGACGGTGCTGCCGAGGAGGAGAAGACGGAGTTCGACGTCATCCTCGAGGCCGCCGGCGACAAGAAGATCCAGGTCATCAAGGAGGTGCGCGCCCTCACGTCCCTCGGTCTCAAGGAGGCCAAGGACCTCGTGGACGGCGCCCCGAAGCCGGTCCTGGAGAACGTCAACAAGGAGGCCGCGGACAAGGCCAAGGCTGCCCTCGAGGGCGCCGGCGCCACCGTCACCGTCAAGTGATCACTCTTTCGTGATCGGGGCCGCGTATCCCGCGGCTCCTTGACGGCGGTTCGCGAACTGCTGCACGAGGCCCCCACCCGTCCGGGTGGGGGCCTCGTCGTGCCCCGGGCCGTGGTGAGCCCGCCACGCTCGTGCACCGAACGGCGTGACCGACTTCACGAACCCGGGGAGGGTGTGCCACGATGTCGGAGCCGGCACGGCCTGGCGCACCAGCAGGACAGCGACGTGCGACCGGAGCCGGCGGCAGTGAGCACGGTGCGTGGGGGCGTCGACGTGGACGAGCACCGTGGTTGATACGGCAGGATTCCGACGGGGGATCGCGGCCTGCCGACAGGGGCTGGACTCGGAGTCGACTTCCGGGTATGCTGACGCTTTGCGCTGTCCTGTGCCCCCGATCTCAGATACCCTTCGACCTCCCGGCGACGTACGTGCGCGTCGCGCTGCGGTCGAAGCGGCGGTGATCGATCCCGGCCCGGCGGTGCAGCGTTCTTTCGATCTGCAGGGAAGGACCCCTCTTGGCTGCCTCGCGCACCCCTTCTGCTCCGTCCGCTGACGCCATCGCGAACCGAACCGCCTCCCCCCGCGTCTCCTTCGCCAAGATCTACGAGCCCCTCGGGGTGCCGGACCTCCTCGGTCTGCAGACCGAGAGCTTCGACTGGCTCCTCGGCAACGACAAGTGGCAGGCGCGCGTCGCCGCCGCCGTCGAGGCCGGCCGCCAGGACGTCCCGGAGACCTCCGGCCTCGAGGAGATCTTCGAGGAGATCTCGCCGATCGAGGACTTCGGTCAGACGATGTCCCTCTCCTTCTCCAACCACCGCTTCGAGCCGCCGAAGTACACGGCCGACGAGTGCAAGGAGAAGGACTTCACCTACGCCGCGCCCCTCTTCGTCACCGCCGAGTTCGTCAACTACACGACCGGTGAGATCAAGAGCCAGACGGTCTTCATGGGCGACTTCCCGCTCATGAGCGAGCGCGGCACCTTCATCATCAACGGGACCGAGCGTGTCGTCGTCTCGCAGCTCGTCCGCTCGCCGGGCGTGTACTTCGAGCGCGTCGCCGACAAGACGAGCGACCGCGACATCTTCAGCGCGAAGGTCATCCCGTCGCGCGGTGCGTGGCTCGAGTTCGAGATCGACAAGCGCGACGCCGTCGGCGTGCGCGTCGACCGCAAGCGCAAGCAGTCCGTCACGGTGCTCCTCAAGGCGCTCGGCATGACGGAGTCGGAGATCCGCGAGGAGTTCGCCGACTTCCCGTCGATCCTCGACACGCTCGAGAAGGACCACGTGCACACGCAGGACGAGGCGCTCCTCGACCTGTACCGCAAGATCCGCCCGGGCGAGCCGCCGACCGTCGAGGCCGGCCGCGCGCTGCTCGAGAACTTCTACTTCAACCCGAAGCGCTACGACCTCGCCAAGGTCGGCCGCTACAAGCTGAACAAGAAGCTCGGCGTCGACGTCCCGCTCGCCGACTCCACGCTGTCCCAGGCCGACGTCGTCGCGACCATCAAGTACCTGGCCGCGCTGCACGCCGACGTCGCCACCCTCCCGGGCCAGCGCAACGGCGAGTCCGTCGAGGTCCGCGTCGAGACGGACGACATCGACCACTTCGGCAACCGTCGCATCCGCGCCGTCGGCGAGCTCATCCAGAACCAGGTCCGCACGGGCCTGTCCCGGATGGAGCGCGTCGTGCGCGAGCGCATGACGACGCAGGACGTCGAGGCGATCACGCCGCAGACGCTCATCAACATCCGCCCGGTCGTGGCGTCCATCCGCGAGTTCTTCGGCACGTCGCAGCTCTCGCAGTTCATGGACCAGAACAACCCGCTCGCGGGCCTGACGCACAAGCGTCGCCTCTCGGCCCTCGGCCCGGGTGGTCTGTCGCGCGACCGCGCCGGCATGGAGGTCCGTGACGTCCACCCGTCGCACTACGGCCGCATGTGCCCGATCGAGACCCCCGAGGGCCCGAACATCGGCCTCATCGGCTCGCTCGCGTCCTACGGGCGGATCAACCCGTTCGGGTTCATCGAGACGCCGTACCGCAAGGTCGAGGCGGGCAAGGTGACCGACGAGGTCGTCTACCTCACGGCCGACGACGAGGACCGCTACATCATCGCGCAGGCGAACACGCCGCTGACCGCGGACGGCCGGTTCTCCGAGCCGCGCGTCCTCGTGCGCACCAAGGGCGGCGAGACGTCCGACGTGCCGGGCGAGCAGGTCGACTACATGGACGTGTCCCCGCGCCAGATGGTGTCGGTCGCGACCGCGCTCATCCCGTTCCTCGAGCACGACGACGCCAACCGCGCCCTCATGGGTGCGAACATGCAGCGCCAGGCCGTGCCGCTGGTCCGCTCCGAGGCCCCGCTCGTCGGGACCGGCATGGAGTGGCGCGCGGCGGTCGACGCGGGCGACGTCGTCGTCGCGTCGAAGCCCGGTGTGGTCACCGAGGTCTCGGCCGACCTCGTGCTCGTCGCGAACGACGACGGCACGACCGGCAGCTACCGCATCGCGAAGTTCCGCCGCTCGAACCAGGGCACGAGCTACAACCAGCGCGTGCTCGTGGACGAGGGCCAGCGCGTCGAGCCCGGCTCCGTCCTCGCGGACGGCCCGGCGACCGACGAGGGCGAGCTCGCGCTCGGCCGCAACCTCCTCGTGGCGTTCATGTCGTGGGAGGGCCACAACTACGAGGACGCGATCATCCTCAGCCAGCGTCTCGTGCAGGACGACGTGCTCTCCTCGATCCACATCGAGGAGCACGAGGTCGACGCGCGCGACACCAAGCTCGGCCCGGAGGAGATCACGCGGGACATCCCGAACGTCTCCGAGGACGTCCTCGCGGACCTCGACGAGCGCGGCATCATCCGCATCGGTGCCGAGGTCGGCGCGGGCGACGTCCTGGTCGGCAAGGTCACCCCGAAGGGTGAGACCGAGCTGACCCCGGAGGAGCGCCTGCTCCGCGCGATCTTCGGCGAGAAGGCGCGCGAGGTGCGCGACACCTCGCTCAAGGTGCCCCACGGCGAGTCCGGCACGGTCATCGGCGTGCGCGAGTTCAACCGCGAGGACGGCGACGAGCTGCCCGCGGGCGTGAACCAGCTCGTGCGCGTCTACATCGCGCAGCGCCGCAAGATCACGGACGGCGACAAGCTCGCCGGCCGTCACGGCAACAAGGGCGTCATCTCGAAGATCCTGCCGGTCGAGGACATGCCGTTCCTCCCCGACGGGACGCCGGTCGACGTCGTCCTCAACCCGCTGGGCGTCCCCGGCCGCATGAACGTGGGCCAGGTCCTCGAGACGCACCTCGGGTGGGTCGCGAAGCAGGGCTGGGACATCTCGCTCGCCGAGGGCAAGGACCTCTCCTGGAAGGAGAACGTCCCGGAGATCGCGGCGACGTCCGAGCCGGGCCGCCCCGTCGCCACCCCGGTGTTCGACGGCGTCCACGAGGACGCGCTCCAGGGCCTGCTCTCGACGACGATCCCGAACCGCGACGGCGACCGCATGGTCGGCGCCGACGGCAAGGCGCGCCTGTTCGACGGCCGCTCCGGCGAGCCGTTCCCGGAGCCGGTGTCCGTGGGCTACATGTACATCCTCAAGCTCCACCACCTGGTCGACGACAAGATCCACGCGCGCTCGACCGGCCCGTACTCGATGATCACCCAGCAGCCGCTCGGTGGTAAGGCGCAGTTCGGCGGTCAGCGCTTCGGCGAGATGGAGGTGTGGGCCCTCGAGGCGTACGGCGCGGCCTACACGCTGCAGGAGCTCCTCACGATCAAGTCGGACGACGTGCCCGGCCGGGTGAAGGTGTACGAGGCGATCGTCAAGGGCGAGAACATCCCGGACTCGGGCATCCCGGAGTCCTTCAAGGTTCTCCTCAAGGAGATGCAGTCACTGTGCCTGAACGTCGAGGTGCTCTCGAGCGACGGCGTGTCCATCGAGATGCGGGAGTCGGACGACGACGTGTACCGCGCAGCCGAAGAGCTCGGCATCGACCTGTCGCGCCGCCCCAACGCGGCGTCCAGCGTCGACGAGATCTGATCTCGGGCAGGCGGGAGCGGGTCACCCCGCTCCCGCCGACGACCCCCACACCAACCGTCTTTTTGGCGTCGGGTCCGGCCACGGCCGGTCCCGGCAGGCGAAGGAAGTAGGACAACTTGCTCGACGTCAACGTCTTCGACGAGCTGCGTATCGGCCTGGCCACGGCCGACGACATCCGTGCGTGGTCGCACGGTGAGGTGAAGAAGCCCGAGACCATCAACTACCGCACCCTCAAGCCCGAGAAGGACGGCCTCTTCTGCGAGAAGATCTTCGGCCC
>Ga0180221_1002378_pt1 | contig 11022 bp, 8 predicted proteins | sample eDN5th37CKraftMG_FD_151339 | JGI IMG/M metagenome (GOLD analysis project Ga0180221, IMG submission 151339) | Enriched Miracle-Growth compost microbial communities from Emeryville, California, USA - eDNA 5th pass 37_C Kraft MG (version 2) (version 2) ...
CCCGCGGCCCACCGAGGGCGTGCTCGCCCGGCTGTTCGCCCACGGGCGGGGACCGGCGATCGTCGACCGTGAGGTGCTCGACGTCGTGCGGTCGGGCGCCGTGCGCTGCGTGCCCGCCGTCGTGCGCCTGGACGGCCCCGCCGTCGTGCTCGCGGACGGCACCCGCCTCCTGGCCGACGCGCTCGTCGCCGCGACGGGCTTCCGGGCGGGGCTCGAGGAGCTCGTCGGCGGCCTCGGGGTGCTCGACGACGCAGGGATGCCGCGGGTGCGCGACGGCGGGGAGGCCGCCCCCGGGCTGCGGTTCGTCGGGTTCGTCCACCGGCCCGGGCTGCTCGGGTACACCGGGAGCATCGCCCGCCGGGTCGCCGTGGACCTCGCCGGGCTCCGGGCGCCCGCCCCGCGCGTGGCGGCGAGCGCCTAGTCAGCGCGGGGCCGCGGTGCGGACGTCGGGCTCGGGTGCGGCCAGCGCCGCGAGCTCGGGCCGGCTGCGCACGCCGAGCTTGGCGTAGACCGACTTGACGTGGCTGTGCAGCGTCTCGGCGGTGATCCACAGCCGGGCGGCGATCGCCGCCGAGGGCATGCCGGTGAGCAGCAGCCCGGTGACCTCCCGCTCGCGCTCGGTGAGGCCGTGCAGCCGCAGCAGCACCGGGGCGAGCTGCCCGCCGTCCGCCGGCTCGAGCACGACGGCGACCCTCGCGTCGTCGAGCACCGTGGCCCGCGCGAGCAGCCACCGCCCGCTGACGGACCGTGTCCGCGCGAGCGCCGGTGGCCCCGTGCCGCCCGCCACCAGCGCCCGCGCCTGGTGCGCCACCTCGTGCAGCACGATGGTGGTGCCCAGGGTCTCGCCGTCGAGCGGGCCGAGCCACTCCTCGACCTGCGGCGTCGCGGAGACCACCGACCCGTCGTCGGCCAGCACCAGGACGGCGGGGGCCGACCGGTCGGGCCCGGGCCGCGGGTCCCGCGCCAGCAGCAGCCGCGTGCGCAGCTCGTCGCCGAGGCCCGCGGGGCCGTACACGCCCGCCCACCGGGCGCTGCGGGAGAGGTCACCCCCGGTCGCGGTCCACAGGGACGCGGCGTCGACGCCGGTCGCGGCGAGCTCCCAGAACTTGGTGACGTCGTCCGTCGTGAGCTCGAGCCGCACCACCGCGAGGTTCTGCTCGCGGGTGATGCCCTCGGAGTAGACCCCGGTGACGAGCAGGGTGTCCGGGTCCACGAGCAGCCAACCGGCCACCGCGTACGGGATCTCGGGGCGGACGGCGGCGGCGACCTCCTCGAGCAGGTCGAGCGGGTCCCCCGACCGGGCGCAGAGCCGCGCCACGCGGGCCGGGAGCCCGCTCCCGGGGCGGCGTGCCGTCGTGCGGCCGCCTGGCGCTGTGGCATGACCCTCCCATCGTGCGCCCCGCCGGTGCGGGTGTCGACGGTCGGGCCGGGATTCAGCCGTCCGCGGGCTCGACGCCCGCGATGCGGTGGACGGCGACCGTCAGCTCCGCCTCGCGCGCCGGGTCCAGCGCGCGCAGGCGACCGCCGTCCAGCCGCAGGGGCTTGAGCGCGCGGCGCTCCAGGGTGCCCGACGCGCCCACCATCTCGATCCACACGAGCCGGCCGTCGCGCAGCGCGTCGTGCAGGGTGGCGAGCGCGTCGCCGGGCTCGGTCTCGCGGGGCCGGCCGTTCGCGGCCCGCCGCGCACCGTTCGGCGCGGGCTCGTCCTGCTCCGGCGCGGCCCCCGAGCCTGCTCGGTCCGGGGCGACCAGCCGGTCGACCGCCGTCTCGTCGCCGCGGTCGGCGGCCCGCAGCCGCGCGACGAGGTGCCGGCGGGCGTCCTCCGACGTCGCCTCCGTCTCGCCGGCGGGCGTGCGGCGGGCGTCGCGGTCGGCGCGGCCCGCGCGGACCGGGCGGGGCGGGCGGCGCAGGCGGGCGCTGAGCACGCGGCCGTCGGGGCCCTCCAGCGCGGACAGCAGACCGCGGGCGCGCAGCGCGTCGTGCAGCTCGGCGGCGGGCACCGCCGCCGCCAGGACCGTCGGCGCCAGCCGGACCAGGCCCAGGTGCGCGAGCCGCGGGTCGGCCACGAGCCCCGCCAGCACGGAGGGGTCCGCCGCCCGCACGTACGACCCGGCCGACCCCACGCGCAACGACTCGTGCCGCCGCGCCGTGTCCCGCACCAGGTACTCCAGCGGCTGCGGCACGGGCACCCGCGAGCGGGCGGCCAGCGCGTCGAGCAGCTCGTCCGCCGTCGTGCCGTGGTCCAGCGCCCGGGTGACCGACGCGGCCGAGAACCGCACGGTCGTCGCCGCGCCCCGCGACTCCACGTCGGCGGACCGCTCCAGGAGCGTGGCCAGGGCCTGCGAGGGACGGCCCGGCACGATGCCGGTGAGGTCGCCCTGCAGCAGCACCTCGTCGACCTCCGGGGGCAGCACCGTGCGCAGCGCCGCCTCGAGGCCGGGCCGGTCCGCGCCGTCGAGCACCGCCGCCCCCGGCCCGGACAGCGCGCCCGCACCCGTCGCGCCCAGCAGCGCCGCCTCGGTCAGCAGCCCCTCGACGGCCTGCTCCGGCGGCACCGTGCGCGGGGCGTGCCAGCGCAGCACCGTCATCACGGCGGCGGCGTCGAGCGACGTGCCCGGCTGGGCGGCCAGGACCTGCAGCACGTGCCGCCGCAGCCGCGGCACCCAGCCGCGGTTCAGGTCGGGGGAGAGCGGCGCCCGCAGGTTGCCCTTCTCGTCGCGCGAACCGACCAGCCACGGCGTGCGGCGGGAGTCCGCCCAGGCGGCCGCGAGCAGGGCCCAGCGCCCGGCGTCGTCCATGGCCTCCCACTCGTCGGCGGCCGTCGTCGGCCGGTACGCGGGCGGCGCCTCGCCGTCGTCGGCCACCACGCCCGCGGCGGCGGCCACCTCGACCACGACCGCCGCGTGCTCCTCCGTGGTGCCGAGCGCATGGGCCGTGCGGCGCAGGTCGCGCACGCCGAGCCCGCCGCTGCGCAGCACCGCCGGTGCGGCGTCGTCCCACGCGGCCACCAGGAGGTCCACCCACCGCACGAGCTCCAGCGCGGCGCTCGCGGCCTCGGCGTCCGCGACGGCCTGCGGCACGCCGCGCCCCTCGGGGCGGGGCGGGGCCAGCTCCGGGGCGCGATGGGTGCGCCCGCCGCGCAGCGCCAGCCCGACGTCGCGGGGCAGCGTCACGTGCCGCGCGTCCGTGCGCAGCAGCAGCCGCGCGTCGACCAGGGCGTCCACCGCCTCGCGCGCCGGCGTGCTCGGCGCGGGGACCAGACCGATCGGCGGGCCCCAGGCCAGGGCGTCGAGCACCTCGCGGCCGCCGCGCGGCAGGTCGGGCAGGGCGAGGCCGCCCTCGCCCCCGGGCGAGCCGAGGGGCTCCGCACCGGCCGGGAGCGGGCGGTCGGCGGGGCGCACCGGCCCGAGGCCGGCCGGGTGCGGGCCGAGCACGTCGTCGAGCCCGGGTGCCGGGCGCAGGTCGGGCCGGCCGGGCTCGCCCGCGTCCCACAGCAGGGCTGCCGTCAGCGCCTCGTCGAGCGCGCGCTCGACGGCGGGCCTCCCGCCCGGCTCGGGCGTGCCGTCCGTGGCGTCGTGGTCGTGGTCGTGGTCGTGGTGGTCGTCGGGGTCGGTGACGGCGTCCGTGTCGGCGGCGTCGGCCCCGACCGCCCGCACGACGTCCTCCGGGGAGACCGGCCCGGTCCCGGCGAGCGCCACGACGGCCTCGAGGGCCTGGAGCGTGCGGGCGTCGGCGTGCGACAGCGCCCGCTCGAGGGCGGTGCGGCTGGACGCGCGGGCGGCGAGCGAGCGCAGCGTGGAGGGCGACGGCGTGGCCAGGTCGGGACGGGCGCGCAGCAGCGCGAGCAGCTCCGCGTCGTCGCGCGCGCGGATCGCCTCGGTGAAGGAGCGGGGCGCGACCGCGGGGCCGGCGCCGTCCGCGACGTCGGCCTCCGCCGTGCCCCCGGGCGACGTCGTAGCCATCTGATCGATGCTACGCGCCGCTCGCCCGTCGCCGAGCAGGCGGTGGTGCACCGAAGACGGCGTCAGGACGTGCCTGACCGCCTGGTCGGCGCCTGGCCGGAGACGGTGCGGCGGCAGACCTCGTCCCAGGGCGTGGGGTCGATCCCCCAGCGGGCCCGGGCGGCGGAGTCGTCGAGCACGTACGGCCGCTCGAACTGGTAGGCGAGGTCCCGCAGCTCGCGCATGAACGGGGACACGGCGGCGAGGGCGGCCAGGGTGGGCCCGCGCAGCGACCGGACGCGCACGGGCGGGCGCCCGGCGGCGGCGAGGACGTCGGCGAGGGCCTGCGCCTGGGTGCGCGGCGCGTTGCTCGGCACGTGCCAGGCGCGGCCGTGCGTGCCCGGGTCCTCGGCCGCGGTGACGAGGGTGCGCGCGACGTCGCCCACGTCGGTGAACGTGTGCGGCAGGTCGGTGCGGCCGAACATCGTGACGCGCCTGCCGGCCAGGGCCGCGGGGAGCACGCGGGAGACGTGCCCGTTCTCGCCCACGCCGGGGCCCAGGTAGTCGGACGCGCGGACCTCGACGACGCCGCGCAGGCGCCCGTCCTCGAACGCCTCGCGGGCGTCGGCCCAGAGGCGGGCGCGCAGGCGGCCCTTGTGGTCGGTGGCCGCGTCGGGCAGGTCCTCGGTCAGGGGGCCGTCGACCGGCCCGTAGGGGTAGAGGTTGCCGGTGATGGCGTAGACGGCGCCGGAGCGCTCGGCGGCGGTCAGGAACGCGGCCGCGAGCGGCGGCCAGGTGCGCTCCCACTGGGTGTAGTCGCCGGGGTTGGCGCAGTTGTACAGGACGTCGGCGCCGTCGGCCGCGCGGGACAGCGCGTCGGCGTCCGAGGCGTCGAGGGCGGCGTGCGCGACGCCGGCGACCCCGGTGTCGCGGCCGCTGCGGGTGACGACGGTGACGTCGGAGCCGCGCTCGGCGAGCAGGGCGGCGACGTGCCGCCCCACGGGCCCGGCGCCGACGACGAGGTGGCGATCGGTCATGACTGGTGCTCCAATCCGAGAGCAGTGCTCTCTGTCGGGACGATCGTGGCCCGGTGCGGCGGCCCTGTCAAGAGCGGTGCTCTCTTTGGCGATCGGTGCTCTCGCGTGCCAGGCTGAGCCGCATGACCGACGCCCCCCGTACCGCCCGGGCGCTCGCCCGCGAGACGCTCACCCGCGAGATCCGCGCCGCCGCCCGGGCCCGGCTCGCGACCGACGGCCCGGTCGCGCTGTCCCTGCGCGCCGTCGCCCGCGACGTCGGGATGGTCTCCTCCGCGGTGTACCGGTACTTCCCCAGCCGCGACGCGCTGCTCACCGCGCTGATCGTGGAGTGCTACGACGAGCTGGGCGCCGCCGTCGAGGACGCCGACGCCGCGGTCGCCGACCGGGACGACGTCGCCGGACGGTGGCTCGCCGCGTGCCGTGCGCTGCGGGGGTGGGCCGTGGCGCACCCGGCGGAGCTCGGCCTCCTCTACGGCACGCCCGTGCCCGGCTACGCCGCCCCGCGCGACACCGTGGACCCCGCCACCCGCGTGATCCGCGTGCTGCTGGCGGTCGTGGCGCACGCCCACGCGGCCGGCGCCGTCCCGCGGCCCGCGCCCACCACCTCGGACGCCGCCGCCCCCGACACGGCGGCCGTGGTGGCACCGGCCCTGGAGTACGTCGCCGCGCGCGGCATCCTCCAGGACGCGCCCCCGGAGGTCATGGTCCGCACGCTCATGGCCTGGACGACGCTGTTCGGCACCGTGTCCTTCGAGATCTTCGGGCACCTCGTGGGCTCGGTCGCCGACCCGGGGCGGTGGTTCGACGCCGTCGCGCTGCGCCTGGCCGCCGACCTGGGCCTCGCCTGAGGCGGCGGCCTGCGCCGATGCGGCACCCCGCCGCACCGGCCGGTAGCCTGAGCCTCTGGCCGTGTGCCGGGCGCGCGCCCGGGCACCGGCCGGATCCGGCTCCGCGCACCGGCGCGGGGCCGTAGTCGACGACGAGCACGAAGAGGTTCAGGTGCCCACCGGCAAGGTCAAGTGGTACGACACGGAGCGCGGGTTCGGCTTCATCGCCAGCGAGGACGGTGGGGAGATCTTCCTCCACGCCTCCGCGCTGCCGGCCGACGTCACGAGCGTCAAGCCGGGTGCCCGGGTCGAGTTCGGCGTGGCCGACGGCCGGCGCGGCCCGTCCGCCCTGTCCGTGACGCTCCTGGACCCGACGCCGTCGGTGGCCAAGGCCAAGCGCAAGCCGCCGTCCGAGATGGCCGGCATCGTCGAGGACCTCATCAAGGTGCTCGACCGCGTGGGCGACCAGCTGAAGCGAGGCAAGTACCCCGACGGCACGGCGGGCAAGCGCGTCGCCACGCTGCTGCGCGCGGTCGCCGAGGACCTCGACTCCTGACGCTCGGCCGACGACCACGCCCGACCCGAGGGCCCGAGACGAGGACATGACGAGCACGAAGAGGACGAGGACATGGTGACCGCTGCCGCAGACGCCCCCGCACGCACGACGCGGGTCAGCTCCCGCGCGCGCAAGGACGCCGTGCTGCTCGGCGCCGTCGACCTGGCGCGCGAGGCCGCCCAGGAGGGCGCGTCGTCGCCGTCTGACGTCGGCGAGCACCTGGGGGCCGTGGCCGAGGGCGAGCGCCTCATGTCCCACCGGTTCGCCGCCACGATGCCCGGCTACCGGGGCTGGCACTGGACCGTGACGCTGGCGCGCGTGCCCCGCGGCCGTGTCGCCACGGTGTGCGAGGTCGAGCTGCTACCCGGCGACGACGCGCTGCTCGCCCCGGCCTGGCTGCCGTGGGCGGAGCGGCTGCGCCCGGGCGACATCGGCCCCGGCGACACGTTGCCGTTCAAGGCCGACGACCCGCGGCTCGAGCCGGGCTGGACGCCCACGGGCGACGAGGAGCTCGACGCGGTCGCGATCGACGAGCTCGCCCTCGCCCGCGAGCGCGTGCTGTCCCCGCAGGGCCGTGACGAGGCCGCGGAGCGCTGGTACCGCGGGTCGCGCGGGCCGACCGCCCCGGGCGCGGTCGCGTCGCCGGCGGAGTGCATGACGTGCGGCTTCCTGGTGCCCCTGCAGGGGCCGCTGGGCCAGCTCTTCGGCGTCTGCGCCAACGCGTGGTCCCCGGACGACGGCAAGGTCGTCTCCCTCGACCACGGCTGCGGCGCCCACTCGGAGACGGACGCCCCGCACCCGCCGAGCGACTGGCCGGCCGACGCGCCGCTCGTCGACGAGCTCCGGGTGGAGCCCGTCGAGGTCGAGCCGCGTACGGCCCGCTCCGCCACCACGACGGACGCCGACGACGACGCCGTGGAGGCCCGTACCGCTCCCGAGCGCCCCGCCGCCGAGTGACCGGCGACGTCTTCCAGGCCGCCGCCCTGCGGCACGCGGTCACGGAGGCGTGGCTCGGCTCGGGCACGCGCTTCCGGGAGGACGCGAACGCGGAGGAGGACCACGCCCGCGGGTACTACCGCGACCGCGTGGTGGTCGAGCTGGCGCAGAACGCCGCCGACGCGGCCGCCCGAGCGGGGGTCCCGGGCCGGCTGCTGCTGCGCCTGGTCGAGCTCGGCGACGACCCGCGCGGCGCCGGGGTGCTCGTCGCCGCGAACACCGGCGCCCCGCTGACGGCCGAGGGCGTCGCCTCCCTCGCGTCCCTGCGGGCGTCGGCGAAGACCGCACGACCGGGACCTGAGCCCCTCGCGGAGGCCGAGCCCCTCGCGGAGGCCGAGCCCGTCGGGCCCGCCCCGGCCGCGGAGGGCCAGGTCGGGCGCTTCGGGGTCGGGTTCGCCGCGGTGCGGGCGGTCGCCGACGAGGTGACCGTGCGCTCCGTGACGGGCGGGGTGCGGTTCTCCCTCGCCGCGACCCGCGACCTGCTGGACGACGTCGCGCCCGCGGGCTCCGCGCTGCGCGACGCGGTCGCGGCGCGTGGCGACGACCTGCCGGTGCTGCGGCTGCCGTTCCCGGCGCCGGCGCTGGGCGAGTCCCCGGACGGGCCCGCCGACACCACCGACACGTCCGACGGCGCCTTCGACTCCTTCGGCGCCTTCGACTCCTTCGACTCCTTCGACACGGTCGTGGAGCTGGAGCTGCGCGACGCCGACGCCGTGGCGTCGGTGCGCGCCCAGCTCGACGCCGTCGACGACGCCCTGCTGCTCGCGCTGCCGGCCCTCGCGTCGGTCACCGTCGAGGACCGGGCGACGCGCGTCCTCGCGGACGTCGAGGACCGGTGGGCGGTGCTGCGGCGCTCGGGCGCGGTGGCCGAGGCCGAGACCGCCGACCTGCCGCGCGAGCAGCGCCGCCCGCGCTGGTCCGTCACGTGGGCGGTCCGGCGCGACCTCGCGGACCCCGTGACCGACGACGCCGGGGTGCTCCACGCGCCGACCCCGACGGACGTGCCGCTGACGTTCCCGGCCCTGCTGGTCGCCTCCTTCCCCGTGGACCCCGGGCGGCGCCGGGTCCTGCCCGGGCCGCTCGCCGACCGGCTGGCCGCCGAGGCGGGTCGCGCCTACGCGGACCTCCTCACCGCGCTGGCGCCCGAGCGCGGTGCCGACGTCCTCGATCTCGTGCCGGCCGGGATGCCCGCCGGCGACCTCGACGCGGCCGTCCGCGAGGCGGCCCTCGACGCCCTGCGGGCGGCGCCCCTGCTCCCCGCTCCGCCCACCGCGGGCGGGCCGGCGGACGAGCCCGTCGCACGCCCGGTCGCCCCCGCCGACGCGACGGTCCTCGTCGGTGCCGCCGGGGACGACCCCCGCCTCGTCGGGGTCCTGTCCGGGGTCGTGCCCGGGCTGGTCGCGCTCACCACCGCCCAGCAGGGCGCGGCGCGGCGCCTCGGCGCCACGCCCACCACGCTGTCCGACGTCGTCGCCGACCTGCCCGGCGGCCTGCCCGCCGCCCGCTGGTACGCGCTGTGCGAGGCGCTCGAACCCCACGCCGCCGACCCGGGCGTCCTCGAGGCGCTCGCCGGCGCCCGGGTGCCGCTCGCGGACGGCCGCACGGCGTCCGGGGTGCGGGGCACGGTCGTGCTCCCGGAGGACGACGACGACCCCGCGCTCGCGGCGGTCGCCCGGACGCTCGGCGTGCGCGTCGTGCACCCGGACGCGGCCCACCCGCTGCTGGTGCGGGCGGGCGCGTCCTCGACGAGCCCGCGCGCGCTGCTCGACGACGCGGGCGTGCGCGCGCTCGCGCTGGCGGCGTCGGAGGCGCTGCTCGACGGCGCGCCCGAGCTGCCGGACACGAGCGCGGTCGCGGCTCCGACGCTGGTGGGGCCGGTGGAGGAGGGTCCGCTCGAGGTGGTGCGGAACGTGCTCGCGCTGGCGCGACTGGCGCACGCGGGCGGCGGGCACGGCTTCCCGTTCTGGCTCGGCGAGCTCCCGGTGCCCACCGAGGACGGCTGGCGCCCCGCCCGCGAGTCGGTGCTGCCCGGGTCGTGGGCGGCTCGGGCGATGCCCGGGCTCGCGCCGGTCACGCGCGCCGCCGTCGCGTACTACCCGGAGCCGCTGCTGGTCGCGCTGGGCGTGCGCGCCGACGTCGACACCTACCGGGTCACCGACGTGCTCACCCCCGACCCGGCGGACCCCGAGGCGGAGCACGGGCCCGACGACCCCGCCGGCTGGCTGCCCGGCTGGGACGACTACCTGCGGTTCCTCGCCGACCGCGTCGGCCCGGGCGTCGACGTCGGGGACGTCGAGGCGGTCGCCGACCTCGACGCCGTCGACGCTCCCGACGCCGTCGACGATCCGGCCGGGGGCGAGGCGTCCGACGACCCGTGGGCCGGCGTCCTCGCCGCGATCGCGGCGGACCCGGACGCGCGGCGCGCGCTCGTGACCCCCGTGGCCGGCGCGCCGTCGTACACGGCGTGGTGGCTGCGCGACCGGCTGGGCGCGCCGTTCGCGGCGCACGCCGGCGTCCCGCTGCTGCCGTCCGCGCCGCCGGCGGTCGCCGCCCTGGACCCGGAGGCACGCCGCGCGCTGGGCGTCGTCGACGGGCTCGACCGGCTCGACCCGGCGGACTGGCCGGCGGCCCTGGACCGGCTCCCCGACGTCGGCACGCCCGTGCCCCTCCCCGTGGCGCTGGGCGTGTGGCGCGGCCTGGCGGGCCTGGCGGTGCGCCTCGCCCCCGCCTCGCGCGCGGACGCGCTCGACCCCCTGCCCGACCGGCTGCCCGCCCTCGACGCGAGCGACGTCGTCGTGCGCCGCGCCGACGACGTGGAGGTGGCGGGCACCGCGCGCTGGGCGGTGCTCGGCGCCGTCCTGCCGGTGCCCGAGGCCGAGGTCGGGGCCGTGGCGGACCTGCTCGACCTGCCGGTGGTGGGCGAGGACGGGCTGCCCGCCCCTGACGGCCCGGGCCGGGAACGCCCGCTGGACGAGCGCGTCGTCGCACTCGACCCGCGGCTGCCCGCGACGTGGTTCGAGCACGGGCGCCTCTCGGTGGCCGGCAGCCCCGTGCCGTGGTGGGTGGACGCGGAGGGGCGGGCGCACGCCACCGACCGCGCCGGGCTGGCCGCCGCCCTGGCCGACGTGCTGGGCCGGCCCGACCGCGTCGCCCTGCTGTCCACCGTGCTCGCCGCGCCGGAGCGCGCCGCCGAGCTGTGGGTCACGACCGCCTGGGGCTGACCGCCGGCGGCCAGGCTGGTGAAGGGCGTCAGTCCTCGCCGCGGTAGTCGTGGCGGTGCCTGCGCTCCCACCACAGCCCCGCACCGCCGAGCAGGAGCCCGGCGACGCAGGTCACGACCGCCTCGACGGTCGCCCGGCCCATGACGAAGACGACCAGCGTCGCGACGAGCGCGACCGACCACAGGCCGATGCCGCCGAGCACCACGCGGCGCAGGTCCACGCGCAGCGGGGGAGGGCCAGGGCGGCGTTCCTCGGGGTGGGTGAGGAGGCGGACGAGCGAGGGCACGCGCCCAGTCTAGGTGGGGCGCCCAGCATCCGTGGCCCGCGGCGGCAGTCGTCCCGGGCACCCGCGCGATGACGTCCGAAGGTGGCTGAAAAACGGGTGAAACCGCAGGTCATAGGGTGAAAATCTGGTCGGGTGAAAGCCGGGGTGAAAGCCCCGCG
>Ga0180221_1002379_pt1 | contig 11017 bp, 9 predicted proteins | sample eDN5th37CKraftMG_FD_151339 | JGI IMG/M metagenome (GOLD analysis project Ga0180221, IMG submission 151339) | Enriched Miracle-Growth compost microbial communities from Emeryville, California, USA - eDNA 5th pass 37_C Kraft MG (version 2) (version 2) ...
CATCTGGTTGCCGGCCTCGGTGTAGCAGCCGGTGAAGATCCAGCATCCAGCCGCCGTCGTGCCGTCATCGCGCAACGCGCCAAACGTCGCGACTTGCTTGCCCTTCTGCAGGAGTGTTTTCGACGAATCGTTCGGGTCCGGCACATCGGCAAGCACATAGCCGTTGGCCTCTTTCGCGATCTCGTCGGGTCGCGGATAGTTCGGGTCTTCATAGTTCCAGACGAGATTTTTGATCGGGTCCGGAAATGCGCCGCCTTCCTTCTCGTAGAGGGCTTTCATGCGCTGGTGAATCTGCGCCATGATCCAGATATCGTGCTTGGCTTCGCCGGGAGGGCTTCCGCCCGGCCAGTGCCATTGCAGCCAGCGGCCGGAATTGACCAGCGAGCCCTCGTCCTCGGCGAAGCAGGTCGTCGGAAGCTCGATCACCTCGGTCTGGATACCGGCTGGATCGACATCGTTATGCTCGCCGTGGTTCTGCCAGAAATGCGCGGTCTCCGTCTGCAACGGGTCCATCACCACGAGGAACTTGAGCTTCGACAGCGCCTCGGTGACTTTTCCTCGGTTCGACAGCGCCAACAGCGGGTTGAAGCCCTGGCAGACATAGCCGTTGACCTTGCCCTCGTGCATCAGGTCGAAGATGCGCAGCATATCGTAGCCGGGCACGTCGAGCTTGGGCAGGTAATCGTAGGCCCAGTCGTTCTGCGCCGTCGCGGCGTCTCCCCACATGAACTTCTGGAAGCTGACGAAGAACTTCTTGTAGTTCTGCCAGTAGCTCATCTGGCCTGGTCGTAGCGGTTTGAACTGACGCGTCGAGATATAATTGTCGAACGTCGCTTCCTTCTCGAGCGGAATCGTCAGGTATCCGGGGATCAGATTCGACATCAACCCGAGATCGGTCAGGCCCTGAATGTTGGAATGGCCGCGCAGCGCGTTCATGCCGCCACCCCGGACGCCGATATTGCCGAGAACGAGCTGCAGCATCGCCATCGCGCGGATGTTCTGCGCGCCTTTGGAATGCTGCGTCCAGCCGAGCGCATACATCGAGGTCATCGTCTTTGTCTTTGACGAGCACTCGGAAACCATCTCCGCTACTTTGAGGAATTTCGCTTTCGGCGTACCGCAGATGCGCTCCACCATCTCCGGCGTATAGATCGAAACGTGCTTCTTCAGCAGGCTCCAGACGCACCTCGGATGTTCGAGGGTGTCATCCGCCTGCACATAGCCATCGGCGCCGAGTTCGTAATCCCAGCTTTCCCGGTTGTAATCACGCTTGATTTCGTCGTAGCCGGTAAACAGGCCATCCTTGTAATCAAAGCCATCCTTGATCACGTAAGGCGCGTTGGTGAACGCCTTCACATAATCCCACTGCACCTTGTCATGCGAGATGCAGTAGTTGATGAGACCAAGCAGGAAGGCGATATCGGTGCCTTGCCGGATAGGCGCATACAGGTCCGAGACGGAAGCCGAGCGCGTATAGCGCGGATCGACGACGATCAGCCGGGCGCCCCTGTTGGCTTTCGCCTCTGTCACCCATTTGAATCCGCACGGGTGCGCCTCCGCGGCATTGCCGCCCATGATCACCACGAGATCCGTGTTCTTGATATCCGTCCACGAATTCGTCATTGCACCGCGGCCGAATGTTGGGGCCAGACTGGCCACCGTCGGTCCGTGTCAAACGCGCGCTTGGTTATCGAAGGCCAGAATGCCTGCGCTGCGCACCACTTTGTAGGTGAGAAGCGCCGTTTCGTTGGTGGTCGCGGACGCAGCAAGAAAACCCGTGCTGAGCCATCGGTTGACCGTCTCGCCATTGCTATTCTTCGCAATGAAGTTCTGGTCGCGATCGTCCTTCAGCAACCGCGCGATGCGGTCCAGCGCAAAGTCCCAGGAGACGCGCTCGAACTTGTCCGAGCCCGGCTTCCTGAGCCGGGGATACAGCGTGCGGGTTTTCGCATGCACCATATCGAGCAGCGCCGCGCCCTTCGGGCATAGCGTACCGCGATTGGTCGGATGGTCGACGTCACCCTCGATATGGACGATCTCGGCCTTCTCGCCCTTCGCCAGATCACCCTTGGAATAGATGATGATGCCGCAGGCGACCGAACAATAGGTGCAGGTATTACGGACCTCTCTTGTGCCCGTGAGCTTGAAATGCCTTATCGCAGCCGCATGCGCGACTTCTACCTCGCCAAATCCAAGCGCGCCGATCGCGGTGATCGCGACACCACCACCGGCGCCTTTGATGAATTGGCGGCGTGAGAGCTCCATGTTCATGACGGCTATCCCTCCGGGTCTTCATATAAGACCTCGATACAGCCCACCCCCGCAGATGCCCCAACACAGGAATACGAGCAATCCATGAACCCGCGACGACACTCCCCGGTTTCAAACCGACGAATAACATCACCGTGATTTCGGGCACGTAATCGTCGATACGATATTTTTCCGAATCCGGCTGTTTGCCAATTTTCAAGTATCTTTCGAGCATACGGCGTCAAACCAACGCTGGTTTAAAGCGACGCTGGGATTGTCGCAGCCGCCTGCGCCACTTCGGCGCATGCTCCTCGCAACCACCTTGCGCAACTCCGCACGGGCCGCTGAGCCGCAGTTGCGTCAGGAACGATCCGCGGCATCGGATCGTTCTGCCTGTTTCCGACAGGAGGCTTCGATGAGAACACGTAGCACTCTCACCTGGGCGAGCGCCCTGCTGCTTATGTGTGGGGTGGCTGCCCATGCGCAGACCGAGAGTTCCACGCCCGAGCGCAAAGGCAACACCGGCTGGACCGGAGGTGCGCAAGATCAGCCGAGCCAAACCGGCGAAACCGGCAAAACAACCGGCCAGAACCCGCAAGGCTCGACGGCGCAGTCTCCGGCTGATTGCGAGGCCGCGAGCAAGCAGCCGCTAACGGCAACCGGTTCCGATCTCAAGGGCACGCCCCAGCGTTTCCCACCCAACAAAACGCCGGAATGACGCCGCTCCGCTGAAAAAACGGGCCGAAGCCGAACGAGCAATCTCCGGAACGCGCTTCAAAGCCCGCCGTTGCCATGCGCTCAATTTTACAAAGGGAGCCGGCAATGAAAAACTTACTGATCGCAGCGGCCATGGTGTCGATGATGTCGGGGGCCGCCTTCGCTCAAGCCGGAACGCCGCAGGGCGATTCAATCGTACCTAATCCACCCCGGTCGGCGTCCTCAAACGACCGATCCAGAGCCCCTGCCGCGGTTATTCAGGGGAGCCAGCGTGAGGCGACAACTCGCCGCCACGTGAAAAAGCCCAGCAAGCACAAATAGGACAGAGAAGAAAATCCACCTCGGCCGAGGCGGATTTCTGGTCTTTCGTGTTCAGCTTGAGCGCTGCTTGGCGCCGAACAGCCACTCGATCCCGACGATGCGGTCGCAGATGAAGACCGCAAGGCATGCGAGCAGAACCAGCAGAGACGCGGCCGCGGCGCCAAGCGAGTCCGCATTCTGCTCGATATAGCTGAACAACTGCACCGGCAGCGGCGTGGTGTGCGTATCGGAGAGGAAGAGCGCGATATTCACGTCGTCGAGCGAAACGATGAAGCTGAACAGGAAGCCCGCCAGCACGGCATGGCGGATCAGCGGAAACGTCACATGCCAGAACACCCGGACCGGGTTCGCGCCTAAAATCGACGCCGCGCGCTCGAGCCGCGGATCGATGCCGTTGAAGCTCGCCAGCACCAGACGAATTACATAGGGACATGCGATCAAAAGCTGGCCGAGCGTGACGGTAAGGACCGATGCCCTGACACCAAGTGACTGGTAGAACTGCATCAACGCCAAGCCGATCAACACCGTCGGCAGCATCAGCGGCGAGAGAAAGAAAGTCTGCAGGACGCCGGAGAGCGTGTTGTCCACGGCGCGCAGCCCGAGCGCGGCCGCAACGCCCAGTACGGTCGAGAGAGATGCCACCGCAACACCGATCTTCAAGGTCAGCCACAGCGCATCGCTCCAGATCGGGTCCGACATCACCTGCTGATACCAGGTGAGGCTGAACCCTGACGGCGGAAACGACAGATAAGCCGCGGAGTTGAGCGATGCCACGATCACGATGGCGATCGGAAAGATCATCAGACCTGAGACGATCGCGACATAGACCGTGAGGACGCGGTTCATCATCGCACGACCCTCCGCTTGCTGGCGCCGTCACGGACCGCGAATGTGTAGATCGCCGTCACCAGCGCCGTCGCGACCAAGAGGATCAATGCCACCGCCGATGCAAACGGCCAGTTGAGCACCAGGAGCCCCTCTTTATAGACGAGGTAGGGCATCACCGGCACGGCCGCCCCTCCGACCAGCGCAGGCGTCACGAAGCCGCTCGCCGCAAGACAAAAGACGATGACGGAACCGGCCGAAATTCCCGGAAGGGTCAGGGGCAGGATCACGCGCAGGAACACGCTGACGCCGTTGGCACCGAGAATCTGAGCTGCCCGCGCGAGCGATGGATCGATCTGCTGCAGCGAGCCGACCAGCGCGATCACCATGAACGGCAGGAATACGTGCGTCAGGGCGATGATGACGCCGGCTTCGCTATAGAGCAGATGGCCCATCGGAATGCCGATGCTGTTCATCAGCGAGCTCAGGATTCCATTCGGGCCGAGGATGATGATCCAGCCGTAGGAGCGCACGACCGCACTGACGAACATCGGCGCGATAACAAGAAACACGACGAGCGATCGGCCCTTGCGCCAATTCTGGGAGAGATAGACCGCGATCGGATAGCCGATGATCAGCGTCATCAGGGTCGTGATCGCACTGATGCGCATCGAACGCCACAGCACAGAACGATAGAATTCGTCGCCGAAGAAATGAGCATACGTCTCAAGAGACAGTTGCCCGGCCGGAGCAAAACTTCCCCATGTCGAGAGGACCAGCGGCCACACGAACAAGGCCGCGTAGAACAGCAAGGCCGGCACCAGGAGAAGGCCGGCATTTAACCTCAGCAGGCTGTTTCCTGCCGCAGGGAGCCGTCCGTTCTCGACGGTCGTGCTCATTGCAGGACTCTCTCCGCGGCGCTCGCTTCCATCGATGCGCCCGGCTCTTCGTTCGGCAGAATGCGGGTGTCGTCGGCCGGCCACGACACCGACAACCGATCCCCGATCTTGCTCAGACAACGCTTGACCGGAATATCCGCGATCAGCCGCGCGCCATTCGCTTCGATCTCGATCCGCCGTACCGGCCCATGATAGGTGCTGGAGATGACTTCCCCGGTCACACAGTTTTCGCCGGCATCCTCTCCCTTGGTGATGTTCTCAGGCCGGATGGCAACGGTGACCCTGTCGCCGACCGTGCAACCCTCCACCTCCGCCCGCAACCGGCCGAACGCCGTCTCGACGACGGCATTGCCCCGCTCATGGCCGATCACCGTGCCATCGAGGAAATTGGTGACGTCCATAAAGCGCGCACTGAAGATGGTCTGCGGCCGTTCATAGAGTTCGTTCGGCGTGGAGCTTTGTTCGACCCGTCCCGATGCGAGAAGGACGATCCGGTCAGCCGAGACCAGCGCCTCCTCCTGATCGTGCGTCACCACAACCGTGGTGATGTTGGCCGATTTCAGAATCTGCCGCATCTCCTCGCGCATTCTCTTGCGCAGCAAGGCATCGAGATTCGACAGCGGCTCATCCAGAAGAAGAACGGACGGACGCACCACGAGTGCGCGCGCGAGCGCCACGCGTTGCTGCTGCCCGCCCGAAAGCTCCTTGGGATAGCGTTTCCCAAGCCCGCCAAGCTGCACGAGTTCGAGCGCCTCCTGCACGCGTTGCCCCACCTCGCCAGAAGAAATGCTCCGCATCTTGAGGCCGAAGGCAACGTTGTGCTCGACGCTCATATGCGGAAACAACGCATAGTTCTGGAACACCATGGCCATGTCCCGCTTGTGCGGCGGCACACGGACGATGTCGCGACCATCGACGATGACGGTGCCTTTGTCGGGAGACAGAAAGCCCGCGATCACGTTGAGCAAGGTGGTTTTGCCGCAGCCGGAGGGACCGAGCAGCGCCACGATCTCTCCGGAAGCGGCCGTAAACGAGACATCGTCAAGCGCGACGAAGTCTCCATACGCCTTCCTCAGCCGACGGACGTCGAGGTGGGCGTCCATTAGCGGCCTCCCACCATTGCGGTCCAGCGCGCGGTCAGGCTCTGCAGGTTCTGGTTGATCGGCCCGATATCCAGATTGAGGAGCGCGGTGACGTTCTTCTCGCCATAAGGAACCTTGGCCGCCGCCGCATCATCAAGCTTGACGGTCTTGTTGACGGGACCAAGCAGAAGGCTTTCCGCGATCATCTTCTGCGCCTCGGCGCTGATCGTGAAATCGATGAACTTCTGGGCGAGATCCGGATGCGGCGCATTGGCGACGATGTCGAACTGCTGCGGATAGAGAATTCCGCCCTCCTTCGGCAGCACCATCGCAACCGGCGCGCCGGTGCCGGCAAAATCGTGCACGCGCGCGCTGCCGTTGAAGCCGATCCATGCGCTTCCCGTTCCGAACAGCGCATCGACCTGCGCCGGCGGATCGACGAAGGCGAGCACATTCGGCTGCAGCTCCTTCATCTTGTTCCAGGCCGGCTCAAGATTGGTGACCGATCCACCATTCATGTCGGCGATTTTCGCGAACAGAAGGTTCGTGTAGCCGATCGGCATGTTGTAGAAGACGACATGGCCCTTGTATTTCGGGTCCCACAGATCTGCCCATGAGGTCGGCGGCGCCCAACCCTTCTCCTTGAACACCTTGGTATTGTATTCGATACCGAGCGCCTGAACGCCCATCACAATGCCGATGCCGTCGCGATCCTTCGCGAAGTCATAGAGCTGGGACAGGTTCGGCACCTTGGCCGGATCGAGCTTGGCGTAAAGCTTCTCGGCCTTGCCTTGATAATGCGTGGTATCGTTGGCCCAGATCACATCGATCTGCGGGCTGTTGCGCTGCGCCTTCACCTTGGCGAGAATCTGGTTCGACGTGCCGGTGACGTAGACCACCTTGACGCCGTACTTCTTCTCGAATGCCGGAATGACCGTCGCCTGAAGCGACTTCTGGAGCGAGCCGCCGAAGCCTGCGAACACAAGCTCCTTCTCGTCCGCCGCCTGCGCGGAGCTGCCGACACCGGAGAGAACCGCGAGCGCGCCCCCTACCGCAAGAACCAGAGCACAGGCTTTTCGCACATGACGTACCGTATCAACGATCTTCATCATTCACCTCCCTGAAATTTCATGCGGTCCGTTCTGCGCGGACTTCGCTAATTGATGGATTTACTGCAGGCCAAACTCCACACGTCGTACGTTATCGGGGTCGATTTCGCGGATGATGGACAACTCCGCCGCAGTCGGCTCCGGTGTCACCGGCGCACTCTCGAGATTCGGAATACGGAAGCCGGTTTTCTCGGCAAGCTCCGCACGCGTTACGCCGGGATGGATGCTTTCAAGCACCAGTCGCCCGTCTTCCTTGCGGAAGATGCACAGCGGCGTGACGATCCGGTCAACATTTCCTGCCGAGGTCGTGAACCGGACCTCCTCGACGAAAATCTTCGGCGAATGCCCCGCGCGCCACAGCACCGCGCGTTTCGACATCGGCAGGATCGCCGGGCCACCGCCACCGCCGGGAAAACGCACCTTCGGCTTGTCGCGTTCGCCGACGAAGCTCGAGTTCACCCGTCCCTTCGCATCGACCTGCGCCATGCCGAGAAACGTGAGATCGAAACCGCCGCGGCCGTTCAGCCCGTAAATTTCCTGATTGTCGAAGATGGATGCCGATCCGCGGCCGAGATCGGCAGTGCTCGTCGCGGCCATGATCTTGTCGACGGTCGGATTGATACCGCCGCCTACCGAGATGAAGGTGCAGTTCGGTGCGTTGTGACGGCGCGCGAGCGTCGCTGCGGCTAGCGGCAGCGGCGAATTCACGCCCACGAATACGACCTCGCCATCGCGGATCAAGCGCGCCATTGCGACAGCCATGATATCGGCAGGGCTGTAGGACGCGCTCATGCGGCGACCTCCATCGGCCGGCGATCGTGCGCCTCGGTCTCATCCAGATATTTTCGGAATCCATCCGGCGTCCGGCTGAGCTCAAGATAATGGCGCATCGCCGGCCCATCGATGTCGTAACAATCGAACACCGCCGTCGGCCAGGCACCGGCGGGCGCGTGCACCACCGCCTCGACAAACAGCTCCGGCACCACCGTCATCTCCGGTTGCGCGACGAAGTGTGATGTATCGAGGATTTTCTCAGCAGTCAGGATCACGCGCTTGGCGGCGCGGCTCATCAGACGATCCCAGACCGGCGTGCCATAGATTCGCGCATTCCCACGCACATCGGCTTCATGCACATGCAGGATCGCCCAATCCGGGCGCACGGCCGGTACCACCAGCGTATCCTTGCCGGAGAACGGGTCCTTCACTGTCGCGAACGGCGCGACACCGGGCACGTCGCTTCCTTCAAAGCCCGCGACCGCCTGAAACGGCAAACCGAATGCCGCCGCTTGAAGGCTCGCCATCACCGCCGGACAGGCATTCTCGATCACTTCGAGCTCGCCGCGCTCGGCAGCCCTGCGGAAACTCGGCGCCATGCCGAACGGCTGCTCCAGCGTCGTCATGCCGGCCCGCACGCTCGCGAGACATCCGCCCGCCGCCAACACATCGGCATCGAAACCCGGCGACGGCTTGATGAGGTGCAAGCCCTTCACGCCTTGCCGCGCCAGTTCGCGCACCATCGCGGCCGGAATTCGCTGCGACAATGTTCCGCCGATGGTGACGATCTGATCGTTGGCGACCAGCCGGGCGGCCTGCTCCAATGTCATCTGTTTCATGATGCCATCTCCTTCGCCCCGCTTTGGAAGAACTGCGCAAGATCACGGCGGAGAATCTTTCCGGTCGCATTGCGTGGCAGTTCATCGACAATTGCGATTTTGACCGGAACCTTGAAGTCCGCGAGATTTTCGCGGCAGTGAGCGATCAGCTCCTGCTCGGATGCGGTCCCGTTGGCGACAACGCAGGCGACAACCACCTCGCCCCATATCCGGTCCGGCAATCCGCCAACCGCCACGTCCCGAACCGAGGGATGGCGGCAGATCACTTCCTCGATCTCGAGCGGCGAGACATTCTCGCCACCGCGGATGATGATTTCCTTCTTGCGGCCGACGAGAAAGACATAGCCCTCTTCGTCCATGCGGCCGAGATCGCCGGTGTGAAGCCAACCGTCGATAATAGTTCTGCGCGTCGCCTCTTCGTCGCGGAAATAGCCAAGCATCATCGTCGGCGATTGAATGACCAGTTCGCCAGTGCTGTGAGGCGGCAGAAACCGGCCCTGGTCATCCACCACCGCAATCTTCTGCCCGGCCAACGCCTGCCCGACAGAGCCGATCTTGCGGCGACCGCCCGCATAAAGCGGATTTAGCGTGCTCGTCGCCGTGCACTCGGTGAGGCCCCAGCCTTCGATCAGAATATCCTTGCCGAACCTGTTCTCGAAGCGCGTCGCAAGCTCCACCGTCAGCGGCGCCGAGCCGGTCTTGACGAAATCAAGCTTGATGCGCGCATCCCGCGCCTCCGCTTCGCGCTCGAGAAGAATGGCGAGCACGGTCGGCGGCGCGCTGAAGCTCGTGACCTGATGATCCGCCACCAGCCGCCAGTGTTCGCGTGCGCTGAATTTCCGGCACAGCACGATGGTGCCATGGCCGATGAACGTGCTGATGTGACTGACGATCAGCGCATTGCAGTGGAACAGCGGCATGAAACACAGAGCCACATGGTCCGAGGTCACGCGAAACCCCTGCGACAACGCGACACCGTCGGCCCAGACATTTGCATGGCTAAGCAGCACACCTTTCGGGCGGCCAGTCGTGCCCGACGTGTAAATGAGAAGGATCGGCGTCTGTTCCGTCAAACCTTCAACCAGCCGTGGCGTGCGCTTCTGCCGATAGAGATCCTGCTCCGAGACGACATCCGCCGGCAGGGCCGCATCGACATGCGCACCGAGCAGGACAATGCGTGGCGGATTTGCGAGCTCGGCGATTGCCTGCAACGCCAAAGGCAGGAATTCCGGCGTGGTGATAAGAACGCGCGCCTGCGCATGCTCCAGCACAAACGAGACTTCACTCGCCGTCAGGCGGTTGTTGATCGGATTGGCGATCAGCCCCGCCTTGAACAGGCCGAAGTAGGAAGCAACCACCAGAGGCTCGTTGCCGATCAGTAGGCTGACCCGATCGCCGATATCGAGCCGCAGTTCACCGAATAGATGAGCGAACTGATTGGCGAGATCATCCAGCTCCGCATAGGAGAGCACCGCCCCTTCAAAAATGATCGCGGGTTTGGAATGCCGTCCATCCTGTAAGAGTTGATGAATCAACATGCGCGACTATCCCGAGGTCGGCGTTTCTGAAGAAAGTGCTGACCGAACTCCCGCGAGATACCTTCCGAGGCCTCGATCACCGCGGGCGCAAGCGCCGTCGCGTGCTTGACGGTGAAACGATATTCGGGGCCCGAGACGCTGAGCGCGGCAATCACATGCCCCTGATGATCGCGAATAGGTGCCGCGACGCCGACGATTTCGCCGCGATATTCACCATGATTGATGGCAAAGCCTCGCTGCCGGACGAGTTCGAGCTCACGGCGCAGCTTGCTCGGCTTGACGATGGTTTTCTTGGTGAAGCTCTGCAGCGGGCCGTCACACACCCGGTCGATCTCGCTTTTCGGCTGAAACGCGAGAAGCGCGCGACCGGTTGCCACACAATAAGCCGGTGCGCGGCGGCCGACATGAATGTTGGCGCGGACCGGATTGGGACTATCGACACGGTCGAGATAGATCACCTCGCCCGGCGCGCAATATTCGGCAAGCTGCGAGCTTTCGGAACTGAGCTCGACCAGCTTCTGAAGATAACGGTGCGCAACCTTCGGAAGCTCTATCGACTCGGATGCGACAAGGCCCAGCTCCCACAACCGAAGCCCGAGCCGATAGCCCGGCCGATCCGGCGCGCGCTCCACATATCGTCGTGCTTCGAGGTTTGACAGCACG
>Ga0180221_1002380_pt1 | contig 11010 bp, 9 predicted proteins | sample eDN5th37CKraftMG_FD_151339 | JGI IMG/M metagenome (GOLD analysis project Ga0180221, IMG submission 151339) | Enriched Miracle-Growth compost microbial communities from Emeryville, California, USA - eDNA 5th pass 37_C Kraft MG (version 2) (version 2) ...
AAGTCGCGCTTGGCGGCCCTGTGCCGGTGCTCAGATGCACGCAAGGTGAAGTCGCAGCGCGTGCCGTCATCATTGCCGCGGGGTCGAGCCGGCGCACGCTTGGAATTCCCGGCGAGCAGGAACTGGAAGGAAGAGGCGTCTCCCATTGCGCCTCCTGCGATGGGCCGCTCCACAGGGGCAAGACCGTCGCCGTCATAGGCGGCGGCGACTCGGCCTTCGACGAGACGATCACCCTGGCCGGCCACGCCGGACAGGTCGTTCTGATCCACCGGGGCGAGTGGTTCCGCGCCGCCAGGCCCGTCGTGGAGAAGGTCTCCGCGCTCGAAAATGTGAGGATCTGCTTGAATACCGTGGTCGAGGAGATCGTCGGCGACAGCGTTGTCCAGGGGCTTCTGGTCCGAGACCGCGCCACGGGGGCCGCCCGCGAGGAAGCCGTCGACGGCGTTTTCGTCTATGTCGGGCTTGAGCCGAACACCGCTTTCCTCGCCGGGCAGCTCCAACTCGCCGAAGACGGGAGAATTGTGACTGACCGCTTCATGCGGACCTCGGTTCCCGGCATTTTCGCGGCCGGCGACATCCGCGACGGGTCGGCTTCCCTGCTCTCCGAAGCGGCCGGGGATGGCGCCAGTGCCGCGGTCGCGGCGCTCAAATATCTCCGCGAAGGCGTCGAATACCCGCATGCGGCGGAATAGATCGGTTCATTGAGGCAAGGGCGATCCGAAATCATGGATGAAAAGCCGTTGAAGCAGAGCAGGGCAGCGTTGCTGCGCGATGCGATCGAGGAAGACATCGTCACGGGTTTCTACAAGCCTGGCGAACGACTCGATGAGACTACCCTGGCGGCTCGCTATCAGGTATCGCGCACGCCGATCCGCGAGGCCTTGAAGCAACTGAGCGCAACCGGCGTCGTGAAGATCCTGCCGCACCGCGGCGCCTTCGTGCACGAGATAACGCTGCCCGAGATGATCGGAATGTTCGAGGTGATGGCGGAGCTTGAGGGCATGTGCGCGCGCTTGGCGGCCCGGCGCATCAGCGCCCGCCAATTGGAGGAGCTTTCCACGGCCCAGGCGGAATGCGTTGCGGCGCTTCAGAAGGGCGAGACGGACGATTATTATTACGCCAATGAGCGCTTTCACTTGCTGCTTTACAGCGCCAGCGGCAACGCTTTCCTGTCCACGACGGCGGCGACGCTGCACAAGCGGCTCAAGCCTTATCGGAGGCTGCAGCTGCGCGTTCCCGGTCGTCTCGAACGGTCAGCCGCGGAGCATGATGACGTGATCGCCGCGCTGCGTGCCCGCGATTCAGCCAGGGCGGAGGAACTGATCGAAAAGCATGTGCTCGTGCAGGGCGACATGTTCAGCGATTTTCTGTCGGCCGTCAGCTCTCTTTCCTTCGAGGACGTGAGAGTGGCCGCCGGCGCATGAGGACAGCCCGCGCGTACGGAATGCAATCTACGTCGTCTTGCATACAATTGCCGGGTAATGTATGCAATTCAGGCAGGTACAGGTCAATTTTCTTGGGAGGAAGAAATGTTGAAGAATGTGCTGGTCGTAACCGCTTTGGCCGCACTTTTGCCGATTCCGGCCTTGGCACAGTCGGACGATTTCGCAGCCTATGAGAAGCAGCTCTACGAGGCCGCGAAAGCGGAAGGCGAGGTAATCTGGTATACATCGCAATTCACGACGGAGATGTCGGAATCCGCCTGCCAGCTCTTCATGGAACGCTATGAGGGGATCAAATGCAGCCCGGTGCGTGCGACTGGCGGCGTCACGTTTCAGCGTGTGATGCAGGAGGTTCAGGCCGGGGCGGTACAGGGCGATGTTTTCAGCACCAACGACCAGTCGGATCTGCTGGAGCTGAAGAAGCTCAACGCACTTGAGAAGTTCCTGCCGCGCAACGTCGAATTCATGTCGCCGATCCTGAAGCCGATGAACGACGATGAGGGCTATTTCTTCGTTTCCAGCGTTTCGCCCTATGGTATCGCCTACAACACCAATCTGGTGAAAGCGGAGGAGGCGCCGAAGAGCTGGAGCGATCTTACCGATCCCAAGTGGAAGGATCAGATCGCCATCAGCCATCCGAGCTTCTCGGGCAGCGCCGGCCTTTGGACCCTGGCGATGAGGAACCTTTTCGGTTGGGAGTTTTTCGAGAAGCTGAACGAGGGCAATCCGCAGATCGGCCGTTCGACGGCGGACGGTTACAATCTCGTCGTTTCCGGCGAGCGGAAGATCGCAGTGACCGCGATCGCCCTTTCGCGCCAGGGAGAGGCGGAAGGCCAGCCGGTGGCGACGGTTGTCCCCACGGAAGGCCTGATGCTGCCGCCAAGCGGCACGGCTGTTCTGGCCGGCGCTCCGCACCCCAACGCGGCGAAGCTTTTCGCGGAGTTCATGCTGAGCGAGGAATATTCGGTCTGGCTGCGTGATCTGAAGCGCTATCCGCTGCGCGCCGGGGTGGATACCGCCGAGGGCATCGATCCGCTCGACACCGGCAAAGTGATCACCGTACCGGTCGCCGAGGCGGTTCGAGGTCTGGTCGAGATCCAGGAAAGCTTCCGGGATACCTTCGGAATTTAAGCCGGTTTCGCATCTTCGAGGGGCGCGCCGGGCGCGCCCTTTCACCGGACGATGGAGGCGATCCCCTGCCATGGCATCCATTCTAAGCTCGTTGTCGCACGCTGAAGCCGGGGCCGCTGGCTCGCAGTCCCGCGTGTCCTGGCTCCGCCGGTTTCAGCCGAGCAGCCTGCTCTGGATCGTCCTGGCGGTCATCCTTGCGCTTCTGATCGTTGCGCCGGTCGGCGCGCTGGTGACGAAGAGCTTCACCGATCCGGTGACCGGTGGTTTCACCATCCAGAACTATATCGACGCCTATGGCAGAGCGCGGCATGTCGAGGCGCTGATCAACACGCTCTACATGGGTGCAGCCGTCGTCGTTCTGTCCGTGCTGTTCGGCGTACCGATCGCCTGGGCCTGCACGCGGACCGACATGCCTTTCCGCAATGCAATCCGCCTTGGCATCTTCGGCGCCTTCGTCATGCCGCCCTATCTGGGCGGTGTCGGCTGGATCCTGCTTGCCGGGCCCAATTCGGGCTGGATCAATGTGGCTTGGCAATCGATCACCGGGTTTACCGAGCCGATCGTCAATGTCTTCACTTTCCCGGGCCTGGTGCTGGTCATGGCGATCAACACCTACTTCACGGTCTTCATCCTGGTGAGCGCTGCCTTCGAAATGATCAACTCCGAGATGGAGGATGCGGCCAATATGCTCGGGGCCGGGCCGTTCACGACGGCGATGAAGGTGACGCTGCCTCTGGTCCTGCCTTCGATATTGGGCAGCGCGCTTCTGACGTTCCTGATTTCGATTGCGCTCTACGGCGTGCCGGCCCTCATCTCCATTCCCGCGCGCTTTCCTGTGGTGGTGATCCAGCTCAGCGAGTTCTTCAGCTTTCCGTTGCGCGTCCAGGTCGCCGCCGCTTACTCCATTCCGCTGCTTCTGATCACGGCGGGCCTGATGGTGCTGCAAAGGAGGATCCTCGCCCGAAGAGGTTTTGCTGCCGTAAGCGGCAAGGGCGGGGAGAGGCGCATCGTAAAGCTGGGAAAATGGCGGTGGGTGATCTTCGCCTACAGCATGTTCGTCGTGCTCATATCCGTGATCCTGCCTCTCCTTGTCCTGCTCATGGCGGCCTTCAGCAGGTCATGGGTGGGTGGCCTTGCACTCGACAATCTGACCCTGCAGAACTTCCGTTATGTGCTGTTCGAGCATTCAAGCTCGCAGCAGGCGCTCATCACCAGCCTTACGACCGGAGCGGCAGCCGCGACCGCCGCCATTCTGCTCGCGCTCGCCATCGCCTATATCGTCCAGCGTCGCCTTCTGCCCATGAGCGGGGCTCTCGGCTTTCTCGCCATGTCGCCCTTCGTTATTCCTGGCATTGTTCTTGCGATCGGCTTCTACGCCGTCTATGCGCTGCCGCCGGTCGGCCTCTATGGCACTTATCTGATCCTGATCCTGGCCTTCACCACGCGCTTTCTGCCGATCGCCTATACGACCGGCACGGCGGGCGTGCGGGCGATCCATCCGGAGATGGAGGAGGCCGTCCGCATCCTGGGTGGCGGCAGGCTGACGGCCATCAGCAAGGTGGTGGGGCCGCTTCTCAAGCGCACGCTGGCAAGCGGTTGGCTGCTTATTTTCGTCCCGGCGGCGCAGGAGCTTTCGACAGCCGTCTTCCTGGTAGGGCCGAACACGCGTGTCGTCTCGGTAGTCCTGCTTGACATGAGCGAGGAGGGATTGCTCGAGCGCCTCTCCGCGCTCGGCAGCGTGCTGCTGCTGATCATAGTGGCCATCATGGCCATAGGCGTCCGCTTCCTCGGCCGCGACTTCATGTTGAGGAGAACCTGATGGAAGGGCTTGTGCTGAGCGGCCTCGGCCGCAAATTCGGTGACGTGGACGCGGTTCTCGGCGTCGATCTCGCATTGAAGCCTGGGGAATTCGTCTCGCTGCTCGGACCTTCAGGCTGCGGCAAGACCACCACCCTTAGGATGATCGCCGGTTTCATCGACCCCACCAGCGGCACCATCTCGCTGAACGGCAAGGTGCTGTCTGCGCCGAGCGGATCGATACCGCCGGAAAAGCGCGGCATGTCCATGATCTTCCAGAGCTATGCCATCTGGCCGCACATGACCGTGGCGGAGAATGTGGCCTTTGGTCTGAAGCTTCGGAAACTACCCGCCGACGAGATCAGGAAGCGTGTGGGGGAAATCCTCGAAGTGGTGCGGCTGGGAGCGCTTGCCGAGCGCTATCCGGCGGAGCTTTCCGGCGGGCAGCAACAGCGCGTGGCGTTGGCGCGCGCCGTCGTCATCCGCCCATCCGTCCTGCTTCTCGACGAGCCGCTTTCCAATCTCGACGCCAATCTCAGGGAAGAGATGCGCTTCGAGATCAGGCGCATCCACGACGAGTTCAAGATCACTTCGGTCTACGTCACCCATGACCAGAGCGAGGCCATGGTGACCTCCGACCGGATCGCCGTGATGAACCAGGGGCGCATCGAGCAGGTGGACGAGCCGTACAAGCTCTACACGAAGCCAAAGACCCGCTTCGTCGCCAGCTTCATCGGGCGCACCAACTTCCTGTCCGGCCGGAAGGAAAGCAACTCCATCGCCTTTGATGGATTCTCGCTGCCGCTGGAATCGCTGGGCATCTCGGCAAACGCCGGCGGGGACGTGGCCGTATCCGTTCGCCCGCAGTCATTGAGGCTCTGCAACAAGGAGCCGGACGCCCCGGGCCAGATCAAGCTGAAAGGAAAGGTGGTCGAGCGCGCTTTTCTCGGCGAAACCTGGGACTACATGTTTGCAGGCGAGAAAAGCCTGCGGTTGCGCGTCGTGGCCCCTCCCTCGGACGTCTTCGATATCGGCGCGGAGGCCTGGGTGCAGATGGATCCCAGGCAAATGGTGCCGATTTCGTAACCGCTTCTCCCCATCGTTGCTCCTCGGCGGTTTCATGGACATAACGCCCATGCCGTGGCATGCACCGGAACAATAATGGGGCCGAGGCTGGAAGGTCAGCGGATGAGCGACAGGATCATCATCGTTGGTGCCGGGCAAGGCGGCGTCGAGGCTGCGATCGTCCTGCGTCAGCGGCAATTCGAGGGCGAGATCCTCGTCATCGGCGACGAGCCGGACCTGCCTTATCAGCGGCCGCCTCTCTCAAAGGATTTCATAAAGGGCGGCGGGCAGTTGCGCAGCGTGCAACTGCGCGATGAGAGCTTCTTTGCAGACAGGAACATCAACCTGTTGCTCGGGCGTCGTGTCAGCGCGATCGACCGCGCGGGCAAATCCGTGCGCCTCGAAAACGGTGAAACGCTGGATTACGGTCATCTCGTCCTGGCTACGGGAGCGCGCAACCGCAGGCTTCGCGTCGCCGGACTGGACCACCCCGCGGTGATGGAATTGCGGACGCTGGCGCATGCGAAGCTGCTGATGGAGCGCCTGCCATCGCTTCGCAATGTCGTGTTGATCGGAGGAGGGTTCATCGGGCTGGAGGTCGCAAGCCTCTTGCAAGCCCATGGCGTCGAGGTCGATGTGATCGAAGCGACGGACCGGCTGATGGGTCGGGTCGTGTCCCATGCCACGTCGGAATATTTCCGGGATTATCACCTGCGGAACGGCGTGCGCCTCCATTTCGGAGTTATCGCCGAGAGCGTGGAGCATGGTCCGCAGGGCTGCACCGTGATGCTTTCCGACGGCAAGGAGATTCGCGCCGATGCGGTGCTCCTGGCGGCGGGTGTGGTGCCGAATGTCGAACTCGCGGCGGAAGCGGGGTTGCGCGTCGAGAACGGAATCGTCGTCGACCAGCATCTGCTCACGGAAGATCCCTCCATCTCCGCGCTTGGCGACTGCGCCGCCTATCCAAGCGTCCATGCCGGCCGCATGGCGCGGCTTGAATCCGTGCAGAACGCCGTCGATCATGCGCGCACGATTGCCGGGCGTCTGACAGGCGAGAGCAAAGCCTATGACAGCCTGCCCTGGTTCTGGTCCTTCCAGGGCGAGGCGCGACTGCAGATCGCCGGACTAAGCGCCGCCGGGGATGAGGAAGTCCTGCGCGGCGACCCGAGCAGCGGAAAGTTCTCCGTGTTTCTGTTCCGTGATGGAAAGGCGGTCGCCACCGAGTCCATCAACGACGCCGGGATCCACATGCTGACCCGGCGCTTGTTGGGTGCCGGCGTTGTGGTTACCCCCGAGATGGCGAACGCAGCGGACGGTGACCTGAAGGCTTTGCTGAAGGCTTAAGACACTCCAGGTTCCTCTCCGGCGAAGGTCCGTTTTCTGATTGCTCTCCAGTACACGCCTGCCTATTTTGAGGACCTCTGTTTCAAAAAGAGAATGCCAATGAGCGAAATAGCTGGTGGGCGGGTGAAGGTACGCTTGCGCAGTTTCTCCAGGTCTCTTCCCTATTCACTCCTGCGTGCACGTGAGGCGATGATGAACCGCTTCCGGCCCGCCTTGCGGCTCTTCAACATCACCGAGCAGCAATGGCGCGTGTTGAGGGTCCTGAGTTCGGTCGAGGACATAGAGGTCATGGCGCTGGCCGAGGCGACCTGCCTGCTCGCACCGTCCCTCTCGCGAATCCTGAACGATATGGAAGAGCGCGGCCTGGTGCAAAGAAGCGCGGTACCGGAGGATCTGCGCCGCTCTCTGGTCTCGATAACGCCCAAAGGTTTGACGCTGATCGACGCCGTGGTGCCCTACTCGGATAGCATTTACGCGGAAATCAGGCGTGTCATCGGTGATGAACGGATCGAACAACTGCAGTCGCAACTGAGAGATCTCGTCGAAGAGCTCGAGAAGCTGCCGCCGATCGTTTACGAGGAAGATGAACTCAGCCCCGAGCTCAGTCAGCTCAGCAGCGGTCATCAAAGGGGCCGGCCAAAAAATCCTGTCGGTGAATAAAGCGACACCACCGCCTACCGCCCACGCGATCAGTATCGCGGCGCGTGACACGGGCCTTACTTTCTCTGCTATTGGATTCCCCAACCTTTCGGCGACCTGTATACTTGGCGGGGCAAAAGGCTTGCGATCATGGAGCAGAATACGGGCAAGACCCACGCAATCCGCGCGCTGATCGAGCTGCGGAAGAGAATTCTGAGCGGAGAATTGTCGGGCGGCATGCGGCTCTTCGAAGTCCCGTTGGCGGAGCAGCTGAAGATATCCCGCACGCCGGTACGCGAAGCATTGTTGCGGCTGGCGGAAGAGGGGCTGCTGGAGCGGGTGCGCAGTGGAGGTTTCGTCGTCCGCACCTTTCGGTTCAACGATGTCATCGACGCGATCGAGTTGCGTGGCGTGATGGAGGGAACAGCGGCAAGGCTTGCAGCTGAACGAGGTGTGCCCTCGGCGATGCTGGTCCGCATGCAATCCATCGTTGCCAGCCTGGACGAATGTTTCGGTCCCAACCCGGGCGACGTCGACTTCGACTCCTACAGGGAACTTAACGGCGTATTCCATAAGGAGCTGGCGGCGCTGTCCGGGAGCGACATGGTGCAGCGCGAGGTGGAACGTGCCACGCGCTTTCCCTTCGCGTCGCCATCGGCCTTCCTGCAGGAGAGGGCCGACGTGCTGGTCTTCCGCCGGTCGCTCAACATTGCGCAGGAGCAGCACCGGGCGCTTGTCTCTGCGATCTCGAACCGCGAGGGCTCCCGTGCCGAGGCGCTGGCGCGCGAGCATGCCCGCGCCGCCCGGCGCAATCTCGAATATGTTATGAATGAGGATCGCAGCCTGATCGAGCATCTGCCCGGTCTCGCGTTCGTCGTGTGATCTGCGCGGCTTCGGCAAGCTCCAGGACGGGGCGAGGAAACGCGGCTGCAAGGCTGCGGCGCCCTTTCCTCGCCCCCGCTTGCGGAGGAGAGGTGCCGACCCTGAGCTTGTCGAAGGGGAGGCGGTGAGGGGGACGGCTTCCTGCATTCGATCATTCTCCTTAGACACGCTCCGCCGTTGCCACGCCCGGCTTTCGCCGTCTGGCCATTGTGATTGGGTGGGAAGCGGGGCGCGTTGTCCGTGCCACTCAAATTTTTTATTAGGCGCGGTACAACGCGCCCCGCCGGAGGCTGTCCCGACTTCGGCCGGTCACTCAGGCCCTTCCTCCGCCCGGCTGCACCCAATTAGGGGGTGGTCTTTGCCGGGCCGGTGGAAAAGCCTTAGCGGCTTCTCCGCGGTTTCCGCGATGCCGGCTCTGACCCAGCATCCGTTTTTCCGAGATGCTGTCTGTCACCCAGCACCCCGGCACCGCCGGCCTGTCGCGGGCCCTCGGATCTCCAGGGCACCGTACCCTGGAGAGGGAGGTCTCCGCCGCTCTTCCTGATCCCCGGTCCGGACCGGTTCCCGCAAGAGCGATGGGGAGGAGTGTAAGGGAGGTGCGGAGGGGTGTGGATAAAATCAGGGGAAGAAAATTTGGGGATTTTGGATAGGCAATTGTTTTTGCAGGCGAAGTTTTTTGAGGTGCAGGGGGCGAGAGGCGAAATCCATCCACACTCGGGCCGGCATTCCGGCGTCTGCGCAGTTGCCCCTCACTTGCGATTTCTAACACTTAGCCTCCGCTGCGCTCCAGCTAAGATGTTGAAATCGCTTTCTCTCCCACAAGGGGAGAGATAGGGCGCGTTGCACCCATCGCCTCCGCCAATCCACAACGTTGGCGATTGGCAGCGAGGTTGATGTCGGCGTCATCTCTCCCCTTGTGGGAGAGAAAGCGTTTTCCTGCGCTTGCGAGTGGGCTTGTCCCCGAGCAAGTGCTTGGAAAACGCAAGTGAGGGGTTCTCTTGAGCCTACCGCCCCACCATCCGACCTTTCGCCTCGTGCAGGATCGTAAGACAAACACCGTCGAGGTTCTTAACAACCTCATCGTTCCAGAAGCGCAGAGTCTTCAAGCCAAGACTATCAAAATGCATGTCGCGTCTGGCATCGCGCCAAGACTCTGAGTGCTGTGCGCCGTCTACTTCAAGGATCAGCTTTGCTTCGAAGCAAAGGAAGTCAGCAATGAAACCGCCAAGAGGAACCTGGCGCCGAAATTTCAGCCCCTCGAGCCGCCTATTGCGCAGGGCTTGCCACAATAGGTTTTCTGCCTTCGTTGCATCGGCGCGCATGGAACGAGCGAAGGTGCGGCGAGGCGGCGGAATAAGCTGATGCGGCATGAAGGAACCCCTCTCTTGCGATTTCTAGCACTTAGCTTCGCTAAGATGCTGAAATCACTTTCTCCCCCGCAAGGGGGGAGATAACGCCGGCATCGGCCTCGCTGCCAATCACCGACGTTGGCGATTGGCAGCGATGATCGGTGGGACGAGCTAGCTCGGCACGACCACCAGCCGGTTGGCGTAGCGCTGGGCGATAATGGCGCAGACGAACAACTGGATCTGGTGGAACAGCATGAGCGGGACGATGATCAGGCCGACCGGCTGGCCGGAGAAGAGGATCTTGGCGATCGGCAGGCCGCTGGCGAGGCTTTTCGTGACCCCGCAGAACAACAGGACCATCTGATCCTCGTGGCAAAGCTTGGCCAGCCGGCCCGCACCCCAGCTCAAGAGGATGATCGCGAAGAGGAGCAGGATGTCGGCAATGATGACGATCGTGAGCATCAGCCCGTCGATCTGGCTCCAGATGCCGGCCACCATGCCGGCGCTGAAGGCTGAATAGACGATGAGGAGGATCGAGCCGCGGTCGACCAGCAGCGTGACGAACCTGTGCTTGGCGATCCAGCCGCCGATCAGCGGCCTTGCGATCTGCCCCAGGACAAAGGGGAGCAAGATCTGCACCGCGATCCCCTCGATCGCATCCGTGTTGATGCCGCCGCCGCTCGCATGCAGGAGCAGGGCGGCGAGCGCCGGCGTCAGGAAAACGCCGACGAGGTTGGAGAGCGAAGCCGCGCAGACGGCGGCCGGGACATTGCCCTGCGCCAGCGACGTGAAGGCAATCGACGACTGGACGGTGGACGGCAGCACGGCGAGGAGAATCAGGCCTACGCCGAGATTATCATCGAGCCAGGGGCCGAGCCCGTAGACGAGCGCCAGGCCGAACACGGGAAAGGCGACATAAGTGAAGGCGAGCACCAGGAGCTGGAGCCGCCAGTTCGTCAAGCCCGCGACCACGGCCGACGTGTTGAGCTTGGCCCCATAGACGAAGAACAGCAGGGCGACGGCAAAGTAGGCCACCTCGGAGACGATGTCCGCTCCGCGCCCGGACGCCGGCAGCACCGCTGCCAGCACCACGGTGGCTATGAGAAGCAGCATGTAGGTGTCTATGCCGATCCGCTTCAGCCGCCCGAAAAGGGACATGAATGTTCTCCGTTTGCAGCCTAGAGCCGTTCATGGCTAGATTGAATCATTCTGTTTCTCGTCCGGCGAGACGATTCACGCGGAGGGCGGCGCAGCGCGATGCGGGACATCGGGCAAGCCGGCCGACAAAGTGGGCGTCCGCCGGACGGAAACCTCGCCCGCTGGTTTGCCTGGGCAAACCAGCAAACGGTTTGAACCTGCCG
>Ga0180221_1002381_pt1 | contig 11006 bp, 5 predicted proteins | sample eDN5th37CKraftMG_FD_151339 | JGI IMG/M metagenome (GOLD analysis project Ga0180221, IMG submission 151339) | Enriched Miracle-Growth compost microbial communities from Emeryville, California, USA - eDNA 5th pass 37_C Kraft MG (version 2) (version 2) ...
GGCGCCGTCGCCGGCGTGCTGGCTCAGGGCTACGAGACCACGGCGCGCATCGTGGCCGAGCGCGACCGGGCGCGCGAGACCGGGCAGCTGCGCGAGATGTTCGCCCAGGCGCCCGGCGCGGTCGCGATCCTGCGCGGACCCGACCACGTGTTCGAGATTGCCAACGCCGCGGCCCTCGACCTCATCGGCTCGCGCGACGTCATCGGCAGGCCGGTGGCCGAGGTGATGCGCGGCGTGGTCGATCCGGGCCTCATTGCGCTGCTCGACAAGGTCTATCGCAGCGGCGAGCCCCATGTCGGCACCGCGGTCCCGCTGACGCTGCGGCGCGGGCCGGACGGCGCGCCCGAGGAGCGCATCCTCGACTTCGTCTACCAGCCGATCCGCAGCGCGGCCGGCGCGGTGACCGGCATCTTCATCGCCGCGACCGACGTGACCGCGCGGGCCCGCGCCGAGGCGCGGTTCCGCCGCGTCGAGGAGACGCTGCGCGAGAGCGAGGCGCGCTTCCGCCTTATCGCCGACGGCGCGCCGGTGATGCTGTGGATGGGCGACGAGGCCGGCAAGTGCATCTATCTCAACCGCATGCTGCGCGATTTCTGGAATGTCGGGGAGGCGGACCTGCCGACCTTCGACTGGACCGCCACGGTGCATCCCGACGACCGCGCGACGCTGTTCCGGGCGTTCGACCGCGGCATGCGCACCCGGACGGGCTTCACGGTCGAGGCGCGGTTCCGCCGCGCGGACGGGGCCTACCGCATCGTGAACACCCAGGCGCAGCCGCGCTTCGGCGTCGGCGGCGAGTTCCTCGGCATGATCGGCGTCAACGTCGATGTCACCGAGACGCGCCGGGTCGAGGCCGAGCTGCAGGCGCTCAACGCGACGCTGGAGCAGCGCGTCGCCGAGGAGGTGGCGGAGCGCTCCAAGGCCGAGGAGGCGCTGCGCCAGTCGCAGAAGATGGAGGCCCTGGGCCAGCTCACCGGCGGCATCGCCCACGACTTCAACAACATGCTGGCGGTGATCCTCGGCGGCCTCAACCTGCTCAAGCGGCGGATCGAGCGCGGCGACACCAACCTCTCCACCTACATCGAGGGCGCCATGGACGGCGCCCAGCGCGCCGCCGCGTTGACCCAGCGCCTGCTCGCGTTTTCCCGCCAGCAGCCGCTGGCGCCGGAGCCGATCGACGCCAACGGCATGGTCGCGGACATGACCGAATTGCTGGCGCGCACGCTCGGCGAGGCGATCACCATCGAGACCGTGCTGGCCGAGGGCCTGTGGAAGGCCAAGGCCGACCCCAACCAGCTCGAGAACGCCATCATCAACCTCGCGGTCAATGCGCGCGACGCCATGCCGGACGGCGGCCGGCTCACCATCGAGACCGCCAACACCTTCGTCGACGACGCCTACGCCCGCGAGTTCGCGATCCCGCCGGGGCAGTACGTGCTGATCGCGGTGAGCGACACCGGGGTCGGCATGGCGCGGGACGTGATCGCCAAGGCGTTCGACCCGTTCTTCACCACCAAGGGCGTCGGCAAGGGCACGGGGCTCGGCCTGAGCCAGGTGTTCGGCTTCGTGCGCCAGTCCGGCGGCCACGTCAAAATCCATTCGGAGCTCGGGCAGGGCACCACCATCAGCCTGTACCTGCCGCGCGTCCAGGCCGAGGAGGGCGTCAAGGAACAGCCGCCGGCCGAGCTCGAGCGCGGCTCCGGCGACGAGATCGTGATGGTGGTGGAGGACGAGGAGCGGGTGCGCGCCTATTCGGTCGAGACGCTGCGCGAGCTCGGCTACACGGTGCTCGACATGCCCAACGCCCGCGAGGCGATGGAGCTGATCGAGCGCGGCCAGTCGGTGACGCTGCTGTTCACCGACGTCGTGATGCCGGACATGACCGGCCCGCAGCTCGCCGAGCGCGCGCTCCAGCAGCTCCCGAACCTGAAGGTGCTCTACACCACCGGCTACACGCCCGACGAGGCGGTGCACAGCGGCGTGCTCGGCACCGGCACCAACCTCCTGCCGAAGCCGTTCGGCATGGAGGAGCTCGCCGCCAAGGTGCGCGGCATCCTGGATCAGTGAGGCGCGCTGCTCCGCCGCGGCGTGCTGTTCCGATTTCCGCGCTCAGAATTCCCAGCCGATCAGCCGGTCGAGCGAGACAGGACCGCCGCCGTTGAGCAGGAAATACAGCGACCCGGCGGCCCAGATCACCGGATACTCGCAGCCCTGCTTGTTCCAGAACCAGCCGAACCTGCCGTGCTCGCGGATCGAGAGCACGAGCAGGATGAAGACCGGCACCGACACCGGCCGCGTGAGGAGCCCGAGCGCCAGCAGCGGCCCGCCGACGAGCTCGGTCGCGACCACGACCGGTCCCCACAGCCGCCCGGGCCGATAGCCGGAGCCCTCCAGCGCCTTGGCGAGCTCCGCCATGGAGGTGATCGGCATGCCGGTGCCGGGAAACAGGCCGAAGCAGCTCCGCAGGGCGTGCGGCACCAGGCACAGCCCGACCGCAACCCGGAGCGCCGCCTCGGCCCAGGGGCCGAGCGCCGCGTAAAGCGGCGCGAGCTGCGGAATGAGATGATGAGTCATGGTTCCCCCCGAATGGCCCGACGTGACGGCCGCGGCTTGTCGGCCTCGCGCGGACCCGCCCCTTTTTGCCGCCGGAATTGTAGGGCGTCCCGCGGGAACTGGATATGATGAATCGCCGGGATCATCATGCGAGGTGGCGATGTTCAAGTTTTCTGCGGCGATTGTGCTGATGGCCCTGGCCTGCCCGGCGGCGCGGGCCGAAACGCCCGACGAATGGATCGCGCTCGGCACGCGCGTTCACGGCGCCTTCGGCTCGTTCATTCCGCTCGGCATCAGGATCGGGCTCGACGCCGCCGGGCGGCTCAAGGCCGCGCCCCGCGCGCTCGCCGTCACCTACTACGACAGCGACGCGTCTCCCTGCGCCTGCTTCGCGGACGGCATCGCCATCGCCACCCATGCCTCGGTCGGCCAGCGCACGCTGACCGTCGCGCCCGAGAAGGCGCCCGACGGCGCGATCGCCGTGGCGGTGATCCGCCCGCGCGGCGGCGGTCCGGGCTTCAAATACACGATCCCGGCGGCCGCGCTCGCCCGGCTCGGGCCGATGAACAAGACCCTCGATCCGAAAGGACGCTGGGACGCCGTGATGGCGGCGGACGGCCTCTTCACCGTGGAGCCGGTGCGTTAGCGCCGGCACGCGGCCGCGCGCGGCGCCGCGCGAAAATCCCCGGCCGGATCAAGCCGGTGGTTTTATTTTACGCAATGTAAACTTGTGCTGCCCACACTCCGGCATAGCGCGGGATGGGCGCGGCGCTTCGGCGTGCCGCGCCCCCGCGTCAGGGGCTGAGGAATGCGCAGGCGCCGTCGACGGCCGCCCGGTCCGCCGGACCGAGGCGACGGCGGCTTTGCGTTCCGGTCATCCCCGTGGGCGTCGCACGAACTCGCAGGGGCTGCCGGAATGTCACGGATCGCGAAAGCCATCGTCAATCTCCGCATCGGCACCAAGCTGGCCATCACGTCCGGGCTGAGCATCGTGCTCGTGCTGGCCATGCTCGGCGCGCAGATGGTCGGCGATGCCGCGGTCTCGCAGTCCAACGCCAGCACCGAGAAGTTCCGCGACCTCGAGGCCCGCACCCTCGCGATCAAGGCCACGGTGCGCGGCCTGCAGATCGCCACCGCCTCGATGCGCGCGGCGCTGACCAAGGCCGACCTCGACCGCGGCAAGGCCTATTACGACCAGATGAAGGCGACGCTCGACCGCGACATCCAGTCGGCGCTGCGCTACGTCACGGTGACCCAGGACCGCGCCCGCATCCAGAAGATCAACGGCGCGACCGACGTCTACGACGCCCACGTCAGCGACATCTACCAGCTCAAGACCGAGGCGCTGAGCGGCGGCGTCGACGACACGCGGCTGAGCGACATCAACAGCCAGGTCGAGGTGCTGGCGATCGAGCGCATCATGCCGGTGGCGCAGGACATGGAATCGCTCAGCGACCAGGTGGTCCAGTTCGCCAACAGGACCGTCAAGGAGGAATCGGAGAAGGCCGCCGCGGTGACCGATTTCACCGAGAAGGTCGGCTTCGGCATCGCCGGCGTCGTGGCGCTGTTCATGGTCGCCGCCGCGGTGTTCTCGATGATGATGATCGCCCGCCCGCTGCGGGCCCTGACCGGGGGCATGCTGGAGCTCGCCGACGGCAATTTCGACGTGGTGCTGCCCGGCCTCGGCCGCAAGGACGAGGTCGGCGACATCGCCGCCGCGGTCGAGACGTTCAAGATCAAGTCCGCCGAGAAGGCGCGGCGCGAGGCCGAGGCGAAGGCGGAGGCGGAGCGCGCCGCGCTCGCCGAGCGCAGCGAGCGCGAGCGCATCGCGGCCCGCGAGAAGGCCGAGCAGGACGCGCGCGCGGCGCAGGAGCGCGACGCCGCGGCCGCCCGCGTCATGCAGGAGTTCGACGCCGCGGTGGGCGGCATCGTCCAGGCGGCGATGCACGGCGATTTCTCGCAGCGCGTGCCGCTCGAGGGCAAGGACGGCGTGATCCGCAACCTCGCCGAGTCGCTCAACGCCATGTGCGACAACATCGGCGCGGTGCTCGACGACCTCGTCGGCATGATGGGGGCGCTCGCCGAGGGCGACCTCACCCGCCGCATCGTCGCCGACTATCGCGGCACCTTCGGCACGCTCAAGGACAGCGCCAACGCCACCGCCGAGCGGCTCGCCGCCATCGTGGCGGACATCAAGGCGGCGGCGGCCGAGGTCGCCAACGCCGCGGCCGAGATCGCGACCAGCAGCAGCGACCTGTCGCAGCGCACCGAGGAGCAGGCCGCAGGGCTCGAGGAGACCTCCGCCTCCATGGAGCAGATGGCGGCGACGGTGAAGAAGAACGCCGAGAACGCGCTCGAGGCCAACAACCTCACCGCCGGCACGCGCAAGGTCGCGGACCGCGGCGGCGCGGTGGTGGCGAACGCGGTCGGCGCCATGGCGCGGATCGAGGAGTCCTCGCGCAGGATCTCCGACATCATCGGCGTCATCGACGAGATCGCCCGCCAGACCAACCTGCTGGCGCTCAACGCCGCGGTCGAGGCCGCGCGCGCGGGCGACGCCGGCCGCGGCTTCGCGGTGGTCGCCTCGGAGGTGAGGAGTCTCGCCCAGCGGTCCTCGCAGGCCGCCAAGGACATCAAGGACCTCATCACCAAGTCCAACGCCCAGGTCGGGGAAGGCGTCAGCCTCGTCAACCAGGCCGGCGCCTCGCTGCAGGACATCCTGGAATCGATCAACAACGTCGCCTCGATCGTGGCCGACATCGCCAACGCCTCGGCGGAGCAGGCCACCGGCATCGAGCAGGTCAACCGCGCGCTCGCCCAGATGGACGAGGTGACGCAGCAGAACTCGGCGCTGGTCGAGGAGAACGCCGCCACCGCCAAGACGCTGGAGGCTCAGTCCGCCGCCATGAACGAGCGCATGGGCTTCTTCCGGCTCGACGCCGGCGAGCCCGCGGCCGTGGTCACGCCGCTGCCGACGCGCCCCGCGGCGCCCGTTGCGGCCGCGCCGGCGGCGAGAGCCGGCCGCCGCGGCGGCATTGTCGGCCGCATGCAGACGGCGCTCGCCACCGCGCTCAAGAAGGACCCGGAGTGGGACGAGTTCTAAGCCGGCCTCGTTTTGCAGCTTGTAGGATGGGTTGAGCGTAGCGAAACCCATCGCTGAATGCCGGCCGCGCGCCGTGATGGGTCCCGCTACGTTCGATCCATCCCGCGGATGATCGTTGCTATGTCAGGTCGCTCCAGCCCGGGTCGGGCCTGAACCGCTCGCCGTATTGCGCGGCGAGCCGCTCCAGCGTGGCCTTCACGTCGGCGAGGCCGCGCTGGCGCGCGTAGTGCATGGGCCCGCCGCGGAACGGCGCGAAGCCGGTGGCGAAGATCATGCTGGCGTCGATGACCTCCTCGTCCGCCACGATCTTCTCGCGCAGGCAGGCGACGCAGACGTCGACCATGGGCAGCACGAGCCGGTCCTGCGCGTCCGGCGCGGGGGCGGGCGCGTCCGCGGCCTTCACCGCGCGGCCGTCCTTCCAGTCGTAGAGGCCCTTGCCGGTCTTGCGGCCGAGCTCGCCTTTCGCGACCTTGTCCCTGAGCCACTGCGGCGCGTCGGGCATGGGCCGCGGAAGCTGCGCGCGCAGCACCTCGGCGACGTGCAGGCAGATGTCGAGGCCGACCTGGTCGGCGAGCTCGATCGGCCCCATGGGCATGCCGAAGTCCTCGGCCGCCCGGTCGATGGTCTCCTTCTTCACGCCCTGGTCGAGCATCAGCAGCGCTTCCATCAGGTAGGGCATCAGCGCGCGGTTGACGAGGAAGCCCGGCTCGCTCTTCACCGGCGCGGGCAGCCGGTCGATGGTGCCGAGGAAGGCGTTGGAGGCGGCGACCACCTCCGGCGCGGTCCGGTCGTGGCTGACGATCTCGACGAGCTGCAGCCGCGACACCGGGTTGAAGAAATGCAGGCCGAGGAACCGCTCCGGCCGCTGCAGGCCCTCGCGCAACTGCTCGAGCGGGATGCTCGACGTGTTGGTGGCGAGGATGGCGTCGGGCTTCATCGCCGCCTCGGCCGCGGCATAGACCTTCTTCTTGAGATCGAGGATTTCCGGCACCGCCTCGATGACGAGGTCGGCGCTGCGCACGCCCTCGCCCTTGAGGTCCGGCGTCAGGCGGTCGAGCGCGTCGCGCACCTCGGCGCTCTTCTGCGAGACTTTCTTGAACAAATCCGCCGCGCGCTTCACGGCGCCGCCGAGCGGCTCCGGCTTCATGTCGGCGAGCGTGACGTGGAGGCCCTTCCACGCGCACCACGCCGCGATGTCGCCGCCCATGGCGCCGGCGCCGATGACGTGCACGCGGCTGCCGGTCCAGCGGCGGCCGGCGAAGGACTTCAGCTTCTCGCGCAGGAAGAACACGCGCACGAGGTTCTGCGCCGTCGGCGTCGTCACCATGCGGCCGAACGATTCGATCTCGGCCCTCTGCATGGCGCCAGCATTGCCGCCGTGCTTCTCCCACAGCTCGATCAGCGCGTAGGGCGCGGGGTAATGCGCCGGCGGCGCCTTCTTCGCGGCCTCCTTGCGCATGCGCCCGGCGAGGAAGCCGCGCGCGAGCCCGCTGTTGAACAGCGACACGGTGAGCCCGGCGCGGTTGGTCCTGAGCTGCTTCTCGATCGCGGCGCATGCGGCGTTGCGCACGTGCCGCTCCGGGATCGTCGCATCGACGAGGCCGAGCGACTTCGCCCGCCGCGCGTGCAGCGTGCGGCCGGTGAGCATCGCGGTCATGGCCTCGACCGGGTTGATGAGCCGCGTCAGCCGCACCGTGCCGCCCAGCCCGGGATGCAGGCCGAGCGTCACCTCGGGGAAGCCGAGCCGCGCGTCGTCCACGGCGATGCGGTAGTCGCAGGCGAGCGCCAGCTCCAGCCCGCCGCCGAGGCAATAGCCGTGGATGACGGCGACGGTCGGCACGGGCAGGCGGTCGAGCCGGTCGAGGATGGCGTGGCCCTGCGTCAATATCTCGGAGAGCCGCGCCGCGCCTTCGCCGACGAACATGTTGATGTCGGCGCCGGCGACGAAGCCGCTGCGCTTGGCCGAGCGCAGCACCAGCCCCTTGGGCGGCTCGCGCTCCAGCACGTCGAGCACGCCGGCAAGCTCGGCGAACACCTCGTCCGACAGCGTGTTGGCGCTCTTGCCCTCGCGGTCGATGACGAGCCAGGCGATGCCGTCGGCGTCGCGCGCCATGCGCCAGTGCTTCCACGGGCCGGCGGTGGTGACGCCGGCGAGCGGCCCGAGCTCGATGTTGCGCGGCGCCAGGACGGCGAGTGTTGGCTTGTTCATGACATCGCCTCGATCAACATGGCGCCGCCCTGGCCGCCGCCGATACATTCCGTCGCGATGCCGCGCTTCAAGCCGAGCCGCTTCATCGCGTTGACGAGATGCAGCACGATGCGGTTGCCGCTGGCGCCGACCGGGTGGCCGAGGCCGATGGCGCCGCCGTCGACGTTGAGCCTGTTGCGGTCGATCACGCCCATGGCGCCGGGAAGCCCGAGCGCCTCGCGGCAGAACGTGTCGTCGTTCCAGGCGGCGAGGCAGCCGAGCACCTGCGCGGCGAAGGCTTCGTTCAGTTCCCACAGGTCGATGTCGCTGAGGCCGAGGTTGTGTGCGCGGAGAAGCGGCGTCGAGCACATCACCGGGCCGAGCCCCATGATCGACGGGTCGAGCGCCGCCCAGTGGCTGTCCACGATCACCGCCCTGGGCTTGAGGCCGTATTTGGTCACGGCGTCCTCGGAGGCGAGGATCACCCACGACGCGCCGTCGGTGATCTGCGAGGAGTTGCCCGGCGTCACCTTGCCCCACGGCCGCTCGAACGCCGGCCGCAGCTTGGCCAGCGCCTCCACCGTGCTGTCGGGCCGCACGCCGTCGTCGAAGTCGTAGATTGTTCCGTCGCGGGCGAAGGCCGGCTCGAGCTCGCCGTCGAACCATTTCTCCTTCTGCGCGCGGGCGAGCCGCTGGTGGCTCTCGACCGCGTATTCGTCGGCCTCGCGCCGCGTGATGCCGAACAGGTGCGAGACGAGTTCCGCGGTCTGCCCCATGTTCAGCTCGACGATCGGGTCGGTGAGGCCGCGTTCGAGCCCGATCACCGGGCTGAAGAACGACGGCCGCAGCCCGGCGAACACCTTGAGCCGCGCGCCGAGCGTGCGCGCCTGCGCGAGCCTGCCGAACCACTCCACCGCGCTCCTGCGATAGACGAGCGGCGAGTGGCTGAGCGCGTCGGTGCCGCCGGCGAGGATCAGGTCGGCGGTGCCGCGCTGGATGTAGCGGTAGGCGGTGTCGATCGACTGCATGCCGGAGCCGCAGTTGATCTGCACGGTGAAGGCCACCATGGCCTCGCCCATGCCGAGCCGCAGCGCGGCGATGCGCGCCGGGTTCATCTCGTCGGCGATGACGCTGACGCAGCCGAGGATCACCTGGTCGAAGGCGTCCGGCGCGAACGGCTGGCGCAACAGCAGCGGCCGGCCGCACTGGACCGCGAGATCGACGGGCGTGAACGGCCCGATGCCGCGGGCCTTGAGGAAAGGCGTGCGGCTGCCGTCGATGATGTAGACCGGCCGGCCTACTCCGCCGCGTGGTTCACTGGCGATGGGACGTCTCCCCCGGTTCTGGCGTGGTCAATGCGGGCGTGGCCCGTGAGTTCCTCCGGCGAGAAGTCATCGACGTTGATGACGTCCAGCACGGCCTTGTTCATCTCCTCGAGCTGCGCCGCCTCGGCCTCGGTGATGGTGCCCTGGGCGCGCGCCTTGGCGACGTCGAACACCCGCGCCGCGCGCATGCGGTCGCGGATCGGCTGCGCGGCCACGACCAGCGCGAAGGCGCGGTTGAGCCGCGCGATGCCGCCGTCGTCGGCGGGCCGGTAGAGCCCGGCGGTGACGCGGTCGCGGGTCATGGACGGCTCAGTGAGGATGTCGGCGCAGGCGCGGGTGAGGCCGTCGGCCGGGCCGCGGTGGCGCGGGCCGAGCGGCATCACCAGGAAGCGCAGCAGCCACGCCATCGGCCGGTTCGGCAGGTTGGCGAGGATCTCGTCGAACCGCGCGGCGAGCGTGGCGAAGCCCGTCTGCATGCACCAGGCGACCAGCGGCAGGTCGGCGTCCTGCCGGCCCTCGTCGTGCCAGCGCTTGAGCACGGCGGAGAGCAGGTAGAGCTCGGAGAGGATGTCGCCGAATCGCGCCGAGATCATTTCCTTGCGCTTGAGCGCGCCGCCCATGGTGAGCAGCGCCGCGTCGACGCACAGCGCGAAGGCCGCGGAATAGCGGCTGAGCTGACGGAAATAGGGCGTGGCGCGTCCGGCGTCCGCCGCGCGCGCGAACAGGCCGCCGGTCCAGGCATGGAGCCACGCGCGGCCGGCGTTGGCGAGGCTGTGGCCGACGTGGGCCCAGAACGCCTGGTCGAAGGCGTCGAGCCCGCGCTCGGCGTCGCGGTCCTCCAGCGCCAGCATCTCCTTGAGCACGTAGGGATGGCTGCGGATCGAGCCCTGGCCGAACTGGATCAGCGCGCGGGTGACGATGTTCGCGCCCTCGACGGTGATGCCGACCGGCACCGCGCGATAGAGCGCGCCGAGATAGTTCTGCGGGCCCTCGATCACCGCCTTGCCGCCGTGGATGTCCATGGCGTCGTTGACGGACACGCGCAGCCGCTCGGTGGCCTGGCCCTTCATGATCGCGGTGACCACGGCCGGGTGGTGGCCGGCGTCGATCGACGCGGTGGTCATGCGCCGCGCGGCGTCGAGCAGGTAGGCGGTCCCGGCCATGCGGCCGAGCCGTTCCTGGATCGCCTCGAACCGGCCGATGGGGACGTGGAATTGCTCGCGGATGCGCGCGTAGGCGCCGCTGACGTGCGCGGCGTAGGCCGCGCCGGCGGCGGAGAGCGAGGGCAGCGAGATGCCGCGGCCGGCGGCGAGCGCGGTCATCAGCATCTTCCAACCTTTGCCGGCCTGGGCCACGCCGCCGATGATGTGATCGACCGGGATGAACACGTCGCGGCCCCAGTTCGGGCCGTTCTGGAACACGTGCAGCGCCGGGAGATGGCGGCGGCCGATGTCGATGCCAGGCAGGTTCGTCGGCACCAGCGCGACCGTGATGCCGATGTTCTCCTGCGCGCCGATCAGGTGGTCCGGGTCGCGCAGCTTGAAGGCGAGGCCGAGCACGGTCGCGATCGGGCCAAGCGTGATGTAGCGCTTGTGCCAGTTGAGGCGGATGCCGGTGACCTCCTGGCCCTGCCAGGTGCCCTTGCACACCACGCCCGAGTCGATCATCGAGGCGGCGTCGGAGCCGGCCTCGGGGCTCGTCAGCCCGAAGCAGGGGATCTCGCGTCCGTCCGCGAGCCGCGGCAGCCAGGTGTTGCGCTGCTCTTCGGTGCCGAACAGCATGAGCAGTTCGCCGGGGCCGAGCGAGTTCGGCACCATGGCGGTGACCGCCGCGGTGA
>Ga0180221_1002383_pt1 | contig 11003 bp, 11 predicted proteins | sample eDN5th37CKraftMG_FD_151339 | JGI IMG/M metagenome (GOLD analysis project Ga0180221, IMG submission 151339) | Enriched Miracle-Growth compost microbial communities from Emeryville, California, USA - eDNA 5th pass 37_C Kraft MG (version 2) (version 2) ...
CCCAAGCGAGGCACCTGGGCGGACTCGGTCGCCGGCCGGCTGGACGAGCTTGGCCTTGCCAAGGCGCGCATCGGCATAGACGGTCTCGCGGGACCGCTCGATCCCGACGGCTGGCTGCCGCACAGCGCCTATTTGCGGCTCGCCGAGCTCTTGCCACAAGCCGATCTGGTCAATCTCGACGACATGATGGAGATGCTCCGCACCATCAAAAGCGAAGAGGAACTCCAGATCCTGTCGCGAGCGGCTCATCTCGGCGACCTGATGCTGGAAACCTGCCGCGACCTCGCGCGCCCGGGAATCAGGGAATCCGAGGTCTACGGCGGCATGATGGAGACAATGATCGCCAACGGCGGCGAGGAACCGACGTTGTTTCTATGGGCTTGCGACGCCCTGCCTTATCCGCATCCATTTCGTGTCCCGACGATCCGCCCGATGACCCGCGGTGACGTCATCATCTGCGAAATCCACCCCAAGACCGGCGGTTACTACACCCATGTCGAGCGCACCTTCTCGCTCGGCGAACCTTTGCCCGATCAGCGTCGCATCTATGAGGGCTGCTTCGCCGCCTATCAGGAGGGCATGAAACACTTCGCACCCGGCAAGCCGATCTCGATCGCTATGGATCGCGTCCGTGACGCCATCCAGGAACGCGGCCTCGGCATGTGCGAGACCGGTATCCACGGCCACGGTCTCGCGTCGCTCGAATATCCGCGCTACCGGCACCACGCCATCAAGGCGGATCAGGCCGCGCTCAAGAAGCTCGGCGACGAATTCAAAACGGGCATGGTGTTCGCATTCAATATCGATCTGTTTGATCCATCGTTCCACGACGGCAAGACCGGCTGCGTCTTCGCCGAGACTGTCGTGATCACCGACACGGGCGCACGCCGGATGCACAATTATCCGATGGATTTCCAGGTTCTAAACGTTTGACGTGGAGATGCGTAAATGACCGATAACAACTACCCGCCGATCCGCCGCATCGTGACCGGCCATGACGAGAAAGGCATCGCCAGGGTGCTGATCGATGCCGCGGCGACCAACGCGAAGTTCCCCTCGCCTGGCACGGTGTCGACCTTGATCTGGTCGACCGACAAATCTCCCGCCGACATTTCCGTCGGCACGGCTATCGAGGACATGGGCGCACGTCTCATCGGCACGGCGCCGCCGGCGCATGGGACTCGTTTCGCGGTGATCGACTTTCCACCCGGCAACAAGCCATTCATGCACCGCACCGAGTCGATCGACTATGTGATCTGCCTCGAAGGCCAGATCGAGATGGACATGGATGACTCCACCGTCACGATGAAATCCGGTGACATCCTGATCCAGCGAGGCACCAATCACGCCTGGGCGAACCGCGGTAAGACCCGCGCGCGTCTCGCGTTCGTGCTGATCGACGCCGAGCCCCTTGGCATCGGACACGCCGTATCAGGCGTGGCCAATGCAAGGTGACAAGACGATCGTTTCGAAAAAATGAACAACGACACAGGCAGCCCGGTATTGCGACCCCTGGTTAGGAAGGAAGTCATGTCTAGAATCCAGAACCTGCTGATGATCGCCGCAACGGCTTTCGGACTGAGCGCCCTTGCTGCCACCGCCGTTGCCGCTGCCGATTTTCCAACGCGACCGGTTAAAGTGATCGTGCAAACCGGCCCCGGCTCCTCGATCGATGTTTCGGCGCGCCTGCTAGCGGAAGGCCTCTCGAAGAGGTGGGGCGAACAAGTGCTGGTCATCAACCAGCCTGGCTCCGGCGGCTTTGTCGCAGCGCGCGCCCTCGCCTCAGCGCCAGCCGACGGCTACACGCTGTTTTTCGCCGCATCCTCGGTCTTTGTCGCGCTGCCGGAAATCCGCAAGGATATCGCATCCAGTGTCGCGTCATTCATACCGATCTCGTTCATTGGCGAGCAGCCGATGGCGGTCGCGGTACCGGCCGGTTCCAACATCAAGTCGATGGCCGATCTTGCTGAGGCTGCCAAGAAGGCGTCGCAAGGGTTGAGCTGCGCGGTTTCAACGCGAGGCGGTCTGTCGCATCTGTCCGGCGAGTCGCTGCGCGCGGCAAGCGGCATGAACCTTGTCTTCATCAACTATCCCGGAACCGCCCAGGCGCTGAACGATGTTCTTGGTGGCCGCGTTCCGGTGCTGGTCGACAGCCTTTCAGCGCTCATCGGTCCCGCCGCCGGCGGCCAGATTCGTATCATCGGCGTCGGATCCTCGGATCGGTTGTCGATCATGAAGAACGTGCCGACGGTTGGCGAAACCGTAAAGGGCTTTGAAGCAACCGCATGGTTTGCGCTGGTGGCCCCCGAGGGCACTCAGAAGGCCGTCGTCGACAAGATTGCTACGGACGTTAAAATGGTCCTCGCCGACCAAACCATCGCGGACAAGATGCGCAAAACCAGCACCTTCATCAAAGACGTTCCGGCCGACAACCTGCCAGGCTTCATCGCCGCGCAACGCGCCAAATGGTCGCTGATCGTCCAGAAGTTTGCCGTTTCGAAGTAATTTTCGACAGATTGTTGGTATGTCTACGGGGATCTTTCTAGAACGGCCGTAGTTGTAGGGATTGATGTTCCGTAGTCTGTCATTCTGCGAATCCACGGCGCAATTTGATTCAAAGCTGTCAGCACCTCGATGCTGCGCCATAACCCGATCAGTCCGGAGCATGTGTCGGCTGCGTTATCGGCTTTGGTGGCAGCTCTCCAGGTTCATTCTGCCCGAGCAAGGTGGCAAGCGCTTTCATGTCGGCCGCAATTCTGTCCTGCTCTGTCGCCGACAAAAGAGGTGCCCCCAGGATCTGCTGGCCTAAACGCCCCGGAAGCGCGCTTGGACGGCGGGTCATTTCCGCTCCTGGCGGTTCATCGGGCGCAAGCCCTCAATCTTTTGACCGAGCCCCGCCGCGGTCGCCGCGTCAGGGTGCTCACGCTCCGCCGTACATCTCAATGTCGGCGGGTTGCCACACACTCGTCCAATCTGCGCCCAACCGACGCACTTGCCATTAGGGCCGCGATAACCTGGCCCGCCCCGCGTGCCACAGGCAGCTTCTGCCAGCGTGACGCCCAAAATCGTTGCCACTGCGATCGTCGAAACAGCTAGGTTTCTAATCATCCTGCGGAACCATTTGCTCTCTTACAGGCTACCAGGCCCCTCTTCCCGCCGCTATCCGCTGACCTAAGAGCCCCCCTGAACGCGCTTGCGAAAAGCGACCAGATCGCTGGGATCGTCGGTGCGATGGATCATGCGATGGCAATTGGCACATAGCACCGCAAAATCGGCCGCCACGTCATATTGAACCGGGACACCCTCCTCGAGCTTGCTGATCGGTCTGAGATGATGCGCTTCGATAAACCCCTCGCCGATCGCACCATAGCGCTTAGCAAAATCGAGCTCACAGGCCTGGCACACGGTACCGTGAAATTTCTTGGCGTTTTTGGCAGCGGTGCGATTGCGTTCAATTTTGCGATGATAAACATATTTGCGAGTTTCGGTCACGGAGGCCAGCGCCGGCTGGCTAAACTCCTCGGTGATCTCACTCTGCTGAGCCTCCACATCGCCCTCAATGCCACCGCGAAACGTCAGCGCGCGATAAGCGCGAACCACATTCTGAAGGTCGGAGCGCAGCTTCGCTTCATCCGGCAAGGTATCGAGATGATAGCTGACGCCCAAGGCGTGACCCGCCACATAATCACCTGGTAAGCGAGCCTCAGAACCAAGATCAATCACGGTGACCGGGAGCTCGCTCTGAAATTCCGAAATACGCTGGCGTATGAACTGCGCCCGATCGGCGAGCACCGCGCGGGCCGTCGCGCCAAACTCTTCGCGAACCGCGGTCGTTCCTTGATTGAGCGAGAGATGGACAACAGCTTCGCTGCCGTGAAATAAATAGACAACGTAATAGCCACGCGTCGCGCTCGTTGTGATCACTGGGTCAAACACCGAAATCCAGGGCACAGCCGCCCAATTCCCCCGTCCCGGGCTCCCCTGCACGACCATCCCGGTTGCTTGCTCGCCGAGCCCAGCCGTCACGGCAGCTGCGGCATCGCCGCGGATAAACTGCGCCAAAGGATCTCCCTCGAGCGGCTGCGATTTGGCGATCTGATAATCACTTAAGATGCGTGTCAGCACGTCACGCAATGGCATCGCCCCCTCCCGATCAGCTTTGACCGCTTCTAACTACCGGATGTTTTAGCAGAATTCCGGGTGCCGAGCGGGTCCATAGCGGGGATAAGCATTTTGCGGCGAGCGTTGGCTAAATATCGCAATTTAGCTTTCACCACATATATTTGAGCGATGTCCGCCCAACGCAGATTCAATATTCCGACGCGCAGTCCAACGGCGCTATGGACAGAAATCGAAGACGAAGCGGGCCCGCTCAGTCAGATCGACGTTGAAGGGATGAAACACGCGCTCGTGCTCGCCGCAGGCGAAGCCTTCATCCGCGGCGACAGCGTGGTGTTAGTGCCGCCGGCGATTGCTCAGCGTATGCTGGCTGATCTGAAAGCACAGTTGCAGGGCCGGTCGCTTAAGCCCAAACATCGCCCGAGGAAAAACTGGTGGTCGCGCCGGTGGGAACAGACGGCCGTTGCGCAGTTTGATTCCCGCAGACTCGAACTACAGGCCGAGGGGCTTCGCCGCGACGACGCGATCCAGCGGGCGGCGAGTGAAATCGCTCCCAACTACTATGTAGCTCCGTCCACGGTCATCTCGTGGTGGAGAAATCCGGCCCGCCTCCGGCGCAAGTAGTTCATCTGACTTTTCGCGGATAGATGGATTTTTCTTAAATATAGCAAACTGCCGACGGTTGGCACTGGTTGCTGACCGGACGACGGGCTGTGACTGCGTCGCCGCGGCTGCACTTCCCTGCCCGATCTGCGAATGGCGCCGGCGAGCCTCTCTGACACTGCACGGTCAGGACAGCATATGAAGCAACAAGCTTTATCGGGCGGGAATGGTTACGCGCTATCTCGCGATCTGACGCCAAAGCCGACCTCCCTTGCTGACCTCAAACCCCTCGGCCGCGCGACCCGCAAGCACCCTCCCCGTCAAGTCAGCAAACTCGCGACAAGCCTCAAACAGTTCGGCTTTGTTTTGCCGGTCATTACTGACACTCAAGGCCGTGTTGTTGCGGGCTGGGGCCTGGTGTTAGCTGCGCGGCAGCTTGGGCTCGACAAGGCGCCGGCGGTCTGCTTGTCAGATCTGTCTGATGCCGAACTTCGACTCTTACGACTTACGCTTAACCGGATCAGCGAAGACGCCGCTTGGGATCAAGAGGTCCTTGCACTTGAGTTCACTGAGATCCTCGAATTGGCGCCGCAGACAGAGCTAGAGCTCAGCGGCTTCGAAGTCGGTGAGATCGACTTTCTGCTCGAGGGTGACGGCCTCAACGAAGAAGATGAACTGCCCCAGGTCATCGACAATACCGCACCGGTCAGTCGGCCAGGTGATTTGTGGATTCTTGGAGAGCACCGTCTGCTTTGTGCGGATGCGCTAGATGCGGCCAGTTATGATCGACTCCTCGGTGCAGATCGAGCCGAGATGCTGTTCGCGGATCCGCCCTACAATGTGCCGATCGATGGTCATGTTTCGGGGTTAGGAGCCGTCAAGCACGACGACTTCGCCATGGCGTCAGGCGAGCTTTCTAAGCCTGAATTCCAATCATTTCTCAAGCGCAGCCTCGTGCACGCCGCCGACTATTCGAAAGATGGCGCCATTCACTTTGTTTGTATGGATTGGCGGCACTTGCAAGAGCTTCAGGCGGCCGGGAACGAGATTTACAGCGAGCTGAAGAACCTTTGCGTCTGGAACAAGAGTAATGCGGGAATGGGATCGCTCTACCGTTCCAAACATGAGCTCATTTTGGTGTTCAAGGTCGGCAAAGCCGCACACATCAACAACGTCGAGCTTGGCCGGCATGGCCGAAACCGCAGTAACGTTTGGGACTATGTCGGCCAAAACAGCTTGAACAACAGCGCAAAGAGCAAGCTGTCGCTACACCCAACCGTCAAGCCGGTCGCGATGATCGCAGACGCCATTCGGGATTGCTCCAATCGAGGCGGACGTATTCTCGATCCGTTTGGCGGTGCCGGAACCACCCTGATAGCCGCGGAGCGAACTAGCCGCCGGGCTCATTTGATCGAGATCGACCCCATCTATGTCGATCTCAGCATCGAGCGCTGGCAGCGGCTTACCGGTAGGACCGCCGTCAATTCAGAAACCGGACAACCCTTCGCGCAGGTAACTCAGGCGAACCGCGCAACGAAAGGACGTGCCGATGGTTAAGCGCCGCATACCTCGACAAGAAAACGGCGGTCGCAGCTATTCGGTCGGGTACCGCAAGCCGCCCATTCACAGTCAATTCCGGCCGGGGCAGTCTGGGAACCCAAAGGGGCGGCCGAAAGGCGTCCGCAACCTCGTCACCGATGTGAAGCGCACGCTAATGGCGACGGTGAAGGTCAGAGAGGCCGGCCGTGTTCGCAGGAGAACCACTCAAGAGAGCGCGCTGCTCCTCCTACGAGAGAAAGCCTTACAGGGCGATGCGCGAGCGCTCGATCGACTTCTCGAGTTGGCGATGCGCTTTAACAATGAACCGGCGGAATCGCCTGCGCAGCAAGTCGTGTCCGCGGACGATCGGGCCATTATCAACGCCTACCTGGCCCGGCGAGCCGGCCACACGCCCTTTACCGCCGCCGCCAACAATGATTCCGCGCCGGTAATCCGCCGCAGTCGTCGACGGAGGAGCACGAATGAGTGATCGGTCCTTCCTTGACGCGCTGCTTCGCGATGATCTGAGTTTCTTCATCTGGAAATGCTGCCAGACGATCTCACCGGGCACGCCCTATCAGCCGAATTGGCACATCGACGCCATTGCTCATCAGCTAATGCGAGTCCACCGCGAAGAGATTTCCAGGTTGCTCATTAACCAGCCGCCGCGCTCTCTGAAATCGATCAGTGTCTCGGTTGCATATGTCGCCTGGTTGCTTGGCCATGACCCGACGCGGCGGATCATTGTCGTGAGCTATTCCAACGAACTCGCCGCCGAATTGCACCGGCAGTTCAGGATGGTGATTGATTCTGATTGGTATCAATCGCTCTTTCCGCGAATGCGGCCTGATAGAGACACTGGTTCCGAGCTCGTCACCACGGCTGGCGGCGGCCGTTATGCAACTTCTGTCGGCGGAACGTTAACCGGCCGCGGCGCTGATCTCATCATTATTGATGATCCGCAAAAGGCAGAAGACGCCAATTCTGATACCGCCCGTAGACGGGTGATCGAATGGTATGGCGGCACGCTCGTTTCGCGCCTCAATGACAAAAAGTCAGGGCCGATCGTCGTCGTGATGCAGCGCCTTCACGAGAGCGATCTCGCGGGCCATTTGATGCAACAAGGCGCCTGGGAGCATCTGAACCTTCCGGCAATCGCCTACGAGAACGCCATTTTTGATTTAGGTGGCGGGCGCACCATGCGACGGCGCGTCGGCGATATTCTACATCCCGAGCGCGAGAGCAGGAAGGCATTGGATCGTATCAAAGCCGAAATCGGTTCTTTAAAGTTCGGGTCGCAATACCAACAGCAGCCGGTCCCTCTTGAGGGAAATATTATCCGACGCAGCTGGTTCAAAACTTATCGGCGGTTACCTCACGCACGACCAAAGCAAATAATTCAGAGCTGGGATATTGCCATGACAGCCGATTCCAAAAACGACTGGTCGGTCTGCACAACTTGGTACTTGATCAACGATGATTACTACCTGGTCGATGTATTTCGCGCTCGACTGGAATATCCTGACCTTCGGCGTAAAATTGTTAGTATTGCCAAAAAGCATCGAGCGAACGTGATTCTGATCGAAAATATCGGGCCTGGAATGGCGCTGTTACAGGACCTTCACCGTGACCGGCCGCAGGGCATCCCCCGCCCTATTGGGCAAAATCCCGAGGGTAGCAAACTCGATCGTATGACCGTGCAATCCGCAAAAATCGAAGCGGGTCACGTTTTTATCCCGCAGGAGGCAGAATGGCTTGGTACGTTTCTTCTTGAACTGCTGGCATTTCCAAACGGCAAGCACGACGATCAGGTCGATAGCGTTTCGCAGTTTCTCAATTGGGCCTCGCTTCGTAGGCGAGGCACAACGTTCTTTCCGCCAAAGATTATTCGCGGTTAGATTCAATAAGCTCACTTAAAGTACTTTAACGCTCCGCACGGATTTCTTGATATTAAATATCAAGTTTCGGCCGCTTCGCCCGAACGGCGCCCGCCCGCATCATTTTTTGACGAGAAGATGCTCGGGCAACACCACAAACGCCAGAAGATTGCTGAGCTGAGGCTGGACAATCTCGTGTTTCCACGCATGGATAGGCGGCCATAAGGGCGATCATCGAGCCCTTGCGACGCGGCCGATTCAGGCAGCGTCACCTCCTGTCGCCCGCCAGCGCCATCGGCCTCCGCGGGGTCAAGGCAGTGGCGGCGGCATTGCCGCATCAGGAGGACAACCATGATCAAGGCCAACACGCCAACAATCCGTAATGCCAAGTCGGAACAGCCCATCAAGACGGCGGTGTCTGAAGCCGAGCCGTCATCGTCTGCCGGTCAGCGCAAGAGTACCGCCGCCGGCGCCAAGCCTGCCCCGGCGAATGCTCAGCGGCCGTCCAAACAAGACCGCGTGCTCGATCTTCTGCGTCGCAAGGAAGGTGCCACCGTCTCCGCGATCATGAAAGCGACCGGCTGGCAGCAGCATTCGGTCAGGGGTTTCCTTGCCGGTGTCGTACGAAAAAAGCTCAAGTTGCGTCTGACAAGCCGCGATGACGACAACGGCAAGCGGATCTACCGTATTGCCAGCAGCAAGCCGCCAAAGACGGACGTGCGGGCTGCGCGTTAATGCCGACCCAACTCGATCGCAATGTCGAGGCCGAACTCGAACGGCTCTCGACCCTGCGGATCAAGGAACTGCGCGCGCTATGGCGCGCGCGGTTCAAATCCGACCCGCCGCCGGCCTTCGGGCCTGATCTTTTGCGTCGCAGTCTCGCCTATAAGGTCCAGGAGAAGGCCTACGGCGGACTGGATCGCGAGACGGCGCGCTCGCTTGCCAACCTAATGGCCCAGCACGACAAGACGCCGGGCAAGCTGGTGCTGCCGCGCCGGATCAAGCCTGGAGCAGTTCTAGTGCGGCATTTCAAGGGGGTGACGCACAGGGTCACCGTGACCGCGAACGGGTACGCCTACCAGAACAGACCCTACGAGAGCCTCTCGGAGATCGCCCGGGCAATCACCGGCACCCGCTGGAACGGTCCCCGCTTCTTCGGCCTCCGAAAGGGCCAAGAGTAGCCGCCATGGCCAGAAAACCCGCCCAGGAATGGCGCTGCGCCATCTACACCCGCAAATCGACCGAGCACGGCCTCGACCTTGAATTCAACTCGCTCGATGCCCAGCGCGAGGCCTGTGAGGCCTATATCAAGTCGCAGGCTGCCGAAGGCTGGAAAGCCAGTCCCGAGCGCTATGACGATCCGGCCTTCTCAGGCGGCAATCTCCAGCGCCCTGCCCTCCAGCGACTCCTCAAGGACATCGAGGCAGGGCTGGTCGACGTCGTGGTCGTCTACAAGATCGACCGGCTAACCCGCTCGCTCGCCGACTTCGCCAAGCTGGTCGAGGTGTTTGACGCCAAGAGGATCTCATTTGTCGCCGTCACCCAGCAGTTTAATACGACCACTTCGATGGGGCGGCTGACCCTGAATGTGCTGTTGTCCTTTGCCCAATTCGAGCGGGAGCTGGCTTCCGAACGGGTCCGCGACAAGGTCGCGGCCTCGCGGAAGAAGGGCAAATGGATGGGCGGAAGTATCCCACTCGGCTACGAGGTCAAGGACAAGAAGCTGATAGTGCATTCGGCCGAGGCTAAAACTGTCCGTTTCATATTCAACCGCTACCTCGTGCTCAAATCTTTCAACAAGCTGATCCCCGAACTCGATGCTAAGGGCATCGTCAGCAAAACACGTTCAGCCAAAGGCGAGATGACAGGCGGCATCCCGTTTACCTACGGCCCTCTTTCCTACCTGCTGCGCAACCGCACTTACATCGGCGAGGCTGGGCACAGCGGCCGCTGGTTCAAGGGGGAGCATGCGCCGATTATAACTCGTGCCCTGTTCGACAAGGTCCAGCAGATCTTGAAGGAAAATCGCGTCGCGCGCAGGGCACCCGCCGTCGACAGCGAGGCCCTGCTTAAGGGCCTACTCTACGATGACCGCGATAATGCCATGAGTCCGAGCTTCACCACCAAAGATGGCATCCGCTATCCGTTCTATGTCAGTTCGAGCGTTCTGCGGGGTCGTAAGGATCAAGCCGGCACCGTCAGCCGCATCCCTGCCCGCGACATTGAAATCGCCGTTGTCGCGGCCGCTCGCGACCATGTCGCTGAGATCGCTGACGATGGCGCAATCAGCCCGAAAGAGCTGATAGCCCGCCACCTCGCGAAAGTCAGTATCCGTAGGGACCAACTGGTCATCAAGTTCAAGAACAGCGCCAAATCACTGCAGCTACCCTGGGAACCCGCGCGCCATCGCGATCTCGCCAAGATTGAAGATCCGGAATCTGCATCTGATCAGCGGAAACCCAATCCGAGCCTTGTCCAAGCCGTCGTCCGCGCACATATCTGGCTCAAGGCGCTACGGGGCGGAAAATATAAAAGCATTGAAGCGCTCGCCGCGGCAGCGAAGATTCACCCCAAAGTCGTCCGTAGCCGGCTTCGGCTGGCGTTTCTCGCGCCAGAGATTGTTCGTCAGATGCTCACTAGTACGCAGCCGGTATCGATGACGATAAATGAAATGACCGAGCGGACACATTTGAGTTGGATCGAGCAATGTCAGATCGAAAGCGCTGACGTCGCTTAAGGTCCATTATGGAACATCTCATTCCCGCGCGAAGATGATGCCGAAGTCAGTCGGCTCGCTCCCTGCTGCGCGGACCGAACAAGATTGAGAGCTTGAAAGCAAAAGAACCGCCCATTCCAGGCCCGGAA
>Ga0180221_1002386_pt1 | contig 10993 bp, 11 predicted proteins | sample eDN5th37CKraftMG_FD_151339 | JGI IMG/M metagenome (GOLD analysis project Ga0180221, IMG submission 151339) | Enriched Miracle-Growth compost microbial communities from Emeryville, California, USA - eDNA 5th pass 37_C Kraft MG (version 2) (version 2) ...
ACGCTCATCATCACCCACAACATCACCGAAGCGGTGCAGCTTGCCGACCGCGTGCTGGTGATGACCTATCGGCCCGGCACGGTGAAGCGCATCGTCGCCATCGACCTGCCGCGGCCGCGCTCCTCCGATGTGGTGGCGAGCGAAGCTTTCGGCCGTTACGTTGCGCAGATCTGGGCCGACCTGCGCGAGGAGGCGAGCCGCGGCCTCGCCGACCACGAGCGGCTCGGCGCCGGAGGCGGCGCATGACGGGCCGGACCGCAGCGCCGTTCCTGCTGGGCTTCGGCACGCTCGTCGCCTTCATCGCCGCCGTCGAAGCCCTCATCCGCGCCGGCATCATCAACCGCTACATCGTGCCCATGCCTTCGGAGATCGCCGGCGCGTTCGGACGCATCATCACCGAGGAGGATGTCGCCGGCCGGTTCCGCACCACGTTCCTCGAGACGCTGCAGTCGGGCGCGCTGATCGCCGTCGTCGGCATCGGCTGCGGCATCCTTCTGCATCGCTTCGACCTGTGGCGGCGCGCCTGCGAGACCTGGATCGCCGCGCTCGCCTCCGCGCCCACGGCGCTGATGTATCCGCTTTTCCTCGTTATTTTCGGCCGCAACGCCTGGACCATCATCATGATGGGCTTCGTCGCCGGCCTGCCTCCAGTGATCCTCAAGACGCTGGAGGGCCTTGCCGGAACGCGGCGCGTGCTCATCGACGTGGGCCGCAGCTTCAACCTCACGGGCACGCAGCAGTTCGTCAAAATCCTGCTGCCGGCGGCGCTGCCGACCATCTTCGTCGGGCTCCGGCTCGGCCTCATCTTCATGCTCATCACCATCGTCGGCGTGGAGTTCCTCATCAATTTCGGCGGCCTCGGGCAGCTCATCAACGACCTGTCCGAACGCTACGACCTGCCCGGCACCTACGCGACGATCGTGTTCGTGATCCTGGTCAGCGTCTGCTTCTTCGTCGCACTCGAGAGGCTGGAGCGATGGCTGAGACCGGCCATCTGACCGCGACTGCGCGGCGGCGTCCGCTCGCCGGTCCGGTGATGCGGCTGCGCATCGCCATCGTAATCGCCATTCTGACCGCCTGGCAGATCGTCTCGGCCTCCGGCCTGCTCTACCGCGACGTCGTGCCCTCCCTCGCCGCCATCGGCGCGGCGCTGGTGACGGTGCTGACGACGCCGGACTTCTATGGCCACCTCGCCGTCACGGCCGGCGAGATCAGCCTCGGCATGGCTACCGGCGGCATCGTCGGCCTCGCCGTCGGGCTCGCGCTGGGGGCCAATAGCCTGCTGGGGCGCGCCTACGAGCCCTATCTCTACTATCTCGGGCCGACGCCGAAGATCATCTTCTTCCCCATCATGATCATGTGGTTCGGCGTCGGGCCGGGCTCCAAGGTCGCCATGGGCGCGATCTCCTGCTTCTTCCCCATCGCGCTGTCGGTCGCCGCCGGCATGCGCCAGATCGACCAGGTGCTGATCCGCGTCGGGCGGAGTTTCCGCGCAACGCCATGGCAGATGGCGGCGAAAATCTATCTGCCGGCCATGCGCGTGCCCGTCGTCAACGGCGTCCGGCTCGGGCTCGGCGTCGCCATCATCGGCACGCTGCTCGCGGAGACCAAGCTCTCCAACCGCGGCGTGGGCTTCCTCATCATCCAGACCTACACGCTGTTCGATATGCCGCGCATGTACGCCATGCTGATCGTGGTGTTCGTGCTCGCCATCGGCGTCAACGCGCTGATCGGCCGCTACGCCAGGACACGACGCTGACGCCGGTCAGATCTTGAACGTCTCGTGCGTCGAGGGGTGGAACAGCTCCTCCGGCTTGACGAGCCGCGAGGAGAGTCCCTGCGCATGGTGGTGGCGCAGGAACGTCTCCAGCGTCTTGCGGTTCGGCTCGAGACCGTAGGACCAGAAGTCTTCGCCCATCAGCTCGCGCGCAGCCTTCAGGTTCTCTTCGACGAACGGCAGCGTCACCTTTGTGGCCGAGGTATCGCTGAGAGCTTCCAGCGCCAGCGCCTTCGATGTCTCGAACGCCTTCATCACCGCCGCCGGCAGCCACGGGTGCTTCTCGACCAGTGTGCGCCGCGCGCCGACGAGGTGCATGATCGGAAAGATGCCGGTGCGCTTGTAATAATCCCTGGCGGCGGCGACCGGGTCGCGCCACAGCCAGCCGACATTCGGGTTGGGCTTCGGCAGCGAAGGGGGTCGCGGGGCCATGAAGCCGTCGATCTCGCCCTTGTCGATCAGGTCGGAGATGGTGCGGCCTTCGGGCGCGGCGTCGAGCCTCACGTCCGGCGGCAGCTTGATGGTGATTTTCTCGATGCGCCCGGCATCCTCGATGGCGCCGCGCACCCAGCGCACGTCGGACGGCTTCACGCCGTGATCGTCCTCCAGGATGGCGCGGGCCCACACGTTCGCCGTCAGCTGGTATTCCGGCAGGCCGATGGTCTTGCCCTTGAGGTCCTCGGGCCGGGCGATGCGATCGGTGCGCACGTAGATCGAGGTGTGGCGGAACGCGCGCGATAGGAAGCACGGGATGCCGACGTAGGGGTTGTCGCCATTCGCGGTCTTTACCGTGAAGCTCGACAGCGACAGCTCGCAGATGTCGAAGTCGTAGGTGCGCAGCGCGCGGAAGAAGATTTCCTCCGGCGACAGCGTCATGAACACCGGATCGACGCCATCGATCCGCACGGCGCCGCCGATCAGCGGCCGATTGCGGTCGTAATCGCCGATGGCGACGGACAGGCTGAGCTTCGACATGATGGATTCCCCGGAAGCGGATCAGGCGCCGGTCACCTTGATAGCCGTATTCGGCTTCACGCGCACCGTCTTCATGCCTGCCACGTGGCGCTCCAGCACCTCCCAGGCGGGCGGGCCCTCGGTCCCCTCATTGACGCTGGCCCAGCCGGCGACGACGTAGTCGCGCGCCGGGTCGATCGGCTTTCGTGACTTGAGATGCGTCATGGCCGAAATGCGCTGGCCCATGGGCTTCGACACGTCGATGCGATAGGCAAGCCCGCCGCTGCGCACCATATCGCCGCCCTGCTGGTAATAGGGGTCTGGGTTGAACACGTTGTCGGCCACGTCCTCCAGCACCTCCTTGAGGCGCGCGCCGCTCATGCTCTGGCGATAGACCTGCGGATAGGTGATGGCGGTGGCGTTGTAGATGTCCTCCACCGTGATGTCGGCGCCGGCCGGCAGCGACGTGCCCCAGCGGAAGCCGGGCGAAAGCGCGATCTCGGCGTCGCGTTCGGCGAGGATGGCGTCGCAGATCAGGTCGTCCATCGTGCCGTGGATCGTATCGCGGCGGTAGAGGTCGCGCGCCGTGTGGCCGACGACGCGGGAAAGCTCCGCAGCGAACGGCGCGCGCGCCGTTTCCACGGCCGCCGCCATTTCGGCGTCGGGCGCGATGGCGTCGGCGAACAGCGGGATGAGCTTGTAGCGGAAGCCCCTCACCTCCATGCCCTTCACGTCGAGGTCAAGACGCGACAGGAACTTGCCATGGCTTCCCGAAGCGACCAGCAGGGTCTTTCCGACCACTACCGGCTCGGGCAGCGCATCGTGGGTGTGCGCCGTGAGGATCACGTCGATGCCGGACACGCGGGTCGCAAGCTTGCGGTCGCAGTCGAAGCCGTTGTGCGAGAGCAGCACCACGAGCTGGGCGCCCTCCTTGCGCGCCTTTCCGACCGCGGCACGGATGTCGTCCTCGCGGATGCCGAAGGTCCAGTTCAGCATCAGCCAGCGCGGATTGGCGACGGGCGTATAGGCGAAGGCTTCGCCGAGCACGGCGACGCGCACGCCGCTCTTGTCGAACATCTTGTAGGCCTCGAACGCCGGCTCCTGCCATTCGTTGTCGCGCACGTTGAGCGCGAGGAACGGGAAGCCGAGGCCGTCGATGGCCTCCTTGAGCCGCTTCTCGCCGTAGGTGAACTCCCAATGGCCGGTCATGGCGTCCGGCCGCAGCAGCTTCATGCAGTCGATCATCGCCTGCCCCTGAGTCCGATGCACGACCAACGAGCCCTGCCAGCCGTCGCCGCCATCCAGGAACAGCACACGGTCCTCGCCACGCTCGGCGCGCACCGCCTTGACCGCAGTGGCGAGGCGGTCGAGCCCGCCGATGCGGCCGTAGCTCCTTGCGAGAGCCGCGAAATCCTCCGCCGTCAACGCATAGGCCAGAGCCGAGCGCGCGGCGACGTGATAGAGACTGCGGAAACGGGCGCCGGTGACATGGGGCGGCTCGCCCTTCGCCTCGCCCACGCCGATGTTGAGCGACGGCTCGCGCAGATAGACCGGCGTGAGCTGGCCGTGCAGGTCGGCGGTATGCAGCAGCGTGACGTTGCCGAAGCGGTCGAACTTGAAAAGCTCGTCCTGCGTCAGCTTCTGGCGCGCCATGGCGCGGGCGAAGCCGGCGCGGCTGCCGAGCCCGCATGCCGCAGCGGCCGCGGCGACCTGGAGCACTTCGCGGCGGGAGATCATGACCGCCACCTATATCTCAATGCCTGATCCCGGGCACGTTGAGCTTGAGGCCGTTGTTCACCGACGCGAGGTAGAGTTCGAGATCGCCATATTCCTTGGCGTCCGGCGGCAACTCGTCGGCGCGGATGTTAACCTGACACCACTGGAACCGCTTGCGGATGTCCCAGATCGCCTGCAGGCTCGTGCGCCAGGTCGGGAAATGGTCGTACTGGCCGCGCTGCTCGCCGAGCCACTGGCCGCGGATCCATTTCAGCCCGCCCTTGCTCTTGTCGTGACAGTCGGTGCAGGCGAAGTTGAGTTGGCCGAGCTTGCGGTTGCTCAATGCCTTGCCGCGCTCGTAGGCCGCCCTCGCGCCGGGGCTGGCGATGTCCACATCGATGGGCTCGCCGTTGGCGATATAGCGCAGATAGACCGCGAGCGTCGTGTTCTCGTCGCTCTGCATCAGCCAGTCGGCGCCGGTCGTCGCCTTGGCGTGGCGGTAGATGAACTCCTCGACGCCGAGCACCTTGTCGAGCCGCGGCTCCCAGCGCGGCATGTGCGGCGCGAACGTCTTGAGGGCGGTGGCGTCCGCGTGGCACGAGGCGCAGGACTTTCCGGCCGGACCGTCCGCTTTCCATAACGCCTTGGCGCGATCGATGGCCCACATGCCGGGGTTGACCATGTCGTCGAGGTTGTCGCGCTTCTCCACCGGCGCAGGCCGCCTCGTCGGGTCGTCAAGCTCGCTCTTGAACTTCGCCGGCGCCTTCAGCGTCTTCAGGAACGCGACGATGTCCATGATCTCCTGATCATTGAACAGGCCGTGCGTGCCCCACGGCGGCATCACCGTATCGGGATTGTAGACGCGCGCGTCGTTGACATAGTTGAAGAGCTGCGCGTCATCGAGCCCGGCGTTGCCGATCTCCGAAAGGTCCGGCCCGACGTTGCCCGGCAGGTCGGCGCCGCCCGCCGGCCCCATGACGTGGCAGGCGAGGCACGAGCCGCCGCGCGTGCGGTCGGCGACGAGCTTCTGGCCGTTGGCCGCGTTGCCCGTCAGGCCCTCCGGGAGCTTGCGCGCCTCCTTCGGCGCCGGCGGCGAGGCGAGCTTCGCCAGCGTATTGAACTTCGATTCATCGCGCTGCGGCCAGTCGGAATAGCGCTTCCACGGCGTCTGCGCGGCCGAGCCTTCGAGCACGAGCGGCGCTTCCTTGCTCGCCTGCGCAGGCGCATGCAGCGTGCCGAAGGCGATCAGGGCGACGGCGGCCATCGCGCCGACGGCTGCGGCAAAGGCGATGCGGTTCATCATGGCTGCGGCCCGGTCCATTCCGCGCTCCGTCAGGTTACCGTGATCGGCGCCTGCGCGGTCGTGACCGTCCCGTCGTCATCGACCCAGGTGAATTTGAAGGTCCCGCTCTCCTCCACCTTGGCGGTGAATTCGAAATAGGGGTTTGCGGCGATGGCAGGCTCGAGGTTGCAGGAGAACACCGGCTTGCCGTTGAACTCGCAGGTGAACCTGTTGATGATCTGGCGGGGAATGACGGCGCCGCTTTTGTCCTTGCGCAGCCCCGTCTCCATGACGTGCTGGACCAGTGTCTTCAGCACGACGATCTCGCCCTTCTTCGCTTCGCTCGGCACCTTGAGGCGCGGCTTGGTATCGGCCATGGTCGTCTCCCGAATTTCCGATGCTCAGCCGCCGCAGCCGCCGATCGTCACCTTCACCTGCTTGCGGTCGGTGAAGAACTTGCCGCCGCTGGTCTTGGCGACGACGATGATGTTCTCCGTCGCCTGCAAGCGGATGCGCGTCGCAGCCGTCGCCTTGCCGGACAGCGGCGTGAGATGGAACAGCGCGACGCCCGGCCGCGGATTGCCGTCGGCGACGACGAGGATGTCGCTAACGTAGTTGTCGGCGGTCATCGGGTGATCGACCGTGATCGAAAGCGGCACGGTGTTGCCGTTCTCCGCGATCTCCGGCAGGTCGATGGCGATCTTGCCCGGCTCCGGGGCCTTGCCTCCGGTGAACTTGGCGATCTCGGCGTCGCTTTCCGCGGGTGTCGCCACGGCGGCTTCGCCGACCGCGAGCACCACGAAAGCTCCCGCCCCCAGTCCCAGCGCCCGGCGGCGCGTGATCGTTTGCATTGAAAGACTATTCCCCCGTGCGGCACCTTGGGCGCCGAAGGCCAGACATATCGCAGGGGATTCAAAAGGTTACAATTGCGGACGGGAAATGATGACAATGTTTTCGCCAGAACTCCGAAAAAGAGGAAATCTTTTCTAGCTGCGATCGGATTTTAGAAAATCTCGAAAATTCTGCCCCGTGTTCTGCTGGACGTATTTGAACACGTCCAGAAAATCGTCGGGCCGCAGATAGCCGGGGATGCGGATGACTTCGCGCTTCTGCGGCGGCAGGTCCTTGAGCCCGTCGGCGGTCGGAGGAAAGAACTGGATGGTCGGGGTGAAGCGCACGCCGTATTTCGCGGCAAACCGCTTTTCCGGCAGCACTTCGCCGTCGAAGTCGGTCACCGGCCGCGCGCCGAGGATATTGAGCGGCAGAATCTCGAAATGCGCCTGCACGAATTCGCTGATGTCGGGCCGTGCGAAGTTGACGAAATGCGTCTCGCGGCAGTAGGGGCAGCCCTTGAGCTCCCACATGAGAGCAAAGCGCTTGCCGTGGCTGCGCGCGGTTTCGAGATCGTCGGCGAGTTCGAGGAAGCTGTCGATGAACCATGACTCGCGATATGTCCCGTCGTCCATGAGGACCGGCACGGCCTTTGCAGGACCTGCCAGCGCCAGAGCGCCCGCACCGAGCAGAAACCGCCTTCGCCGTTCGTTGACCATGCTTGAATCCGAACCCACGAACGTCCCATTGTCGCCGCGCGCGGCGCATATACCCTCAGCTCCGTCAATCTAGGGTCAATTCCGGGTGAATGCCATGCGGCTTTGGCTGATCGGACGCGCGGCCGCCGTGCTGGCGCTCCTCGTTCTTGCGATGCCGGCCGCAGCGGACGACCTGGCGGACTTCAACGCCGCCGTCGAGCAGGCCGCGAGCCACAACCGCGTCGCGCTCGGATACCTGCGCACCGGCAATCTCGATCTCGCCTCGGTCGAGCTCGGCCGGCTGCGCGATAGCTGGACCGACCTCACCCAGCGCTTCAGCCAGACCCCGCCGCCGCAGCTCCAGAGCAATCCGCTGTTCGCGCAGACGCTGGCCGACGTCCCGGCCCGCGCCTCCAGCGCGGAGACCTTCCTCAACGCGGGCAGCATCGACGAGGCGCGTCACGCGCTACAGGCCATCCGCGAGGAGCTCAGCGCCATGCGCAAGCGCAGCGGCATCGTGGTGCTGGCCGACTGCGTACTCGACGCCAACGCCGCCATGGCCGACTTTTTCGTCTATGACGAGACGCCGCCGGACTGGGCCATCCCGTCCTCCGTCGCGGATTTCTCCGGTCACGCCGACGCCATCGCGTCGGTGATGCGACGCTGCGACAGCATCGCCAGCCCGGACGTGCGCGAGAGCCCCGAGTTCCGCCGCCTGATCGACGGCACCATGGCCTCGCTCGCGTTCGTGCCGAAGGCGGTCGAGACCCGCGACAACGACCTCATCCATCGCCTGATCGACGAGCTGCGCGCGTTCGACAACCTGCTGACGTTCCGCTACGGCTGAACGTCGGGCTCCGCCACGTCGATGATCCGAAGCTGCACGCGCTCCGTGCCCTGCCAGCGGTCGAGCGCAAGCGAACCCGCGACATGCAGCGGCCGGCCGCGGGCGGCGAGCAGCGCGGCGCCGAGGTCCTGCCCGACGGCGCGGAATGCAATGGCGTTGAGAAACCCGCTGTCGCCGGCCTTGAGCCGTACCCGGACATGGGCCTGCCCGACCTCCTCGGCGTAAGCCACCGTATGCGCGGGAAACGCCAGCACCGGCTCGGCGTTGCCGGCGCCAAACGGCCCGGCGCGCGCGATGGTGTCGTGAAGCTCGAGCGTCGCGCCGCCCGCCGAAACCGCGCCGTCGATGCGCAGGGCGTCGTCACGCCGCGCCTTCTCCACGTCGGCGGCGAGCGCGTCTTCGAGATACGCGCGGAACGCCGCGAGGGCGTCCTTGCGCAGCGTGACGCCGGCGGCCATGGCGTGGCCCCCGCCCATCACCAGCAGGCCCTCGGTCACCGCGCTCCGCACCGCGCGGCCGAGATCGACCCCGGTGATGGACCGGCCCGAGCCGGTGCCGAACTCGCCGGGCTCCATGGCGATGGCGAAGGCCGGCCGGCCGAAGCGTTCCTTCAGCCGCGCGGCAACGAGGCCGACGATCCCCGGATGCCAGCCTTCCGCGGCGGTGACAACCACCGCGCCGTGCTCGGCTCGGCCGAGCGCTGCCATGGCCTCGGCCTCGGCCTGGGCCACCATGGCCTGTTCCATCACCTGGCGCTCGCGGTTGAGCCGGTCGAGCTCCTCGGCAATGCGCGCGGCCTCGACCGCGTCGTCCTCCATCAGCAGCCGCGCGCCGAGGTCGGCGCGGCCGATGCGCCCGCCGGCGTTGATGCGCGGGCCGAGCATGAAGCCGAGGTGCCACGACTCCGGCGGGCCGGCGAGCCGCGCGACATCCATCAGCGCCGTGAGGCCGGCGTGGTCGCGGCGGCGCATCGCAAGAAGGCCCTTGGCGACGAAGGCGCGGTTGAGGCCCTTCAGCGGCACCACGTCGGCCACGGTGCCGAGCGCCACCAGGTGCAGCATGTCGAGCAGGTCGGGCTCCGGCCGCAGCGCGTTCCAGAAGCCGCGCCGGCGCAGCTCCCGGTTCAGCGCCACGACCGTCATGAACACGAGACCGGCAGCAGCGAGATGGCCGAGCTTCGAGAGATCGTCGAGCCGGTTGGGGTTGACCACCGCGACGGCGTCGGGGAGCCGCTCGTCGGCCTGGTGATGGTCGATCACGATCGTGTCGAGGCCGAGCCGCCTGGCCTCGGCCAGCGGCTCGATGCTGGTTGTGCCGCAATCGACGGTGACGAGCAGGCGCGCGCCGCGCTCGGCGAGCGCGCGGATCGCCTCGATGTTGGGTCCGTAGCCCTCGAAAATGCGGTCGGGGATATAGACGATCGCCGCGAGCCCGCAGGACCGCAGGAAGCGCGCCAGCAGCGCGCTCGACGTGGCGCCGTCCACGTCGTAGTCGCCGAAGATCGCCACGGTCTCGCCGCGCGTCACCGCGTCCGCGAGCCGCGCGGCGGCCGCATCCATGGCGTTGAGCGTATGCGGGTCCGGCATCAGCCGCCTGACGGTCGGATCGAGAAAGTCCTCGACCTCGTCGAGCGCCACGTTGCGGCCGGCGACGATGCGCGCCAGCAGGTCGGGCAGGTTGTGGCGCTGCCGGATCGCGGTCGCCAGCGCCCGGCCGCGGTCGTCGAGCCGGTCGCGCCAGGCCCGCCCCGTTGCCGACCGCTCGACGCCGAGAAAGTAGTCCTGCGCCCGCGGCGCTATCGCCAAAGCAGCCGTCATGCCGCGAATCAGAGGTCAGAAGAGCTTTCGATACTGGATGAAGCCCGAGCGTTCCGCCAGCTTGTCGTAGAGGGCGCGGGCCGTGGCGTTGTCTTCCTTGGTGAGCCAGTGGATGCGGCTCGCCCCGGCCGCCCGCGCCGCCTGCTCCACGGCGGCGATCAGGGCGCGGCCGACGCCATGGCCCCGGGTGTCCTCCGCCACGAACAGATCCTGCAGGTAGCAGTAGTTGCCGATGGTCCAGAACGAACGGTGGAACAGATAGTGCGCGATGCCGATCAGGTCATCCCCACGCCAGGCGCCGAGTCCGGCCATAGGCTCGGCCGGGTCGTGCATCCGCGCCCAGGCGACATCCATGGCCTCCTGCGTTTGCGCCGATTCGTAGAAGGCGAGATAGCCGCGCCACAGCGGCTCCCAGGCGGCGCGCTCGTGCGAGCGCAACGGCCGGATGACGAGGGCCCGCCGGCTCCCCGCTTCCGTCAAAGCTGGAACTTGTCGAGCTGGCGGTGATCGGCCCTGATCCAGCGCACGGTGCCGGTGGCCGAGCGCATCACCACGGTCTCGGTCTCGATCACCCTGTCGCGGAAGCGCACGCCGCGCAGCATCGAGCCGGTGGTCACGCCGGTCGCGGCGAACAGGCAGTCGCCGCGCACCATGTCTTCCATCTCGTATTTCTTGCGCGGGTCGGAGATGCCCATTTTCTCGGCGCGCTCGCGCTTCTCATCGGTATCTAGGATCAGCCGGCCCTGGATCTGGCCGCCGATGCAGCGCAGCGCCGCCGCCGCGAGCACGCCCTCGGGCGCGCCACCGATGCCGATGTAGATGTCGATGCCGGTCGTCTCCGGGTCCGCGGTGTGGATCACGCCGGCGACGTCGCCGTCGGTGATCATCTGGACCGACGCGCCGGCCTTGCGGATCGAGGCGATGAGGTCGGCATGGCGCGGCCGGTCCAGCACCAGCGCCGTGATCTCGTTGGGCTTCACGCCCTTGGCCTTGGCGAGCGCGCGGATGTTTTCCTCAGCCGGGGCATCCAGATCGACGGCGCCCTTGGGATAGCCCGGCCCGATGGCGATC
>Ga0180221_1002388_pt1 | contig 10991 bp, 9 predicted proteins | sample eDN5th37CKraftMG_FD_151339 | JGI IMG/M metagenome (GOLD analysis project Ga0180221, IMG submission 151339) | Enriched Miracle-Growth compost microbial communities from Emeryville, California, USA - eDNA 5th pass 37_C Kraft MG (version 2) (version 2) ...
TCATCGTGCAGGAGCCCAGCGGGATCATCGTGCGGTCGAGCGCGAGGTCCTTGTCGGAGAGGCGGCGCAGGTACCGCAGCATCGCGGTCTCGGAGCGGTGCAGGTGGAACACCGGGTGCTGCAGGTACGGCGTGGTGCGCCGCGCCCAGTCCGGCAGCGCCGGGTCCGGGGTCTCGTGCGCGGGCGTGCGGATCGCGTCCGGGGGCACGACGACGGCGGCGAACGCCTGCACGACGCGCTCGACGTGCTCCTCGGTCGTGGTCTCGTCGCACGCCACCTGGACGTGGTCGGCGTCGGGCGCCCACAGGTTGACGCCCCGCTCGGCCGCTGCCGCGACGACCGCACGGGCGCCGCCCGGCAGCGTCACGCGGACCGTGTCGAAGAACGTCGCGTGGTCGACGGTGACGCCCAGCTCCCGCAGGCGGGCCGCGAGGCCGACGGCGCGCGCGTGCACGCGCTCGGCGATCAGCCGCAGCCCGTCGGGCCCGTGGTAGACGGCGTACATCGACGCGACGATCGCGAGCAGCGCCTGCGCGGTGCAGATGTTGCTCGTCGCCTTCTCGCGGCGGATGTGCTGCTCGCGGGTCTGCAGGGCGAGCCGGTACGCCGGGGCGCCGTCCGCGTCGATCGAGACGCCGACGAGCCGCCCGGGCAGCGTGCGCTCCAGGCCGGTGCGCACCGCCATGAACGCCGCGTGCGGGCCGCCGCCGAACAGCGGGACACCGAAGCGCTGGGCGGACCCGACCGCGACGTCCGCGCCGAGCTCGCCCGGCGAGGTGAGCAGCGTCAGCGCCAGCAGGTCCGCTGCGACGGTCACCGTCGCACCCCGCTCCTTGGCCTGCGCGACCAGCGGCGCGAGGTCCCGCACCACGCCCGACGCGCCCACCTGCTGCAGGACGACACCGATGAGGTCGCCCTCGACCTCCGGCAGCCCGTCGCTGAGGTCCGCGACGACGACCGGCAGGCCGACCGCCTCCGCACGGCCGAGCGTCACGGCGATCGACTGGGCGAAGAGCTCGGCGTCGAGGACGACCGTTCCCGCCTTGCCCTTCTGCGCCCGCCACATGAGCGCGACCGCCTCGGCCACGGCCGTCGCCTCGTCGAGCAGCGACGCGTTCGCCACGTCGAGACCGGTGAGGTCGGAGACCATCGTCTGGAAGTTCAGCAGCGCCTCGAGCCGGCCCTGCGAGATCTCGGGCTGGTACGGCGTGTAGGCCGTGTACCAAGCGGGCGACTCGAGCACGTTGCGGCGGATCACCGGCGGCGTCACGGTGTCCGAGTAGCCCTGGCCGATCATCTGCGTCATCACGCGGTTGCGGCCGGCGATCGTGCGCAGCGCGGCGAGCACCTGCTCCTCGGAGCGGGCGGCCGGCAGGTCCAGCGGGCGGCCCGTGCGGATCGAGGCCGGCACCGCGGCGTCGATCAGGGCGTCGAGGCTGTCGTACCCGACGGTCTCGAGCATCGCGTCGAGCTCGCGGCCGCGCGGGCCGACGTGCCGGTCGACGAACTGCGTCGCGGCGGGCGTGTGCTCGACCGCGGTCAGGGCGACCGTCTCGTCCGGGACGGACACGTCGCCCACGTGCGGGATCGCCGCGATGGCCGTCGCGTCGGTGAGGGCGGGGTGCCCGGCGGAGGGTCCGGCGGGCGCGCGCGAGCCGTCGTGGGGGATCGTCGGCAGGTCGGTCACACGGACTCCTCGAGGTCGGTTCGTCCTGGCGGGGCGGGGTGGTGGCTGCACACGTCCGAGGCCCGGACGGGCAGGCTCCCCGCTCTGTCATCCGCGCACCAGGGCACGCGACCTGAGAGTTTTGCCGGTCCGCCTTGACCCATGAGGTCCGGGGCGCGCCGACTTGCACCGTCGGTGGACCCGGAGACCGGGCCGCTTTCCAGAGTTGCCTCGCCGCGGCGGTACAGGGGCCTGAGAGATTCCCGGGGAGGGTTGCTCCTTCGGCGCCGCCGTGGGGCGGGCTCTCCCGCCGCGGTTCGAGCAGCGTGTGAAGTTGTGGACGCGCCGTCCGCGCCGGCCCGGCGGGAGGCCGGGCAACGCGCGGGAGACGAACGCCTCCGACAGCGTACCCGCCGCCCGCCCGACACCGGGCTCAGCGTTCGCAGACGAGCCGGAGCATCACCGTCGCGCCCCAGCGGTCCGGCGCCTCCCCGCGGGGACGCCGGACCGCGCGTGGGCTGCGGCGACGCGACCAGCCGGGGCGTCCGCACGACGTCCACGCCGGGACCGGATGCGTCCCAGCGATCGTCCCCGGGCCGCACGCCCGTACGCTGGCCGGGTGGGCAGCCCGAGGCGTGCGGTCGTCGTGGTGGTGTCCGACCGCAGCGCGGCCGGGCAGCGGCCCGACCTGTCCGGACCCGCCGCGGCCGAGCGGCTGCTCGAGGCCGGCTGGGCGGCCGAGGTCAGGGTCGTGCCCGACGGCGCCGCGTCGGTGACGGCAGCGCTGCGCGCGGCGGTCGCGGACGCCCCTCTCGTCGTCACCTCCGGAGGCACGGGCGTCGGCCCGCGCGACGAGACGCCCGAGGGCACGCGGCCGGTGCTCGCTCGGGAGCTGCCCGGTATCGCGGAGGCGCTGCGGCGCGAGGGCGCGCGGACGGTGCCGACCGCCGTCCTGTCCCGCGGGGTCGCCGGCGTCACGGCGGGCGGCTCGCTCGTCGTCAACCTGCCGGGCTCGCCGCGCGGGGTCGTCCAGGGCCTGGACGTCGTCCTCCCGCTCGTCGACCACGTGCTCGACCAGGTTCGCGGCGGGGACCACGCACCGACGGGAGCGCACGCATGACCGTCTTCGCCCGGCTCGACGACCGACCGCTTGACCTGGGGTTTCACGTGGAACAGGCGAGCGGGCCGCGGGCCGGCGCGATCGCGACCTTCGTCGGGACCGTCCGCGACCACGATCCCGCGGTCGCGGGAACCGTGGTGGCGCTGGAGTACAGCGCGCACCCCGACGCGGCCGGCGTGCTGCAGGCGATCGCCGAGAAGGTCGCCGCGGAGCGCGGGGTGCTGGCGGTGGCGGTGAGCCACCGGGTCGGGCACCTGCGCGTCGGGGAGCCCGCGATCGTCGCGGCCGTCTCGTCGGAGCACCGTGCGGAGGCGTTCGACGCCTGCCGGGCTCTCGTCGAGACCGTCAAGGCCGAGCTGCCCGTGTGGAAGCGCGAGATCCTCGCCGACGGGTCGCACGTCTGGGTCGGGCTGTGACGGCGACCGCGCCGCGCCCCGCGGCCGAGGCCGAGGGCACGCCGTCGCGCCTCGTCGACCGGTTCGGGCGCGCCCACCGCGACCTGCGCATCTCGCTCACCGACCGCTGCTCGCTGCGGTGCACCTACTGCATGCCGGCGGACGGCGTCCCCTGGCTGCCGCGCGACGAGCTCCTGAGCACCGATGAGCTCGTCCGCGTCGCCGCCGTGGGCGTGAGCCTGGGCATCACCGAGATCCGGCTCACCGGCGGCGAGCCGTTGCTGCGCCCGGACGTCGTCGACGTGGTGCGCCGGCTCGCCGCGCTCGAGGGCCCCGATGGCCCGCCCGAGCTCTCCCTGACGACGAACGGCCTGCGTCTGCCGCAGCTCGCGGCGCCGCTGCGTGATGCGGGCCTGCAGCGGGTGAACGTCAGCCTCGACACGCTCGACCGCCAGCGGTTCACGGCGCTCACGCGCCGGGACCGGTTGGACGACACGCTCGCGGGGCTCGCCGCCGCGGACGCCGCCGGGCTGTGGCCGATCAAGGTCAACGCGGTCGCCATGCGGGGCGTCAACGACGACGAGGTCGTCGCGCTGACCCGGTTCGCCGTGGACCGCGGCTACCAGATGCGCTTCATCGAGCAGATGCCGCTGGACGGCGGGCACACGTGGGACCGGACCGCGATGGTCACGCAGGCGGAGATCCTCGACCGGCTCTCGTCGGCGTTCACGCTGACCGAGGTCCCGGGGCGCGGCGCGGCACCGGCCGAGCTGTGGTTCGTCGACGGCGGCCCGGCGACGGTCGGGGTGATCGCCTCGGTCACGGCCCCGTTCTGCGCGTCGTGCGACCGGCTGCGGCTCACGGCCGACGGCCAGCTGCGCGCCTGCCTGTTCGCCCGGACCGAAGTCGACACGCGGGTCGTCCTGCGCCCCGAGGGCGACGAGGTCGGCGACGACGAGACCGACGAGCTGCTCGCCGAGGCGTTCCGCCACTGCCTCGCGGGCAAGAAGGCCGGGCACGACATCGGTGAGCCGGCGTTCGTCCAGCCCGACCGCCCCATGAGTGCGATCGGGGGCTGAGCCGCCCGGACGGGGAGCTCGGACGGAGCGCGGCCGGGCACGACCGAGCACGAACGAGCCTCGCCCAGCCCGGTCGCCGGGCCCGGAGTCCGTCAGTCGAGCGCCTGCGACGCCCAGCCCGGCTCGCCGACGTGCAGCGCCCGGTCGCCGGCGATCGCCGTGAGGTGCTGCTCCAGCCGCGCGAGCTCGTCGGCGCCGAGCCGGCGCTCCCAGCCGGCGCGCAGCTCGTCGAAGATCGCCTCGCCCTGGTGCATGACGTCCCAGCCGCGAGCGGTCACGGTCAGCCGCTTGCGTCGGCCGTCCTGCGGGTCGGGCTCGCGCGCCACGTACCCGCGCTCCTCCAGCACCGCGAGGGTCTTGGCCGCCGCCTGCTTCGAGACCGCGAGCCGCCGGCCGAGCTCGGACGCGCTGTCGGCGCCCGCCGCGATGGCACGCATGGCGAAGTCGTGCGCCGGCCGGACGTCCGGGTGGCCGCGGGCGGCGAGCTCCTCGACGACCGTGTCGACCAGCCGGCGGTAGCTGCCGAGCAGGAGCAGCGCGAGGTCGGCGCCGGACCGGGACATGCGCCGCAGCCTAGCGTGGACATCGACAACCGTGTTGACTACATTCAGTGGACAACACGGTTGTCGAATTCGAGGAGACGAGCATGCCGACCACCGACCTGCACCACGGCACCACCCGCCTGGACGACGCCGAGCTGCACCACGTGTCGGCCGGCGACGCCGGCTCACCGGTCCTGCTGGTGCACGGGTTCCCGGAGACCTGGTGGACGTTCCACCGCCTCCTGCCGCTGCTCGCCGGCCGCCACCGCGTCGTCGCGGTCGACCTGCGCGGCTTCGGCGACTCGAGCCCCGCGGACGACGAGCACACGAGCGCCCGGGCCGCCGACGACCTGCACCGCCTCGTCGTCGAGCTCGGCCTCGGGGCCGTGCACCTCGTCGGCCAGGACGTCGCCGGCGCGACCGTCCTGCGGCTCGCGACCGGCCACCCGGCGGACGTGCGCAGCCTGACCGCGATCGAGATGGGGCTGCCCGGCTTCGGGCTCGAGGCGCTCGCCGACGTCACGCACGGCGGCTCCTGGCACATCGGCGCCCTCGCCGCGCCCGGCGTGCCCGAGCTCCTGCTCCCCGGCCGCGAGCGCGCGTTCCTCGCGAGCTGGTTCGGCGCGATGACGGCGGTGCCGGGTGCGGTCACGGACGACGACCTCGACGAGCTCGTCCGGACGTACGCACGGCCCGACGCGTGGCGCGGCGCGAGCGGGCTCTACCGATCGCTGCTCTCCGAGGGTGACGAGCTGCGCGCCCGGGTGAGCACGCAGCCGCTGCGGGTGCCCGTGCTGGCGGTCGGGGGCGGTGGCGGCGCGTTCACGGAGCAGACGATGCGGCAGGTGGCCGACGACGTGACAGCGGTGCAGCTCGACGGCGTCGGGCACCACGTCGCGCTCGAGGCGCCCGGGCGGCTGGCGGAGGCGATGCTGACGTTCCTGCGCGGCGTCGAGGCGTGGGCCGCCGGCTGACGCCCCGGCTCAGCCGGCGGGCAGCTCGAGCAGCGGAGCGCCCAGGTCGCCGTACCCCTCCTGCGTGACGACCACCTGCATCGGGCCGGCCGGGTCGGCGGGCGGGGCGAGCACCACACGGACCCACCACCGACGTGCCGGGCAGCACCGTGGTCCGCAGGCCGATCGCCTGCTCGCCGACCCCGCCGCCCGCGCGCGGCCAGCGCAGCAGGATCCGCACGGGGTGCTCGTTGCCCCGCTCGGCCCGCGGCCACGGTGCGGCGCCCGTGTTGGTGACGCGCAGGTCGACCGAGCCGCCCTTCCCCGGAAGGGCGGCGTCCGCCGGCGCGTCGGTCCGCTCCGCGGTGGCCGCGAAGCCCTCGACGCGGACGGTGGGGTCGGGGAGCAGCCGGCCCTGGGACCCGAGCTCGTCGTGGAGGTCGCCGGGCAGCACCCAGAGGGCCTCGTTGCGCTCGCTCGTCGCGACCAGGGTTGCCCCGAGCCGCGCGGCCGCGGGCCAGTCGCGGCGCGAGATGACGAGGTCGTCCGGGGGCGCCTGCCCGAGCGAGGAGTCGAAGACGTCGACCCGGTGGTCCTCGAGCAGCCAGAACTGGAACAGGTTCTGCCCCGTCCAGTCGGTGCCGGCGACGTCGTACGCGACGGCGTCCACGTCGAGCTGCTCGACCACGCCGACGAGCCCCGGCGGGCGGCCCGTCCCCTGCGCCCACTCGCGCAGGTACTGGGTCTGCGCGAGCACCGACCCGAGGGCGAACAGCACGCCGACGACGGCCACGACGACGCGCCGCGCGACGAGCCGGCGTCGGACGAGGAGGTACACGACGACCGCGACGGACGACCACAGCGTCGCCAGGTACCACTGCGGCCGCTCGTCGCCGTTCCACACCCAGCCCATGAGAGCGGGCACGTTGATCGGCGCCCACCAGCCGTGCGGGTCGCGGCCCGGCAGCACGATCAGCCGGAACACGAGCCACGAGCCGACGACGACGCCGACCGCGAGCAGCAGGGCGGACCGCGGCGGCGTACGGCGCCGGGCGAGCAGCGCGAGGCCCGCAGTCGCGAGGACGACGAGGAACGGCTCGATGTAGCGGCCGTAGCTGATGATGTCGAGGCGGCTGGCCTCCCGGTCCAGCGGCGCGGACCACGTGAGCACGCTGATCGCGAAGGTGACGAGGACGGCCGCGGCCAGCCACGCGCCCATCCCCACCGAACGGGCACGCCACTCGCGCCGGCACAGCCGCCAGACCACCCACGCGCCCAGCACGGGCAGCCCGAGCCAGGCCGCCCCGGCGTACCAGACCTGCCCGAGCGCCGACATCAGCGCCTGCGCCACCTCGCCGGACAGGATCCGGCTCAGCCCCTCGGACTCGCGCCCCGACGCGTCGGCGTACAGCTGCGCCGCCATCGCGTGGTGGAACAGGTACCCGACCACCGCGGTGACCACGGTGACCGCGCCACCCACGAGGGCCGCCCGCCGGCGCTCGCCGCGCGAGAGCCACGCGTCGAGCGCGAACCACGCGACGGTGACGCCGACGACGCCGACCATGCGGCCGTGCGCGACGAACGTCGCCGCGGCCCCGACGCCGAACCAGACGGCCCTGCCGACGGTGCGCCGCTCCGCGTACCGCACGCCCAGCAGCAGCGCGGTCGCGACGACGAGCATGAGGAAGTTCTCGATGAGCGCGAACCCGGAGTAGACGGTGCGCCCGGGCGCGACGGCCACGACCCCGGCGACGAGCACCGCCGCGGTCGTCGAGAGGCGCAGGCGACGCGCCACCGCGGCGAGCGGGAGGACGAGCAGCGTCGCGCACAGCGCCGAGAGCGTCACGGCGAGCCGGTACGCCTCCGCCGGGTCGGAGGTCAGCCACCAGATCGGCACGAGCACGACCGCCCAGAGCGGGTAGTAGCTCATGTGCGCCAGCGCGAGCGGCTCACCCACCCCGGCGAGCAGCCGGGACGTGGCGAGCGGGCCCATCTCGTCGTCGGTCCACACCAGGCCGGTCACGTCACGCGCCGCGACGGCCTGCACGCGCCACACGACGAGCAGCGTCGCCACCGTGACGAGCGCGGGGACGAGCGTGCGCGACAGGGGCGGACGCGACCCCACCGGCTCGGCGCCCGGCGGTTCGGGGCGCGTGTGCCGTGCGGACGACCGGCGTGCGTCGGTGGTGCTCATCGCGGCTCAGCCACCCGCGAACGGCGGCAGCACGTCGAGCGTCGCACCGTCGGGCACCTCGTCGTCGGGACCCAGGCGCACCCCGTCCGCGAGGAGCGCGCACCGCTGGAGCACCGCGCCCAGCGCGCCGCCGTGCCGCTCGACCAGACCGGCCCGGACCTCGGCGAGCCGGCCCGCGGGCACACGCTCGTCGTCCCGGCCGGCCGCCTCGGCGGCGGCGGCGAAGTACCGGACCGTGATCACGTCGCTCCTCGGACGGGGGCTCGTCGGGCTGTCCGCGCCGGCGCGGACCTCGTCATGGTCGCACGGCGGACGCGCCGCAGGTCCGGGGTTCAGTCCTGCCGGCGCCACACGCCGGAGCGACCGCCGGTCTTCTCCTCGAGCCGGACGTCCGCGATCCGCACGCCCTTGTCCATGCCCTTCACCATGTCGACGACCGTGAGCGCCGCGACCGAGACCGCCGTGAGCGCCTCCATCTCGACGCCCGTGCGGTCCGCCGTCCGGACGGTCGCCTCCACGCGGACGCCGTCGTCGACGACCTCCACGTCGAGCACGACGCCGTGCACGCCGATGACGTGCGCGAGCGGGAGCAGCTCGGGCGTGCGCTTCGCCGCCGCGATGCCCGCGACCCGGGCCACCGCGAGCACGTCGCCCTTCGGCACCGTGCCGGATCGCAGCGCCGCGACGACCTCCGGCGCGCACACCACCCGCCCGGACGCCCGCGCCGTGCGGACGGTCGGCTGCTTGGCGGTCACGTCGACCATCCGCGCGTGCCCGGCGGCGTCGAGGTGGGTGAACGGCTGGTCGGTCGGCTGCTGGGTCACGGGGAGACCTCCAGGACGGTCACGGTGTCGCCGGGCTCGACCCGGTCGACGTCGGCGGGGACGACCGCGAGCGCGTCCAGCAGCGCCAGGCGGGCGACGAGGTGGGAGCCGGAGCCGCCCGGGCTCGCGGGGGCGACCCGACGACGGCCCGGGCCGACCCAGCGCACGGGCATGACCTGCGCCCGTCCGGCGGGCGTGCTCCAGCCCTCGTCGGCGACGGCCTCGAGCGCCGGACGCTCCGGGTCGGCGAGGCCGCGCATGCGCTGCAGCGCCGGCCGGACGAACAGCTCGAAGGTCGCGAAGGTGCTCACGGGGTTGCCGGGCAGCCCGAAGAACGGGGTGCCGCCGGGCAGGCGGCCGAGCGCCTGCGGCTTGCCGGGCTGCACCGCGACGGTGACGAGCTCGACGTCCGCGCCGAGGTCCGTGCCGACGAGGGCGGCCTTGACCACGTCGTAGGCGCCCATGCTGACCCCGCCCGACGTGACGACCGCGTCGACCGTCCCGTCCAGCTCGCGCAGCAGCGCGCGCAGCGCGTCCACGTCGTCGGGCGCCGGCCCCATCCGGACGGGCTCGCCGCCCGCCGCACGGACCTGGGCCGCGAGCAGCCAGGAGTTCGAGTCGTGCAGCTGGCCGTGCCGCAGCGGGCGGCCGGGCGGGACGAGCTCGTCGCCGGTCGAGAGCACGGCGACGCGCGGGCGGCGGTGCGTCGGGACGCCGTCGAGGCCGACGGCCGCGAGCGCGGCGACGTGCCCCGGGCCGAGCAGCGTGCCGGCGGTGAGGACGAGGTCGCCGGCGCCCACGTCGGAGCCGGCACGGCGCACGCACGCGCCGGGAGCCGCGGCGGCGCGCAGCTCGACGGTCTGCGTGCCGCCGTCGGTCTGCTCGACCGGGACGACCGCGTCGGCCCCCGCGGGGACCGGCGCGCCCGTCATGATCCGGGCGGCCGACCCGGGAGGCAGGGTGCGCGGGTCGGTCGGCGCGGCCGCCGCCTCGAGCGCGACCGGCAGTCGGACCGGCGCCTCGGGGCTCGCCGACGCGACGTCGGCCGCCCGGACGGCGTAGCCGTCCATCGCGGAGTTGTCCCACGCGGGCAGCGGGCCGGTCGAGCGCACGTCTCGCGCGAGCACACGGCCCAGCGCGTCGTCGAGTCCGGTCGGCTCCGCCGGCAGGGGCTGACCGAGCGCCCGTGCGAGGCGCCGGTGCTCGTCGAGGGGCCGCACGGTCCCGATCCTGCCACCCCGGCCGGGTCGCGCTCGCACGCGCGAGCGGGTCACCGGCGGGCCGGCACGTCGGAGGGCCGGCCCCTCAGGCGCGGGCCGCCAGCCAGGCGCGCACGCCGCCCGCGACGCTCGTCGCGTCGAGACCGGCGTCGCGCAGCACCCGCGCCGCCACGGCCGAGCGCACACCCGACTGGCACGTCACGTACAGAGGCCGGTCGCGCGGGAGGTCCGCGAGCGCGGACCCGTCGAGCAGGGTCGGCAGCGGCACCAGCCGCGCGCCGGGGATGCCGCCGGACGCCAGCTCGTGCGCCTCGCGCACGTCGAGCAGCATCCCGCCCGCGGCCAGCACGCGCGGGAGCTCGTCGACCGAGACCGTCGGCTCCACCGGCGCGGCGCCCGGGTTCGGCTGCGGCACCACCCGGACCGACGAGGTCACTGGCGGCGCCGGGTCGGCCCGGCGGCTCGTCGGACGCAGCGGGACCTCCCGCCAGCGGGCGCGCAGGGCGTCCATCACGAGCAGGCGCCCGAGCAGCGGCTCGCCGAGCCCCGTCACGAGCTTGACCGCCTCGGTCGCCATGAGCGACCCGACCTGCCCGCACATCGCGCCCAGCACGCCGGCCTGGTCGCACGACTCGACGGTCTCCGGGTCGGGCGGCTCGGGGAACACGTCGCGCAGCCGCGTCCCCGGCACGCCGCCCGGCGGGGACGCCCAGAACACCGAGACCTGCGCGTCGAACCGCAGCACGGAGCCCCAGACGAGCGGCAGGCCGAGGCGTGCGCACGCGTCGTCGACGAGGTAGCGGGTCGGGAAGTTGTCCGAGCCGTCGACGACGAGGTCGTAGCCGCCCAGCACGTCGTCGACCGTCTCCTCCGTGAGCCGGACGTGGTGGGTCACCACCTCGACGGTCGGGTCGAGCGCCGCGAGGGCGTCCCGCGCCGAGTCCACCTTCGGCCGCCCGACGTCGGCGACGCCGTGCACCACCTGCCGCTGCAGGTTC
>Ga0180221_1002393_pt1 | contig 10969 bp, 12 predicted proteins | sample eDN5th37CKraftMG_FD_151339 | JGI IMG/M metagenome (GOLD analysis project Ga0180221, IMG submission 151339) | Enriched Miracle-Growth compost microbial communities from Emeryville, California, USA - eDNA 5th pass 37_C Kraft MG (version 2) (version 2) ...
CGGCGGGTCGTGCCGTCTCAGGGGGCACGGCGACGGCGGGCCGCGCCGCCGGCTCGTGCCGTTGCCGGCGGAAGCCGGCCCAGTAGAGTGCGCCGCTCAGCAAGAGGGAGGCGAGCGCCGTGCGCCGCCCGTCCGCGTGGTCTGCCTCCAGCGTGGTCATCCTCTCCTCGTCGTTCCAGCCGGCAGGCGCGCGGCGCCGCGGGATTTCCGACCAACGTGGCGCAGGGACCGCCGGTTCCCGGCGCCGCAACCCCGATGTCGTGCAGGCCAGGGAACAGGGAGGCCGTCGGCGGCGTTCCCGCGCCATGAACGCGACATTCCTGCATACCGACCGCGCGCAGTCGCCGGACGAACTGGTCGATCGGCCGGCGCCGGCCTGTCCCGGCTGCGGCAAGCCGATGTGGCTGATCCGCTTCACGCGGCGCGAGTCGGACGCCGGGGTGTCGGACGTGCGCAGCTACGAGTGCCACACCTGCGGCGCGCAGACCGATGTCGAGGCGCCACCGGCGGCGGCTTGAACCGGAAGGCAATGACGATGTCGGACGACAAGAGCAAGACCGCCGCCGACCGCCGGCGCATCGACGTCAGGGAGGATTACGAGTGCCGTTACTGGTCGGAAAAGTTCGGCGTGTCCGCCGACGACCTGAAGCGGGTGGTGGGCCGTGTCGGGCCGATGGCCGATGACGTCGCCCGCGCGCTCGGCAAGGCGGTCTGAGCCTTATTCCTCTTATCCCTCCTCGAGCGCGCGGCGAAGGCGCCGCACGATGACGCCACGGGCGCGGTCGTCGGCCGCCGCCTGCATGCGCTCGTTGATGTCGAGGATCAGCGTCGACATGTCGTTGTGCCAGTCGAGCCGTACGACCGCCTCCGGCGCGAGGCGGCGGCGGCCGGTGACGTCGAGCGGCGTCGGCGCTCGCGTCGTCAGTTCGTAGATGTCGTCGAGCACCGGGATGAACACCTGCGCCGCCGACACGCTGCGCTCGGCGATGCGCGCGGACAGGCCCTCGAGTGCCGGCTCTTCGCCATGCACCAGGAAGACGCCGCGGCGGATCGGCCGCCGTGCCGCGATCCAGCGTGCGAGCTCCGGTCCGTCGGCGTGGCCCGAGTAGTCGTCGATGCGGCGGATGCGCGCCTTGACCGTTATCTCCTCGCCCTGGATGCGCACCGCTTTGGCCCCGTCGTCGAGGAAGCGGCCGAGCGTGCCCTGCGCCTGGAAGCCGGTGAGCAGCACCGTGGTCGCGGCCTGCCATAGATAGCGCTTGAGATGATGGCGGATGCGGCCGGCATCGCACATGCCGCTCGCCGCGATGACGATGTGGAAGCCCTCGAGCCGGTCGATCGCCTTGCTGTCCTCGACGCTCTGCGTGCAATGCAGATGCGGCGAGGCGAGCAGGTGCGCGGGCCCGGAGGCGTCGCGCTCGAACACTTCCGTGGCGCGGATGGCGAGCGGCGAGTCGAGAAAGATGGGCGCCTGCGGGATGAGCCCGCGGTTCATCAGATCGACGAGATCGACGATCAGCTCCTGTGTGCGCTCGACGGCGAAGGCCGGGATCAGCAGCGGTCCGCCGGCGCTCCGGGCGGCGTGCACCTCCCCGGCGAGATGTGCGCGGCGACTCTCCTCGGTCACCAGCGGCCGGTCGGTGTCGCCATAGGTCGATTCGCAGAGAAGATAATCGAGATTGGTCGGCCCTTCCGGGTCGGGCTCGAACAGCTTGGCGTCGGGGCCGAGATCGCCCGAGGCCAGCACGCGGATCGGCTCCGCATCGGTCGCGAATTCGAGCTCGATCGAGGCCGAGCCGAGCAGGTGCCCGGCGTTCCAGTAGCGGGCGCGCAGGCCCGGCAGTACCGCTGTCCATTGCTCGTAGCCGACCGGGCGGAACGCGTCGAGGCAGGCGACGGCGTCGCGCTCGGTATAGATCGGCGTCACTTGCGTGCGGCCGCGCGCAGCATTGCGGCGGTTGAGTGCGGCCACCTCCGATTCCTGGATGCTGCCGGAGTCGGGCAGCATGAACGAGCAGAGGTCGATCGTGCCCTGCGTCGCCAGGATCGGCCCGCGGAAGCCGTCCTTGACCAGCTTCGGCAGCAGGCCCGAATGATCGATATGCGCGTGCGTCAGCAGCACGGCGTCGATGTCGGCGGGACGGAACGGGAAGGCGCCGTAGTTGAGCGCCTTCAGCGTCTTCTGCCCCTGGAACATCCCGCAGTCGACGAGCACGCGCCGGCCGTCCATATCGAACAGATGGCAGGAGCCGGTGACGGTGCGGGCGGCGCCGCAGAAGCGCACGGTCAGGCTCATCGGGTCACCTCGCTCAGCAGCGCGTCGGCCAGCAGGCCGTCGAGCGCGATGGCGTTCGTCGGATGCGGCACGCTGCTCGTCGAGCGCAGCGTGCGGATGCCGGCGCGCTTGAACGCGTCCACCATCGCCGGCGGAAACAGCGCATGCGTGACCACGCCGTCGATCGACGCGGCGCCGGCGGCGACGAGCGCCTTGGCGCAGGCGATCAGCGTGCCGCCCGAGGACACAATGTCGTCGACGAGCAGCGCCGGGCGGCCGCGCAGCCGTTCGCTGCCGTCGAAGCGGATCGAGACCGAGCGGTCGCCGGCGCGCGTCTTCGTGCCGACGATGTGATCGAGCCCGAGCCGGCCGGCCAGCGCACCGACCCATTGCGCCGATTCCCCGTCCGGCCCGACCACGACGGTCGCGGCATCGAGCGTGCCGCGCAGATGGTCGGCGATCGCCGGCATGGCCGAGAGATCCTCGGCCGCGATGCCGGGGAAGACGTCGCGGATGTCGTGTGTGCGGTGCAGATGCGCGTCGACCGTGACGACGCGGTCGACCGTGCCTGCGATGAGCGAGCCGATCGCCCGCTGGCTGATCGCCTCGCCGGGATGGAACGCGGTGTCCTGCCGCATGTAGCAGAGATAGGGCGCGACCAGGACGAGCTGCCGCGCGCCGCCGCGCCTGAGTGCCTCGGCCGCCAGCAGCAGCGCGATCAGCTTGTCGTTCGGCCGGTCGAGCGGCAGATAGAGGATCGTCGTATCCGCCGCTGCGCCGACCGTCACTTTCAGTTCGCCGTCGGGAAAGCGATGCACGTCGATGACCTCGACCGGCACGCCGAGCCGCGCCGCCAGCCGGCCGGCATCGCCGGCCGCCGCCGCGAGGCATTGCAGCGCCGTGCTCATGAGCGCCTCTGCACGCGCGGGCCGACGACATAGCCGTCATCGGCCCTGGCCCCCGACAGCGCGAGGTCGAATTGCGAATCGTCGGAGGCGTAGATGCGATAGAGCGGCTCGCCCTGTTCGACCGTGTCGCCGATCTTCTTGAACGCCTTGATGCCGGCGCCCTTGTCGATCGGCGCGCCGGCGGTGCGCGCCAGCCGGTTGAGCCTGAGGCAGTCGATGGCCTCGACCGTGCCGTCATGCGGCGCCGGCATGTCGGCGGTCAGCGTGCCGAGCGCGGTGCTGGTGCGGGACGGCCCCTGCGCGTCGATGATCTTGTGCATCTGCTTCAACGCCGCGCCCGACTCGAGCAGCTCGCGTGCGCGCACATAGCCCTTGCCGCCGCGCAGCTCTGGATCGTAGTCGAGCAGGTGCGCCGCGAGCCGCAGCGACTTTTCGCGCAGGTCCTGCGGCGCCGCCGGATCGTTCGACAGCACCGCCATCACGTCCTGCGCTTCGAGCACAGGGCCGATGCCGTTGCCGATCGGCTGGCGGCCGTCGGTGGTGATGACCTCGACCGCGATGCCGAAACGGTCGCCGACGAACTCGAAGAGCTTGCGCAACCGCATCGCATCCATCGCGGTCGTCAGTTTCGCCGACGGCCCGACCGGCAGGTCGATCAGGAGATGCGTCGAGCCGGCGGCTATCTTCTTCGACATGATCGAGGCGACCATCTGCTCGCGGGTGTCGAGGCTCAACGGGCGCTCGACCGAGATCAGGATGTCGTCGGCCGGCGACAGATTGACGTGGCCGCCCCAGACCAGACAGCCGTGGCAGGCATTGACCACCTCCTTCATGTCGTCGACGCCGAGATCGACGCGCGCCAGCACCTCCATCGTGTCGGCGGTGCCGGCGGGCGAGGTGATCGCGCGCGACGACGTCTTCGGGATGGTCAGTCCGTGGGCGGCGACGATTGGCACCACCACCATCGAGGTGCGGTTGCCGGGGATGCCGCCGATGCAGTGCTTGTCGACGATCGGCGTGCGCTCCCATTTGAGCTGCGTGCCGGCCCGCGCCATTGCCGAGGACAGAGCGAGCAGCTCGCTGCTGGTCATGAAGCTCGCCGACGAGATCAGGAAGGCGGCGATCTCCATGTCGGAATAGCGGTAGTGGCTGATGTCGTCGATGATGGCCTCGATCTGCTGCTCGTCGAGCGAGCGGCCCTGCACCTTGGCGCGGACATAGTCGAGGCTGTTCGGCGGCGTCGCGGGGGTGACGGTGATCGGCGTGCCGACCGGCGCCGCGAAGCGGCGGAAGGCCGGATCGGACAGGCCGATTTCGTCGGGGGCGACGAGGCCGTCCTCGGTCAGCAGCAGCGTCGCCAGCATCGTGCGCTCGCCGGCGCGCAATTCGACGCGGCTGAAGCCGCGGAACACGTCGGGCCGCAGGGCCATCGAGCGCCGCGCCATGACCACGACGTTCTCGCGGCCGGTATCGAGGTGGATGCGCCGCAGCTTGAGCTGCGGCCGGGCATTGTCGGGGAGGTCCATACGGGTCACCAGGGAGGCGGGCCGGGGATCAGAGTAGGTTCAACGGCTTACGTTACCTTGACGGATGTCAAAGAGCCCGCCGCGCCCCCGGGCCGATGGCATTTGTCGGGCAAATGCCGATGATAGGCACTATGAATTTCGCGAATGCCTGATGGGCCCCTAATGTCGCCGGCGGCGATGCCTGACAGCAGGTGTGCCGGTGCTATGGTCGCACCGGACCGGGGAAACGAGACAGCTCCATCGATGACGGACACGCAAACGCAGACGGCGCCCTGGCACCAGGTCGTGCTCGAGACGCTGAAGAGGAACGACGTGCGGCTGGTGCCCTACGTGCCGGACCGGGTGTTCACGCCGCTGATCAAGGCGCTGCACGCCGACGATTTCTTCACCACCTTTCCCTGCACGCGCGAGGAGGAGGCGATCGGCATCGTCACCGGCGCCTGGATGGGCGGCATGCGCGCCGCCGTGCTGATGCAGACGTCAGGCTTCGGCACCATCCCCAACGCCATCGCCTCGCTGGTGTGCCCGTCGCAGATCCCGGCGGTGATCTTCGTCTCGGAACGCGGCACGCTCGGCGAGTTCAACCTCGGCCAGGCGATGGTCTGCCGCACCATGCGGCCGGCGCTCGACGCGCTCGGCATCGAGACGCACACCATCACCCGCCACGACGAGCTCGCTTTCATCGTCGACCGCTCGATCAAGCAGGCCGTGGCCACGCAGGCGCCGGTCACCTTCATCCTGTCGCCGCTTTTGACCGGCGGCAAGGTCTTCGCCGCGTGAGGCCCGCCATGACGCAGACACCGGCGCCCGGCGCGCACAACGCCAAGGTGATGAACCGCTTCGAGTTGACGAAGCGCGCGGTCGCACAGCTCAAGGCCGAAGAGGCCGTCGTTGCCGGCATCGGCAACACCAATTTCGATCTCTGGATGAGCGGCCAGCGCCCGCAGAATTTCTACATGCTCGGCAGCATGGGGCTCGCCATCCCGATCGCGCTCGGCGTCGCCATCGCGCAGCCGCAACGACACGTCGTCGCGCTCGAAGGCGACGGCTCGCTGCTGATGCAGCTCGGCTGCCTTGCCACGGTGGCGATGCTGAAGCCGAAGAACCTCACGATGGTGGTGTGGGACAACGGTATGTACCAGATCACCGGCGGCCAGCCGACGGCGAGCGCGGCGGTCGCCGACATCGTCGCGGTGGCGCGCGGCTGCGGTCTGGCGAACAGCGCCTGGGCGGCCGACGAGGACGACTTCGACCGGCTGTTCGCCGCGGCGCTGAAGGACGGCGGCCCGACGCTGATCGCCGCGCGCATCGACGACAAGCCCGGCACCGGCACCACCGATCGCGATCCGGTGCAGATCCGCCAGCGCTTCATGGTCGGGCTGGGGGTGAGAAAGTAGGGCATCGTGCCCGCTGCGCAGCACGCAGCGAAGCGGAATGCTGCGCTGCCGATCCGGGGCGGCCACCAAGCGCGGAGTCTTTGACGGTCCCGGGTCTGCAATGCAGCAGCTTCACGCTGCATTGTGCCCGGGACAAGAAGCTACTTCTTCCCGCCTTCCAGAATGCCGGCCACCATCGCCATGCGGACGAGATCGGACAGGCTGTTCGCCGCCATCTTGGTCATCAGGTTGGCGCGATAGATCTCGACCGTGCGCGGGCTGATGCCGAGGTCGAAGGCGATGTTCTTGTTGGCGTTGCCGGCGACGAGGCCCTCGAGCACCTGGCGCTCGCGGTTCGACAGCGCCGCGAGCTTGTCCTGGATCTCGTTGACCTCCGCCTTGCGCTGGGCGAGATCGGCGTCGCGGTCGAGCGCCGTGCGCACCGAGGCGAGCAGGTGGTCGTCGTCGAACGGCTTCTCCAGGAAGTCGATGGCGCCGATCTTCATCGCCTCGACCGCGAGCGAAATGTCGCCGTGGCCGGTGATCACGATCACCGGCAGGTCGGGCTTGACCTCCTTGACCTTCCTGAGGAGGTCGATGCCGGTGATCTCGGGCATGCGTACGTCGGTGATGACGCAGCCGGCGCTGACCTGCGGCAGCACCTCGAGGAAGGCGCGCGCCGTCTCGAAGCCGCGCACGGCAATGCCGGCGGTCTTGAGCAGGAATTCGAGCGACTCGCGCACCGCATCGTCGTCGTCGATCACGTAGATGATGGCGTCAGTCATTGTCGACATCCTCCGCATTCACCGCGGTCAGCGTAAAATTGAAAATGGTCCCCTCTCGCCCGTTGGGCTCGGCCCAGATGCGCCCGCTGTGGGCCTCGACGATGGTGCGCGAGATCGACAGGCCGACGCCCATGCCGTGACGCTTGGTGGTGATGAAGGGCTGGAAGAGTTGCGCGGCGACTTCGGGCGAGAGGCCGGAGCCGGTGTCGGCGACGCTGATGCGCACATGCGTGACGTCGTCGGGGACGACCGAGATCATCAGGTCCCGGTTCGGCGACTCCTCCATCGCGTCCATGGAATTGCGGATCAGGTTGAGCAGCACCTGCTGGATCTGCACGCGGTCGGCGAGCACGAGGTCGACGGACGGGTCGAACTGGAAACGCACCTTGATGCCGCGGTCCTTGACGCCGACGAGGGCGAGCGCGCTCGCCTCCTCGACGAGCTTGGTGATGCTCTCGACGCGGCGCTCGCTCTCGCCGCGCGAGACGAAATCGCGCAGGCGGCGGATGATCTGCCCGGCGCGCATCGCCTGGTCGCCGGCCTTGTCGAGCGCGTCGCGCAATGTCGACGCGTGCTCGTCAGTCGCATTCTCGAGCATGCGGCGCGAGCCCTTGAGATAGTTCGAGATCGCCGACAGCGGCTGGTTGAGCTCGTGCGCGAGGGTCGAGGCCATCTCGCCCATCGCGGTGAGCCGCGAGATGTGCACGAGCTCGGACTGCAGCTCCTGCAGCCGCGCCTCGGTCTTCTGCCGCTCGGTGAGATCGCGGATGAAGCCGGTGAAGAAGCGCTGGTTGCCCGAATTCATCTCGCCGACCGCGAGCTCCATCGGGAAGGTCGTGCCGTCCTTGCGCATGCCGACGACGACGCGGCCGATGCCGATGATGCGCCGCTCGCCGGTGCGCATGTAGCGGGCGAGATAGCCGTCGTGCGCCTCGCGGTAGGGCGCCGGCATCAGGATCTTGACGTTCTGGCCGATCGATTCCGCCGCGGTGTAGCCGAACAGCCGCTCGGCCGCGACGCTGAAGGACTGCATGGTGCCGCGCTCGTCGATGACAATGCTCGCCTCCGGCACCGTGTCGAGGATCGACTGCAGATGCGCCTGCCGCGCCAGCGCATCGGCGGTCATCGCCATTGCACGCTGCCGCTCGCGGCGCAGCAGCTCGCCGCCCCAGGCCGCGCCGATGCCGATCAGCGTGAAGGCCGCGCTGTTGGTCAGGTACACGGTGCCGACGGTGCTGGAATGGATGAAGACCGTGAACACGCAGACGAGGCTCAGCACCGTGGCCAGCAAGCCGGGCCCGGCGCCGCCGATGCCGGCGGCGAGCAGCACCGCGGGCACGAAGTAGAGGAATGCCGTCTGCTCCTGCAGTAGCGGAAAGAGCAGCATCCGGACGAGCAGCGAGGCGCCGACGAAGAGTGGTACGAGCGCATAGACGCCCCACCAATGCCGTCCGATCGAATAGAATATGTCAGATTTTTCAGTAGGTTGTGGCATCAGTCTGTCCGACGCCCGCGGCCGGTGCGGCCCGCCTGAAGCGCCTCCGGGGAAACCCTTATGTTCATTATCTGAATTTCGGCGGCGGCGCGCCAGCGATATCCAGCATCATCGAACGCAAACAAGGTTCAGCGCGATGCTCACGCACACGGCGATCGAACGCAACACCACCGCCCACCAGCCGGCTCGCCCGATGGCGCCGATGGTCGGCAACAAGGGTGTCCACTCCGCGATCGAACTGATGGGCGCGCCCATGCCCTTCGGTCGCAACGCCGAGATCTACGGCGAGAACGAGCCGGCCGAATACCTCTACAAGGTCATCAGCGGCACCGTGCGGACCTACAAGGTTCTCAACGACGGCCGCCGCCAGATCGGCGCCTTCTACCTGCCCGGCGACGTGTTCGGCCTGGAGATCGGCGACGAGCACAGCTTCTCCGCCGAGGCGATCGTCGACTCCAAGGTTCTCGTCATCAAGCGCTCGTCGGTCGTGGCGCTCGCCGCGCGCGACACCGAGGCCGCCCGCCAGCTCTGGGCCATGACCGCGGCCGAGCTGCAGCGCGCGCAGGACCACATCATGCTGCTGATCAAGACGGCGCAGGAGCGCGTCGCCGGCTTCCTGCTCGAGATGGCCAAGCGTTCGGCCGCGAGCTCGGAGGTCGAGCTGCCGATGTCGCGCCAGGACATCGCCGATTATCTCGGCCTCACCATCGAGACGGTGTCGCGCACGCTGACCCAGCTCGAGAAGGGCGCCGCCATCGCCGTGCCGACCTCGCGCCGCATCGTGCTGCGCAACCGCGCCGCGCTGAGCCGTCTCAACGCCTGAGTTGACCTCCGCAACTGCGCCGAACGTCGTTTCTCCCCGATCTGAGTTCGGCCAAACTGGCCCCGGCGTTCCCCGCCGGGGCCTCCTTTTTTTCCGAAGCGCTCGTCGGGCCGCCGTCGTCGGCAAAGCTTGACCTGCGTCAAGATGCGTGGCCGCGCAGAGTGCTGTCATTGCCTCCGGAACAAGGAGACTTGCCATGAAGGCCAAGGACGTCATGACCCGCCGCGTCGTATCCATCGGACCGGACGCGACGGTCCTGCAGGCGGCGCGCCTGATGCTGCAGCACCACATCAGCGGCCTGCCGGTGGTCGACGCCGGCGGCGCGCTGGTCGGCATCCTCTCCGAAGGCGACTTCCTGCGCCGGCGCGAAACCGCGACCGAGCGCCGGCGCTCGCGCTGGCTCGAGTTCCTGATGGGCCCCGGCAAGATCGCCTCGGAATACACGCATTCGCACGGCGCCAAGGTCGCGGAGGTGATGACCGACGAGGTGCAGAGCGTCGACGAGGACACCGATCTCGAGGCCGTGGTCGAATTAATGGAACGGTGCCGCATCAAGCGCGTTCCGGTGACGCGCGGCGGCAAGATGACGGGGATCGTCACGCGCTCGAACCTGATGCACGCGATGGTCAGCATGGCGCGCAGCGAGCCTCCGGCGCCGAAGGGCGACGCCGAGATCCGCGAGCGTCTGCTGGCCGAGATCCAGGCGCAGCAATGGGCGCCGGCGGCCATGGTCAATGTCGTCGTGCGGGACGGCGTCGTGGAACTCTGGGGCGCCATCATCGACGAGCGCCAGCGCGACGCGCTGAAGGTGGCGGCCGAGAACATTCCCGGCGTCAAGGCGATCCGGGACCATCTGGTGTGGATCGAGCCGACCTCGGGCATGGTCATCGAGTCGCCGGAAGACGCGACGAAGCATTGACGGCTTGACCTGCCTCAATGTCGCAAGCGCGGCGCCGAATACGGTGGCGCCGAAGACGCAATCCGTTTTTGTAGTGTGCCCACGCGAGAAGGAGACCCGTCATGAAAATGCCATCGCTCATTCCGGTCGGCCGCGAGCGCGGCGCCGTCGCGCAGCCGTTCCTGTCGCTGCAACGCGAGATCGACCGGCTGTTCGAGGACTTCACCCGCGGCTTCCCGAGCATGCAGGCCTTCAGCGGCGGCAACGGCGGCATGGTGATGCCGAGCACCGACGTGACCGAGACGGACAAGGAGATCGAGATCACCGCCGAGCTGCCCGGCATGGAAGAGAAGGACGTGCAGATCAATCTCGTCGACAACGTGCTGACGATCCGCGGTGAGAAGAAGGCCGAGAAGGAAGAGAAGGACAAGAACTATCGCCTGGTCGAGCGCAGCTACGGCTCGTTCGAGCGCTCGATCGCGCTGCCCGAGGGCGTCAAGGCCGAGGACGTCAAGGCGTCCATCGCCAAGGGCGTGCTGACGGTGAAGGTGGCGAAGCCGGCGCCGGCGCAGGCCAAGAAGATCGAAGTCAAATCCGCCGCCTGAAACTCAAGGGGCGTTCGAGAAGGCGCGTGACGCGGCCCATGAGCGGGCGCGGTGCGCGCCTTTGTCTTTGATGCACGCTGCCGACGCCATCACGCGCGGAAGCGGGTGATCCGGTATTCGGGGCAAGCCCGAATACACAGCAGCAGCGATGATGGATGCCCCGCTTGCGCGGGGCATGACAACGAGGCTGCGTCGCTCGAATGCCCGGTGTCCCGGATGCGGTGCAGCACGAGCGCAGCGACGTGATGCACCGCTGGTCCGGGACCGCCACAGGTCCG
>Ga0180221_1002395_pt1 | contig 10954 bp, 11 predicted proteins | sample eDN5th37CKraftMG_FD_151339 | JGI IMG/M metagenome (GOLD analysis project Ga0180221, IMG submission 151339) | Enriched Miracle-Growth compost microbial communities from Emeryville, California, USA - eDNA 5th pass 37_C Kraft MG (version 2) (version 2) ...
GACGCTGCGCCTGACCGCCGAGCAGGAGCCGTACTGGGCGCCGCTCGAAGCCGCGTTGCGCGATGTCGCCAAGCGCCAGGCCTCGAATGCTTCCGACGGTTTCGTGCGTCGCATTAGCCGCAAGGTCGTGTCCATCGTGCTCGATAGCGCATCGGTCCAGCGCCTTGCCGTCGCCGCGCGCCCGCTGATGGCCAAGCTGGATTCGCAGCAGATGCAGGCCGCGCACGGCCTCGTGCAGGAGATGGGCCTCGGCCCGGTGGTTGCTGCGTTGCGGTAACAAGACTGCAATCTTGAATACGGTCGAGGCGGCAGACGGTTTCTGCCGCCTTTTTTAATGCCTGCTCCTCCGGCGCGTCCGCTGTTCGTCTACCTTGCCGTACCATCGGTTTGGTGTCAGCTTGTCGCACCTAAAAGGTTCTAAGGGCCGCCAAAGGCTCGTGACCGGAGGAAACGTCCATGCGCAAGTTGCTTCTTGCGGCGGCTGCGGCTGCCTTGATCGCTGTGCCCGCCGCTGCGCTCGCACAACAGCCCATCGTCATCAAATTCAGCCATGTGGTCGCTCCCGACACGCCGAAAGGCAAGGGCGCGGAGAAGTTCAAGGAGCTTGCCGAGAAGTACACCAACGGCAAGGTCAAGGTCGAAGTCTATCCGAACTCGACCCTCTACAAGGACAAGGAAGAGCTGGAAGCGCTGCAACTCGGCGCGGTGCAGATGCTGGCGCCGTCGAATTCCAAGTTCGGCCCCATCGGCATCAGGGAATTCGAGGTGTTCGACCTGCCGTTCCTGCTGCCGAACCTCGACGCGCTGCGCAAGGTGACCGAAGGCCCCATCGGCAAGAAGATGCTGCATCTGATGGATGCCAAGGGCATGGTCGGGCTCGCCTACTGGGATAACGGCTTCAAGCAGATGAGCGCCAACAAGCAGCTCAAGACGCCGGCCGACTACAAGGGCCTCAAATTCCGCATCCAGTCGTCGAAGGTGCTGGAGGCGCAGTTCCGCACGCTCGGCGCCATTCCGCAGGTCATGGCCTTCTCCGAAGTCTATCAGGCGCTGCAGACGGGCGTCGTGGACGGTCAGGAGAACACCTGGTCGAACATGTACACCCAGAAGATGCACGAAGTGCAGAAGTACATCACCGAGACCAACCACGGCTACATCGGCTACGTGGTGATCGCGAACAAGAAGTTCTGGGACGGCCTGCCGGCCGACGTGCGCGCGCAGCTCGAGAAGGCGGTGGCGGAGGCGACGCAGTTCGCCAACGGCCAATCGGCCAAGGAGAACGACGACGCCAAGCAGGACATCGTCAAGTCCGGCAAGACCACGATCCTGACCGCGACCGCGGGCGAGATCGCCGAAATGCGCAAGGCGATGGCGCCGCTCTACGACGACATGGGCAAGCGCGTCGGCAAGCAGCTGATCGAGGACGTCGTCAAGACCGTCGGCAGCGGCAGCTGAGCGCTGACGGAAGCCGCCGGATTCGCTGCGGCGATCCTTGGAAGAACAGGCGGGTGGCGAAAGGGGCGCCGCCCGCCTTTCATCGTCAGACTGGCGTTTGAACAACCGCCGCGGCGACGAGGCTAAACCCCGTCAGTGCACGAGGCGCGCCGATGTTTCTCCGTATCCTCGACCGGCTCGAGGAAATCCTGATCGCGACTTTGATTGCTGCCGCGACGCTGCTGATCTTCGTGGCGGTCGTGCAGCGTTACGCGGTCGGCATCTCCTGGCTCTATCCGTTCTTCTACCAGTTCGACCTGACCTGGGCGCAGGAGCTGTGCATCTACATGTTCGTGTGGATGGCGAAGTTCGGCGCGGCCTACGGCGTGCGTACCGGCATTCATGTCGGCGTCGACGTGGTGGTGAACATGCTGGAGCCGCCGGCGCGCAAGAAGATCGTCCTGTTCGGCCTGCTGGCCGGCGCGCTGTTCACCGCCATCGTCGGCACCATGGGCGCCAAGTTCGTCATCGCGCTTTATCCGACCGGGCAGGTCTCTCCCGACATGGAGATGCCGCGCTGGATCATCTTCCTCTGCGTGCCGCTCGGCTCCTATCTGATGTGCTTCCGCTTCCTGCAGGTCGCTTGGGCGTTCTGGCGCACGGGCCAATTGCCCCATCACGATCCGGGCCATGTCGAAGGCGTGGTCGAAAGCCCCGCCGCCGCGCGCGACCTGCGCGCGGAAGAACTCGCCAGCACGCCGCCGAGGACGTAAGCGATGAACAGTCTCATCATCTTCGGCCTGCTGATCGCGCTGATGCTGACCGGGATGCCGATCTCGATCGCGCTCGGCCTCACTGTGCTCTCCTTCCTATTCGTGATGACGCAGGTGCCGATCGAGTCGGTCGCGCTCAAGCTCTTCACGGGCATCGAGAGCTTCGAGATCATGGCCATCCCGTTCTTCATCCTGGCGGGCAACTTCCTGACGCACGGCGGCGTCGCGCGACGCATGATCAATTTCGCCGCGTCCATGGTCGGCCACTGGTATGGCGGTCTCGGCCTTGCGGCGGTGGTCGCCTGCGCGCTGTTCGCGGCGATCTCCGGCTCGTCGCCGGCGACGGTGGTGGCGATCGGCGCCATCCTGATCCCGGCGATGGTCGATGCCGGCTATCCCAAGCGCTTCGGCGCCGGCGTCATCGCCACCTCCGGCGCGCTCGGCATCCTCATCCCGCCATCGATCGTGATGGTGCTCTACGCCGTATCGACCGGCGGCAGCATGGCCATCGATCCGGAGGGCAAGCGCGTGCTCTCGGCGTCCGTCGGACAACTGTTCATGGCCGGCGTGGTGCCCGGCCTGATGCTCGCTTTCATGCTGGGCATGACCACGTTCTATCGCGCGTGGAAGAACGATTATCCGCGCATGAAGCGCGCCACCTGGTTCGAGCGCTTCGTCGCGCTCCGGGAGTCGATCTGGGGGCTCCTGCTGATCGTCATCGTGCTCGGCGGCATTTACGCCGGCCTTTTCACGCCGACCGAGGCGGCGGCGGTGAGCGCCGTCTACGCCTTCGTCATCGCGGTGTTCGTCTATCGCGACCTCAAGCTCTCCGACGTGCCGAAAGTGCTGCTCGCGTCGGCCAATATGAGCGCGATGATCCTCTACATCATCACCAACGCGGTGCTGTTCTCGTTCCTGATGACGAGCGAGCAGATTCCGCAGGCGATGACGGCCTGGCTGAAAGGCAGCGGCATCGGCTGGGTCGAATTCCTGCTGATCGTCAACGTGCTGCTGCTGGTCGCCGGCAATGTGATGGAGCCGTCGTCGATCGTGCTCATCACCGCGCCGATCCTGTTTCCGATCGCGGCGGGGCTCGGCATCCATCCGGTGCATCTCGGTATTCTGATGACGGTGAACATGGAGGTCGGGCTGTGCCATCCGCCCGTCGGTCTCAACCTCTATGTCGCATCGGGCATCGCCAGGATGGGCATTACCGAGTTGACGATTGCGACATGGCCCTGGCTCGTGACGATGCTGATCTTCCTGGGCGTCGTGACTTACGTGCCAGAACTGTCGCTGTGGTTGCCGCGTATGCTGGGAATGCTGTAACGCGGCGGTTTTACTTTCTTGATACTGTGTGCGGCCGTTTATGAACGGCCGTACATCTACATTGCTTTGCGTTAATATGTGTCCAAACCTTAACTTGCTAAGGCAAAGCGCTCTTTCTTTATTGGTGACATCACAACGCCAATGGAGACTGGCCATGTTGAAATATGTTCTTGCCGGCACGACCGCCCTCGCGATCACCGGTGCGAGCTTTGCCTACGCGCAGCAGCCGGGTGCCGGCGCTCCTCCGGCCCGCGGGTCGCAGTGGAAGGCGGAAGACGTCGCCGCGCTCGGCGACGCGCGCATCGCGGCGCTGAAGGCGGGGCTCAAGCTGACGCCCGAGCAGGAGAAGAACTGGCCTGCGGTCGAGACCGCGATGCGCGATCTCGCCAAGCAGCGCTCGGAACGCTTCGCGGCCCGCGCCAAGGCGGATCAGCCGAAGGATCCGATCGATCGACTCGCGCTGCGCGCCACGACGATGCAGGAGCAGGGTGCCGCCCTGAAGAAGCTCGCTGACGCGGCGGGCCCCCTCTACAAGAGCCTGGACGATGGCCAGAAGCGGCGCTTCCTCGCACTGGCGCGTCTCGGCGCCCGTGAGGGCTTCGCGCACCGGAACTGGCGCATGCACCACCGCGGTGGTCCTGGCGGCCCGGCCGAGCGTGGTCCGGCCCAGGATGGCGCTCCGGGCGCTCGGTAGCCCCATAGAGTGGCAGGCGGCGGGCGGGCGCGCTTTCCCCGAGGCGCGCCGCAGCCGACCTAAGAGCCGCCGGGTTTTGCCCGGCGGCTTTTTTCTTTGTGGTTCAAGGCCCTTGGTTGCGCACTTTGGCGTCACTAAGTCTAGACAGTGGGGTTTTGCTTTGCTAAGTGACCCCCGCTTCCAGGGTTTAGGCCCTGGCGGGCAATCCGGGCGCATAGCTCAGTTGGTAGAGCAGCTGACTCTTAATCAGCGGGTCCTAGGTTCGAGCCCTAGTGCGCCCACCAATCCTCCCCAAAAAATTGGTGGCGGTCCGGACGTCGCGTAAAAAGAAGACGCCGGGGATGGGCAGGAGACGCGGCGCGTGATTGCCATCGAGCAGCTTCGTTACGTGCGTCTGGGAACGCCCGACCTCGCGGCGGCGACCGATTTTGCCCAGCGCATCCTCGGCCTTCAGATCGTCGACAAGACCCCCGACCAGGTTTTCTTCCGCTCCGACTACCGCGACCACACGCTGGTCTATGCGCGGGCCGACAAGCCGTCCTGCGCGGTGGCGCTCGAAGTGCGTGACCTCGAGACCCTGGACGCGGCGGAAAAGGCGCTCGCGACCGCCGGCTACGCAGCGACGCGCGGCACGGCCGAGGCGGCCGAGCGGCGCAAGGTGAAGCATTTCCTGTCTTTCGCCGACCGCAGCGGCAACGTGTTCGAACTTGTGGTGCGGCCGCTGCAATCGGGCTGGCGCTATTTCCCGGCGCGGGACGCCGGCATCCTCGGTCTCGAGGACATCGCGCTGCGCTCGACCGCCAACGGCGCCGACGATGTGCTGTGGACCAAGGTCTTCAATGGCCGGGTGAGCGACTGGGTGGGCGAGGCGGCCTATATCCGCTTCGACGACGCGCATCACCGCCTGGCCTTCCATCCCTCGACTCGCGGCGGCCCGCTCGCCATCGAATACGCGGTCGAGGACGTCGATCTGCTCATGCAGAACAGCTATTTCCTGCGGGCGATGCAGGTGCGGATCGTCGACGGTCCCGGCCGGCGCCCGTCGTCCAACCAGTTGTTCCTGACTTTCGCGGGCCCCGACGGGGTGCTGTTCAGTTACGTCGCGGAAGGCGCTAAGATCGCCGACGAAGAAAAACACCGGCCTCGCCAGTTCGCGAAAAATCGCCGCTCCTTCTGTGCATGGGGCAGCGACTGCGAGATCCCGGAGCTGCAGGGATAGGGAGCGCGACGATGATCAGGCTGCAGGACGTCTCTTACGTGCGACTGGGTACTGCGGACCTCGAAGGATCGACGCGCTTCGCCACCGAATATCTCGGCCTCGAAGTGTCCGAGCGCAGCAAGGACGGCATCTACTTCAAATCCGACGAGCGCGAGCACACGCTGTTCTATTTCGAGGGCGATCCGCGCGATCACGTGGCCGCCTTCGAGGTCGGCTCGCGCGAGGATCTGGAAGACGCGGCGCGCGAACTCGAGGCGCTCGGCCATGCCGTCCATGGCGGCACCGCGGCGGAGGCGGAGTCGCGCAAGGTGAAGGACTTCATCGCCTTCAACGATCCGAGCGGCAACCGCATCGAACTCGTCTGGCGTCCGGCCTATAGCGGCCAGCGCTATCACGGTCTGCGCGATGCCGGCATCACCGGCTTCAGCCATATCGGCCTGTGCAGCACCAATCCCGCGCGGGACGAGCTGTTCTGGACGCGCGTTTGCAACGCGCGCGTCAGCGATCGCATCGGCGAAGCGCCGCTTCTGCGCATCGACGAGGTGCATCACACCATCGCGCTGTTTCCGTCGCCGACCAAGGGCATCCAGCACATCAACCACCAGGTCGAGAGCGGCGACGACGTCATGCGCTCGTTCAACTTCCTCAACGAGCGGCAGGTGCGCATGGTGTTCGGCCCGGGCCGGCATCCGACCTCGTCGGCGCGCTTCCTGTATTTCGAAGGCCCGGACGGCATGGTGTTCGAATATTCGTCGGGCGTGAAGTCGATCGCCGACGAACTGCTCTACCGCGAGCACCAGTATCCCTTCGATCCGAAGGGCTTCTGTAAATGGGGCGCCAAGCCCAACATTCCCGAATTCCAGAAGTAAGCGCGCCGCGACGTCTCCGCGCGTCCCGTGAAAGCGGGACGCAGAGCTCGCAATGGCGGCGTCGCATTGCGCCCGGGATTGCCGCGCGCGGGCATGAGCGCATGATGTTTGCGCCGCCGCGCGGTTTCACGTCTCGGCGTGGGTGCTGCCGCGCGCGGCGTCCCTAAGACACGATGATATGTGCGACATGTCTGCCATTAATATGTGCAGATGAAATGTTGCCCGTGGTTGCATCGGCCGAATTCTTTCGTATCATTTATAATACAAAGAAGCGCCGCGCCGGTTCGCGCGCGCGTGGGTGGGAATTGTCATGGTTGAGCCTCGGGTCGTTATCGTCGGCGCCGGTCCTGTTGGTCTGACCGCCGCGCTTTTGCTCGGCCGCCGGGGCATTCCGGTGACGCTGCTCGAAGCGGAAGCGGCGGTCTCCGAAGCGTTGCGCGCCTCGACCTTCCATCCGCCGACGCTCGACATGCTGGCGCCTTACGGCGTCACGGCGCGCATGCTGGCCGAAGGACTGATCTGTCCGACCTGGCAGATCAGGATGCACCCGTCGGGAGAGCGGGCGGTCTTCGATCTGTCGGTGCTGCGCGACGAGACCGAGCATCCCTACCGGCTGCAATGCGAACAATCGAAGTTCGGCCACTACTTGCTCGACGCCTTGCGCGATGTGCCGGCCGTGACCTTGCGCTTCTCGGTGCAGGTCACGGATGTCACACAGGACGCCGACGGAGTGCGGGTGACCGCGCAGTCGGCCGCGGGGCAGGAGGTGCTGTCGGCGGAGTACGTCATCGGCGCCGACGGCGCGCGCAGCACCGTGCGCCGATGCCTCGGCATCGAGATGGACGGCGACAGCTATCCGGAAACAACCATCCTCGCGACCACGCGCTTTCCGTTCCATGAGCATCTGGATGGGCTCTCGAACGTCTCCTACTGCTGGAAGCCGAACGGCACGTTCAGCCTCTTGCGCCTGCCGGACGTCTGGCGCGTCAGCCTGCATCCGCGCGAGGGCCAGTCGCCGGAGGAGGCGATGCAGCCCGAAGCGCAACAGGAGATGCTGCACGACATCGTGCCGGACGCCGGCGCCATCGAGGTGCTGCAGACGCGGCCCTATCGCATTCACCGGCGTCTGGCGTCCACCTATCGCAAGGGACGTGTCCTGCTGGCGGGCGATGCCGCGCATCTCAACAGCCCATCCGGCGGCATGGGCATGAACGGCGGCATCCACGACGCCTTCAATCTCTGCGAAAAGCTGATCGCCGTGCTGGACGGGGAGGCGGGCGACGAGCTGCTCGATCGCTACGAGCGCCAGCGCCGGCCGATCGCGGCCGAAGAAATCATCCAGCAGGCCGATCGTAACCGCGCGCGCATGCGCGAGCGCGATCCCTCGCGCCGCAAGACGATCCTCGAGGATCTGCAGCGCACCACCTCCGATCCCGCGAAGCTCAAGGCATATCTGTTGAAATCCTCGATGATCGACGGGCTCAGGCGCGCCGCCGCGATCGAATAGCGCACCTCATCCCATCCAGGCTGCCGGCAAAAGGAGAAGCAATGACACGGACATTCATCCGGCTTTCGGCTGCCTTCATGGTCGGGCTCTCGCTCGCCGCATCTCTCGTCGCGCCGGGCGCCGCCGAGGATGTTTTTCCCTCGCGTCCGGTCACCGTCATCGTGCCGTTCCCGCCGGGCGGCTCGTCCGACATCGTCATGCGCATCGTGTCGCAGAAGGCGTCGGAAATCCTCAAGCAGACCATCGTCATCGAGAACAGGCCGGGCGGCGCCGGCAATGTCGCCGCCGTCGTCATCAAGCACGCGCCGCCCGACGGCTATCTGCTGATGATGGGCCACACCGGCACGCATGCCATCAATCCCTCGCTCTACACCAATCTCAATTTCGATCCGGTGCGGGATTTCCAGCCGGTGGTGCCGTTGATCTCGTTCAACAACATCCTGCTGGTGCCGGTGGACAGCCCGGCCAAGTCGGTCAAGGACCTGGTCGCGCTGGCCAAAACGAAGCGCGAAGGCCTGAGCTACGGTTCGCAGGGCATCGGCACCGGGGGCATTTGCTCGGCGAGCTGCTGTCCAAGAATGCGGGCATCAAGCTCCTGCACGTGCCGTATCGCGGCATCGCGCCGGCGGTGACCGACGCAGTCGCCGGCCGCGTCGATATGATCTTCTCCTCCTACATTTCCTCGGCGGGCTACATCGAAAGCGGCAAGCTGCGCATGCTCGCGACCAGCGGCACGGCCCGTCACCCGCGCATTCCCGATGTGCCGACCATGGCCGAGGCGGGCTATCCCGACGTGCACATGGAGCAATGGTTCGGCCTGTTCGCGCCGCCGGGCACGCCGCGCGACGTCGTCGCCAAGCTCAACGCCGCCTATGTCGCGGCGCTGAGCAGCGAAGCGGTCAAGGAACGCCTGCTGCCGCAGGTCGCGACGCTCATCCCCGGCTCGCCCGAAGACCTCGAGGCGATGATGAAGCGCGATATCGTGCGGCTCGGCAAGGTGGTGAAGGACTCCGGCGCCCAGGTGCCGCAATAGGCGGATCGCAGAATGTCGCTCGAATACGCCCCGCGCGGCCTTGTCGGCATGCTGACGCCGCAGGCCAATACGACGGTCGAACCGGAGTTCAACCTGCTATGGCCTGACGGCGTCGCGATGATCAATGCGCGCCTGATGAGCGACGGCCAAAGCCTCGGTGCGCGGCTGATCGATTATTTCGAGCAGTACGAGGCTTCGCTGCGGCAGTTCGCCAATGCGCCGATCGGCGTCGCGGCGGCGGCCTGCACCGGCGCGTCCTATCTTGCCGGCAAGGAGCGGGAAGCGGCGCTCGTCGCCGGTATCGAGGCGCGTCACGGCCATCCCTTCATCACCGCCGCGCGCGCGGTGGTCGACGCCTTGAACGCGCTTGATGCGCGGCGCATCGGCCTGGTGTCGCCTTATCCCGACGATCTCAACGCAGCGAGCATCGCGTATTGGGGCAGCCATGGCTTCGAGGTGGCGGACGTCGCGCGCACGCTCAACGACGACAGCACGTTTCATCCGATCTATAGCCTGAGCGGATCGAGTGCGGGCCGCGCCCTGCAGGAGCTCGAGCGCAAGCCGCTCGATGCGATCGTGATGCTGGGCACCGGCATGCCGACGCTGCGGCCGGTCGCCGCCTCGATCGGCTGGAGCGGCGCCCCGGTGATGTCGTGCAATCTCTGTTTGGCGTGGCGGGCCGTCACCGCGCTCGACAAGGCGGCGCCGGGCGCCGACACGCTCACCCCCTGGCTGCGCGGCGAGCCCTGGGCGGCGCGGCTTGCGCGGTGACCACCTTCAGCGTGTGACGGCCGGACGCCGAGACACACCCCGCTCATTCCCGCGCAAGCGGGAAGGTGGATTCACACTCGAAGTGCAACACCCGTGAGAAGGTCTCGGCTGGGGTCTTCCAGTCAAGGCATTTCCGCGGGGTGTTGTTGTAGGCGGCGACGGCGGCCTGGAACTGGGCGTTCGACAAGGTGGCCAAGTCGGTCTTGCGCGGCATGAACCGGCGCATGCGGCCGATGGCGTTCTCGATACCGCCCTTTTGCCAGGGCGCGTAAGGATCGCAGAAGAACGTCTCGATACCGAGCTGGTGCAATCGGCGATGGCGGGCGAACTCTGTGCCGTTGTCGAAGGTGACGCTGCGGCGCAGGCTGGGCGGCAGCTTGGCAAAGAGCGCGCTCAGGTGACGGGCGATGGGATCGGCCCTCTTGTTCGCCGGCCGCATGGCAATGAGCAGTCGCGACTGTCGCTCGTGCACGGTCAGGATCGCCTGGCCGTACTTCGAGAACAGCATCAGGTCGGCTTCCCAGTGGCCCGGCGTGTTGCGGTCGGCGGCATCGGGAGGCCGTTCTGACAAGGGAATCCGGGCCTCGATGAAGCTTGCCGAGGAACCGCCCTTGCGGCCGCGGCAGCCGCGCCTGCTCTTGCCGCGCGGCAGGTAACGCCGCCAGCGATAGTCCTTGTGGCGGGCGATCTGGGTGTAGATGAAGCGATAGATGCTTTCGTAGCTGATGACGCGGCGACCCGCCTCAAGGGTAAGACGACCGGCCACCTGTTCGGGCGACCAGCCCTGTGCCAGCCGATCGAGGACCGCCTGCCGCAGCGCTCCCTCGCGCTCCAACCTCGAGCCCTTCCAACGCCGCGCCTTGGTCTGCTCCTGCGCGTAGGCCGGCTTGTAGCCGACCTGACGGCCGCTGTTGCGCTTCAGCTCCCGAGCGACCGTCGATGGCGAGCGATCCAGAGCTGCCGCGATTTGCCGGACCGAGCGGCCGTTGACCTGAAGGCGGGCAATCTCGCATCGGTCTTCCAAGGAGAGCTGTTCGTACCGCCGTCCCATGGCAACACCCCCTGACCAAGGTGTTGCACTTCGTTTGTGAACTCAGGGGACCCAGACGCGGCGGCTTGTCGAGAGCACACGGCGTTTAGATACCGGGTTTCGCGCTCCGCGCCCGCCCCGGATGACGAAATCATTAAAGGGCGTCCGAGGGCTTACTTGCCGGTCCGGTGGCGGCGAGGTGCTTCAGCAGTTCGTCGATGAACGGCCGCTGGCCGGGCAGGATCTTCCGCTTGGCGGTGGTGACGTCGAAATAGGCAATGCGGTCGACCTCGGG
>Ga0180221_1002396_pt1 | contig 10954 bp, 10 predicted proteins | sample eDN5th37CKraftMG_FD_151339 | JGI IMG/M metagenome (GOLD analysis project Ga0180221, IMG submission 151339) | Enriched Miracle-Growth compost microbial communities from Emeryville, California, USA - eDNA 5th pass 37_C Kraft MG (version 2) (version 2) ...
AAGCGCCTCACCGGGTCGCTCGGCGCGGACCGGGTGGTCGACGCCGTGGGGGCGGAGGCCGACGGCAACCTGCTGCAGCACGTCACCGCGGTCACGCTCAAGCTGCAGGGAGGCTCCCCGGTCGCCCTCAACTGGGCCATCGACTCGGTCCGCAAGGGCGGCACCATCTCCGTCATGGGCGCCTACGGCCCGATGTTCAGCGCCGTGAAGTTCGGCGACGCGATGAACAAGGGCCTCACGCTGCGGATGAACCAGGCGCCGGTGAAGAGGCAGTGGCCGCGGCTCTTCGAGCACATCCGCGCGGGTTACCTCACGCCGAGCGACATCGTCACCCACCGGTTCCCGCTCGAGCACGTCGCGGAGGCGTACCACGTGTTCTCCCAGAAGCTCGACGGGTGCATCAAGCCGCTCATCGTCCCCGGCGACTGACGGGAGGACCCCATGCCGTACACGCCGCAGAAGCCGCCGTTGCCCCGCACCCCCGAGGAGCTCCGCGCCCAGATCCCGGGGTGGGGAGCCGACCTCGACCGCGCCGACCGGCCCGCGTTCCCGCGCGAGGTGCCGGGCATCGAGACGGGCGCGCACTGGGAGCTGCCCGAGCCGCAGCCGGAGCTCGCGCCGCGCGAGCGCTCGATCGAGCACCCGCGCCTGCCACCGGTGTTCGGCACGTCGGTGCCGCTCAAGGGGCTGTCGGGCGCGATCCGCGGCCTGGCGTACGCCCGGTTCAGCGAGGGGCGGGCGGCGCACTGGCTGCTGCTCCTGCTCGGCGACCGGGTCGACGCCGTCGAGAGCCACCTCGCGTCGTTCGCCACCACCCGGCCCGACGACCCGCTGACCGAGTCCGGCGTCCTGGGCGAGATCGGGCACGGTCCCGTGCGCTCGCGTCGCGGCCGGGTCGACGTGCGCCACCAGGCGCTCGACCCCGTCGTCGTCACGGCCGGCTGGGTGGTCAGCGGCGTGCTCGCGTACCGGGTGGTGCGCTCGCTGGTCCGCCGCGTCCGCTAGCTACCCGTGCGTCTCGTCCTGCTGGCCGACACGCACGTGCCGCGCCGTGCCCGCGACGTGCCTGCGGCGGTCTGGGACGCGGTCGAGGCCGCCGACGTGGTGGTCCACGCCGGCGACTGGGTCGAGGAGCCGCTGCTGGACGAGCTCGAGCGCCGGTCGGCGCGCCTCGTCGCGTGCTACGGCAACAACGACGGACCGGCGCTGCGGGCGCGACTGCCCCTCGTCGCCGCGGCGGACCTGGACGGGCTGCGTCTGGCGGTGGTGCACGAGACCGGGCCCGCGCCGGGGCGCGAACGACGCTGCGACGAGCGTCACGCCGGGCACGACGTGCTCGTGTTCGGCCACAGCCACATCCCGTGGGACACCGTGACGCCGGCCGGCATGCGCCTGCTGAACCCCGGCTCGCCGACCGACCGCCGCCGCCAGCCCTGGGCGACGTTCATGACGGCCGAGGTCAGCGACGGGGCGCTGGGGCCGGTCGAGCTGCACCGGCTGCCGCACCGCACCTGAGCGTCGCGGCCGGGTCGTCGACGCGCGGCCGACGAACCGACGTGGCGGCCACGTGCCGGCCACGTGCATCGGCCGACGACGTGCATCGATACGATCGCCGCGCCAGCGTCGGCGCACCACGCGCGACCGACGCCGCCAGACGACGTACCGCCGACAGGAGCGCGATGATCCCCGTCCGCATCACCCTCGACCCTGCGTTCCGCGTCGGGCCCGTGCGACGGCGCACGTTCGGCTCGTTCGTCGAGCACCTCGGGCGGTGCGTCTACACCGGCATCCACGACCCGGAGCACCCGACCGCCGACGCGGACGGGTTCCGCGGCGACGTGCTCGCGCTCGCCCGCGAGCTCGGCGTCTCGACCGTGCGCTACCCCGGGGGCAACTTCGTCTCCGCGTACCGGTGGGAGGACGGCATCGGGCCGGTCGAGCAGCGCCCGCGCCGGCTCGACGTCGCGTGGCACTCGACCGAGCCGAACCTCGTCGGCGTCGACGAGTTCATGCGCTGGGTCGCCCGGGCCGAGGTCGAGCCGATGATGGCCGTCAACCTCGGCACCCGTGGCGTGCAGGAGGCGCTCGACCTCCTCGAGTACTGCACCGTCCGCTCGGGCACGCGGCTGTCCGACCTGCGTCGGGCGAACGGCGTCGCCGAGCCGTACGACATCCGCATGTGGTGCCTGGGCAACGAGCTGGACGGGCCCTGGCAGCTCGGGCACAAGAGCGCGCTCGAGTACGGGCGGCTCGCGGCCGAGACCGCGCGGGGCATGCGCATGATCAAGCCCGACCTCGAGCTCGTGGCGTGCGGCTCGTCGGGCTCGGGCATGGCGACGTTCGGGGCGTGGGAGCGGGTCGTGCTCGGCGAGGCCTACGACGAGGTCGACCTCGTCTCGGCGCACGCGTACTACCACGAGGAGGACGGCGACCTCGGGTCGTTCCTCGCCTCTGCGGTCGACATGGACCACATGATCGACGCGGTCGTCGCGACCGCCGACGCCGTGCGGGCCGAGAAGAAGGCGTCCAAGCGGATCCACGTCTCGTTCGACGAGTGGAACGTCTGGTACGTCGACCGCGCCGAGTCGCGCCCGCCCTCCGGGGACGACTGGCCGGTCGCGCCGGTGCTGCTGGAGGACCGGTACCACGTGGCCGACGCGGTCGTCGTCGGGAGCCTGCTCATCAGCCTGCTGCGGCACACCGACCGCGTGCACGCGGCCTCGCTCGCGCAGCTCGTCAACGTGATCGCCCCGATCATGACGGAGCCCGGCGGCCGCTCGTGGCGGCAGACGATCTTCCACCCGTTCGCGCAGGCGTCGCGGCTCGCGGCGGGTGAGGTGCTCCGCCTCGCCGTGGACGCCCCGACCTACGAGACCGCCAGGTACGGCGACGTGCCGCTCGTCGACGCCGTCGCCACCCACGACGAGGACAGCGGCGAGGTCGTCCTCTTCGCGGTGAGCCGCTCGCAGGGCGAGCCCGCGACGCTCGACGTCGACGTCCGCTCCTTCCCGGGCCTGCGGGTCCTGGAGGCGACGACGTTCGCGCACCCCGACCACCGGTGGCAGGCGACCGCGGACGACGAGACGACGGTCCTGCCGCGGCCGAACCCGAGCGCCGCGCTCGCCGACGGACGGCTGCGCGTCGAGGTTCCGCCGGTGTCGTGGAACGTCGTGCGCCTGGGGCCCGCGCCCTCGGCCTGACACACGACGAGGCCCGCCCCCAGCAGGGAGCGGGCCTCGTGAGCCGCGGGTCGCTCACGCGACCGGCGGGTGTGTCAGAGCGCGCGGATGTTCGCGGCCTGCGGGCCCTTGGGGCCCTGCGTGACGTCGAACTCGACGTTCTGGTTCTCCTCGAGAGTCCGGTAGCCGGACGACGCGATCGCGCTGTAGTGCGCGAACACGTCCGCCGAGCCGTCGGAGGGGGCGATGAAGCCGAAGCCCTTCTCCGCGTTGAACCACTTCACCGTTCCGGTGGCCATGATGTCTTCTTTCGTTCGTGTGACCAGGCCGCGACGGCGGCCGGGCTCGTCGCGCCACGGGCGGCGCGGACGGGTGTGGGGGGAGCGACCCGCGTGGCGGGTGTCGGCGTGGGGGTCGGTGCGCGCGGCGTGCAGCGCGACCGCCTCGTCCCAGCCGGGGGCGACGCCGAGGGCTCGCGAGAGCCGGTCGCTCACGCGGTAGCCCTGCGGCGTGCGGACGATGGTGCCGGCGTACTCGCCGAGCGTGGTGCCGGCCCAGACGCCCTCGTCCGCGCAGCGCCACACGGTGGCGTCGGCGGTCGAGGGGGTCGTCGCGGGAGTCGCGGACGACGCAGGGGAACAGCGGGTGGGTGTGCTGGAAGGACGGGTGAGGACGATGGTGATGATGGCTTCTCTCGCTGCGCCTCGCGCAGGTGGTCTGGGTGGCAGCCCTGGCTGCCCGGTCACGCGGTCCAGCTTCGATGCTGGGGGACCGAAGAGCGCTGCGGGACGGGGTCCCGCGACGTGAACGCACCATCAGTGTACATGCCGGGCCGTGCCGGCAGGTCCGCGGGCCGCCGGACGGCCCTGGGCCCGATCGCCGGGGGATGTCGTCGCCGCCTAGGACGTACGTCGCTGATCACGGGTTCGCGGGCGTGGCAGGCCACGAGCGGTCCGTCCGAGGCGTAAGACGCCCGGTACGCGCCGCGCGCGAGGTCTGCCCGGTTCCGACAGACTGACGGGCGTTCTGCTGTGCCGAGCGGAGGTCGTGCGATGAGCCTGCTGCGCACCAAGTCCATCGAGCAGTCGCTCGCCGACGCCGACGAGCCGGAGTACCAGCTCAAGCGGTCGCTGAGCGCCCTCGACCTCGTCGTCTTCGGCGTCGGCGTCGTCATCGGCGCGGGCATCTTCACGTTGACCGGTCGCGCGGCGCACGACGTCGCCGGGCCGGCGATCGTCCTGAGCTTCGTCATCGCCGCGGTGTGCTGCACGCTCGCGGCGCTCTGCTATGCGGAGTTCGCCTCGACGGTGCCCGTCTCCGGCTCGGCGTACACGTTCTCCTACGCGAGCCTGGGCGAGCTGCTCGCGTGGATCATCGGGTGGGACCTCATCCTCGAGATGTTCCTCGGCGCGAGCGTCGTCGCGCAGGGCTGGAGCGCCTACCTCGGGGTGCTGCTCGAGAGCTTCGGCATCACGATCCCCGAGGCCGTCGCGTACGGCGGCGTCATCGACCTGCCGGCCGTCGTGCTCGTCCTGCTGCTGGGCCTGCTCATCACGGTCGGCATCAAGGAGTCGATGCGGGTCAACCTCGTCCTCGTCGGGCTGAAGCTGTTCATCGTCCTGTTCGTCATCATCGCGGGCATCCAGTTCATCGACTCCGCGAACTACAGCCCCTTCGTCCCGCCCGCAGCGGCGACCGAGCACACCACCGGCCTCACGCAGCCCCTCCTGCAGGCCCTGCTCGGCATCGAGCCGTCGGCGTTCGGCATCGGCGGCGTGTTCGCCGGCGCGGCGCTCGTCTTCTTCGCCTACATCGGCTTCGACGTCGTCGCGACGACCGCCGAGGAGACCCGCAACCCGCAGCGCGACCTGCCGATCGGGATCATCGGGTCCCTCATCATCTGCACGATCCTGTACTGCGCCGTGTCGATCGTCGTCACGGGCATGGTCAGCTTCGACAAGCTCGACCCGGCCGCGGCGCTCGCGAACGCCTTCGCGCAGCACGGCCAGGACTGGATGGCCACCGTCATCTCGGCGGGTGCCGTCGCCGGCCTGACCACCGTCGTCCTCACGCTCATGATCGGTGCGTCCCGCGTCATCTTCGCGATGTCCCGCGACCACCTGCTGCCGCCGCGTCTCGCCAAGGTGCACCCGACCTTCCGCACCCCGTGGGTCATCACGGCGGTCGTCACGGTCGTGGTCGCCGTCGTCGCCGGGTTCACGCCGGTCGGCGTGCTCGAGGAGATGGTCAACATCGGCACGCTGTCCGCCTTCGTGCTGGTGTCCGTCGGTGTCGTCGTGCTCCGCCGCACGCGTCCCGACCTGCCGCGTGCGTTCCGCGTGCCGTGGGTTCCGGTGCTCCCGATCGTCTCGGCGCTCATCTGCACCTACCTGATGATCAACCTCTCGGTCGAGACGTGGCTGCGGTTCCTCGTCTGGCTCGTCATCGGCTTCGCGATCTACTTCGCGTACTCGCGCTCGCGCTCCCGGGTCGGGGCCGAGCAGCGCTGATCGCCGCGCCGCTACGACCGCGCGCGGACCCGGCCGTCGTCCGCCGGGACGAGGACCGGGCCCGTCGCGTCGGCGTCAGCGGCCCGCCAGCGCGGGCGCGATCTCGGCCGTGCTCACGCTCTCGAGCGGGACGTTCGCGTCGCGGACCTCGCGGTACGCCCGCAGGTGCGTGAACAGCTCCTCGCGCAGGGGGTTGCGCCGCCGGGTCACGATCACCCGGACCTGGTAGACGACGACCGCGACGTTGGCGACGAGCGACAGCGCGGAGACGACGAACAGCGCCGCCGGGTCGTGCGAGGACTCGACCGCGAACATCGACGAGCTGACGAACGTCGGCACCGCCATCGTGAACATCATCCACAGCGCCAGCGTGTGCGCCCGGTGCTGCAGCCACGCACCCTTCTTGAGGACGAATGCGGGGATCGTGCACGAGATCAGCAGGGCCGCACCGGCGTAGAACGCGTGGTCGCCCACGCAGTTGTAGACGTACGCGAAGTTCCACAGGTCGTACGCGACGACCCAGAACCAGAGCATGTCCGGCCAGACCATGTCCCGGGACCGGTCGCGCGAGACGACGATCCCCATCCAGCCGCAGATCGTCAGGATGTTGAGGATCCCGGCGACGCCGTTCATGACGTTCCACGCGCCGCCGACCATCATCACGCCGTCGTGCATGCCCTGCAGGCGTGAGACCTGGAAGTCCCGGACGACGGCCTCGGTGATGTTGATGGCCAGGATCGCCGGCGGGAACAGCAGCATCCAGCGGTTGCGCTGCAGGCGCGGCACGTAGCGCAGGGCCATGAAGCCGAGGCAGCCGGCCAGCGCGGAGTAGACCTTGACCCAGTGGAACCAGGTGCCCGTCGACGAGCCGGCGCCCGCGGTGTGCGGCCAGACGAGCACGGTCAGGAGCGCGGGAAGGGCGACGAAGAACGCGAGCCCGGCCCACTTCCAGCGGCGGGTCACCTCGTTGAGCCCGATGAGGACGCCGAGGACGACGAACCACATCGCCCACGAGTACCAGGGGATCGAGTCGAACAGGAACATCGCCGCCTCCGGCCGTGCCGTGAGCCGGTCGGGGGTGCCGGCTCGCTGCTCGCGACGCTAGGAGCCCGCCGCGGCACCGGCGCTGGACACTTCCCCGCACCTGTCCAGGCAGCACCCCGTTCGTCGTCGTCGCGGCGGTCCGGGCCACCCGCCGACGGGACCTTCGGCCCAGCCGTCGGCGGCGGGTCCTGGCCGATCGTGGAGGCACGACCGGACCGAAGGTGCAGGTGAGCGCGTGCCCCCGCCCGACACCAAGCGCGCCCTGGGCGACGCGCTCAAGGCGCGCCTCGAGCAGGTGCCCCTGCACCGGGTGACCGTCACCGAGCTGACCGACGCCTGCGGCCTGACGCGCAAGGCGTTCTACTACCACTTCCGTGACGTCCGGGACCTCGCCGTCTGGGTGTTCAAGACGGAGGTCTCCGCGGTGGTCCTGTCGATCGCGCGGTACGACGAGTGGGCGGACGGGCTGCTGCGGATGATGCGGTACATGCAGGCGCACCGGGAGTCCTGCTACGCCGTCGTCGACGACCTCACACCCGGCCAGCTGCAGGCGTTCCTCTTCCGGGAGATGCGCCAGATGACCGAGGCGATCCTCGACGACGCGGGTGGCCGCGCGTCGCTGCCCGCCGCCGACCGGGAGTTCATCGTCGACTTCTACACGCTGTCCGTGCTGGCCGTCGTCATGCAGTGGCTCGCACGCGGGATGCGCGAGGACCCGTACCGGCTCGTCGGCGAGACCGAGTACATCCTGCGCGGTGCCGTCGCCGGCTCGGTCGACCGGTTCGCCCGCCGCGCCGCCGCGCGCGCCCGCCCGACGCGGACGCCGGGAATCGCGCTTCGAGCCACAGCCGACGAACACTGACGGGTCGCCCGTACGGAGCTAGCTACGAGCGCCGCAGCGGCGCAAGCTGGCTGGTGTGTCCGACCTCCGTCACGTGCGCCTTGTGCGTAGCAGGCTGACGGAGGCAGAGGCAGGCGAGGTTAAGCGGGTCGACGAGATGGCGGATCGGCTTGCGCAACATCTCGAGGAGCGGCGCGACGAGATCGACCGCGTTCACGTCCACCGGGCCCCGAGCAGCGCGGTGCAAAGGGTGGTCGCCGAGCTTCTCCACGAGATCGGTTTCGACGACGAGGTCATGCTCACGCCGCAGGACGGCTTCGTGACCCGGGCTCGTCCCGACTTCGTCTTCCCGTTGGGGGAAGGGCGGGGCATCATCGCTGAAGTCGAGCGGGGCGGGACGACGACGAACAACCACGACCTGAAGGACTTCTGGAAAGTGCACGTCGCGCGCGACGCGCACCACCTCTTCCTCGTCGTGCCCTCCGCCAATTGGAACGAGGCGGGGCACCCACGGGAGCGACCGTTCGCACGCGTCGTCCACCGCCTGGCTGCCTTCTTCGGCGACCCGCGTCGCGAGGTCGACGTCTTGAGCACGCATGTCTTCGGTTATGGGCGAGACGCAGTGGTGACTGCCGGCGCTACCCAAGCATCGCAAGACGAGCCGGCAGTTGATCGGCCCTGACCGGCTCGTCTGATCAGATGGCCTCGCGCGGGTCCTCTCAAGCGGCCCGGACGGCTGTCCGATGTCGTCGTCGTGATCGACGCGACAGTGACGCGCTGGCAGCGGTTCGGGAGGGACCGGCTGTACGTCACCACGCCCGACGGCGCGCCGCTCGGGTGGCACGACCTCGTGAGCGGCCGGACGCACTACGAGACCGCTGACGGCGCAGCCGTGCTGGATGCGACCGTCGCCCGCTGGCGGGAGAGTCACGGGCTGCCCGCCTCCGCCGCCGCCGGGGCTGCCCCGCGCGTGGACGTCGTCCCCACGCAGCCGGGACCGGCTGACGGCCGTCCCTCCTGGTCAGGACCGGACGACCTCGCGATCCGACCGGTGGGGCAGTCGCTCGCCGACCGGCTGACCGAGATCGACGAGCAGATCGCGGCTGTCCGGGCCCCGGAGCGGTACTGGCGCACCGAGCTCGAGGAGCTGCGCGCCCAGGACCGTCTCGTGCGGGCCCAGGCACCGCTCACCGACCTGCTGCGTGCGCTCGTGGGCCGCCCGCGGCCGGCGCGCCGCGAGCTGCGCGACCTCATGCGCACCGCCCGGCGCGAGGCGCGCCGCCACGCGGACGAGGCCGCGCCCCGGGTGCGGGAGCTCACCGCCGAGGCGGTCTCGTGGCAGAGCGGCCTCGACGGCGAGCTCGTCGTCGGTCAGATGCTCGCCGAGCTCGTCCGCAAGGACCCGCGCTGGCACGTGCTGCACTCGGTGCCCGTCGGCGCTCGCGGCGCCGACATCGACCACGTCCTCGTCGGGCCCGGCGGCGTGCTGACGCTCAACACCAAGCACCACCCGCGCGGTCGGGTGTTCGTCGCGCACGACGCCGTGCTCGTCAACGGCACCCGTTACGCATACGTGCGCAACTCCCGCCACGAGGCGCAGCGGGCCGAGCGGATCCTCTCCGCCGCCGTCGGCCATCGGGTCGTCGTCGAGGGGGTCGTGGTGGTGCGCGCACAGGACCTCACCGTGCGGGCGCAGCCTGCCGACGTCCACGTGGTCGGCTCGCGCCGGTTGGTCCCGTGGCTCCGGCGACGTCCCGACGTGCTCACACCGGACGAGGTCGAGACCGTCTTCGCCGCGGCCCGCCGGGCAACCACCTGGCGCGCCTGAGGCGCGCCGTTCTCGCGGCCGCTCATGCCGCCCGCAGCATCGTGCCTCAGCAGCCGCGGGCGTCGGGGTCCTCGTCGCAGGTGCCGGTCTCGAGGTGCACACGTCGTTCGACGACCTCGAACGTCGGCGTCGTCGCCGTGGTGCTGGCGGTTCCTTGGACGTCGCGCCACGCGCCGACGCCCTCCACGCGGTACCGGCCCGACCACGTCACGGTCAGCGAGATGCGTCGGTCGCCGGCCTGGCGGTACACGTGGGCGACGTCCTTCGCCGGGTAGCGGCGGCCGGGCGCCGAGGTGGTCCGCGTCGTGCCGTCGCCGAAGTCCCACCGGTAGCTCGTCGGGCGGGCCTCGACGTCGAAGCGGTAGCCGAGCAGGTCGGTCTCGAACGTCCGCATCGCGTCGTCGGAGTAGACGATCGTCGGCATGTTCACCAGTACCCAGCCGCGGTCCGGCTGCATATGCAGGGCCGGCGGGTCGACGACGAGATCGCGGAACGCCTCGGCGGTGAGCTCCGGCGCGATGTCGGCCTGGCACGCCCAGTCGGAGAGCACGTACCAGGGGCTCCAGGTCGACTCCGGTGTCGCCCGGGTCCGCCGGAGGAGCGGCTGCAGCCAGCCGTCGCCGTCCTCGCAGGTCGGGAGATCGTCCGGGTGCGGGAAGGTGTCGCACGGGTCGACGGCCTCGTCGGAGCCGATCTCGGGACGGCCCAGGAGGCAGTAAGCGGAACGGAGGAACTCTTCGAGTCTGGCCTTGGGGTCGGGCCGGGATCGTTCAGCGTGAAGTCGACGCGCCTCTGCCTCGCGGGCGGTGAGTCGATAGACGTCCTCGTTCGCGGTCCCTTGGTCCGAGAAGCCCGCGTGGGCAGCGGACGTGGACGACAGGACGATTGCGACGGCACAGGCCGTGATGGCGAGGACCTGACGGGTCAGGTGGCCCGGCCGGACGGAGGGAGCGTTCACGACGAGCTTTCCGCGCGCTCGGCACCGACCTCTCGCAGCTTCCAACGGTCTGATGACCATGTGAGTGCGAACGCGACGTCGGTCTGGGTGGCTTCCTCGGACTCCAGCAGCGCGCCATCGGAACCGACGGTGCGTGTGGCGGCTTCAGAGATGAGCGCCGAGCCCGAGTAGAAGTCGCCGTTGATCTGCCGGGCGCTGATGCGGTCCACGGTGAGACTCCCACCGACGACAACCGCCCCCCGACGGCTGTTCTCCTTCACGTCGCTCAGGACGTTCGAACAGAACTCGCAGTCCTTCGCGCCGATCGCCTCGAAGCCGCTCGCGTCGTTCGTCGCGAACGCGTACGTGTACAGCTCGAAGACGTACCGCATCATCGCGACGGCGCCCGCCTCCGACTCCACCTGCTCAGGCAGCGAGGGTGCGCTCGGGGTGGTCGCGGTGGGCGACGGCGTCGTGGTGGCACTGGCTGCGGCGGGAGGCGGGGGAGTCGGGCTCGGTGCCGGGGAGGCGGCAGGGCCGCAGGCGGCGGCGAGCGTGGCGAGCAGCATCACCGGAGCGAGCGCGGCAGCGCGCCTGAGCGGTCGTCGAAGGTCC
>Ga0180221_1002398_pt1 | contig 10949 bp, 10 predicted proteins | sample eDN5th37CKraftMG_FD_151339 | JGI IMG/M metagenome (GOLD analysis project Ga0180221, IMG submission 151339) | Enriched Miracle-Growth compost microbial communities from Emeryville, California, USA - eDNA 5th pass 37_C Kraft MG (version 2) (version 2) ...
CGGCGAAGTCGTAGCCGTCCTCCCAGGCGACCAGCACCCGGCACTGCTGGTACCGCGCCGGCCCGTCCTGCTCCACCGTCAGGTAGAACTTCCGGTTGCGGAAGCGCTGGCCCAGGATCGGGCTGTACATCCCGGCCTGCTTCCATTGGCCGACCAGGAAGCGGCGGCCGTCGGCATCGGGGGACGGCGGCTCGTCGATCCGGAAGCTGAAGCCGTACCACAGGTCGGTGCCCTTCGGTGCCGTCGGGCGCAGCCACAGCTCCGCCCGCTGGTCGTGGCCGGGGTCGAACTCCATGGTCGGCATCGGGTCGAGGCAGCCGCTGCGCGGGTGCGACTCCGTGGCCGGCTCGATCGCCGGCGGCAGGTCCGGCGTCGCGAACAGCGCCATGCCGGCGGAGTAGCGGCCGGACCGCGCCACCTTGTCGTCCATGAAGAAATAGCCTTCCGGCCGCAGGCAGGGCGACCAGACGTTCGGCATGATCCGGCCGCCCTCGAAGCCGTCGCTGAGGTCGACCGCGGCGGCCGGCGCCGCGATCGTCAGCAGGGCGGCCGGCAGCAGGGACCATCGCAGAAGGGCTTGGAGCATGGAGTCTTCGGCCGCCGAATCGGGAAACGAAGCGGCAGGATAGGTCAGCGCGGCGGCCGGGTGGCGCCCAGGAGGCGCGGCAGGTCGCCGCGCCAGGCGACGAGCGAGAACACCAGCGCCGCGACCAGCACGAACAGCGCCGTCACCGCCGCCATCACCGGGGTGTAGCCGTAGCGCAGGGCGTTGAAGATCTTGATCGGCAGCGTCACCACGGTCGACCCCGCGACCATGTAGGCGACGATGTACTCGTTCAGGCTCAGCACGAAGGCGAAGGCGTAGCCGGAGATGATGTAGGGCCGCACCGAGGGCAGAACGATGGTGCGGAACACCGTGCGCTCGTCGGCGCCCAGCGTGCGCGCCGCCTCCACCGCCGCCTTGTCGATCGAGGCCAGGCCGAGGGCGATGTTCACCAGCGGCAGGGTGACGAAGAAGATGCCGTGCGAGACGATGGTGGCGGCGATGTGCCCGTACAGGCCGACGATCTGCCAGAAGATCAGGAAGCCCAGCGCCGAGACCACCGGCGGCAGGATGAAGGGGGCGATGCCGAGGGTATAGAGGGCGCGGCCCCAGCGCGGATTCCAGCGCCACAGATACCAGGCCATCGGCAGCGCGATCGACACCGAAAGCGCAGCGGCCAGCACGGCGATGACCAGGCTGTTGCTCAGCGCCCCCATCCATTCCGGGTCGCTGACCATCTCGCCGTACCAGGCGACGGACAGGCCCTGCGGCGGGAACAGCAGGCGTTTCTTCTCGTTCAGCGACACGCCGATGATGACGATGATCGGCGCCAGCAGCACGGCCCCGATCAGACCCATGTAGAGGCGGCTGAGGACGCGGCCCATCTCAGCGCCCCCCGGCCGGCTTGCGGCCCTGGCCCAGCAGCAGGGTCAGCCCGATCAGGGCCAGGCTGACCAGCACCAGGAACACCGCCAGCGCCGCGGCGAAGGGCACGTTCGACTGGTAGATCGCCTGGTCGGTGATCAGCACCGACAGGGTCCAGTGCTCCGGCTTGCCCAGCACCTGGGGCAGCACGTAGCAGCCGAGGGTGAAGACGAAGACCAGGATCGCGGTGGCCAGGATCGCCTGGCGCAGCGACGGCAGCACCACGGTGAAGAAGCCGCGCAGCGGCGAGGCGCCGAGCGTGCGCGCGGCCTCGGTGATCTCCGGGTCCAGCCGGTTCACCGCCGGGTACAGCATCAGCACCGAATAGGGGAAGCCGATGAAGCAGAGGCCGATCAGCAAGGCGGCGAAGCTCGGCGTCCAGGCGTCCGGCGCGTCGAGCACGCCGAGCGTGACCAGCAGGTTGGAGAGGCCGGCCGAGCGGGACAGCAGGATCGACCAGGCGAAGCCCATGATCACCTCGGACAGCGACAGGATCGACAGGATCCCGACCAGCCAGGCCACCTGCGCCCGCCGCCGGGTGCGGCCGAGAAACCAGGTGAAGGGCACCGAGGCGGTGACGCAGATCACGGCGGCCAGGCCGCAGATCATCAGCGAGAAGCCGAGCACCCGGGTGAACAGCGGCGTCCAGAACCGGGCGTAGTTGTCCAGCTCGAAGGCCGGCTCGTACAGCCCGCCCTCGACCCGGTGGTAGAAGCTGAACGCCACCATGATCACGAAGGGGATCAGGAAGAAGACGCACAGCATCGCCGCCGGCCACAGCACCGGAAGGCGAGCGAGGAGGCCGCGGGGAGCTTCCAGGACGGCCGGTCCGGCCGGGGTCGCGGCCATGGCGGGGGTGGGCGCGGTCATGCCGCCTCGATATCGGTCCGGGGGAAGTCGTCGCCCTTGTACAGCAGCGGCAGCCGGGCCTGGCGGGCGCAGGCATAGGCGAAGCAGTCGCCGAAATTCAGCGCCGCCGGATGGCGCGACTTGCCATAGCGGGCATAGGCGTCGACGGCGATGGCCCGGGTTTCCGCCGCGACCGGGGCCACGGCGATGTCGGCGAGAACGAGGAAATCCTCGACTCCTTGCTGCGCCGCCGGGATCGAGAGGCCGAGGATGCGGGCAACCGCGATCACCGTCTCCCACACCGCCAAGGGGGACGTGACTCGGCGATCGGCATTCTGCAGCCGGGCGAGAAGCTCGCGCGCGTCGCTCTCCTCGGTCAGGATGGCCGTCAGCGCCGAGGCATCGACGAACATCAGCGCTCCTCGTAGAGGCTGTCGATGAACGGCTTGTCCGCCGGGCGGGCGGCGTCGCGATCGCCGCGGGCGCGCAGGGCACGGGCGAATTCGATACCTCGCTCTACCAGGGTCGGATGGGCCCGGGCGCGTTCCAGCTCGTGCCGCAGGGCGCGACGCACCGCCTCGGTCTTGCTGATCTTGTGCAGGGCGGCGAGCCGCTCCGCCAGCTCGGCAACCTCGGCATCCTTGACGTAGAGGGCCATTGGATATCCTCCGGAATATCCAAATATATGATCGGTATATCCCGATGCAAGCGAGGCGAGCGGCGTCATGCCGCCAGCACCACGCAGGAGTCGGGCGGCAGCTCGACGGTCACGGTCTGGCCGGCGGCGATCGGCGGCAGGTCCTTGCGGGCGGCGGCGGCGATCAGCCGGGTGCCGGCACAATCGACATAGACCTCGACCGTATTGCCGACATCGCGCACGAAATCGACCGTGCCCGCCACCCGGTTCGGCCCGGCCTCGCCGGCCGGGCGCAGCTGCACCTCCTCCGGCCGCACCAGCAGCGTGGCGCCGGCGCCGTGCTGCAGGCCGTCCAGACCCTCGCTCGCGGTCAGCACGGCGTCGCCGAGGCGCAAGGCCCCGCCGTCGACCCGGACCGGCAGCAGGTTGCCGGTGCCGATGAAGTCGGCGACGAAGGCGTTGGCCGGGCGGCGGTAGATCTCCAGGGGCGCGCCGGCCTGCTGGATCCGGCCCTGGCCCATCACCACGATCAGGTCGGCCATGGTCATGGCCTCGCGCTGGTCGTGGGTGACCAGGATGGTGGTGACACCCAGGCGCTGCTGCAGCTGCCGCAGCTCGATCTGCATCGCCTCGCGCAGCTTGGCGTCCAGCGCCGACAGCGGCTCGTCCAGCAGGAACAGGCTGGGGTCGATCGCCAGGGCCCGGGCGATGGCGACGCGCTGGCGCTGGCCGCCGGACAGCTGCGAGACGTGGCGGTCGGCCACGCCCGGCAGCTGCACCAGGGCCAGCAGCTCCTCCGCCCGCCGGCGCTGCGCCGCCTTTTCGGCGCCGCGGATGCGCAGGGCGTAGGCGATGTTCTCGCCGACCGTCAGGTGCTCGAACAATGCCAGCGACTGGAACACCATGCCGAAGTTGCGCTTGTGCGTCGGCACCGGGGTGACGTCGCGGCCATCCAGCAGCAGCTGGCCCTTGGTCGGGGTCTCCAGGCCGGCGATGATGCGCAGCAGCGTGGTCTTGCCGCAGCCCGACGGGCCGAGGAAGCAGACCAGCTTGCCGGCCGGGACGGTGAGGTCGACATCGGTCACGGCGGTGACCCGGCCGTAATCCTTGGCGATGCCCTGGAGGCGGAGCTCGTGCATGCGGCGCGGGTCCTGTCTCGAAAAATGAGCCCCGGCCACAGGGGCGGCCGGGGCGGGCTCCATCAGCCGGTGATCATGCCCGTCCACTTCTCCGCGACCCAGTCGCCGCGTTCGGTGTAGAGGGCGTAGTCGGGGATGATCGGCTTGATCTCGCTGGACGCGGCCGCGAACTCCGCGTCCGACAGCGACAGCAGGTTGCGCGGGATGATCGGCGCGGTGCCGACCTTGCGCGTCACCAGCTCCTGGATCGACGGCTGGCACATGAAGTCGATGAAGACCTGCGCCTCGTCCAGCTTCTTCGACGCCTTGCTGACGGCCCAGGAGCCGCGGTCGGCCACGCCGCCCTCCTTCGGGAAGGTCGAGCGCACCGGGAACCCGTCCTTGGCGGCGAGGCCGGTGACGTCGTGATAGTACTCGCCCATCGGGATCTCGCCCGACTGCAGCGCGTTCTGGAACTGGCCCTCGTCGCGGTACCACAGCGACACGTTCGGCTTCAGCTCGGCCAGCTTGGCCAGCACCTTCTCGACGCCCTCGTTGGTCGCCAGGATGTCGTTGTTGCCGCCGAAGAAGGTGTGGGCGGTGATCTCCAGCAGGAAGGAGTTGCTGGCCAGCGCCATCAGGCCGAGCTTGCCCTTGTTCGAGGCGTCCCAAAGGGCAGCCCAGCTGGTCGGGGCGTCCTTGTAGACCTCGGTGTTGCTGACCAGGGTGACGAACCAGGCCACGGCGGCGACGCCGGCGACGCGGCCGTCATCGTATTTGTTGATGAACTCCGGGAAGACCTTCGCGGCGTTCGGCATCTTCGCCGGGTCCAGCGCCTGCCACAGGCCGGACTTGATGCCGCGCAGCATCGCGACCTGCGCCATCATCGACACGTCGGCCGGCGCCTCGCCGGCATTGGCCGCGGTCTGCAGCTGCACCAGCCAGGCCTCGCCGGTCGGCTCGCCGACGCTCTCGACCTTGATGCCCGAGGCCTTGGTGAATTCCGGGAAGACGTGCTTCTTGAAGCTGTCCTCGAAATAGCCGCCATAGGCACCGATCTTGAGGCTGCGCTCCTGCGCATGCACGAAGGGCGCCCGGCCGATCGTGGCCAGGGCGGCGCCGGCGGCGGACAGCTTCAGCAGCGTCCGGCGGCTCGGGGAGTAGCGGTAGATCTCGCGGGTCATGAAACCTCCTCATCTTTCTTATGATGACGCGATGTCCTGAGCGGCGTCGCGGGGCGACGCCAGGGCGGCCGTCAGCCGGTCGGCGACGATCGGGGCCGCGTCGCTGCCGACATTGGCGAAGGCGACGCGCAGGAACCGGTCCTGCCCCGGTCCGAACATGCTGCCCGGCAGGGTCAGCAGATTGTGCTCCAGCGCCAGGCCGCGGGCCACCTCGACCGCGTCGCGGCCGGCGAAGGGATGCTCGAGATAGGCGAAGAAGGCGCCCAGGCTGACCAGGCGCCAGCCCTCCAGCTGCGACAGGGCGGCACGGAACACCGTCGCCCGCTCGCGCATCGACGCGGTGTTGCCCCGGACCCAGCCGCCGAGTTGCTCCAGGCCGAACAGCGCCGCCTCCTGCCCGATCCGCGGGGCGCAGATGGCGACGCAGTCCATCGCCTTCTCGACCTGCGCCATCAGCGCCGGGCCGGCGGTCAGCGACCCGACGCGGTGGCCGGTGATCGCGAAGACCTTGGAGAAGCTGTAGAGATGCACCAGGGTCGACCCCCAGTCCGGGTCCTCGAACAGGTCGTGCGGCCGGGCATCGGTCGGCAGGAAGTCGATATAGGTCTCGTCCAGCACCAGGGCGATGCCGCGGCGCTTCGCCAGCTCGTAGAAGGCGCGAAGCGTCGCGGCGGGATAGATGGCGCCGGTCGGGTTGTTCGGCGTCACCAGCACGATGGCGCGGGTGCGGTCGGTGAGGAGATGCGCCACCTCCTCGACGTCCGGCACGCCGCCGGCGTCGGGCCGGAAGGCCGGGTGCAGCGCCTGGATGCCCATCGCGTCCAGCCACATGCGGTGGTTGAAGTAATAGGGCAGGGGCAGCACCACCTGGTCGCCGGGCTTCGCCAGCGCCGCCATGGCCAGGCAGAAGGCCTGGTTGCAGCCGGCGGTGATCGCGACGTTGTCCGGCCCGATGGCGCCGCCGTAGTAGCGGGCGAAGCGGTCCGCCAGCGCCGCACGCAGGGCCGGCAGGCCGAGGATCGCAGTGTAGCGGTGCACGGCCGGGTCGCGCAGCCGCTCGGCCAGATGCGCCGTCAGCGCCTCGGGCGGGGCATAGCCCGGAACCGCCTGGGCCAGGTCGATCAGCGGCCGGTCGGCCGGGAAGGCGCGGCCCTCGACCCAGCGCTGGGCCTCGGCGATCGGCGGCGCCGCGACGGCGGCGAGGAGCGGGTTGAGCGTGACCATGCCCCTGATTACACCGGATCGCGCTTCAGCGGCATGGTCATGCAGTGGATGCTGCCGCCGCCGGCGGCCAGCAGGTCCAGCTCCGGCTCCAGCACGGTCAGCCCCTCGGCCCGCAGCGCGGCGTTCACCCGGGCGCTGTGCTTCGGCGACAGCACCCGGTCGCGGCCCAGCGCCAGCAGGTTGCAGCCCATCCGCATCACCTCCTTGTAGGTGACGTCGATCAGCCTGATGCGGTGCGCCTTCAGCCAGTCGAGCAGGCCGTCGTCCAGCACCTCGGTGCAGGCCACGGCCAAGCCGTCCGCGGCCATGCAGAAGATCACGTCGAGATGCAGAAAATGCTCGGGAAAAGGCTCGATCCGCGCCTCCCAGCCCTCGGCCTCGAACCAGCGGGCGAACTGCCGGGCGCCGGCCTCGTTGGTGCGCTCGCCGGAGCTGCCGATCAGCACCAGACCGGGGCGGATGATGTGGATGTCGCCGCCTTCCAGCGTGCCGTCGGTGGAGTAGCGCCAGACGCCGCCATGCTGCTGGTAGAACTCGATGACGGAGGCGTATTCGCCGCGCCGCTGCGGCCGGAACAGCTGGGTCACCACCGGGCCCCAGGGCGTCACCTGGCTCGAATCCCTCGTGTAGACCTGATAGGGCAGGTGCGGCTCGGTCTTCAGGTAGTGACAGGTGACGCCGGCGCTCTCCAGCGCGTCGACCATCTGCCGGTACTGGCCCTGGACCCGCTGGTGGTCATAGGCCGACCCGGCCTCCAGCGTGGCCCGGGCGATGCTGTTGGTCGGCTGCCAGGAATAGTGCTCGGGCGTCGCCAGCAGCACGTCGCGCAGCACGCCGGTCTCGGAATCCAGGGTCCAGGTCACGCGAAGCCTCGATCTTTACGGCCGTTTCGTTGCCGGAAGGATGGCAAATGTCGCGTTGCCGAAAAATAGCGGCGGCGCGACGTTCACTTCTCCGATTCTCGATGTAATCTCGTCGCTATGAAGAATGTTTCCCCATGAAAAATGTATCGGATGTCGAGCTGCGGCTGCTGCGGATCTTCGTCACCGTGGCCGATGCCGGCGGCTTCGCCGCGGCGCAGGCGGCGCTCAACCTCGGCGCCTCCACCGTTTCGACCCAGATGGCGCAGCTGGAGCGGCGGCTGGGCGTCCGGCTGTGCGAGCGCGGCCGCGCCGGCTTCCGGCTGACCGAAAAGGGGCGGGCGGTCTACGACGCGGCACGCCGCCTGCTCGATGCGGTCGAGGCGTTCCGCGGCGAGGCGTCCAGCCTCGACGCGCGCCTGGCCGGCGACCTGCGCGTCGGGCTGCTCGATGCCACCGCCGGCGATCCCGGATCGCCGGTGATCGCGGCGCTGCGCCGCTTCGGCGGCCGCGACCACCGGGTGCATCTGCACCTGACCATCGACACCCCGCCGATGCTGGAGAAGCGGCTGCTCGACGGCCGCCTGGACTTGGCGGTCGGCAGCTTCCCGCGCCGGGTGGCGGGGCTGGCCTATGCGCCGCTCTATCCGGAACGGCACCGCTTCTACTGCGGCGCCGGACACCGGCTGTTCGATGCGCCGGACACGCCGGACCTCCTCGGCGAGATCCCGCGCGAGCGGCTGATCACACGCGGCTACTGGAACCTCAGCGACCTGACCCGGCTGGGCCTGTCGGAGGCCTCGGCCGCAGCCACGGTGGACGCGATGGAGGCGCAGGCGGTTCTGATCCTGTCCGGCGGCTATCTCGGCTTCCTGCCGGTGCACTATGCCGCGCCGTGGGAGGCCGAGGGCCGGCTGCGGGCGCTGCTGCCGGAGATGCTGCAATACGACGCGCCGTTCGAGATCGTGACCCGGCGGGGCGCCACCGCCTCGCGCGCGGCGCAGCTGCTGATCCAGGACCTGCAGGACGCCCGGCGCGGAGCCGTCTCGACGCCCGGCCGGCGCGGCTGAGCAGCGGCAAGGCCCCTGGCCGGCCAGTACATTTGTTTAATGTTTCAAACTATTGTCAATTTGTCTGATAAATCCGATAGTGCGCGCGCCGGAGGCGAGTCCGGACAGAATATTTCGGGAGGATCGGTTCATGCGTGGTGTGAAACCCTTGGCCCTGGCGGCGCTCCTGTGCGGCGCCGCCGCCATGCCGGCCCTGGCGGCGGACGGCGTCGCCACCGGCGACACCTCGGGCAAGAAGATCGCGCTCAGCAACAACTACGCCGGCAATTCCTGGCGCCAGGCGATGCTGAAGAGCTGGGACGAGGTCGGCAAGACCGCGGTCGAGAAGAAGCTGGTGGCCGAGGCCCCGGCCTTCACCACCGCCGACAACTCGCCGACCGACCAGGCGGCGCAGATCCAGAACATGATCCTGCAGGGCTATGACGCGATCGTGATCGACGCGGCGTCGCCGACCGCTATTAACGGTGCGGTCAAGCAGGCCTGCGACGCCGGCATCGTCGTCGTCTCCTTCGACGGCATCGTCACCGAGCCCTGCGCCTGGCGCATCGCCATCGATTTCGAGGGCATGGGCAAGGCCCAGATGGACTACCTCGCCGGCCGGATGAAGGGCGGCAAGCTGCTGGAGATCCGCGGCCTGGCCGGCGTCTTCGTCGACGACGAGATCCACAAGGGCATCGAGGAGGGCGTGAAGGCCCATCCCGGCTTCTCGATCGCCGGCTCGGTGCATGGCGACTGGACCCAGACCGTGGCCCAGCGCGAGGTCGCCGGCATCCTGCCGACCCTGCCGGAGATCGACGCGGTGGTGACCCAGGGCGGCGACGGCTACGGCGCGGCCCAGGCGTTCCAGGCGGCCGGGCGCAAGGTGCCCCTGATCATCATGGGCAACCGCTACGAGGAGCTGAAGTGGTGGAAGGAGCAGTCGGCCAACGGCTATGAGACGATGAGCCTGTCGATCGCCCCCGGCGCGTCCCAAGTCGCCTTCTGGGTGGCGCAGCAGATCCTGGCCGGCAAGGACGTGCCGAAGGACCTGCGGCTGCCGACCGTGGTGGTGGAGCAGGCGAAGCTCGACTACTGGCTGGCCCACACGCCGGAAGGCGGCGTCACCAACGCCACCTACCCGCAGGACTGGGTGGCCAAGCTGATCGACGCCGTCGCGGCGAAGAAGGACCTGCCGGCGACGCCGACGGAGGGTTAAGCGCGAGCCGGAGTCTATAGTCTCTGTTCTCGAGAGCCTCGTAGGTTGGGTTCGCTGCAAGCGAACCCAACAAGGCTTCCGGCGCCGGCTCGGACGGGAGGTTGGGTTCGCTTTCGCGAACCAACCTACGACACGACGTCGTTCGACCCGGAAATTTTAGGCCCGATCCGGAGCATCCGGAGATGAATTCCGTACCGATCGTCGATTTCGCCGGGGTGGCCAAGAGCTTCGGGGCGGTGAAGGCCCTGGGCGGGGTCGATCTCGCCGTGGCGCCGGGCGAATGCCTCGGCCTGGCCGGGCACAACGGTGCCGGCAAGTCGACGCTGATGAACGTCCTGGCCGGCACCCTGGCGCCGGACGAGGGGCGGCTGACCGTGCTGGGCGAGGACCGCACCGGCCGCTACGCCATCGGCCCGGCCCAGGCGCTCGGCATCCGCTGCGTGTTCCAGGAGCTGTCGCTCTGCCCCAACCTGACGGTGGCGGAGAATGCGCGCATCACCCATCCCGGCCTGACCGGCCCGGGATGGCGCCGCCGCGCCGGAGATCTCATCGTGGGCACGCTCGACCGCATCTTCCCCGGCCACGGCATCGCGCCGGAGGCGGAGGTGGCGGACCTGTCGATCGGCCGGCGCCAGATGGTCGAGATCGCCCGCGCCTTCAGCGTCACGGATGCGCCGCTGCACCTCGTCATCCTCGACGAGCCGACCTCCTCGCTCGACGCCGTCTCCGCCGGCCAGCTGCTGGACTATGTCCGCCGGCGGGTGGCCGAGGGGCTGTCGGTGATCCTGATCACTCATATCCTGGGCGAGCTGCTGTCCACCGCCGGCCGCATCGTGGTGATGCGCGACGGCCGGGTGGTCGGCGCCTGGAAAGCGGGCGAGATCGACAAGCCCGGCCTGGTCGCCGCCATGGGCCATGCCGCCTCGGCCGCTGCAGAGGCCCGGGCGGAGGTCGACCGCTCGGCGCCGGTGCGGGTGCGCGTGCCGGCTGCCCCCGGAACGGGGCTGGAACTGGTGGCGCGCGAGGGCGAGATCATCGGCCTCGCCGGCCTGGCCGGGCATGGCCAGAGCCGCCTGCTGCAGCGCGTCTACGACGCCGCAACGGGATCCCGCTTCGGCCTGCGCCGCGGCGGGGCGGAGGTGCGCGGCCGCGTCGCCTTCGTCGCCGGCGACCGCCAGACCGAAGGCGTGTTCCCGCTGTGGTCGATCGAGCGCAACATCACCATCCGATCGCTGGCGGCGCTGCGTCGCGGCGGCCTGATCTCCCCCGCTGCCGAGGCGGCGCTGGGGCGGGAGTGGAAGGAGCGGATCGGCATCCGCGCGCCCGACCTGTCCGGCGGCATCC
>Ga0180221_1002399_pt1 | contig 10948 bp, 10 predicted proteins | sample eDN5th37CKraftMG_FD_151339 | JGI IMG/M metagenome (GOLD analysis project Ga0180221, IMG submission 151339) | Enriched Miracle-Growth compost microbial communities from Emeryville, California, USA - eDNA 5th pass 37_C Kraft MG (version 2) (version 2) ...
CCCGGCCTCCCGGATCAAGTCCGGACTTGCATCGGGAATCGTCTTGAGATGGATATAGCCGCGGAAGCCGTGACCCTCCCGCAATGTCCGCGCTATGCGTACCATATCGGACATGGTCTGGTCGGGGGACTTGATGATGCCCGAGGACAAGAACAGGCCCTCGATGTAATTGCGTCGATAAAATTCCAGCGTGAGCGAGACAACTTCCTCGACTGAGAACCGCGCCCGTTCCACGTTCGAGCTGACCCGGTTTATGCAATAGGCACAGTCGAAGATGCAGAAGTTGGTCATAAGAATTTTCAGCAGGCTGATACAGCGCCCATCCGGAGTGTAAGCATGGCAAATCCCTGCCCCTCCCGACGATCCGACACCGCCCTTGCTTGCATCGCGCTTCTCGCCACCGCTTGACGCACAAGATGCATCGTATTTTGCCGCATCCGATAGAATGGCAAGTTTATCCTGAAGGCTCTTTTTCACCATATGAGCGAAGATACATGTTCATGTTTTGTTCGTCAATAAAAGAGATTTTTTGCGGATCGCTCACCACGACGTGACCTGTCGCCTGCAAATCTGTTCCCGAAGCCACCGACGCACCGATCTTCGCGATTTCCCAAATGCCAATAGACACCCGATCGAAGTGGGATGGAAGCGTGCCTCTACAGGAGCATTGCCTGCTGAAACGTCGATTTTTAGCTGAAATACCAATGCCTCGGCCTGCATTGAATTTTAGTGAGATTGTTCGTTCCCTTGTACGGCTACAGCACTACCAACATGCAGAACGGTCGAATGACTATGCGTGTTCTCTGCCTGCGTGTAATGGCGGTTGCCTTCGACATAAGCCTCGCAAGCGGTCCCCTGCAGGACACGCGCGACGTCGGCAAAGACCTCTTCGCGTTCCTTGATGCTGAGGTCTTTGATGAGTTTTATCTTCTCTTCTCTTCTCTTCCCTATCCGGTCTCACTCTGAACAGACGTGGGATATTGACCGATCTCATCAAGCCTCGGTCACGACAGAGCTAGGATAGAGGAAATTTCTGTTCAAGACCTCAGTGAAGCTTGAACTCGCCTTCGACGCGGCGCCATTCATTCGGTCCGATCAAGCACTGATGCGTATAGCGGACAGAATGGAGCGGGCCTTCAAGCCTGGACTGCCAGAAATCCAGGAACCTGTGCATCTCAGGAAAATCGGGTGCCAGATCGTAGTCCTGCCAGACATAGGTCTGCAGCACGGATTCGAAATCAGGAATGCGATAGAGGATGTGCGCGGTGGTGAGGCCGTAGCCATTGAGCTGACGTTCCAGATCCGATGAGAATTGCATGCTTCATCTCCGTTTCATGACACTGTGAAGTGTGTCGCAAAATTTCACGACCATCAACGGATTTTTAAACGCAATCGCGCCGTTTATTGTTCCTTTCCAGTATGTTAGTAGCATCAGAAGACGAGTGCTAATTTTTCGTTTCTCCCTCTTGAAATCGAAAAATCTCAAAACCAGATCATTTTGCGCAAAATGCTCGACTTGAGGTTTTGCACCCGCCCGGACCGATCATTCGGTCCGGCCAGAGGGAACAACGTCATCATTTTTGCTCAACGGAGGAAAACATGTCGTTCCGACCGCTTCATGATCGCATTCTCGTCCGCCGGGTCGAATCCGAAGAAAAGACCAAGGGCGGCATCATCATTCCCGACACCGCCAAGGAAAAGCCGCAGGAAGGCGAAGTCATCGCCGTAGGTCCCGGCGCGCGCAACGATGCCGGCCAGATCCAGGCGCTCGACGTCAAGGCCGGCGACCGCATCCTGTTCGGCAAATGGTCCGGCACCGAGATCAAGATCAACGGCGAAGACCTGCTGATCATGAAGGAAAGCGATGTCATGGGCATCATCGAAACCCAGGCAGAGCAGAAAAAAGCTGCCTGAGGCGATAACCCGTCAATCCAACCCATCAGTCACATAGCTGCCTATTGAGGAGTTAGAAAAAATGGCTGCGAAAGAAGTCAAGTTCCACACCGATGCCCGTGAACGCATGCTGCGGGGAGTTGACGTGCTGGCCAATGCCGTGAAGGTCACGCTCGGTCCAAAGGGCCGCAATGTCGTGATCGACAAGTCCTTCGGTGCCCCTCGTATAACCAAGGACGGCGTTTCCGTCGCCAAGGAAATTGAACTGGAAGACAAGTTCGAGAACATGGGCGCCCAGATGCTGCGCGAAGTGGCATCGAAGACGAACGATCTCGCCGGCGACGGCACGACAACCGCGACCGTGCTTGCCCAGGCCATCGTTAAGGAAGGCGCCAAGGCCGTCGCCTCCGGCATGAATCCGATGGACCTGAAGCGTGGCATCGATCTCGCCGTCGATGCGGTTGTCAAGGAGTTGAAGACCAACGCCCGCAAGATCACCAGCAATTCCGAAATTGCTCAAGTTGGTACCATCTCCGCCAACGGAGATACGGAGATCGGTCGTTATCTTGCCGAGGCGATGGAGAAAGTCGGCAACGAAGGTGTTATAACTGTCGAAGAAGCCAAGACCGCTGAAACCGAACTCGAAGTCGTCGAAGGCATGCAGTTCGATCGCGGCTATCTCAGCCCCTACTTCGTCACCAACCAAGACAAGATGCGGGTGGAACTGGAAGATCCCTATATCCTGATCCATGAGAAGAAGTTGTCGAACCTGCAGGCGATGCTGCCGGTTCTCGAAGCCGTCGTCCAGTCCGGCAAACCGCTCGTCATCATCGCTGAAGACGTCGAAGGGGAAGCTCTTGCAACGCTTGTCGTCAACAAGCTGCGTGGCGGTCTCAAGATAGCTGCCGTCAAGGCTCCTGGCTTCGGCGACCGTCGCAAGGCCATGCTGGAAGACATCGCCATCCTGACGGGAGGAACCGTGATCTCGGAAGACCTCGGCATCAAGTTGGAAAACGTCACCCTCAACATGCTCGGCCGGGCGAAGAGAGTGGCGATCGAGAAGGAGAACACCACCATTATCGATGGCGTCGGTTCCAAGGCGGAAATCGATGGCCGCGTTGCGCAGATTCGGGCTCAGATCGAGGAGACAACCTCCGACTACGACCGCGAAAAGCTACAGGAACGTCTTGCCAAGCTTGCCGGGGGCGTTGCCGTCATCCGCGTCGGTGGCTCGACGGAAGTCGAAGTGAAGGAGAAAAAGGACCGCGTCGACGATGCGCTGCATGCGACCCGCGCCGCGGTAGAGGAAGGCATTCTCCCGGGTGGCGGTGTCGCTCTCCTGCGCGCCGTTAAGGCGCTCGAGGACCTTCCGATCGCGAACGACGATCAGCGTGTCGGCGTCGAGATCGTGCGACGGGCGATTGAAGCACCTGTTCGCCAGATCGCCGAAAATGCCGGTGCCGAAGGTTCGATCATTGTCGGCAAACTGCGTGAAAAAACCGACTTCTCCTATGGCTGGAACGCCCAGACCGGCGAATATGGTGATCTTTATGCTCAGGGTGTCATCGATCCGGTCAAGGTTGTGCGCACTGCGCTGCAGGACGCAGCCTCGGTTGCCGGTCTTCTGGTGACAACGGAAGCGATGATAGCGGAGAAGCCCAAAAAGGAGGCCGCTCCAGCCCTACCGGCTAGCGCCGGCATGGATTTCTAAGCGATTGTCTTAGGCTCGCCCCCGCTGGGGGCGAGCCTCCAATGAGGAGATAAAAACGGTTCAGAATACAATCAAGCGCCCACCCCAACCACTCTATTCCAGAGACCTTGTTGTCTGTCAGAGGGTTTTCGATGACATTCGATCGAGAGCTGGCGTTGCCAAGGAGACTGACGAAGCGGAGCGAATGGCGGCCATCACTGTGGAATTATACAGGCAAGGTGTTCGCGAACCGAGCCATCTAAAAACAATGGTCGAGGCCGCGCGAGGCGTGTTCGATCACCGGGCGCACTAACGACTTGCGCCACATGCAACCGAAACCATCCACCTGGCATCAAAGGGGGTCAAGCTATGAGAAAGGAAAGATTGGAAAATTCGATTCCGGAGAAACCAGCAGCAATTAGCGCCGAGCATCTGCATCATCCGGCCCAACATTTCGGTCATCCCCGAGACGTTCTTGCAGCCGACGATATCGACATAGACGAGAAACGCGCCATTCTTGCGTCGTGGGCATCCGACATCTTTGCCATCGATTCCAGTCCGGCCCTTCGCCTTTATCCTGGAACCGATAAGGCCGTCTCATATGACGAAATCATCGAAGCGCTGAAGACGCTGGACCTGTCTGATCGGCAAGGGCGAGGCGCTCACGTATCGAAGAATGCACGGCAAAATCCGCAGCTAATCCGTCGAATGGCCAGCGCTACCAAATGTTTCACCAATCGCGGATTAAAGCCCTGTACGGGCCTTTGAAGTCAGCGCATCATCAAGAAACCGGACGGCATTGAGAATCGCTTGATCCGCTTCAGGCAGGACACCGGCCAGCAGATGCCAGACATGAAACATACCCGGCCACACTTCAAGCGACACGCGCACACGAGCCTCACCCAGATTGGATGCAAGGCGGATTGCATCGCTGAGCATTACCTCGTTTTCACCGATCTGGATCAGCACCGGTGCCAGATCGTGTAAATCTGCGAAAACTGGAGAGGCATCAGGATGTGTCGGCAATTCCCCGGCAAGGAACATCCGCGCCAGCTTATTCAAAAATTCGACGCTGCAAAGCGGATCAATACCGTCGCGGACAGTGGCGGACAGGCCACTATGAGTTAGATTGGCCCAAGGTGAAAAAGCAGCACCCGCCACAGGCAATGCGATCCCCGCATCGCGGGCCTTGCGCATCATTGTGACAACCATCGCACCGCCAGCGGAATCGCCCGCAAGAACGAGGTTTTTCGGATCAACGCCTGATGAAAGCAGCGCACGATAGGCGGCAAACACATCATCAATCGGGGTTGGAAACGGAAATTCCGGTGCCTGACGATAATCGGGTGCGTAGATTTTTGCATTCAAGGCCTTTGCCAGCCGCCCGGTCAAACCGCGATAGCCTTCAACGCCGCCATGAACATATCCGCCGCCGTGGATATAGAGCAAGACCCGTTGAGGTTCCGGGCCTTCGGGAACAGCCGTCATCGTCGGCACGGAATCCAGCGTCGCGGTTCCATAGGAAACGTCTTTCATCGCGGGAAACAGGTGGCCAAGACCGCTCATATAATCAGTACGGACTTGCGCCCAACTGGCTTCTGACGTGCCGTAAATCTTTTCTACAACGGGACCCGCGGCCTCGATCCAGCCGTTGAGGGCCGCCTGTGCATTTTCGGGAAGCGTATTCTGGGAGGACATTTAAATACCTTTCATAATCTGTTCGACAATGAGTTATATGGACCTTCGATTGACGAACAGGTTTCCCCAATGCAGCGCCGTGACATCGCGAAACATCTGCCCGCTGCTTCCGAGCTTGATCTCGGGGCGTTGCGCATCTTTGTCGCCGTGGCAGAAGCCGGCAGCTTTGTCGGGGGTGGAAAGGCGGTGGGATTGACCCGTTCTGCGGCGGGTAAGGCGCTGGCGCGGCTGGAGGCTTACCTTGGAACGCGGCTGTTCCACCGCACCACCCGCCGCCTTTCCCTGACAACCGAGGGCCATGAATTCTACCACCGAAGCAGGCAACTGCTCGAAGACCTTGCCGAGGCCGAGGCAAGCATTCGTCCCAACCGGCTTCAGCCTCGCGGCACATTGCGCCTGACGGTCTCGGAAGGTTACGGAAAGGCGAAAATCATTCCTTACCTCGCGACTTATCTCGAAACCGCGCCCGATCTAGCTGTGGAAGTGAGCTTCACCGACCGGATGGTCGATCTGGTCGAAGAGGGCTTTGACCTTGCGATCCGGGTCGGGTCAGTCGCGACAAGCGGGCAGTATATCACGCAGGTGATCGACCGGACGCGGCTGGGACTTTATGCGTCACCGGACTATCTCCTCAAACGGGGCAAACCGGCCAGTACTGATGAGCTTAGGCATCATCAACGGTTAATTTACGGCCTGGGCACCACGTCAACGGTATGGAACCTGCTCCGTGAGGATGATCTGCCCATTACGATTGAAGGAGGTGTCCATATCCGCTTTGACAGCGGCGACGCGATCCGTGTGGCCGCCCTCGCGGGCCTTGGGATCGCACTTCTGCCCTCGTTCATCGTTGAACAAGATATCACGGACGGCAAGCTGGTGGAAATCCTGCCGAAAACCGCTATGAGCGAAGCCGCCATCCATGCGATTTATCCCAGCAGGCGTCACCTTTCCATCCGCACCCGAAGCTTCATTGAGGGGCTGAAGCGTTCTTTCCGATAGTGCGGAGGCACCGCTCAATCTGGCTCATCCACGCTCACGGCAAGCGACAAGCCTGCCATAAGGATGATGAAGACGCCAAAGCCCAGCACGGTATGGAAAACGCCGATGTGGCCTGCGGCATATCCGGCTATCATCGCCAGAAGCGCGTTCGGCAGATAGCTGGCTATGTAGAAGGACGAGATCAGGCCGGCACGTTCTTCGGGCCTTGCCCGCGCCACAAGACCGCGCAAGACGCCAAGGAAGCCAGCGCCAAAGCCATCGTCTCGACGTGACCATAAGAGGAATAGTAAAGCACCAGCACCTTCGTCATCTCGTCGACCTCGCGCGTTGATTTCATTGAGCGGAAGGTTGCATCAAATGGATGAGCGAAATAAGTGATATAAAAATGATATAGTTGATCATGAGGAAAGATCATGCTGGATGCCCTTACGCTTGATCAGATCCGGACTTTCGTAACCATTGCCGACAGCGGCAGCTTCCGCGCTGCAGCCCAGAAGCTTTCGCGCGTCCAGTCGGGCGTCAGCGCCACCATCGCCAACCTTGAGGCCGCGCTTGGCGTGGAACTGTTCGACCGTTCCGGCTACAAGCCGGCCTTGACACCGCAGGGGCAGGTATTGCTCGGCAACGCACGCGACATCATTCTGCGCGTGGACGTATTGCGCGCCCAGGCGCGCGGTTTTGCGCATGGCGTCGAGACGGAACTCGCGATTTCTGTCGATACGCTCTTTCCCATGCACGAGGTCGCACGCGCGATCTCACGAATGCGACACGATTACCCTGCCGTTGCCGTCCGTGTATGGTCGGAGGCTATGGGCGGTCCGCTCGATGCGCTCAGGAAGAGCCGTTGTGCGCTTGCGGTAATGGTGGGTGAAGATTTCCGCGACCCCCGTATCAAATTCGAGCCGCTGATATCCATCAGCCAGGTCGCGGTCGTCGCTTCAAGCCATCCGCTGGCCCACCGCCATGCGGGCCGACCACTGGAGCTGATGGATGTTGCCGATCATCTCCAGATCGTTCTGACCGACCCGTCCGACATATCAGCAGGCCGGGATTTCGGGGTGGTTTCGTCACAGACCTGCCGCGTCAACACGCAGGATACCAAACATCACCTCATCCTGGAGGGCGCGGGCTGGGGGCGGCTCCCCCATTGGCTCGTTGAGAGGGACCTGGAACAGGGAACGCTCGTGCGACTCAATGTCAACGCCATCGGTCGCAATGGCGAGATCACGTCTGGTGCCTATCTTGCCCACCGCCGGGACGAGGCATTGGGACCTGCAGCGCAGAAACTTGCCGATCTACTGATCAGCCATGAAACGGGTGTCGTCTTCTAGTCGAGCCAGGCGATCGCGACGTTACTTCCCCTTGAGTTATTACTGGTTCGCGGACGTTTACCGTCAGGCATCGCCCCGCCTCAAGGGCTGCCTGAGAGTTCCGAACGGTCAGCGAGTTCCAGTCCCAACCACTTTATTCCAGTTGAGCCGTTGGCCGAAGAACAGTGCGTCCAACAGAACAATCCAACGGCGGATACGTACCTCTGGATCACATAGCTGAACTCATCCGTCTGATGCGCTGCTTCGCTGATGCCGTGACTCAGGAAAACCGAGCCGTATCAGCCCTTCAAAGTGTCCATTTCATGCAACTGGCCGTGCCGCACGTTTACATGTTCGAAGAACCTGAACCGTTCCTGAGGATCAGGACATCTCCGCCGAACCGATGATCCTCGTTCCTGTGCGATGACCAAGCGCGGCTTCGAGCAGAGCCTCCGCGATCCTTGTAGCGGGATTGATCTGCCAAGCCTTGGGGAGGACGGGGCCGAAAAGTTTTAGCAAGCGTAGCCACATGCTCGCCGGCACGCCGTTCGGCCCGGTCGCCGCCAATCAGCCCCGGTCGCACGAGGGTCAGTGACGGAAAGTCCAGCATAGCCAGATCCGCTTCCAGTTCGCCCTTCACCCGCGAATAGAAGAAGGGCGAATTGCGGTTGGCGCCCATGGCGGAGACGACAGCCAAGCGCGGCGTACCATGCGCCTGGCAAGCCGGGCGACGGCAAGGGGGTAGTCGTGATCGACTTCGCGAAACGCTTCACGTGAACCTGCCTTCGCGATCGTCGTCCCGAGTGTGTACACGGCCGCGTCGGCCTGCCACCAGTCGGCATCCTTTGGTAGGTCGTCGTCAGCAATTGGCGCGCTTCTATCGAAGCGGCAAATGGCGCTTAGCGAAAGTCATAAGCGGACCGACTGTTCACAGGCGTCCGCCAAACTTGTCCCAAAGGCCGGATTAAGACGCAAACCAGCCATTATCGCTGACAGGCATCCACATTGCGTGGTCAGCCCGGCATATCCGCCGAGGCGCTCATCCGCCCACGCTGTGTCAAGTTGCAGCGTGAAGTTAAAGGTTCCTTTCAACGATTGCGTGCTTGGAAAACGCAATATTATTCCAATTCTGGGGGATTCGCCCGCCGCAAAATTCAAGTATTCTTACGCCGACGCCCTCTTTTCCCGCCGCATGATCTACGCTTGATTACGAAGCGGTGCGATGAGGGACGGCGCTCTATGACGGAGTACGCTGCAATGCCCGCGATTTCGCATTCACATTGGCTAGCTTCCAGCCCAGTCTTTGCCCGGAGCGGAATGGTCCGCTCACCGGCGGAGATCAGGTTGTGGCAAAGCGGAAAGGAACAACGGCAAGCAATGTGCGGGTGGTCCTCGTGCCGTCCGACACCATGCCGGCCTACGATCCGTCGAAGCCCGATCCGCGCCTTCGGGAATTCGTTCGAATGCTCGCCCGGCAGGCTGCCCGCCAATTCGTTGAAGCCGAACAGGAGCGTGCCGCCCGCGAACGCCTCCGCAAATAGGGAGGCCGTCTCATGAGAGCTGCACTCTACGCCCGCTATTCTTCCGACAATCAGCGCGACGCTTCCATCGAGGACCAGCTTCGCATTTGCCGCGCCCGCGCCGAGAAGGAAGGGTGGACCGTAGTTGACAGCTATACCGATCGGGCGATTTCCGGTTCGTCACTGCTACGCCCCGGTGTGCAGGAGTTGATTGCCGATGGATTGAAGCGCCGCTTTGACGTGATCCTGACGGAATCGCTCGACCGTCTCTCCCGCGATCAGGAAGACATTGCCGGTCTCTACAAGCGCATGCGCTTCTCCGGCGTCAGCATCGTCACTCTGTCAGAAGGCGAGATCAGCGAGTTACATATCGGCCTGAAGGGCACGATGGGCGCGCTTTATATCAAAGACCTTGCCGACAAGACACGGCGCGGCCTGCGCGGCCGGATCGAGCACGGCAAATCGGGCGGCGGACTTTGCTACGGCTATGACGTCGTGCGCCAGTTCGATCAGGCCGGCGAGGCCAGCCGCGGCGAGCGCGCAATCAACGAGCCAGAAGCGAATGTCGTGCGCCGCATCTTCATGGATTATCTGGAAGGAAAGTCGTCGCGTGCCATCGCCATGACGCTAAACGACGAGGGCGTGCCAGGGCCGCAAGGCAGCGAATGGGGACCGTCCACCATTCATGGCAATCCGAAGCGCGGGAGTGGCATCCTCAACAACGAACTTTATATCGGCAAGCTGGTCTGGAACCGGCTGCGCTATATCAAAGACCCCGATACTGGTAAGCGCGTATCGCGCCCGAACCCGGAAAGCGAATGGGCTATTCAGGACGTTCCTGATCTCCGGATCATAGATCAATACATCTGGGATGCCGTAAAAGAGCGGCAACAGAAACTCGCGCACGATCCCTGGTCCAACTCCTCCGAGAACTTCCTGTGCGAGAAACGACGGCCAAAGCATCTGTTCACTGGGCTGATCAAGTGCGCCTGCTGCGGTGGCGGCTACTCAATGATTTCCAAGGATTTGCTGGGCTGCACCAATGCTCGAAACAAGGGCACCTGTAACAATCGGCTCAACATCCGGCGCGATACGCTGGAAGCCTCGGTACTCAACGGCCTCGACAGGCATCTCATGGAGCCGGAACTGTTCAAAGAGTTCTGCGAGGAATTTACGCGGGAGGTGAACAAGGCCCGGATGGCGGCGCGCGTCTCAATCGAGGCGGCTGAGGCCGAGATCAGGAAGATCGATCGCGAACTCGACACGCTTCTCGATCTCATCCTCAAGGGCGGAGCGGCCGACCGCATCAACGCCAAGATGGTGGCACTGGAACAGCGCAAGAAAGATATTGCGGCCATGCTGGAGACGACGGAACAGCCCCCTGCCCTTCTCCATCCCAACATGGCAAAAATCTATCATGAGCAGATCGCAGCACTGCACGATCAGCTTCACAATGAAGCGACGCGCGCAAAAGCTGCCGAACGGCTGCGCTCGCTCGTCAGCCGGATCGAACTGGTTCCAGATGGCGAGGAACTGGCGATCGTGCTGCGCGGCGATCTGGCGGCGATCCTGACTTTTGCATCCGGCAAGACGAACCCGGACTTCCTGAAGGAGAAGGTGCTTCTGGACGGACTGCTAGGCCGGATGACCGAGGGTCAAAACGCAAAAAAGCCCTTGCATGGCAAGGGCTTGAGTAGATCGCAGGGATCGTTGGTTGCGGGGGCAGGATTTGAACCTGCGGCCTTCAGGTTATGAGCCTGACGAGCTACCGGGCTGCTCCACCCCGCGCCAGGGTGTATGTTTTAGAACCGGTTGGGTATTTTTTGCGTTTAGCGCTT
>Ga0180221_1002400_pt1 | contig 10948 bp, 12 predicted proteins | sample eDN5th37CKraftMG_FD_151339 | JGI IMG/M metagenome (GOLD analysis project Ga0180221, IMG submission 151339) | Enriched Miracle-Growth compost microbial communities from Emeryville, California, USA - eDNA 5th pass 37_C Kraft MG (version 2) (version 2) ...
CGATGGGAGCCCGCTGACGATAGCCGATCTCCCGCCCCGCGATACCAAACGCTGGGTAATTCGCCGCAAGGCGGAAGTGGTTGCTGCCGTTCGCGGCGGCCTCCTCAGTATCGAGGAGGCGTGCGACCGCTACAAGCTGACCGTCGACGAGTTCCTGTCCTGGCAGCGTTCCATCGACAAGCATGGCCTGCCGGGCCTGCGGGCGACCCGCGTGCAAGAGTATCGCGACTAAAAGAGGATTGCGACCTCGCCGCCGAGAGCACGATCGCCTTTCTTAGAAACGCGACGCGCCCTGGCCTTTAGCTTAGACCAATGCTGCGTGCTTCGGACCGAGGGTCCGAAGCAATCGATGGTCTCGAGCCAACGCCCCGTCGCCCACTAGAGCGTCTTGCGATCCGATGGAATCGGACGCTCTAGGTATTTGATTGGTCGCATTTTCTTACGACGAACCGGCATCCACTTCGTCGGAAAATGCTCTAGTCCTGCTTAGGAAGCTTCTTTTTGGGGCCCGCACCGGTTGCAGTTGCAGCCGGCGCGGGGTCGTTCTGCGACCAGCCGCCCCGTTCCGCCTCGGCGCAGCCCAGAGCTCCCGCTGCCCAGCGGCGGGCGTCCGCCTCCATGGCCGATGCCTGCGCCTCGGGGAGCTTGAGGTTCTCCGTCATCAACGTGGTGCCTTCACCCTCGGGGGTGATGACGATGCGGTACGCCCTCAGCCCCTTGGGGTTGTCCGATTGCCGGTCGCGCTCGTGGATGACGATCTCGGCGCGGCCGCCCTTCCCCGGCGGATCTGCCTCCGCGTGGTACACGTAGCCGATCTTCAGCGGGCCGGCTGTCCCGAACCAGCACGCAAGGGCACCGCGGGCGACACGCTCGTACACCTCGGTGGGTGAACCGACGATCGGCGCCTCGGTGACGGTTCCAGGCAACTGCGGGATGCTGGGAAGCGATGGCGGATTTACGCCGGAGCAGCCGGTCACCAGAAGTGCACCGGCAACGGCCGCGGCGCCTGCAACGCTGCTGAATGCCGATCGCGGCATCGATCCCTGCGATTGAACGAATGGAGCTTCCCCGGGCGGCATCGGCCGCCGCTCCGTTCGTTGGCATGGGCAGGGCCCGAAGACAAGGTGGATTGCTGCTGCCCCGGCCCAGTACGCGGAAGCGGATCAGCGCCACCCCTCCGGGTTGGGTCTGTTCCGCCGCGGATGCCGGATGGAGCGAGGCGAACGGCCGCCCGCTAGGGGCAGGCCGGCTTGGCAGAGTGGCTTAGCATCAGCGCAATGCGGCGGCGGCCGCGCGCTCGGCGCGGCGGCGGTTGCGCAGCTGATCATGGCCGGTGGGCGAGTCGGCACGGGCCACCTGCTCCAGGGCCTCGTCGCGCTCGCGCAGCGCCGCCTCGAGCTTGACCTTCAGGCCATCGGCGGACGCACGCAGGTTATCCCGGCGCTGGCTCGCGGACTTCGCGAACGTCGAATAGTTGAAGTGGGCAGGATCACGCACGCCGGTGCGGTCCTCCTCGGCCTTGATCTGACGATCGAGATCGTTGGCCATACCGTCGAACTCACGGATCATGTGTTCCAGATCGGCGACTTTGCGCGCCTTCTCGTCGGCTGCGAAGCGCTTCAGTCTCAGCGCCGATTCACGTGCTTTCATCGTTCGATACCCCGGACAAATTCGAACTCTGCGGCAACACTAACAAAAAGCGTGCCAGCCACATCAGCATCCGCCATCGCTGACAAAACACCTTCGCGCGGCGGTATTTCCTTATTTCTATCCGCCCGAGCGGCGGACAAGGTTCACACCCAATCTGACAGACTGCCATTAAGTTGCGGTAAAGCAACGCGAAGATCAATCCGACGGATATTCGCGCCATTGAGGCAGAAAAATGGCTGAAGCCTACTAGGTACGTTAGCCGAACTCTGTTACCTCTTGATTCGTAAGCGCATTGGTCCCGACCAGCGCAGCCCTCGCCACCGGTGAAAATCACCCCGGAAGAGGCCATGGGTCGCAGCTCGGAGAAGGGATCGCAGGTCGGCGGCATACCAGCAGGATAATTTCGCGTCTCACGCGGCCGGTTCGGCCGTGAACGACCGTGAGTTGCGTCGCCATTGAGCATTGCGGACCGCGCGCGTTGCCGTGGCCGCGCCCACCGGTTCCTGTTCGTTAGAGTGTTGGGCCGCGGTGAAAGACTTAATTAGGGTTTGTTAACTTTCGACGGGTAATTTCCTAACGATGGCTTAGCTTGAAGAGATGCGGGCGCTCTCTTTCGGCTTTTGGGGCAGCGGCGCGGACTGAAGAGGAACGACCATGAGAGTCCTTTTGATCGAGGACGACAGTGCAACGGCGCAAAGCATCGAATTGATGCTGCAGTCCGAGGGGTTCAACGTCTACACGACGGACCTCGGCGAAGAAGGCGTCGACCTCGGTAAACTCTACGACTACGACATCATCCTTCTCGACCTCAATCTTCCCGATATGAGCGGCTATGAGGTTCTGAAGACGTTGCGGGTGGCGAAGGTCGGGACACCGATTCTTATCCTTTCCGGCATGGCCGGTATCGAGGACAAGGTTCGTGGCCTCGGCTTCGGCGCCGACGACTACATGACCAAGCCGTTCCACAAGGACGAGCTCGTAGCGCGCATCCATGCGATCGTGCGCCGCTCGAAAGGTCATGCGCAGTCTGTCATCGAGACGGGCGATCTACGCGTCAACCTCGACACCAAGACGGTCGACGTCAACGGCCAGCGCGTGCATCTGACCGGCAAGGAATACCAGATGCTGGAGCTGCTTTCCCTACGTAAGGGAACGACGCTCACCAAGGAGATGTTCCTCAACCATCTCTACGGCGGGATGGACGAGCCGGAACTCAAGATCATCGACGTGTTCATCTGCAAGCTGCGCAAGAAGCTGCAGGCGGCCACGGGCGGTCAACATTACATCGAAACCGTGTGGGGACGTGGCTACGTGCTGCGCGATCCTAGCGACGACAACGCCGTAACGGCCGCTTAATAGCGATCGTCCGGTTGTTGCGTGGCAGCGTCTCGGGGGCCTTCGGGCCCCCGATTGCGTTTCTGCGCCGTTGCGCAAACGCAATTGCTGAACGACTGAATCGCTTTTCTTTCCGCGCGATGCATGCCTGGGATGAATGCCGCGGCGTTGGCGTTTGAAATTGCGGCCGCTTCTCCGTTCCCACGTTATGGGCTTCGTCAATGGCTACTATTCGGTAACGGATTTCTTTCGCGCCGCTGAACGCCGAAACCGGGTTCGACCGCCGCGGGCACAGAACCACGCGAACCCTCGCCGCCCACCTAGAGCGCGCTGCTGCGCTTCTGCCAAAGCCAGAGCGCGCCGAGGAAGATCAGCGAGCCGATGACCGCGGATACGACGTCGCGCAGCGAGACGGCGATGCTGTCCAGGTTCGGCAGGAAGTTGAAAAGGCGGAACAGGAAGCCGCCCACCAACGCACCGATCAATCCGATGCCGAGGTTCGTCCACAGGCCGAAGCCTTCGCGCTGCCAGCGCACTGCCATGCCGACGAGCGTGCCCGCGAGCAGGCCGATGATGAGCCAGACGATGATCTGCGACCAGTTGATGAGCATGGGCCTTGTCCCGCCGATTGTTACGTAGGGAAGAGCGCCCTCATCGGACGCCCTACCGTCGCGCCTACTTCACTTTCTCAGCATCAGATGAATTTTTCTTCGTATCACCCTCGTAGGCCGTCTTCTTGTAGGTGTTACCCTCCTTGGCGATCTTGGTGGTCCAGCCGGTATCCCAGGTGATCACCGCGGTGCCGTCCTTCTCTTTCCACTTGCCGCGCAGGCCTTCGCCTTCCCGGGTGGCGGATGCGGTGCCATCGTCGGCGAGGACGATCTCGAAGTCGGTTCCGGCCGTGTCCTTCACTTTCCACGTACCGGTAAAGTGATGGTCTGCCAGCGCCGCGCCGGCGGTGAACGCCAGGGCGGCAGCCGCCGCGACGGCGCCGAGCATCAGTCTCGTGGTGGTGGCCATGGTGCTTCCTTTCCTCGTAGAAACATTCCTAACCCCTTAAATCGTCGTACTGATCGTGCATTCCGAAAGTCTAAAGCGCGCCGCGATAATGCGAAGAACACAGTCAGCAATGGATGGCCGATGAGACTGCGGCGGGTTCTTTCTCACCAACGCCCGCGTATCGAGTTGCAGGCACCGCACGGCTGGGTGCCAGCCGCGGAAGCGCTCGCGGCTGCCGGCCTGCAGGGTGGTGCGGGCGATGGTTCCGGCGCGCTGGAACCGGATGTGATCGCGCTGCTCGCCCTTCCCCGGGAAGCCGCGGCGCGCGTTGCCGATGCGGCGAAGGCCGTTGCGCCCCTAGAGGACGATGCGCGGATCGCGCTGCCGTTCGCACCGCGCTCGTTTCGCGACTTTATGTTGTATGAAGCCCATGCCGTCGATGCGGCGCGCGGCTTCGTGCGGCGCTTCATGCCGGGCGCCGCGCGCATCGTCTCGGCTTACGAAGCGGTGGCGCGGGGCACATTTCCGGCCCTCAAGCCACATGCCCTGTGGCACCGCCAGCCCATCTACTACATGGGCAACCACCTGACGTTCGCCCCCGATGGCGCAGACGTCGCGATGCCGTCCTACACGCGCGCGCTCGACTACGAACTGGAGCTCGGCTTCGTGCTCGCCCACCCGTTGCGCGACACCGATCCTGCAAATGCCGAAGCAGCCATCGGCGGCTTCGTCGTGCTCAATGATTTCTCCGCCCGCGATGTGCAGCTCGCGGAGATGCGTTCCGGCTTCGGGCCGCAGAAGGCGAAGCACTTTTCGACCGCCATGTCGGGGATCGTCGTCAGCGCCGATGAAATCCTGCCCCATTGGGGCAGCCTCGCGGGAAGCGTATCGCTCAACGGCGTGCCCGTCGCGGCATGCTCGGCGGCGGGCGCGCGGTGGTCTCTGGGCGAAGCGCTGGCGCACGTCAGCCGGGGCGAGCAATTGCATCCCGGCGAGCTGTTCGGCACCGGCACGCTGCCCGGCGGCAGCGGCATCGAAAGCGGCCGCCTGCTGGAGCGCGGCGACACCATATCGCTCGCCATCGACGGCATCGGCGAAGTCACCAACCGCATCGTCTAAGGCGCTCTTATGCAGGTCATCGACCTTTCGAAGCCCATCCAGTTCAACAGCGGCGATCCGCGCTTCATGCAGGTGAAGATCCGCCACAAACGCCATGGCGCCGCGAAGCTGCTGGTGCGCCTCCTGGGATTGCCAAAGCGGCTTTTCCCGCGCGACTTTTCCGGGTGGGCGGATGACACGATCACCAAAATGGGCGTGCATTCGACGACGCACATCGATGCGCCGTGGCACTATGGCCCTGTCTCGGCGGGCGGGCGTGCGCAAACGATCGACGAGATGCCGCTCGAAAAGTGCATCGGTCCGGGTGTCGTCCTCGATCTCACGCACAAGGCGGACGACGACGCGATCACGCCGGCCGATCTCGAGGCGGCCCTCGACAAAAACGGCGCGGCGTTGACCGACCGCACCATCGTGCTCATTCGCACCGGAAGGGACCGGCTGATGGGCACCAAGGAATTCTGGAAACGCGGCACGGGCATGAGCGCGGCGGCGACGGAATGGCTGCTCGACCGCGGGCCGACCGTGATGGGCATCGACCAATGGGGCTGGGATCTTCCGTTCCGCGCGCAGATCGAACGCGCGAAGCGCGACAGCGACGCGACGCTCTTCTGGGAGGCGCATCGCGTCGGCCAGCGCCGGCCCTACTGGCACATGGAGCAGCTCACCAACCTGGGTGCCCTGCCACCGCACGGTTTCGAGGTGATGGTGTTTCCGCTGAAGATCGTCGGCGCGTCGGCGGCGCCTGCACGCGTCGTGGCGGTGATCCGCTGAACGCTCAGCGATTGACGAGCCAGACGATCAGGCTGAGCACGACGCTGACAATTAGCGACGACATGAGCGGAATATAAAATCGTGCGTTGCCGCGCTCGATCACGATGTCGCCCGGCAGGCGGCCGAGGCCGATCCGCTCGCCCAGCATCCAAAGCACGCCGGCGGCTACGAGAACGATACCGGCGATGACCAGCAGCTTGCCCATAGCCTTCACATCGGACGCGCCGGTCCGTTCGACAAGGTCCGGCGCACGGCATCGTGCCAGGACGCAACGAGGCGGCGGCGCTCCGCGCCGGCCATGCGCGGCTCGAAGCGTTTATCGAGCGCCCAGCGCCTGGCGAACCGGTCCGGCGGCGGATAGAAGCCCGCGTGAAGCCCGGCAAGGTACGCTGCGCCCAGCGCCGTCGTTTCCAGGACCGTCGGGCGGTCCACGGGCACATCGAGGATATCGGCGAGGCGCTGCATGGTCCAATCGCACGCCGCCATGCCGCCGTCGGCGCGCAGAACGGTATCGGACACGGAGGGACAATCGCCGCGCATCGCTTCGAGGAGATCATGCGTCTGCAAACACACCGCCTGCAGGGCTGCGCGCGCGAGCTCATTGGGGCCGGTGTTGCGCGTGAGGCCGTAGAACGCGCCGCGGCAGTCCGGGTCCCAATAGGGTGCGCCGAGACCGACGAACGCGGGCACCAGCACCACGTCCTGCTGCGGATCGGCGGCGGCTGCCATGGCCCCGGTCTCCGACGCGTGGCGGATGATCTTCAGGCCGTCACGCAACCATTGCACCGCTGCGCCGGCGATGAAGATCGATCCTTCGAGCGCGTAGGTGCGCCGGCCGTCGAGCTGGTAGGCGATGGTGGTGAGCAGCCGGTGGCTGGAGGCGATGCATTCCTCGCCCGTGTTGAGCACGGCAAAGCATCCGGTGCCGTAGGTCGACTTCAACATCCCGGGCTCGAAGCACGCCTGGCCTATGGTGGCGGCCTGCTGATCGCCCGCCATGCCACCGACGGGGATCAGCGCGCCGAACAGCGCCGGGTCCGTCTCGCCGAAACTGCACGCGTTGTTGCGCACCTCGGGCAGCAGCGCACGCGGCACGCCGAACAGCGCGAGCAGCTCGTCGTCCCATGCTCCGGAGCGGATATCGAGCAGCGAGGTACGCGCCGCGTTGGTGATGTCGGTTGCGTGTACGCGTCCGCCGGTGAGGCGCCAGAGCAGGAAGCAATCGATGGTGCCGAACGCAAGGTCGCCGCGCTCCGCACGGGCGCGGGCGCCCGGCACGTTGTCGAGGATCCAGGCGATCTTGGTGGCGGAGAAATAGGGATCGAGCAGGAGCCCGGTGCACTCCGTCACGCGCGCGCCATGTCCCGCCGCGTCCAGCGCCTCGCAAACGTCGGCCGTGCGCCGGTCCTGCCAGACGATGGCGTTGTAGATCGGGCGGCCGGTGCTGCGCTCCCAAACGACGGCCGTCTCGCGCTGGTTCGAAATGCCAATCGCGACGATATCGTGCGCGCCACCGGCTTTGGTTACCGCCTCGCGGGCCGTCGCCAGAGTGGTGGACCAGATCTCCTCCGCATCGTGCTCCACCCAGCCTGAACGGGGGTAATGCTGCGCAAACTCGCGCTGCGACACGGCGGCGACGGCGCAATCGGCATCGAACAGCAGTGCACGCGAGGACGTGGTCCCCTGGTCGATCGCCAGCACATAGCGTGCCATCCGCCCCCTCCCCTATTGCCGCACTGCGGTCACTCTATTCGAAGAACACGCATCGACAGATGCCTCGCGCCCTAGTAGCAAGCCAGCCACCCCCAACCATTGGAGCCTAGCACCGCATGGGCGTCCCGACGCAAAGCGAACCGCAGCCAAGCCCGTCGTATCTCGAGGCTCTCACGGTCTATCTGAGGCCGAGCGTGCTCGTCATCATGCTGCTCGGGTTTTCCTCCGGGCTGCCGCTGGCATTGTCGGGCGAGACGCTGCGCGTGTGGATGGCCGACAGCGGCGTCGATCTCGGCACCATCGGCCTGCTCTCGCTTGCCGGCCTTCCCTACACGTTGAAATTCATCTGGGCGCCGGTGGTCGATGCCTGGCAGGTGCCATTCCTCTCGCGACACTTCGGGCGCCGCCGCGCATGGCTGATCGCCTCGCAGCTGGTGCTGATGGCGGCGATCGTCTTTCTCGGCACGCGCGATCCGATTTCGGCGCCATGGATGATCGGGCTCGGCGCGCTCATCGTCGCGTTCGCGTCGGCGACGCAGGACATCGTGGTCGACGCCTACCGCGTGCAGACGCTGCCGACGGACGAGCAGGCCGCGGGCATGGCGGGGTACGTTGCCGCCTATCGCATCGGCATGCTCGCGTCGGGCGCGGGCGTCATCGGCTTCAGCGCGTGGCTGGAAACGCTCGGCATATCGAAGGCGTCCGTCTGGCCACTCGCCTACGCCGCGGCGGCGCTGCTGGTGCTCGTCGGCCTCTTCGCCTCGTTGATCGCCCGCGAGCCGAAGTCCGACGTCGATTTGGAAAAGCAGGGCGGCAGCCCGCTCTTCCGCCTGTTCGAGACCGCGAAGGGCGCGTTCTCGGAGTTTCTGTCGCGCGATGCCGCGATGGCGGTGCTCGCGTTCGTGATCCTCTTCAAGCTGTGCGACGCGCTCGCGGGTACCATGACGGCGCCGTTCGTGTTGTCGCTCGGCTATTCGAAGGCCACCTACGCCGCCATCGTGAAGGGCGTCGGCCTGGCGGCGCTGCTGCTCGGCGGATTTGCGGGCGGCGCCGTGGCGCGGGCCATGTCGCTTTCGAGCGCCCTGTGGCTCGCCGCCTGCCTGCAAATGGCCTCCAACCTCGCCTTCGTATGGCTCAACTATCAGACGCCAAGCGCGGAAGCGCTGACCGTCGCCATCATTATCGAGAACTTCTCCGGCGCCATCGGCACCGTCATCTTCGTCGCCTATCTCTCCGCGCTGTGCCGCAATCCGCTGCATACGGCGACGCAGTACGCGCTGCTGACAGCGCTCGCATCGACGGGCCGCACGTTCTTCTCGTCAGGCACGGGATTTATGGCCAATGCGCTTGGCTGGCCGATGTTCTTCATTGTGACGTCGCTGACCGCGGTACCGGCGCTGGCGCTGATGATGTGGCTGCAGGGGCGCGGCCATTTCCGTGCGCTCGAAGACGGCAGGAACGGCGGCTGAGCGATGCCGCTGCACCAGGCGGCGGCACTAGAGCGTCTTGCGATCCGATGGAATCGGATCGGACGCTCTAGGTTTTTGATTGGTCGCATTTTCTTGCGACGAACCGGCATCCACTTCGTCGGAAAATGCTCTAGGCGGCGGAGCTACGTGCGCGGCAGGCGTTCGCGTCCCGCATCGCGCGCTAAATAAAAAGCGGCCTCCCCCGTTCCCAGGGGAGGCCGTCCATGCAGGGTCGTGAAACGCTTTCCGACCGCGAAGCATCGCGTACGCTTCGCGTGCCCGCTTACTCCGCGTCGCCTTCGACCTTATCGGCGGAAGCGGCCTGGAGCTGGCCGTAGTTCTGGATGCCGATGTTCTTCAGAAGGTCGAGCTGGGTCTCGATGAAGTCGATATGGCTCTCCTCGTCGTGCAGCAGCTCGTCGAAGATATCCATCGAGACGAAATCTTTGTGGTGCCGGCAGAGCTCACGCGCCTTGGCGTAGAATTCCTGCGCGATGTACTCGCCCTTGAGGTCGCACTCGAGAACCTCTTTCAGGTTCTCGCCGATCATCAGCGGCGCGATCTCCTGCATCTTCGGGAAGCCTTCCAGGAAGATGATGCGGGTGATCAGCTTATCGGCGTGGCGCATCTCCTCGATGGATTCTTCGCGCTCCTTCTTCGCCAGCTTGGTGTAGCCCCAGTCGTCCAGGCGCCGGTAGTGCAGCCAATACTGGTTAACTGCACCGAGCTCGAGCTTCAGCGCGAAGTTCAGTGCATCGATGACTTCTTTATTGCCTTTCATGGCCGCCCTCTGCCTCAACGTGAATGGTTGGGTACTGAGTCGAACGTTGACGCGCGCAGGCGACGTGACCCAGAGCGCAACCCCTGGTTAACGGGATGCGAGGGGGATATTGGTGGGTAAATTAGAAAGATTCCAGTCTAAAAAGAGGCTCAGCCGGTTTTGCGAACGGAATCCTCGGATTGCCGAGTTGCGGAGTCGACTTTTGCGACCGGGTTCGACTTGGCGCGGCGGGCCGTAAATTCGAGGAGCTTGCTGCGCGTTGTGGCGCTAAGCGTCGGAGAAATAAGGCCCTTTTTCTCCAGCTCGTCGACCTTGTTGTAGATCGTGTCAACGGCGAGCGGGGCGCAGCTGCAGCAGTTCATCCGCTTGGCCAGATGACGGTAGACGATGCCGGGTGTGGGTATCGGCGCGTCGGGCGCGTTGAGGATCTCGACGAGCGCGCTCTCGATGTCGCGATCAGAGATTTCGGTGCACGAGCAGACGATCATAGGACTTCCTCGCGCGCGCTCGATTTCCTTAGCCTGCGCGCACCTTAAATATGGAAAAGCTCATTCCACATTTGAAGGACCGGGAGCTTATGTCAAGCGCTGTTACGCCGCACATTTTAGCGAGCGGAGCGAGAGGCTTAATTGCTTTGGATCAAACCCGGCGGGATTAACCAATCTGTCGCGCCGGAGCGGACTGGGAGCCGCGCCGGTTACGGGGCAGAGGAGCAGCGCTCAGCGGCCCCTTGCCGGAGCGGCCGCCCGAGCCGCGGGTGGCCGGGGAACGCTGCGCGCCGACCATGTCTTCCAGGGTGTGCTGGTCCAGCACGCCGATGAAGGCATCGAGCGCATTGTCGACGATCTTGTGCAGGCTGCCCTCGACGCTGGCATCCTCCTTGTCCTGCCCCATACCCTCGATGGAGCGGACCACATCGCCGATGCTGATCTGAACGGCCGGGCGGGCCAGGCGCACACCGCCGTGGCGGCCGCGGGCGGAAGCGAGGAATCCCGCTTTCGTCAGCAGATGAACGATCTTGAAGGCGTTCTGCTGGGTGATGTCGAGCCGCTGAGCGATGTCGGCGACTTTGATGAGCTGCCCTTGTGCCTTGGCGCAATCGATCAGGATG
>Ga0180221_1002403_pt1 | contig 10947 bp, 8 predicted proteins | sample eDN5th37CKraftMG_FD_151339 | JGI IMG/M metagenome (GOLD analysis project Ga0180221, IMG submission 151339) | Enriched Miracle-Growth compost microbial communities from Emeryville, California, USA - eDNA 5th pass 37_C Kraft MG (version 2) (version 2) ...
GTCCTCCGTCCGCAGCCTCAGCGGGCCGGCCAGCAGGGCCGTGACCGCCTGCTCGACGGCGGTCGGGCCCGGCGGGCCGGCCATCATCGTCGAGACGAGCGGCCCGAGGGTCAGCGTGTCGCCGTCGAGCGCCCACGTGCCGCGCACGCGGTTGACGCCCGCCTTGCCGAAGACCTGCCCGTCCCCGTCGAACTGGAGCCACGCGTCGGTCTGCTCGAGGTCCTCGGGCGTCGCGTCGGTGCCGTCCAGGCCCGCCACGCGCCACTCGCCGATGAGTCGCCGCATGCGGCGATCATGGCACCCGGCGTCGTCAGGCGCGCGGCTGCCGCTCCGCCCACGCGGCGAGCTCGACGCGCGGGCCGGTGAAGAACGGCACCTCCTCGCGCACGTGAAGCCGCGCCTCGGTGGCGCGCAGCTCACGCATGAGGTCGACGATGCGGTGCAGCTCCGGCGCCTCGAACGCGAGCAGCCACTCGTAGTCCGTCAGCGCGAAGGACGCGACGGTGTTCGCCCGCACGTCCGCGTAGTCACGCGCGGCGGCCCCGTGCTCGACGAGCATCCGCCGGCGGTCCTCCTCAGGCAGCACGTACCAGTCGTACGAGCGCACGAACGGGTACACGCACAGGTAGTCCCCCGGCGCCTCGCCGGCGAGGAAGGCCGGCACGTGACGACGGTTGAACTCGGCCGGCCGGTGCAGGCCGACCACCGACCACACGGGCTCGAGGTGCGCGCCCAGTGCGCTGGCGCGCAGCCGCTGGTAGGCGCCCTGCACCTGCTCGACGGTCTCCGCGTGCCACCAGACCATGAGGTCGGCGTCCGCCCGCAGGCCGCCCACGTCGTACCAGCCGCGGACGACGAGGCCCTCGTCGGAGGCGACGCTCGTGAGCGCGTCCTCGACCGCCGCGGCGCGCTCGGCGTCGTCGGCGGGCAGGGGCGCGGCCGAGGCGAACACCGACCACATCGTGTAGCGGACGGTCGCGTTCAGGCCCTCGTGGTCGGGCGTGGCGCTCGGGTGGGTGCTGGTGGGGGTGCTCATGCGTTCGGGTCCTCCGAGCAGGCGGCGGGACGGCCGGAGTCGACGCCGTCCTGGCGTCGGCAGCAGCCGGGGCGGCAGACGCTGGGCCGGGCGGGCAGCCAGCCGGTGACGACGGGCTCCGACGGGGCGACGCCGGCGTCCTGCGCGCGAGCCTCGGCCGCGCGCTCGAGCAGCAGGTCGGCCAGGCCGCGGACGAACACCTCGCGGGTGCCGACCGTCGCGGCGCGCACCGCGGTCATGCCGAGCTCGGCCGCGGTCTCCATCGCCTCGGTGTCGAGGTCGTAGACGACCTCCATGTGGTCCGAGACGAACCCGATCGGCGACAGCACGACCGAGCGCACGCCCTCGCCCTGCAGGCGCGCGAGGTGGTCGTTGACGTCGGGCTCCAGCCAGGGCTGGCTCGGGGGGCCCGACCGGGAGCAGTACGCGAGGTCCCACTCGACGAGGTGGCCGAGCCTCTCGGCCGCGGCGGCGGCGACCGTCGCGGCGACGTCGAGGTGCTGCTCGCTGTACGCGGGCCCGCACGCCCCGGACGCGGCCTCCATCGTCGTCGGGACCGAGTGGGTGACGAAGACGAGCCGCGTGTCCGCCGGCATGCCCTCGAAGGCCTCCACCACGGCGTCGACGTTGCCCTGCACGAAGCCCGGGTCGTTGAAGTAGGGGCGGACCTTGTCGAGCACGAGCGGCGGCTCGCCGTCCGGCAGCCCGAGCTCGGTGCCGAGGTCCTCCAGCGAGGACCAGAAGTCCTCGCGGTACTGCCGGCAGCCGGAGTACGACGCGTACGCGCTGGTCACGAGCGCGACGACGCGGCGGGCGCCGTCGGCGTGCGCCGCGCGCAGCGCGTCGACCGTGTACGGCGTCCAGTTGCGGTTGCCCCACACGACCGGCACGTCGACCCCGCGCCGGCGCAGCTCGGCCTCGAGCGCCTCGCGCAGCGCGATGTTCTGCCGGTTGATCGGGCTCGCCCCGCCGAAGTGGTGGTAGTGCTCGGCGACCTCCGCGAGCCGCTCGTCGGGGATGCCCTTGCCGGCGGTGACGTTGCGCAGGAACGGCATCACGTCGGCGGGCCCGTCGGGGCCGCCGAAGGAGGCGAGCATGACCGCGTCGTAGGGGGCGAGCGGCGAGGGCGTGGGGGCGGTCGTCGGGCTGGGGCGGACGTCGTCGGCGAGCACCGACCGATCATCGCACCGGCCGTCGCGGAGCCCCGAACCGAGACGGCCGCCCCGAGGCGTGATCCTGATCCGACAACCCGTCAGCATCCGCGTCGCGGCTCGTCGTCCCGCGTCGCCCTCGTCGTCCCCGCTCGCCGTCGCCGTCCGGGACGGGCGCCGACGGCCCGGCCCGGGCTGGTCCACCGGAACCGGGCCGTCGGTGGGAGGGGTCCTGCGACGCGTGCGCCGGGCAGGACGGTCCTCGCCCGGCCGGGGTGCGCCCGTCAGCCCTTGACCGCGCCGCCCAGCCCGGCGCCGCGCAGGAACATCCGCTGGAAGACGAGGAACATCGCGATCGGGATCAGGGTCGAGATCGCCAGCGCCGCCATGAGCGTGCCCTTGTCGACGTTCGCCATGGACTGCAGGTAGACGGACAGCGGCTTGACCGCGTCCGACTTCAGCACGAGGAAGGGCCACAGGAAGTCCTTCCACGACGCGATCACGGCGAACACCGAGACGACGCCGAGGATGGGCCGGCTCATCGGCAGCACGACGGACCAGAACAGCCGGAACGGGCCCGCCCCGTCCATCCGGGCCGCCTCGAACACCTCACGGGGCAGCGAGTCGAAGAACCGGGCGACGAGCACCACGTTGAAGGCGCTCGCGCCGGCGGGCAGCCACACCGCCAGGTAGTTGTTGATGAGCGACCCGCCGACCGGAGGGTCGACGACGATCTTGTACAGCGGGATCAGCAGGACCACGGCCGGCACGAGCAGGGTCCCGACGACGAGCGCGTTGACGACCCGTGACCACGCGGGCCGCAGCACCGACAGCACGTAGCCGCCGGTCGTCGCGACGAGGACCTGCGCCGCCCATGACCCGAGCGCGACCCACACGGTGTTCATGAAGAACTGGCCGATGTGGTACCGGTTCCAGGCCTGCTCGACGTTGGCCGTCGTGGCGCCGTTCGGGAAGAACGCCAGCGGGCTCGTGAGGATGTCCTGCGTCGGGGTGAACGCGAACTTCCCGAGCAGGAGCAGCGGGCCGAGGCACCAGACGAGCAGCACGACCAGCAGGACCAGGTGCAGCGTCCGCCAGGTGTGCTTGACCGCCGGCCGGCGCCAGTCCGCCGTCGAGAGGGCCCCTCGGTCGGTGTCCGCCTCGCGGCGGCGGCGACGGCGGCGCAGCTGTGCGGCGACGAGGACCGCCGGCCCTCCCGCCTCGACGGTTCCCGGGCGCGCCGTGGCGGGCGGGGGCGTGCTCTGTGTGGTCGTCACGACTGGCTCCAGGAACGCGTCAGGCGGAAGTAGACGAGCGACATCACGGCGAGGAACGCGGCCAGCAGCAGCGACAGCGCCGTGGCCTGGCCGAAGTTGTTGCCAAGGCTCGCGAACGCGAGGTTGTAGACGCGCAGCATGATCGTCTCGGTCGCGTGGTTCGGGCCGCCGTTGGTGAACAGGAACGGCTCGAGGAACACCTGCGCCGTCCCGATCACCTGCAGGATCAGGGTGATGAGCAGGACGCCGCGCAGGTGCGGCATCGTCACGTGCCACACCTTGCGCCACACGGAGGCGCCGTCGACCTCCGCCGCGTCGTACAGCTCGGCGGGCACGCCGACGAGGGCCGCGAGGTAGATGATCACGGTGCCGCCGGCCGCCGCCCACGTGGCCTCGAGGACGAGCGACGGCATCGACCACGTCGCGCTGCTCAGCCACGGGAACGGGCCGAGCCCCACCCAGCCGAGCACCGTGTTGAACACGCCCTCGGGCCGCGGGTCGTAGAAGAACTTCCACAGCAGCACGGCGACGACCGGAGGCACGACCACCGGCAGGTACGCCAGCACCGAGTACAGCCCCTTGCGCCGCCGCAGCTCGCTCATCAGCACCGCGCCGACGAGCGGCACCGGGTAGCCGAACACCAGCGCGAGCAGCGCGAACCAGGCGGTGTTGCGCACCACCGTCGGCAGCAGCGGGTCGGCGAAGACCGCCCGGAAGTTGTCGAGGCCGACCCACGTGGCGGCGTCGGTGAGGTTGGTCTTCTGCATGCTCATCACGACGGCCGAGACGATCGGCCACCACGAGAACACCCCGAAGACGAGGAGCAGCGGGAGCGCGAAGACGAGCGCGCTCAGGCCGCCCCGGCGCACCCAGGTCGCGGGCGTGCCCCGGCGGCGCGTGCCGCCGGCGGGTCGGACGACGTCCGTGGTCATGGACCTGCCTCCCTACGGGACGGCGCCCCGGCCGGGGGACCCTGCGGTCCCCCGGCCGGGACTGACGCCGTCGTCAGCTGTTCTGGTCGACGATCCCCTGGGCCGTCGTGTTGGCCGCCGCGAGCAGCGCGTCCACGTCGGCGTTCTTGTCGGTGATCACCGCCTGCACCACCGGGAACAGCTGGGCGTACAGGTCCTGCACGGAGGCGGACGCCTCGGGGACGAGCTTCTGGTCGAACATGACGTCGGTGTAGCCCTTCATGTCCTCCAGCGGCACGTTCACGTACTCCTGGATCCAGGAGAGGTTCTCCTCGTAGAGCTCCTTCGAGAAGATCGGCAGGACGGGCGTGCCCACCGCCTGCGCGGGGCTCGCCTCGGCGCGGGTCTTGGCGTCGGCGACGGCCTGGTCCTTGTCCTGCAGCTTCGACAGGTACCACCAGTCGATCCACTTGACGGCCGCGTCCTTCTGGGCGTCGGTCGACTGCTTCGTCACCGCGGCGAGCGTGCCACCCGTGAGCGCGCCGCCCGAGCCGGACGTCGGGATCGCCGTCAGGCCGTAGCCCCAGTCCTCGGTCACGCCGTTGCTCTCGACGAGCGCGTTGTAGACGTCGGAGCCCGAGGTGTACATCGCGAGCTCACCGCCGGCGAACGCGGCGTTGATCTCGCCCCAGCCGAGGTCGGCGCGGGCGAGCAGCGACTCGTCCTCCCAGCGCAGCGCCTTGAGCCACTCGAGGTGCTCCTTGACCGCCGGGTCGTCCAGCGTCGCGGTGTACTTCGAGCCGTCGAAGGTCTCGATCACGCCGCCGCGCGCGTTCGCGCCGGCCGCCAGCTGCCAGCCACCGGCGTTGTCGAGCGCCATCGTCGCGTAGCCGGCGACGCCGGTCTTCTCCTTGATCTGCTTCGCGTACTGCCGGACCTCGTCCCACGTGGTCGGCGGCTTGTCGGGGTCCAGGCCCGCCTTCTCGAACAGCGTCCGGTTGTAGTGCAGCGCGACCGCGTAGATCGACTTCGCGGGGACGGCGTAGATCTTGCCGTCGGCGCCGGTGCCGTTCGCGATGAGCTCGGCGTTGAAGTCGTCGCCGTACGGCAGCGCACGGACGTTCGCGTCGATGTCGGCCAGCTGGCCGTTCTCGATGAGCGTCTTGCCGTCCGTCAGCGGGATCTCGAAGACGTTCGGCAGCGTGCCACCGGCGAGCTGCGTGGTGAACGTCGAGGCGAGCCACTCGTAGTCCTGCGGCTCGACCGTGATGTTCGGGTACTTCTCCTCGAACGCCGCCACCCGGTCGGCGAGCTGCTGCTTCGCCGCGTCGTCGGCCGTCGGCAGGAGGCCGGCGACCGTGATGGTGACCTTCTCGTCGCCCGGGGAGGCGCTGTCGCCGCCCTGCGGGTTCTCGTCGTTGCTGCAGGCCGCCAGCAGGCCGAGGGACAGGGCCCCGGCCAGGGCGAGCGCGGTGATGCGTGAGGACCTCATCGTCACTCCTTCGAGAGGTACGCCCTGACCGGTGTCAGGTCGCGGTGGGTCGTGCGGGTGGGTCGTGCAGGTGGTTCGTGCAGGTGAGCTGCCGGGCTCGGCTCGGTGGTGCGTACGGGGTGTGGTGCTGAGGCGTGCCCGGCGGTGGTGCGGTGGTGCGTGCGGTGGTGGGTGCTGTGCTCGACCGGACCGGCCGGACCGGCCGGACCGGCTGGATCGGCTGGATCGGCGAGTCGGTCGCGTCGGTCGGGGTCGGCGGGTCGGGGACGGGCGGGGTGCGGGTCGTGTGCGTCTCTACGGAGCGGTCGCCTCCCCCGTGCTCGGGTGGTCCGCCGCGGCGGTCAGGCGGAGCCACGCGGCGGTGTCGCCGGGCAGTCGGCCGCCCTGCAGCGGGTCGCTGGTGAGGACGACGTCGCCGTGCGGCGGCAGCTCGACCGGCTCGGTCCCCATGTTCACGACGCAGGCGAGGTCGCCTCGGGCGAAGGCCAGCACGTCCGCACCGGCGTCCAGCCAGGCGAACGGCCCGTCGCCGAGCGCCGGCTCGGCTCGGCGCGCGCGCAGCACGTCGCGGTACAGGTGGAGCATCGACGTCGGGTCGCTCACCTGGGCCTGCACCGTGAGGTCCGCCCACTCGCGGGGCTGCGGGAGCCACGTGGCGACGCCGTCGGGGCTGAAGCCGAACGGCGGCTCGGCGCCGGACCACGGCAGCGGCACGCGGCAGCCGTCGCGGCCCGGGTCGACGCCGAGCGAGCGGAAGTGCATCGGGTCCTGGATGACCTCGCGCGGGAGGTCCTCGACCTCGGGCAGCCCGAGCTCGTCGCCCTGGTAGACGTACAGGGAGCCCGGCAGCGCGGCCGTCAGCAGCGCCGCGGCCCGTGCCCGACGCCGCCCCACGGCCAGGTCGGTCGGCGTGCCGAAGCGCTTGGCGGCGAACGAGAACGAGCTGTCCTCGCGGCCGTAGCGCGTCACCGGCCGGGTGACGTCGTGGTTCGAGAGCACCCAGGTGGCGGGTGCGCCGACGGGGCCGTGCGCCGCCAGCGTCGTGTCGATCGACTGGCGCATCGACGCCGCGTCCCACGGCCGCGCCATGAAGTCGAAGTTGAACGCCGTGTGCATCTCGTCGGGCCGCAGGTACTGCGCGAACCGCGCACGGTCCGCGAGCCACACCTCCCCGACGAGCACCCGCGTGCCCTCGTAGGAGTCGGCGAGCTTGCGCCAGGACCGGTACACGTCGTGCAGCTCGTCGCGGTCGACGTGCGGGTGCTCCCCCGGGCCGTGCTCGTCGCGGTACTCCGGCAGGGTGTGGTCCTTGATGAGCAGCGCCGCCGAGTCGATCCTGATGCCCGCCACGCCGCGGTCGAACCAGAACCGCAGGACGTCCTCGAACTCGGCGCGCACGTCCGGGTGCGACCAGTTGAGGTCGGGCTGCTGCGGGGCGAACAGGTGCAGGTACCACTCGCCGGGCGTCCCGTCGGGGTTCGTCGTGCGCGTCCACGTCGAGCCCTGGAAGTCCGAGACCCAGTGCGTGGGGATCTCGGAGCCGTCCTCGCCCTTGCCCGGGTGGAACCAGAACCGCTCGCGCTCGGGCGACCCGGGCCCCGCGGCGAGCGCGGCCTGGAACCAGGCGTGCTGCTCGGAGACGTGGTTCGGGACGATGTCGATGATCGTGCGGATGCCCAGCGCGAGCGCGTCGGCGATCAGCGCCTCGGCCTCCTCGAGGGTGCCGAAGGCCGGGTCGATCGCGCGGTAGTCCGCCACGTCGTAGCCGCCGTCCGCGAGCGGCGAGACGTACCAGGGCGTCACCCAGATCGCGTCGACGCCGAGGTCGCGCAGGTACGGCAGCCGGGCCCGCAGGCCGGCGAGGTCGCCGGTCCCGTCGCCGTTCCCGTCCGCGAAGCTGCGCGGGTAGACCTCGTAGATCACCGCGCCGCGCCACCAGGTGGGGGCGGTGCTGGGCTGGGCGTACGCCACGCGTGTCTCGTCTCTCGTGGCCCGGAGGTCGGGCGGTGTCGGCGTCGTGCTGCTGTCGGACGTCGTCGTCGTCGCGCTGCCCCTGCGGGGAGCCGTCGACGTCGTCGTCGTGAGACGGACACTAAATGTCTCGACTGCATCGACGCAAGAACCTGACAACACAGTTATCGAAGCGTGACCGTCCGTCGCGAGTTAGTCGATGGCGCGATGTTGCCCGCTGGCGTGACACCCGTCACAGACCGGCCGGCCGCGACCGGCCGACGGGCGCCACGCACAGCCGGCGGTAGCGGGACGACGACGCCGCACGGCCCGGGTCGGCCGGCGCTCGACGTCCGCGACCGGCGACCCGCGCGGGCGCACCGGCGGCACCTCCGGCGCGGCGCCTGGCGTTCGGGAGGTCCCGGTCCGGGGCTCACGAGCGCGAGCGGACGGCTCCGACGGCCATCCGGGTGCGGGCGGCACCGTCCCTCGTCGAGAGACGCTGGCCGGACGCGTCAGACGGCGGCGGGCACCCGTGCCGGGGCCGTCGAGCCGCGGACGACGAGCTCCGGCTCGAAGAGCAGCTCCTCCTGCGCGACCGCGGCACCGTTGATCTGGCTGACGAGCAGGTCGATCGCGGCCCGGCCCATCGGCTCGATGGGCTGGCGGACCGTCGTCAGCGGCGGCTCGGTGCAGTTCATGAACGCCGAGTCGTCGTAGCCGACCACCGACACGTCCTCGGGCACGCGCAACCCCGCGCGGCGAGCCGCGCGGATCGCGCCGAGCGCCAGCGGGTCGCTCGCGCACACGATCCCGGTCACCCCCTCGCGCAGCAGCCGCGTCGCCGCGGCCTGGCCCGACTCGAGCGAGTACGCGCTGCGCACGACGTGCTTGTCGTCCAGCGTGAGCCCGAGCCGCTCCGCCAGGCCCTGCGCCGCGCGCAGCTTGCGCTCCGACGGCACGTGGTCGGCGGGGCCCAGCACGAGCCCGACCTGCGTGTGGCCCAGCGACGCCAGGTGGCCCACGGCCTGCTCGATCGCGACGACGTCGTCGCACGAGACCCGCGGGAACGGCAGCTCCTCGATCGAGGCGTTGATGAGGACGACCGGCAGCTGGCGCCCGACGAGCCGCTCGTAGTGGCCGTGCGAGGCGTCGCGCTGCGCGTAGTTGCCACCGGCGAACACGATCCCCGAGACCTGCTGCCCGAGGAGCAGCTCGACGTAGTCGGCCTCCGAGATGCCGCCGGCCGTCTGCGTGCACAGGACGGGCGTGAAGCCCTGCTGCGCGAGCGCGCCTCCGACGACCTCCGCGAACGCGGGGAAGATCGGGTTCTGCAGCTCCGGCAGCACCAGGCCGACGAGACGGGCCCGCTCGCCCCGCAGCTTCGTCGGGCGCTCGTAGCCCAGCACGTCGAGCGCGGTGAGGACCGCCTCGCGCGTCTGCTCCGAGACCCCCGGCTTGCCGTTGAGGACGCGGCTCACCGTCGCCTCGGAGACACCGACCTTGCGAGCCACCTCTGCCAGACGCCGCGACATGCCCTCAGCGTAGACGTCGCTCACGCAAATGGCTTGCATCGCCGCGCAAGCGGGCGTCGGTCCGCACCGTCACCTCCGGCGGGGCCGCGGAAGCCCCTCCTCCAGCCGATGGCCCGAACGGGTGACGCGCTCGGCGCAACCCCGTTACCCTCGCCCGGGTGCCCCGATTCACCCGTTCGTCCCCTGGTGCCCTGTTCCTCCTGGTGCTAGCAGCCGCTGCCGCGCTGTCGTGCGCGCTCCTCGCGCTCGTCGTTCTCCCCGCGGCCCCCGCCCGCGCCGCCGGCGAGGACGAGGCGACGATCGCCGGGCTCGTGACCGCCGCGCGCCAGGACGCCGGCCTGCCGCCGCTCGCACGCAACGACGCGCTCGACGACGTGGCCGCCGCGTGGGCCCGGCGCATGGCCGACGACCGGCGGATGTACCACAACCCCCTGCTCGCGGCGCAGGTGCCGGGCGGGTGGCGGGCCCTCGGCGAGAACGTCGCCCAGGGGTACGCCGACGCAGCGGCCGTGCACGACGGCTGGATGCACTCGACCGGTCACCGCGCCAACATCCTCGGCGAGGGGTACACGGACATCGGCATCGCGTTCCTGCGGGCGGGCGGCACCACCTGGGGCGTCGAGGTCTTCGCGACGTACCCCGACGGCTCGGCGGGCGCCGCGGCGCGGGCACCGGCCGAGGAGCCGGAGCCCGACGAGCCGAAGCCCGCGGACGAGCCCGACGAGGACGCCCCGTCGGGCGGCGACGGCGCCGACGAGCCGCGCTCGGAGCCGACGACCTCACGCGACGCCACGGGAGGGACGCGCGCCTCGCGCGCCTCGAGCAGACCCGTGCCCGCGACGACCGCCGCGCCCGACCCGACGCCGACACCTGACCCGGAACCGAGCCCGTCCCCGTCGTCGACCACTCCCGCGCCGACCGCGGACGCGGACGACCTGCCGACGCTCGGCGCGGTCTACCCGCTCCTCGACGAGGCGGACGCGACCACGCCGGAGCCGCAGCGCGGCCCGGCCCTGCCCGTCGCCCTCGCCGTCGGCCTCCCGGCGGCGGTCGCCGTGGGGGGCGCCGGCAGCTGCGCGCTCGTCGCCGCGCGCCGGGCGCGCCTGGACACGCCGGGGCGGCACCGCCGCTGACGGGGGTCGCGACGACGGGCCACGCCATCGGGTGGACGAGGGCCGGCCGAGGTGCGGGCGCCCGGCGGCGGGCCTAGCGTCGAGTCGGCACCGGCGCGGGCGCGCCGGCCCGCCGTCATCGCACCCGCCGGGAGGACAGCACGTGAGCCGCACCGCCCTCCCCCGTGCGGGCACGCTGCTCGGGCGGCGCTACGCGCTGGTCGGCCCCCTCGGGCGCGGCGGCTCCGGCGAGGTGCACCGCGCGGTCGACGTGCGGCTGGACCGCCCGGTCGCGCTCAAGGTCTTCCAGCTCACGTCCGCCCCGCCCGACGAGATCCGGCGGTACGCCCGCGAGGCGCGGGTGCTGTCCGGGCTCTCCCACCCCGGCCTCGTCGCCCTGCTCGACGTGGGGGCGGACACCCACCCGACGCTCGGCCCGGTCGCGTTCCTGGCGATGGAGCTCGTCGACGGCCCGACCCTGCG
>Ga0180221_1002405_pt1 | contig 10938 bp, 13 predicted proteins | sample eDN5th37CKraftMG_FD_151339 | JGI IMG/M metagenome (GOLD analysis project Ga0180221, IMG submission 151339) | Enriched Miracle-Growth compost microbial communities from Emeryville, California, USA - eDNA 5th pass 37_C Kraft MG (version 2) (version 2) ...
CCCGACCGAGCCGGCCTATGGCGACTATCTGCGCGTTGCCCATATGGGCCATGTGAACGCCCACATGACCCTCGGCGTGCTTGCCGTCATGGAAGCGGGAATGCGCGCGCTGGGCATCCCGCACGGCACCGGCGCCCTCGACGCCGCGGCCCAGGCCGTCGCCGAGGCCATCCATCCGATCGATGCATGCCGGGGCTGAGGCTCAGGCAAAGACCCTCCCGTCGAACAGCTTTCGGGCGGTGCGGATGGTTCCGGCGCTGCGGATCGTTCCATCCGGGGCAAGGTCGAGGAAAACCTCCAGCGCTCCGGTCGGATGCTCGACCCGGAAGCGGCCATCGGAAGGTACCGCCGCCAGCCCGGCCGCGGGGCTGCCGGGCAGCAGGCAGGCAGTCGCCACGCTCACAGCGGCCAGCACGCCGATAGAGGCGTGGACGCGGTGGGGAATGAAGCTGCGCGTATTGATCACGCCGCCGGCCACGGGCGCGGAGACCAGCGTCATTTTCGGGACCGAGGCCGCGCGCACATCGCCGAGGTTCATCATCGGCCCGGCCTTGAGGCGAATCGCTTCGATGCGGGCCTTGAGTTCGGCATTCGCTTCCAGCGCCTCGCGCGTTTCCTGACCGGTCAGCCCGAAATCCGCCGCGCGCATGACGACGCAGGGCATGCCGTTGTCGATCAGGGTCGCCTTGATGCCGTCGATGGTGTCCACGGCATGGCCGGTGGGCAGCAGATCGCCGCACATCGACCCCGCGATATCGGCGAACATCAGCGGAACCGCGGCGTGGCCGCCGGGAACGCCGGCAATCCGCGTGTCTCCCTCATAGCTGACGCGGCCGCCGGGCGTCCGCACCCGCGCGATCGCCACTTCACCGGTGTTGACCATATGGATGCGCACCGGCGTCTCCTCGCCGCCGGGCTCGACCAGGCCGCGCTCGATCGCCGCCGGGCCGACGCCCGCAAGGATATTGCCGCAGCCCTGGGCATCGCTCACCAGCGGCTGGTCCACGAACACCTGCAGGAACAGGTAATCGACATCCGCATCCTCGCGTGCCGAAGGCGACAGGATGGCGACCTTCGAGGTCAGCGGATCGGCACCGCCGATGCCGTCGATCTGGCGCGGATCGGGCGAGCCCATGACGCGCAGCAGCAGGCGGTCACGCGCCGCCGGATCGGCCGGCAGATCGCTCGCCAGGAAATAGGCGCCTTTCGAGGTGCCGCCGCGCATCCACAGGCAGGGAATGCCCTCCTCAGACATATTTGAGCCCCTTGGCGGCCAGGGTCTCGCGCATGCCGTAGATGTCGAGCCCCAGTTCGCCGGCTGCCAGACGCCGGCGCTTGGCCTCCTCGTTGGCCTGCCGCTTGTCGGCGGCATCCGCCACCGCCTCGGCTTCCGCGCGCCTGACGACGCAGACGCCATCGTCGTCGGCAACGATGACATCGCCGGCCTCGATATAGGCGCCGGCGCAGACGATGGGCACATTCACCGAGCCAATCGTTTCCTTGACCGTGCCCTGCGCCGAAACCGCTTTCGACCAGACCGGAAAGCCCATCGCCGTGAGGTCGCTCACGTCGCGCACGCCCGCGTCGATGACCAGCCCCTTGCAGCCCCGCGCCTTGGCCGAGGTCGCAAGCAGATCGCCGAAATAGCCGTTGTCGCACGGCGAGGTGGGCGCGAGCACGAGGATATCCCCCTCCCTCAACTGCTCGATGGCGACATGCAGCATCCAGTTGTCGCCGGGAGGCGCCGAGATCGTCACGGCCGAGCCGGCGATGCGCGCGCCCGAATAGATGGGCCGCATATAACTTGCCAGCACGCCCTTGCGCCCCTGCGCCTCATGCACCGTGGCGACACCGGCGGCGGCGAGCCTTTCGATGACGCTTGTCCCGGCGCGTGAAACCGACTGCACGACGACGCCCATGGTCAGTGTCCTTTCTTCGCGACCGGCGGAGTGCCGTGCGTGTGGAAGGTCTCGATCGTCTTGAGGCCCCAGGCCTGCCCCTTCCTGCGCTCCGCCTCGGTCCAGACCACGGGCTGCCAGTCGGGCGCGAGGATCAGCCGCGCGCCGGAATTGGCAAGCTCGACGCGGTTGCCGGCGGGCTCCCAGACATAGAGGAAGAACGTTCCCTGGATCGCATGCTTGTGCGGGCCGGTTTCGATGTGCACCCCGTTGTCCAGGAAGATGTCGGCGGCGCGCAATATGTCCTCGCGCGTGTCGGTCGCATAGGTCACGTGGTGCAGGCGCCCCTCGCCGCCGCCATGCTCCTCGGTGCAGGCGAGGTCGTAGGTCTTGTTGTTCACGGTGAACCAGCAGCCGCCGATGCGGCCGTTGTCGAGCTGGATCATTTCCGTGACCCGGCTGCCCAGGCAGGTTTCCATGAAGCGGCGGAACTCCGTCACGTCCTCCGCCAGCAGGTTGAGGTGGTCGAGGCGGCGGGGATGGGCGCCGCGCGCATGGTAGCGCTGCGCCATGTTCTTGAGCGCCGGGCGCTCCTCCGGCGGCGGCTGGTAGCGCACCGTGTCCCAATAGATCTCGAAGACATGGCCGAACGGGTCCTCGAAGCGGAAGGCGCGGCCATGGCCGGGATCGCCGTCGACCCAGCCGATGACCTTGTAGCCGCTCGCCTCGATCGCCTTCACCCGGCGCTGCAACGCGGCTTCCGAGGAAGCACGGTAGGCTATATGGCCCACGCCGGTCGTATGGTGCCTGGTCAGCTTGAGCGTGTGGAACTCGTAATCGTCCCAGGCGCGCAGATAGGCGGAGGTCTCGTCCATCGCCGAGACCGTCAACCCATAGACGCGCACGAAGAAATCCAGGCTCTCCTCGAACCTGTCTGTATACATTTCCACATGCGCCAGATGGGCGATGTCGAAGCAGGCTTCGTTCACGGCATTCCTCCCTGTCGATCGATCCATGCCTTGTTGCGCGATGTGCTACAGCTCGTCCACCGTGCGCGGAAAGACCGACTGGAAGCCCTCGGCATATTTCGCCGCCCGCCCGCCGGACTGACCGCCGGAATTGCGCTGGAAGTGGTTGGCGCGGTTCTGCGCCACGCGCGTGTAGAACTCCCACAGATGTTCCTGGCCTTCCATGCATTCGATGGCCGCGCGCTTCCTGTCCCACACCGGCGTGATGTCCAGGAAGACATCGGGCTTCCAGCCCATCTGCTCGGTCTGGTGCGGCTCGAAGAGATAGAGCTGTGGGGCGCCCAGCACCTTCTCGCCGGGATTGTGGCCCCAGGCCTGCGCGATCATGCGCGCCTCGAGCGCCACCTGCGTGGCATACATGTGGTCGGTGTTGTAGGGGTCGTAATGCGAGTGGCTCAGCATGAAGGCGGGCTGGACCTTGCGGATGACATCGACGAGGCGGAACTTGTCGTCTTCCGACAGGCGCAGCGGATAGTCGCCAAGATCGAAGCAGACGAGATCGCGCACGCCCAGGGCCTCGGCCGCCTTCTCGGCTTCCGCCCGGCGCGCCGCCTTGACCCGCTCCAGCGTCATGCCCGGCTCCTTCCAGAGCTTCGCCGACTCCCCCCTTTCGCCGAACGACAGGCACACGACGGTAACGTCGTAGCCCTTCTGTGCATGCAGGGCGATGGCGCCCCCACAGCGCCAGACGAAATCCGCCGCATGGGCGCTGACTACGAGAGCGGTTTTTTGTGCTGACATGAACGCGTCCTCCAGGCCCGCCATGTCGCCCCGGCAAAGAGCGTTTGCCAATTTGGATTTCGGACACAAGCCATAACTTATTGCTATAGTCCCTGTAAGTCGGATGCGGCTTCATGCAAACTCGAGCATGGGTTCCACGATGGGGTTACAAGATGCCGGGAATTGCGATGTTGGGCTTTGGCGAGGCAGCGAGAGCCTTCGTCTCGGGTTGGCGCGCATCGGATGCGATCGGGGCGACGGCCCCCATCTCGACCTACGACATCAAGCATGAGGACCAGTCGCAGAGGGCGGAGCTGCTCGATGCCTGCCGCAGCCTCGGCGTGGACTGCGCCGGCAACCTGCGGCAAGCCCTCGCCGGCCGCGCGGCGGTCTTCAGCCTCGTCACCGCGGACCGCGCGCTGGAAGCGGCGCAAAGCGCGGCCGCCGCCATCGAGCGCGACTGCTTCTACCTCGACTGCAACTCCTGCTCGCCCTCGACCAAGAACGCGGCGGCGGAACTCATAAATTCCGCCGGCGGGCGCTATGTCGACATCGCCGTCATGGCGCCGGTCCACCCCCGGCGCCACCGCACGCCCATGTTGATTTCCGGCTCGGACGGCATGCATGCGCATGCCCTGCTCGGCGAGCTGGACATGAGCGCCGAGGTGGCGGGAGACGCGATCGGCCAGGCCTCGGCAATCAAGATGCTGCGTTCGGTGATGGTCAAGGGGCTGGAGGCGCTGACGGCGGAGTGCATGCTTGCGGCGCGCCGTGCCGGCGTCGAGCAGGCGGTGCTCGCCTCGCTGCAGGCATCCGACCCCGGCTTCGACTGGGCGGCGCGCTCGGCCTACAATCTCGAGCGCATGATGGTGCATGGCGCGAGGCGCGCGGCCGAAATGGACGAGGTCGCCGCCACGCTGCGCGATCTCGGCCTGCCCGACCGGATGGCGTCGGCCACGGCCCAATGGCAAAGGCAGATCGCCGGACTGGCGCTCTCGGCGGAGGAGCCCTTGCTGGCCGGGCGCGCCGACCGCATTCTCGAACGCCTGGGATCATGACCATGCTGCCCGGCTCGCAGCACAATCTGCGCCATCTGCGCGTGCTGCTGGCCGTGGCCGATACCGGGTCCGTCACCAGGGCATCGAAAATCTGCTTCGTTTCCCAGCCTGCCGTCACGCAGGCAGTTTCCAAGGTGGAGCGCACCGTCGGCGCCACCCTGTTCTCGCGCACACCGCAGGGGCTCTACACCACTCCGGCGGGCGAAGTGCTGGCGAACCGCGTGAAGCGCGCCTTCGCCTATCTCGATCCGACCCTGTCGGAATTGTCGCCAAGGCTGAAGATCACCACCACCTCGGCGCAGCTGAACGCCCTGATCGCCGTCCGCGAGGCGGAGAATTTCACGCTGGCCGCCCAGCGCCTGGGAATCGCGCAGCCGACCGTCCATCGGGCTGTGAGCCGGCTGGAGCAGGAGGCCGGGCGGCCGCTGTTCGAGCGCAACTCGCATGGAATGGTGGCGACGCGCCCGGCACAGGCGCTCGCGCAGGCCGCCAGGCTGGCCTTTGCCGAGCTGGAGCAGGCGGAGGCCGACCTGGCCGAACTCAACGCCCAGGAAGCCGGGCGCATCGTGATCGGCGCCATGCCGCTCTCGCGCTCCTATGTGCTGCCCAAGGCGATCGCCCGGTTTCGCGAAAGCCGGCCCAACCTGCCGATCCATCTGCTCGAAGGCCCCTATACGGACCTGCTCGCGGGCTTGCGCCGGGGCGAGATCGACTTCCTCGTCGGTGCGTTGCGCGACCCGGCCCCCATCGGCGACATAGAACAGCGCGTCCTGTTCCATGACACGCTGGTGCTGGTCGCCGGCAATCGCCATCCGCTGGCGTCGCGCACGCAGGTGACGCTGCAGGAACTGGCGACCTATCCATGGGTGGTGGGCCAGAAGGGGACGCCGATCCGCCGCCATTTCGACGAGCTGTTTGCCGCGCTCGGCGAGCCAGGCCCCAGGAGCATCATCGAATCGAGCTCGCTCATTCTCATGCGCGAGCTGCTGGACGCCAGCGACCATCTCGGCTGCATCTCATATCTGCAGGCCGAGGCCGAGATTTCGCGCGGATTGATGCGCGCCCTGCCGATGGACCTCAGGCACACTTCGCGGCCGATCGGGCTGACATTGCGCAAGGACTGGCTGCCGACCGCCGCGCAGAGCCAGTTCCTGAAACTGCTGGCCCCATCGCAATAGCCGTACAGGCCGTTTGCACATTCGCGGCCTATGCCATCTAATCACGCCCCGTCGCGCGCCCTGGATTCTGCGCACCCGAAACCTTGCAAATGAAGGAAGCCCCCAATGGAGATCAGGAGAAGCGGCTCGCAGCCATCCGGAAAGGGCCCGGCGGACTGGTTCACCGGCTCGGTGCGCATAGACCCCCTGTTTTCTCCGTGCGAGCCGGCGCGGGTGGCGGGCGCGCTGGTGACATTCGAGCCGGGAGCCCGCACCGCCTGGCATACCCATCCGCTCGGCCAGACGCTGATCGTCACCTCCGGCCTGGGCTGGGTGCAGCGCGAGGGCGGCGCGATCGAGGAAATCCGGCCGGGCGACGTCGTCTGGTTCGAGCCGGGCGAAAAACACTGGCACGGCGCCTCACCGACCACGGCGATGAGCCACATCGCCATCCAGGAAAAGCTCGACGGCTCGCCGGTCGACTGGCTGGAAAAGGTCAGCGACGAGCAATATCGGCGATAATCAGGATCAGCCCATGCCCCACATAATCGTCAAACTCTACGCCGGCAGATCCGAAGAGCAGAAGGCCCGTATCGCCGAAGAGGTGACCCAGGCCGTGATGGCCGCGGCCAACTGCGCCGAAAAATCCGTATCCGTGAGCATCGAGGATGTCGCCCCGGATGAGTGGACCGAGAAAGTCTACAAACCGGACATCATCGCGAAGCCGGACCAGATCTACAAGAAACCCGGCTACGACCCGCTCTGAGCCCTCGCAGCGAGAGCAGCCGGCCTGCTCTTGCGGTGCCGTCACATAGTGCGGTGTTTCAATGCCCTTTGATGCCGCTCCCTGCCGGACGCGGGATCATTCCCACTCGATTGTCAATCGCTATAAAAACTCTTTTTAACACAATAACTTAAAAAGGAACGCTCTGACGATGCCATGAAAAATACCACGACGGATAGACTGCAACTGTCCTATTCGACAGCCGATCAAGTCCCACTCCTCGTGCCTTTGGATTGCACAGTCCAAAGGACGTTCGTGGATCAGGAACCTCGCCTAGGATTCGTGGTTTCTGGAGCCATCCCAACACGAGGCCGTAGACTGCTTTAACGAACGGAGCGCGCCGCCTCCCCCTCCGTCTTATCATCGTCATCAGTCTCAAGGTGGCTCCCGTCGATGGTAACGACCTTCTTGCGCCCCTCTGGCCGTCGCGCCCCGCCGTCCTCTGGCAAGGTGTCGCCATGCTCGCCGTTCCACAGAATGCCGGGATGTGGCAGTCGGTAGTAGTTGGAATCCTCGTCCTCGGCTCGCGCCAGCTTGGCCTGTTGCTCGGCGGCGGTGGCCTCTTGCTGAAAGCGACCGAGCGCGCCGGTCAAATACTCCTCCATCAGTTCCGAGCAAACCCACTTGCGCTTGAGCCGCTCGGCCACTTCGCCAGTCACGCAACTGCCACCGAACGGGTCATAGACCATATCGCCCTTATCAGTAAGCATCCGAATGAAATATTCTGGTAGCGCAGCAGGAAAGCGCGCCGGGTGCGATTTGATGCCTTTGGTCTGGCAATAGCGCAGGTAAAAGCTGTTGCTTTCCGTATTCGGAATGGCGATTAGGTTGGGTGGAATCGCCGCGCCGTTGTTGACAGCAAAGTTTTCGCTGATGTCGTGGCCGGAAGGACGCTTCTTCGCGCGATAGCCCTTTTCCAACAGTTCTTTCATGCTCGGACTGTAGGGCTGCAATACGCGCCGATTGCTCGCCCTCGGCCACGGCGACAGCGACAGCCACCAAACCGTGTTTACAGCGTCTTTGACTCGGATACGGCGGATGTTGACCCATTCAGCCGGGGAAGGGAGCTTTGATGGGTTCCACCAATAAAACTCTTGCGCAAGGTGAAAACCGTACTCCTCGCACAGCATTAGCAGCAGCTTGAAGTGATACAGGCTGCGCGTCGGCTGGCCCGGTACCCACGCCCCTCCGATGTCGATAACGAGGCTGCCCCGCTCTTTGAGCACGCGCCGGAACTGCCCGGCAAACGGCCTGAACCAGTCCAGATATTCGTGTGCGTCGGCATTGCCGTATTCTTTCTTACGCACCAGGCCGAAGGGTGGGCTAGTCATGATGAGATCGACGCTGCCCGGCTTCATAGCTTCGAGCACGTCGAGGCTATCGCCTAGGTAAATCTTGCCATACTTGGTCTTGTGGAACAGCTCCGGCTTGGTCTTCGATTTTTTGGTCATGCGGGCTGCCTCATATCGAGTTGTTTCAACGTCATCGCATTGTGGGCCTCGCGTTTGAAGGCATCCACGATGGCGGCGGGATTGGTCTTGATGGCCTCAAGGTCAGGGCGGTCCACCATCACAATGCACAGGTTGGAATCCTGCATCACCTTGTTGGCGTAGCGCCGGGCGTCACCGCCGATGTCCCCGGTGCTGACGATCACGATAACGTTGCTTTTCAGGAAATGGGTTAGCCCGACTTCCTTCGCCACGTCATCGAGGGCCACGCGCGCGGTGTTCTTGCACTGGATTTGCCAGCGTGAATAAACTAGCCGGGCCGAATGGAAGATCAGGTCGATTTCCGCGCCGCCGGTGCTCGGCACGCTGCGTAGTCGCGTTGCGACATAGTCCATCCCCAAAATACGCATCAACTTGAAGGCAAGGGCCTCCAACGCCAGCCCCGCCCGGTAACGGTCAGTCGAGTCGATCTCCGCGAGGATGTCGGCCAGCGGCGTGTTGAGCAGGTCAATCAGCTTGGGGTCGATCTGTGCCTTGAGCTGTTCAAGCAGCGGCTCCACAATATCGCGGCGCAGCTTGTCGGTCGGTGTGACCAACATCGGTTTTGCACCGCGCCCACCTGTGGTTTTCTCGAAGGTAATATAGCCGGCGTCACGCAGCACGTTCAGCACGGCCTGCGGTAGATTTTTGTCCGGGAAGCGCACGCCATAGGTGGCCGTCGCCAAGTCCCGGATGATGTTGGCGGGCTGCGCCTCGGTCACGCCGCTGTTGGCAAGCGCCAGCAAAAAAGCACGCTGCTCGGCGGTGAACCGGGCCAGCGCCGCAAACTCGTCGCTGTCGGTGCCTGTGAGGCTGCGCAGTTTCGCTTCATCAACGCGCCAGCTATCACCGATGAACACCCCGGCTTTCGCTAACCAAAGCCGCATCATGCTCGGGTGCTTGCCGCCCTTGGGGAAATGCGTCCCACGTTCCTCAAGGGCGAGGCGCAGTGCGTCAAGCGTCACGCGCTCGCCTGCAATCGTCATCTCTTGGATACACCGCACCAGCGCCATGCCGCGAAGGTTCAGGAGGATGTGCGCCGCCAGCTTGTCGTAAAGCGCCGGTTCGGCCCGCATATCATAGAGCGTCCGACCAAACTCCGTCAGGTTCGCGTTCTCGTCGATCAGCCCATAGGCGCGCATCCCAAGGCGGCAATTCATCGCAAGGGTACGCTGGTTCTTGTCACTACCGCCGCCGTGCGTCGAGAAATATTCGGCCCGGATGGCCTCTTGCAGGGCGCTCTGGTTGCCTTCGTGTTCATGGGCGAGCTCGAGCAGGCGCGACAAATCCACCTGTGAAGGGGAAAATTCGCTGCCAAATGGTAGATCACTCTTCTGCGGTGTGGTCGCCAAGGGTCCCCCCAGTTTTCTGTTTCCGAATCGGGGTCGCGAACAGGTCGCCCTGCCCCCCTTGGTGCCTTCCTACATAGGACTGCATGAACTCGCGCAGCACATCCGAAGCGCGTCGGTTTTCGGCCAAGCAAGCCCCTTGGAACGCCTCACGCAGTTCCCTTTCAACACGGATACGAAGCCCAGCGTCTTTGCTCGACATAGGGGGACATTATCTCATGGATACACATTTGTGTATCCATGGCGTGAGGGATTTTTTGTCCGACGGGTGTTGCATAATTCTGACCAAGGCCGCCAGTTAGCTCGAGGGGCATTGGGACCCTCTGCCGGGCTTTAGGAAAGGAGGGAAGGCCCAGATGAATGAGCCGAGAGGCGATCCGAACGAGGCCATTTGGCACGATTTGCTGCTTGCTAACGGTGGTGATTGAGCCTTGGGAACCCCGGCGACGTGAAGCCGGTAGGCGAAGGCTTGTCGGAAATGAGGATCGACCACGGCCCCGGCTACCGCGTCTATTTCATGCGGCGCGGCCCCTTAGTGGTGGTGCTGCTTTGTGGCGGCGACAAGAGCAGTCAGGACCGGGACATTGCCCTAGCCAAGACCATTGCAACGCAGTGGAAGGAGTAACGACGATGGAAGTCAAATTCAGCCGCTATGACACGGCGGACTATCTCAAGACCGAGGACGACATTGCGGCCTATCTCGATGCCGTGATGGAGGACGGCGACCCGGCGCTGATCGCGGCGGCGCTGGGCGACGTGGCCCGCGCTCGCGCTCGAATTGCCGTCAAAGCTGATTCGGATTGTCCGCCCAGATAGCTATTTCAACGCTGCCCGCATGATGCCAGATAGCTCGGTCTGCATCTTTCGGAAATCACCCATTATCCTTTCAACGTCGATGGGCCGCGCGCCCTGCCCGCGCTTCTCGGCCAGCCACAGCTTTAGCAGCCCGGCCACGCGGCCAAGGTCGCCGTTGACCCGGCCAAGGTCCGCCACGGCCTTGAGGTCGTAGACGGACCGGATCGGATGATTGAGGCCCGCCGCCAGCATGTAGGCGGACAGCGATAGACCGGCCTGCGCCGCCCGGTCGGCGATCTCCGCTTTCTCGGCGTCCGTCACCCATACCTTGATCGGCGGAACCTTCCGCCGGGGCCGGTCGGCCTGCTCGTTCGTGTCGTCGTCTGCCATGCGCGGCGCGCCCTCCTTTCGTTTGGTGTTGCCCTTCGTCGCGGCAGCCACCGTGAGCCTCGCAGAGCAAGATGCCGTCGAGCCGGAGGCGAGTAAGGGAGGTGGTGGGGGTCTGCGCGGCTTGCCGCGTAGGCCCACAACACACATCTTGCCATCCTATACCGTGACATTCTACGCAAAACTCCGACACTGATCCACCCCGGCGCGTCAATGCGCCTTGATTTGCGTACTTGTGCAAAGTTGCGCGGATAATTGCTCAACCGCCCGCCGGA
>Ga0180221_1002410_pt1 | contig 10921 bp, 10 predicted proteins | sample eDN5th37CKraftMG_FD_151339 | JGI IMG/M metagenome (GOLD analysis project Ga0180221, IMG submission 151339) | Enriched Miracle-Growth compost microbial communities from Emeryville, California, USA - eDNA 5th pass 37_C Kraft MG (version 2) (version 2) ...
CGCGGCGGCGTGCGGGGCGGTGTGCCGCGCGCGGCCGCCGCCGTCGGGGCGGGTGTCGTAGCGGTTGGCGGGGCGCGGCAGCCCGAGCGTCTCGCGCAGGGTGGCGCCCGCGCGGGGCGCCGCGGTGAGGCGGGCGGCGCGCAGCGCGGGCAGGACGTCGCGGGCGAGCGCCGGCAGGTCGACGTCCAGGACGGCGGGCAGCAGCCGCACGCCCGCGACGTCGCCCGTGGCGGCGAGCTCGGCGAGGAGGCCGGCCAGGCCCGCGGCGTCGCCGGCGTACCGGAGCGCGCCTGCGCCCCAGTCCGTGCGTGCCCCGGTGGGGGTCGCGGCGTCGAGCTCGGCGAGCCGGGCGCCCGCGGTGCGTCCTTCGGCGTCGAGCGCGACCTCCAGGTCGACCACGGCCAGGGCGGCGCCGTCGGGCTCGTGGTCGATCGCGCCGCGCGCCGCGGCACGAGCCGCGGCGACGTCGTGGCCGCCCACGAGTGCGACGTCGACCAGCGGCTCGTCGCGCACCGACGGCGCGACGTCGCCGGCCGCCGCGAGCACCACGAGCTGGCCCTGGGGCGGGCGCGGGGTGATGAGAGGGCCCTTGACGGAGAAGGCCTCGCCGACGAAGTCGACGTGGTGCAGCCGGTCGCGGTCCACGTAGCGCCCGGTCGCGACGTCGCGGATCACGGCGTCGTCCTCCCACGAGTCCCACAGGTCGCGCACGACCTGGACGACGTCCCGGGCCTCGCGGTCGAGGTCCGGTACCGGGGCGCGGCCGTAGGCGTCGGCCGTCTCCGGGGTGCGCGTGGTCGCCGCGAGCCACCCGGCGCGGCCGGACGCCGCGACGTCGAGGGACGCGAGCTGCGTCGCGACGTGGAACGGCTCGGGATAGGTGGCGGACGCCTGCGGCACCAGTCCGATCGCCGTGGTGGTGCGGGAGACGAACGCGGCGCGGGTGACGGCGTCGAGCCGCGCCGAGCCGGGCGACCCGACGACCGCGGGCAGCAGGGCGTCGGCGAACGAGGCGAAGGTGACGCCCGCGTTCTCGGCGCGGCGCACCGCGCCGGCGAGCCGCGCGGCCGAAACGAGCGCGGTCACGTCGAGCCCCGAGGCCGCGACCGCCGCGGGATGGGCGCCCGCGCCGTCGACGTCGAGCCCGACGACGAACGGGGTGGTGAGGTCGGTCATGTGTCGTGGTCCCGTCAGATCGCGGACTCGTCGCCGAGCCGGTGGTAGGTGCGGTCGAGGTAGACCAGGGGCGAGGTCCCGTCCGACCCGGACTGCAGCGCGCGCAGCGAGACCAGGTAGCTGTCCCCGACCGGGGTGCGCTGCAGCACGCGGGCCCGCACCCAGGACACGGCGCCGTCGATGACGGGCTCGCCCGAGGGCAGGGCCGTCCAGCCGCCGTCCGCGAAGCGGTCGATGCCGCTCGTGGCGAAGCGGGCGGAGAGGTCGTCCTGGTGGTCGGCGAGGAAGCTGATCGCGAGCGTGCTGGCCGCCGAGACCGCCGGCCAGGAGGACGACGTGGACGCCAGCGAGAACGCGAGCAGGGGCGGCGCGGCGGACACGGAGATGACCGACGTGGCGGTGAACCCGACCGGGCGGCCGTCGTGCTCGAGCGTCACGACGGCGACTCCCGCGGGGTGCTGCCGGAACACCGTCTTGAACTCGTCCGGGGACAGCTGGGGCTCGTCCTGCTGGGCCAGGAGCTCCTCGATCCCCGAGAGCGCGGACAGGTCGGTGCGCTGGTGGGCGTGGTCCGTGGTCACAGGGCGGCTCCCGTCAGCTCGGCGGTCGTGGCGGTGGTGGCGGTGGTGGTGGCGGCCGGCGCGGGGACACCCGCTGCGCGGCGCAACGGCGTCGCCCAGCGGGCGAACCAGGGGTCCAGCGCCGCGCCGAGCTCGGGCAGCTGGGCCTCGGTGAGCGTCTGCGTCCGCGTGGGCACCACGGCGCCCAGCTCGACGAGCACCGGCCGCAGGTGCGCCTCGCCGGCGAGCGCGTGCGCCGGGTTGCCGGACACGACGAGCGGCACGACGACGACGCCCGCCAGGCCGTCCGGCCCGTACAGGTCGAGGAACGCCTTGAGCAGGCCCGTGTAGGAGGCCTTGTAGACGGGGGTCGCGACGACGGCGACCGTCGCGCGGGCCAGCTGCTCCTTCGCCTCGTCGGCGGCCGGGTGCGCGGCCGCGAGGATCTCGCCCGCGAACGACGCGAGCTCGATCGTCGCCACGTCCGCGGTGCCGAGCAGCTCGGCGACGCGCCGGCCGGTGGCCTCGGCCGCCGCCAGGGTGCGCGAGCCCTCGCGGGGGTTGCCGGAGACCACCACCACGGAGGGGGCGGCGGGGCGGGTGTTGTCGGTCATGGGTCGTACCTCGCAGTCCGTCGATCACGCTTGCCGCGCGGCGTCTCGGCCCGCGTGCGCGGACCGGCCGGCGGCCAGGTCATCTCCCGGAGCACCCCGCCGTGACATGGGGGTTGCTGCCCAGCCAGCCGGGGCTTCGCGCTGGGGCTCGTGACCTGGGCGGAGGTATAGCAGCGGATCGGGCGAACGCCAGGCCCCTCCGGAGAAGTCTCACGATCCGGACGGCCCGCCGCTCGGGCCCGTGCGTGCGGGGCACACTGTCGCCCATGGCCGCTCGCATCGACGACGTCGCGCGGCGTGCCGGGGTGTCGACCGCGACGGTCTCCCGCGCGCTGCGCGGCCTCCCGAGCGTCGCCACGGCCACCCGCGCACGGGTGCTGCAGGCCGCCGCCGAGCTCGACTACATCGCCAGCCCGTCGGCGTCGTCCCTGGCCAGCGGGCACACCCGTACCGTCGGGCTGGTCACGCCGTCGATCTCCCGGTGGTTCCACGGGCACGTCATCGAGGGGGCGGAGCGGACCCTGCGTGCCGCGGGCTTCGACGTGCTGCTGCACGCCCTCATGCTCGACGCGTCGATGAGCCGGGCGCCCATCGATCCCGCGGTCCTGCGCCGGCGGGTCGACGGCGTGCTGGTGGTCGGTCTCCCGGTGTCCGAGGAGGAGCTCGCCGCGCTGGACAGTCTCGACGTGCCGCTCGTGTTCGTGGGTGCGGGGCCGCCCGGCCGCGTCCGGGTGCACATGGACGACGTCGGGGCGGCGCGCATGGTCGTCGAGGAGCTGGTGGCGCGCGGGCACCGGCGGATCGGGCAGGTCCAGGGCACGCCGACGCACAGCGTCTCGTGGTCGCCGGCGGTGGAGCGCGCCCAGGGCGCGGAGGACGGGTTCGCCGCCGCCGGCACGGTGATCGACCGCGCCGACCGCCCGGTGGAGCGGGGCGACTTCTCCGTCGAGGGGGGACGCGCCGCCGCGGCCCGGCTGCTCGACCGGGACCCCGCTCTGACCGCCGTGTACGCGCACTCGGACGAGATGGCGTTCGGGGTCCTCGCGGAGCTGGAGGACCGGGGCGTCCGGGTGCCGGAGGACCTGTCGGTCGTCGGGATCGACGGGCACGACCTCGGCGGGCTCGTGGGCCTGGCGACCATGGCCCAGGACGCCTCCGGTCAGGGTGCGGTGGGGGCGTCGCTGATCCTCGAGATGCTCGCGGGCGCCGACGTCGGGCCCGACGTGCTCTACCCCGTGACCTGGGTGCCGCGCCGTTCGATCGCGCAGGCCCCCGCCCTCTAGCCTCCCGCCTCGCCGCTCCGCATCGTGGACGGGCCCTTGCCAACCCTTGACGCAAGCGCTTACATAGGCGCCGGCACGTGCCGAGGACGGCGCGTGCTCGTCGACGAAGAAGAGGCGAGGACAGTGATCGTGAAGACGACCAGGGCGCGACAGGTCGCGGTGGTGGTGGCGGGCGGGCTGGTCTCGGCGCTCGCGCTGTCCGCCTGCGCAGGCGACGACCTCGGGGGTGGAGGCGGCGACGCCACGGGCGCGGACTGCGCCGCCTTCGAGAAGTACGGCACGTTCGACGGCGAGACGGTCACGATCTCCTCGACGATCTCCGACCAGGAGGCCGACCAGCTCGAGGAGTCCTGGGCGGACTTCACGGAGTGCACGGGCATCACGATCGAGCACAACGGCACCAACGAGTTCGAGTCGCAGATCTTCGTGCAGGTCGAGGGCGGCAACGCACCGAACCTGGCGATCTTCCCGCAGCCCGGGCTGCTGTCCCGGATGCAGGCCGAGGGCCACCTGAAGCCCGCCGGCGCGGACGCCCAGGCCGCCGCGGAGGAGAACTACACCGAGGACTGGCTGAGCTACGGCACCATCGACGACGAGCTGTACGGGATCCCGGTCATGGGTTCCGTGAAGTCGTTCGTCTGGTACTCGCCGGCCGAGTTCGAGGAGAACGGTTACGAGGTCCCGACCACCTGGGACGAGCTCATGACGCTGACCGACCAGATCTCCGCGGACCAGGGCGACGAGACGGTCAAGCCCTGGTGCTCCGGGATCGAGTCGGGCGGGGCGACGGGCTGGCCGGCCACCGACTTCGTCGAGGACATGGTGCTCCGGGAGGCCGGGCCGGAGGTCTACGACCAGTGGGTCAACCACGAGATCCCGTTCGACGACCCGCAGATCGTGGCGTCCGTGGACCGTGCCGGCGACATCCTGCAGGACCCGGAGCGCGTGAACGGCGGCATCGGTGACCCGCGGTCCGTCGCGACCACCCCCTGGGCGGAGGCCGGGCTGCAGGTGCTGGACGGCAGCTGCTCGCTCTTCCGCGCGGCGTCCTTCTTCGAGGCGCAGCTCCCCGAGGGCACCGAGGTGGGCCCCGACGGCGACATCTTCGCGTTCTACCTCCCGGCCGACGAGGCCGAGGACCGGCCGCTGCTCGTGGCCGGCGACTACGTGGGCGCGTTCGACGACAAGCCCGCGACGCAGGCCGTGCAGGCCTACCTGGCGTCGCCCGAGTGGGCGAACTCGCGGGTCTCGATCGGTGGCGTGGTCAGCCCGAACCAGGGTGTGGACCCGGCGAACGCCTCCTCCGACGTCCTGCGCCTCACCCTCGACCTCATGCAGGACGAGGGCGCGGTGGCCCGGTTCGACGGGAGCGACCTGATGCCCTCCGAGGTGGGCGCGGGCTCCTTCTGGACCGCGATGACGGAGTGGGTCGACGGCCGCGTGGACACCGAGAAGGCTCTGGCGTCCATCGAGTCGAGCTGGCCGAAGTGAGTGCCCGCCCGGGTCGGCGCCCCCACGGTGCCGGCCCGGGCCGGCTCGGACCCCGGAGGTCGCGTTGAGCTTTCTGCTGCATTCGAAGAACGGTCAGCTCGTGCTGGCGATCGTGGCGTTCGCCGCGGTGGTCGCGCTGCTGCTGCTGACCGCCCGCCTCGCCGAGCGCCTGCGCGGCCGGGGCCGGTCCGGCGTCATGGTCCTCCTGTTCGGCGGACCGGCACTCCTGCTCCTCGCGGTCGGCCTCGTCTACCCGGCGTTGCGCACGCTGTGGATGTCGTTCATGGACGGCAGCAGCGAGTCGTTCGTCGGCTGGGCCAACTACGCCCACGTGTTCGTCGACCCCGCGGGCGTCGTCGCGCTGCGCAACACGCTGGCATGGGTGGTCCTGACGCCGCTGTGCGCCACCGCCATCGGGCTGGTCTACGCGGTGCTGATCGACCGGTCGAGGTTCGAGTCCGCGGCCAAGTCGCTGCTCTTCCTGCCGATGGCGATCTCGTTCGTCGGGGCGGGCATCATCTGGCGGTTCGTCTACGAGTACCGGGGTGCCGCCCAGGAGCAGACGGGTCTGCTCAACGCGGTGATCGTCTGGCTCGGCGGAGACCCGGTGCGGTTCCTGCAGGACTCGCCGCTGAACACGCTGTTCCTGATCGCGGTGCTCGTGTGGACGGAGGCAGGCTTCGCGATGGTCATCCTGTCGGCGGCGATCAAGGCCGTGCCGCAGGACGTCATGGAGGCGGCGAGGCTCGACGGCGCGGGCGCCTGGCAGCTGTTCACCCGGATCACCGTGCCGAGCATCCGCCCCTCGCTCGTCGTCGTGCTCACCACGATCTCGATCGCGACGCTGAAGATCTTCGACATCACCCGGACGATGACGGGGGCGCAGTTCGACACCCAGGTCCTGGCCAACGAGATGTACGACTGGTCGTTCGTGTTCGGGGACAACGGCATCGGCTCCGCCATGGCGGTGCTGATCTTCCTGCTGGTGATTCCGCTGGTGATCTACAACGTGCGTCAGATGGCACGGAACAGGGCGGTGCGAGCATGAGCGCCACGACCACGACCAGGCCGCCGGTGGTGGCGGCCCGCCCGCCGGTGCCGCCGGAGCGCCGCACGAGCGCCGCACGGTTCCGGGCGCTGGTGACGAGCCGCATCGGCAGCGCGATCGCCGTCGTGATCGCGGTGCTGTGGACCGTACCGACGGTGGGGCTGTTCGTCTCGTCCCTCCGCCCCGAGGCCGACATCCGCTCCAGCGGGTGGTGGCACGTGTTCTCGGACCCGTCGTTCACCCTCGAGAACTATGCCCGCGTGCTGGGCGGGTCCACCTCGACCAACCTCGCGGTGTACTTCCAGAACTCGCTCGTGATCGCCATCCCGGCGACGCTGCTGCCGCTGGGCCTGGCCATCATGGCCTCCTATGCGTTCTCCGTGCTGCGCTGGCCGGGCCGGGACTGGGTGTTCGTGGGCGTCTTCGCCCTGCAGGTGGTGCCGCTGCAGATGGCGCTCGTGCCGCTGCTGCGGATCTTCTCGGGCACGGAGGTCGCGGACGTCCTGCCCTTCCTGTCGCTGTGGGTGGCGCACACGATCTTCGCGCTGCCGCTGGCGATCTTCCTGCTGCACAACTTCATGGCCGAGGTGCCGCGCGAGCTGATCGAGGCGGCCCAGATCGACGGGGCCGGGCACGTGACGGTCTTCCTGCGGGTGGTGCTGCCCCTCATGCTCCCGGCGATCGCGAGCTTCGCGATCTTCCAGTTCCTGTGGGTCTGGAACGATCTGCTCGTCGGCCTGACGTTCTCCGGCGGTTCCCGCACGGTGCAGCCGCTCACCGCCGCCCTGGCAGCGATGGCGGGCGATCGCGGTCAGGAGTGGCACCTGCTCACGGCGGGGGCCTTCGTGTCCATGGTGCTGCCGCTCGTGGTGTTCTTCGCCCTGCAGCGCTACTTCGTGCGGGGGCTGCTCGCCGGGTCGGTCAAGGGCTGACGCGCCCGGCACCCGGACGGCACGGGCGACCGTGACGTCCGGGTGATCGGAGCTCGGCGAGGGGCTAGGCGTCGAGCCGCAGCCGCGTGCCGAGCGCGACGGCGGCGACGACGGACGCCCCCGCGACGAGGACGACGTCCTTGAGCACGTACTGGCCCAGCAGCGTCATCCCGTGCCCGAACAGCTCGTCGCCGAACAGTGCGACGGGCGAGAGGATGCCGACCAGCGCGACGGCGAGGACGACCAGCCCGATGCGCAGCAGCCGCCCCGTGACCAGGGTGAGCCCGATGAAGGTCTCCATGACCGCGACCAGGATCACGGCGGTCGTGCTCGGCACGAGGCCGAGCGTGAGCGTCTCGACGGTGCGGCCGGCGATCTCCTCGGCGGGGCTGGCACCGGGGAAGAACTTCAGCACGCCGAAACCGAGGAACACGGCGCCGAGCGCGACGCGCAGCGCCGGCACCGACCACCGGGTGAGGAACCGGGCGAGGGCGGTGACGGCCACGTCGAGCCGCAGCGCCATCTGCTCGGCGAGCGCGTTCGGGAGGCGGCGGGCGGCGGGGGCGGTCGGGGCGGTGGCGGACGGGGCGGGAACGTCGGTGGGAGTGCGGCGCGTCGGGGTGGAGACGGACATGGTGGTGCTCTCTTCCGGGGGGAGTTGCGACCCGGGGGTGGTCGCCGTGGGAGAGAGGTCGTGCCGCGCCGCCGGATGCGGCGCCCGTGCCTTTTCGCCCGGTCGTCACCCGCTCGACCCCGCGCCGCTGAGCGCCTAGCGTGCGGGCATGGATCACGAGCCGATGCGGCGGGTCGCGGAGTTCCGGGCGGCGTTCGATCTCGAGGGCGACGCGGGGAGCCCGGAGCTGCCGGAGCACCGCCGGGCGCTGCTGGACGAGGAGGCCGGCGAGGCGGCCGAGGCCCTCACCGACCTCGCACGAGCCCTCGCCTCGGGCGAGGACGCGGGGACGGCCTACCGAGCGGTGGCCAAGGAGCTCGCCGACGTCCTGTACGTCACGTACGGGGCCGCGGACGCGCTGGGGATCGACCTGCCGGCGGTCTTCGCCGAGGTGCACCGCTCCAACATGAGCAAGGTCGACGCGGGCGGGCGCGTGCTGCGCCGGGCCGACGGCAAGGTGCTCAAGGGCCCGGGCTACCGGCCGCCGTCGCTCGAGGGCCTCGTCGTGCCGCCGGGGGCCCGGCGCTGAGCCGGGCTCACGGCTCCTTGACAGCGGGTGGGCGGGGTGCCAGAGTGGCGCCAATCCGGAAACGTTTCCAGCGATGCCGCCGAGACGAGTCTGGAAACGTTTCCAATCGCCGTCGACGTTGAATGGTGGAGCGACAGTGACGTCATCACGCGCCACGTTGATCGAGGTGGCCCGGCACGCCGGGGTCTCCCTCGCGTCGACGTCGCGGGCCCTGCACGGCACGGGCGCCAGCCCGGCCATGGTCGAGCGGGTGCGCGCCGCCGCCGACGAACTTGGGTACAGCCCGGACGTGACCGGGCGGTCGCTGCGGATGAAGAAGACCTTCCAGGTCGCCTTCGCCGTGGCCGACATCGGCAACCCGGTCTACGTCGAGATGCTCACCGCGATCCACGAGGTGCTGGCCCCGCACGGGTACCGGGTGGTCGTCATGACCACGGGGGACACGGCCGGGAGCACGACCGACCTCGTGCGCAGCCTCGGGAGCGGCTTCGTGGACGCTCTGGTCATCAGCCCCCTGCGTGCGGACGACGCCCTGGTCGCCGAGATCCGGCAGGCTCCGGTGCCCGTCGTCGTGATCGGCCGCGCGCTCGACGGCGACTCCGACTCCGTGTCCACCGACTCCGCCGGGGGGATCGCGCAGGCCGTGGACCACCTGGTCTCGTCGGGCCGCCGGCGGCTCGGGTTCCTCAACGGTCCGCTCGACACGACGCCCGGACAGGCCCGCCAGCGCGGCTTCGACGCCGCGACCGGAGCGGACGCCTTCCCCGGCGAGCGCGTCGCCGTCGAGGTCGCCGACGACTTCACCGTCGCCGCCGGGCTGCGCGCCGCGCGCGCCCTCCTGGCGCCCGCGGCGGACGGCTCGCGCCTGGACGCCGTCGTCGCCGCCAACGACCTGCTCGCCATCGGTGCCGTGCGCGCGGCCCGCGAGGCCGGCCTGAGCGTGCCGGGCGACGTGGCTGTCACCGGCATGGACGACACCGAGCTCGGGCGGGTCTACGAGCCCAGCCTCACGAGCGTCTCGCTCGGTACCGCCGAGCGCGGCGCCGCGGCCGCGCGGGCGGTCCTGGCCCGGCTGGACGACGACGCGGCGCCCGCGCAGCACGTGGTCATCGGCCCGCGCCTGCTCGTGCGCGAGTCCACCGCCGCCCCCGTCCCGACCACCGCACGCGAGGGGGACGCCCGATGACCGCCCCGACCACCCCCGGCACGGCGACCGCCGCCCCGGACGCCGCCGCGCGGGTGACGCAGCAGGTCCGCCGCCGCGGCGGGCTCGAGCGCGGCCGCCGTCGCGAGGCTGCCGCCCTGGTGATGCCGTCGCTGCTGCCGATCCTGGTGCTCAGCGTCGCGCCGCTCGTCATGGGCATCGCGCTCGCGTTCACCGACGCCCGCCTGGTGCGGCACCCCGACTACGAGTTCGTCGGCGTCGACAACTTCGTGCGCCTCGCCGACAACTCGTTCTTCTGGGACTCGTTCCGCATCGGCCTCGTCTGGGCGGTGTCGGTGACGGTGCTGCAGCTCGTGCTCGCACTCGGGCTCGCGCAGCTGCTGAACTCCGGGCTCCGGCTCCAGGGGCTCACGCGCGTGCTCGCGCTGATCCCGTGGGCGATGCCGCCCGTCGTCGTGGCGATCATGTGGAAGATGATCTACTCGCCCAACGCGGGGCCGCTCAACGCGTTCCTCGGGGCGATCGGCCTGCCTGACGACATCAACTGGCTCGCCGACTTCTCCACCGCGCTGCCCGCCGTCATCGTCGTCGGCGTCTGGGTGGGCATGCCCCAGACGACGGTCACGCTGCTCGCGGGGCTCCAGCAGATCCCGGGCGAGCTGCACGAGGCAGCGTCGATGGACGGCGCCGGTGCCTGGCGGCGGTTCACCGCGGTGACCTGGCCGAGCCTGCGCCCCATCGTCGCGTCGATCACGTCGCTGAACTTCATCTGGAACTTCAACTCGTTCTCGCTGGTCTACGTCCTCACCGAGGGCGGGCCGGGCGGTCGCACGATGCTGCCGATGCTGTTCACGTACCTCGAGGCGTTCAAGAACCGCAACATTGGGTACGCCGCCGCGATGGGCGTCGTCCTCGTCGTGGTCGTCGTCCTGCTCCTCGCCGTCTACCTGCGGTCGCAGTTCCGTGACGACCGCGTCTCGAAGAAGGGCTGAGCCGATGCGCGCACTCGTCCGCCCCGCCCAGTACGTGGCCCTGGCCGGCTACATCGTCTTCCTCGGGTTCCCCCTGCTGTGGCTGATCTCGGCGTCGGTGAAGTCGTCGGCCGAGCTGAACTCCCTCACGGTGAGCCTGCTGCCGTCGCAGTGGCAGTGGGAGAACTACGCCCAGGCGCTCGCGCGCCAGGGTCTCGTGCACTCGGCGGGCAACAGCCTGGTGGTCGCGCTGACCTCCACCGCCCTCGTGATCCTGATCGCCATGCCGGCGGCCTACGTGCTCGCCCGGCTCAAGGGCGCGATCCGGGTGGCCGGCGTCGGCTGGATCCTCGTGAGCCAGGTGTTCCCGGTGATCCTCATCATCCTGCCGCTGTTCCTCATCCTGCGGACGATGAACCTCACCGACAGCCTCGTGGGCCTCACGCTCGTGCACACCACGTACACGCTGCCGTTCGCCC
>Ga0180221_1002415_pt1 | contig 10906 bp, 5 predicted proteins | sample eDN5th37CKraftMG_FD_151339 | JGI IMG/M metagenome (GOLD analysis project Ga0180221, IMG submission 151339) | Enriched Miracle-Growth compost microbial communities from Emeryville, California, USA - eDNA 5th pass 37_C Kraft MG (version 2) (version 2) ...
GCCCCTTCAGAAGGCCGAGCGAAACCGGCGCTCAGGAGGTCATGCGACATGGATGTCGCGAGAGCCCCGATGGGCTACAGGGACGTACCCTCGGGGCGGGCCTCCGTGGCGGGGGAGTTCGTGAGGGTAGCCCGGCTCCATCGGGCCCGTATGTCGGGGCAAGCCTTTTTGGTTCCTTTTGTGGCGTCTGACAAAAGGGACTCGCCCGAGGGGGCGAAACAAGACGGTCGGGCAAACTCGGAGCGGCGCAGAAACACCCAAGCCGAGGCAGCTAGGTTATTCCCCTTCGGGCCAGCACAAGCGCTGTTCGCGATGGAGCCGCGCCTCGCGTTCGCTGGAATGACGGGGATTGAGGTCGGGACAAAGGTTGAGGCTCTGCAAAAGAGCACCCTCTCCCCAGCCCTCTCCCGCAAGCGGGAGAGGGGGCCGTTCGGAGCGAGCGGTGAATTCGGAGTCATCCTGAGACTCCCAGCCCCCTCGTCATTCCCGCGAATACGGGACACGCCACGACCATGCGCCCCTGGAGCCGCCGGCCAGAACACCGCTCTCCATGGGGATGCCGAGGCTCCCCCCGTCCCGCCATGAACGCCCCACCCCCTCCGCGAACAACCTTTTCCGCCCCCCACCGACAGCCGCCGACCAATGCCGCCGGACTTTAGGGAGCGCCTTAGATACACGGCAGCGATGGCCTTTTAGCATCCTCCCTCGCCTGCCGGACGCCCGCACAGACGGGGCCAAGCGGCAGGCCTGCCAAACGAACGGCGGCGGGCCCGGCCCGCCGCCGTTCGACACTAGACTCAGGAGTACCACATGACTGTCAGCAAGAACCTGTCCCGCGAGGCGGCCGCTTCCGTGCTCGCCCAGAACGATCCGCTAGAAGTGCCCGTGGCGCCGCCCGCCCCGCACATCAGCTACGTGCTCGACGATGCCGGTACGCCGGCCTACCAGGGCATCGTCCAGCTCAACGGCTACACCGACGACACCACGCCGACGCTGATCGGCAACGGCGCGGCCGCCGGCGACCTGATCAAGGTCTACCACGGCGACCGGGTGATCGGCAGCACCATCGTCCAGGGCAACGGCTCCTGGCGCTTCACCCCCTCCGAGGAACTGCGCGAGGAGGGCGTGCAAGTGCTGCGCGCCACCGCTACCGACAGCAGCAACGGTCTGGAAAGCGACTTCAGCCCGCCCTTCAGCTTCATCCTCGACCTGACCCCGCCCAGCGCCCAGGCCACCATCCAGAACGTTTCCGAAGCCCTGCCCGAGCAACCGCTGGTCACCGTGGACTCCACGCCCATGCTGTTCGGCAGCCTGAGCACCGCCCTGGCCGCCAACGAGAAGCTGCAGATCAGCCTGGACACCGGCGCCACCTGGCAGGACGTCGCCTCCGTCAGCGGCGCCTACTGGCAATACCAGGACGTGCGCGAGCTGCAGAACGGCAACTACACCTACCTGCTGCGCACCATCGACGCCGCCGGCAACCAGGGCGCCATGACCGCCCAGCAGATCACCGTCAGCCGCGAGGTGACCCCGCAGCCGGTGGAAGGCATCAAGGTCAGCATCATCGGCATCACCCCGGACACCGGCGTGGAAGGCGACTACATCACCAGCGCCTCGAAGATCACCCTGCTGGGCACCCTCAGCGAGGAACTGCCGGCCGGCGCCAAGCTGCAGGTCAGCGTCGATGGCGGCAACAGCTGGAAGACCGTGCAGGCCTTCGGCACCGACTGGATCTACATCGACCCCAGCGTGCACAACCTCGGCACTCAGGTGCGCTACGAAATGCGCGTGCTGGACGCCCAGGGCAACCCGGTGGCCAGCAGCTACGCGGCCCAGGACGTGGTCTTCGACGCCGGCAACCCGCTGCCGGACATGTACTCCAGCATCGAGCTGGGCACCGACACCGCGGTGGAGATCGCCGGCCAGTACAGCAACGCGCAGAGCGCGCAGAACAACGACTTCATCACCCGTGACAACAGCGTCACCCTGTCCGGCAAGCTCAGCGCCGCGCTGCAGATCGGCCAGCACCTGCAACTGTCCCTGGACGGCGGCAAGACCTGGGAGACGCTGATGTCCAACGGCGGCCAGCTGTGGAGCTACACCAGCGAACCGCTGTCGGCCAGCCAGCAGCTGGGCGTGAAACTGCGGGTGGCCGACAACGCCGGCAACAGCGTCGAGCTGGGCGAGCGCACCCTGGTCGTCGACATCGACTCGCCGGTGCCCTTCGCCTTCGCCCCGCAGCTCGGTGCGCAGGCCTTGAGCGGCGAGCGCGCCTACTACTCCAGCGCCCAGTACGGCCTGGCCGAGGCCGGCGCCACCGTGGCCCTGGTGCAGGACGTCAACCGCGACGGCCGCTACCAGGAAGGCCTGGACAAGATCGTCGGCTACGCCGTGGCCGGCAACGACGGCCGCTGGAGCTTCGACGCCATCCTGCCCGAAGGCCAGCAGCAACTGGGCTTCGTCACCTGGGACGTGGCCGGCAACAACTCCGGCTTCGGCCCGCAGGTGCTGACCGACGCCCACCGCCCGGTCAACGAGGCCGGCTTCAGCGTCCATGACACCGGCTGGGGCGGCACGGTCGCCTCGGTGCGCGGCTCCAACACCGCGGCCATGGCCATGAGCGCCGACGGCACCTGGTCGTTCTTCCAGAGCACCGGCTACGCCCTGAGTTCCACCGCCTACAAGAACGCCGGCCACGTCTTCAGCGGCCTGGACCGTGACGAGTACCGCGCCAGCTACCTGAGCGAGCCGCTGAAGGTCACCTCGGACGGCAACGGGCACATGATCTCCAAGGCCACCTTCGCCGACTACAACCGCGACGGCCTGATGGACGTCATCGCCAATGTGAGTGGCAACTCCGCGGACCTGCCGGTATGGACCGCCAAGGCGGACGGCACCTACACCGCAGGCTCGGTCAACAACCCCAACCGGCTGAACATCGGCGGCGTGATCGCCTGGGACGGCAACGGCGACGGCTACACCGACTTCATCGTGGTCGACAACACCATCGGTAGCTGGGGCTTCAACCTCATCCACAACGACAACGGCGTGCTGAAAGGGGAGCGCAAGGGCAACACCTGGTGGGGTTCGGAGATCAGCGGCGTCGACCTCAACAACGACGGCGCCGTGGACCTGGCCGGTCACAACGACCAGCACGGCAACACCGCCCTGGGCGTATTGCTGACCCAGAGCGACGGCAGCTGGAGCAAGGAGCAGACCTTCGGCAGGATGTTCCGCAGCGATAGCGCCGGCAGCACGGAATACAACAACCTGGCCTCCTCCATGACCTGGGCCGACTTCGACGGCGACGGCGACCTGGACCTGTTCCTGGCCCGCGGTGCTCGCAGCTCCACCGGCCATAACGGCAATTCCGACGACAGCCGCATCTACCTGAACAAGGGCACCGATGCCAACGGCAAGTGGCTGGGGATGGACAACGACAACCCGCTGTTCTTCAACGACGCCCTCGGCCAGGACCAGAAAGGCAACCTGGTGCACTTCGACGGCGGCCCGTCCTTCGCCGTGGACTGGAACCATGACGGCAAGATGGACGTCATCGAGGCGCCGCGGCAGAACGCCGCCTGGTCCTCCACCAATGCCGCCATGACGCCGGTGCTGTTCATCAACCAGGGCAATGGCGACTGGATGAACAGCGGCCAGCTGCTGGGCAACGAGGCCTACGACAACGTCACCGGCGCGGTGGCGGTGGACTACGACTTCGACGGCGCCGTGGACCTGCTGCTGTACCGCACCTCCGGCAAGGACCATGTGGGCCTGGATACCGCTTCGTCGCCCACGGTGCTGATCCGCAACGAGAACCACGTGGCGGAAGGCACCAGCCTGATCCTGCGCATCCTCGACAAGAACGGCATGAACAGCTACTTCGGCAACACCGTGCAGCTGTTCGACGCGGCGGGCCGCCTGGTCGCCACCCAGATCCTCAACCCGCAGTCCGGGGTGACCAACGACAGCTCCGGCCTGGTGTACTTCTACGGTCTGGACGCGAACCAGACCTACAGCGCCAAGCTGCTGGCCGAGCCTGCCATCGGCAACGGCAACATGGTCCCGGGCCGCTTCGAAGAGGACCTGGGCCTGATCAACCCGACCTGGGGCAACCTGGTCACCGGCGCCGCCGAGCACGCCTACGTGCTGACCGCCGGCAAGCCGACCGTGAGCTTCGACAGCCAGGGCGCGGGCACCGTGGGCACCGGCTACAACGACAGCTTCATGGCCACCGAGGGCAACGACGTCATCAACGGCGGCGGCGGCTGGAATCTGCTGGCCGACGGCAGCAAGCAGTGGAGCGCCACCCAGGGCCTGGACGAAGTGGACTACCAGTTCGCCAAGCAGGGCGTGCAGGTCAATCTGCAGAGCGGCCAGTCGCTGGGCATGGGCAACGACACCCTGATCGGCATCGAGGCCGTGAAGGGCAGCTGGTACGCCGACGCCTTCATGGACAACGCCGCCAGCAACCGCTTCGAAGGCCGCGGTGGCGACGACGTCTACTACCTCTTCGGCGGTGGCAACGACACCCTGGCCTATCGTCCGGTCGATGCCTGGGACGTTTCCGCCGATGGCAGCAACGGCCACGACATGGTGTTCGGCTTCGGCCTGGGCAACGTGCTGAACAACAGCAACGCCGACATCATCGACCTGCGCGGGATGCTCGGCTACGGCGGCCCGGTCAGCCTGGTCCGGGATGACGGCGTGCTGCAGCTGGATGCCTCGTCCCAGGGGCTGCTGGACTACCTGTCGAGCCGCGTCGAGGGCAACAACACCATCATCAGCGTCGACCGCGACGGCATCGGCCAACAGGTCGGTTCCACCGACCTGATCACCCTGATGGGTGTGCGTACCGACCTGCTGAACCTGATCCAGAACCACCAGATCATGGTCTGAGGCCCTGAACCGCCCCGGCGCTTGCGCCGGGGCACCGATTCGTTTTCAGCGGCGCCGAATTTTCTCCCCCTTGGTGGCGCCGCTTTTTTCTTTCCGGGCGCGAGCAGGCTCGTGACCCCACATCGGCCTGGCGGCCTTTCTTCGAAGTTCAGAAAAATCTGGCTGATGTAGGTCGTTTTGCTTCCCCAGATTCGGACATCCCCGGTGTTTCCGCCCGGGCTCCATCGGTAGAAAGACCCATCGCCGAACGACAACCCAAAGGCTCCTGACCTTGAGTACCGAAACACCCCTGTTCCGCACCGAGGCCCTGCAAGGGCAGGGCGCCCACTGGCTGGGCCCGATCATCCTCATACGCCCGCTATCCTTCAGCGTGCTCACCGCCCTGGCCACCCTGTTCGCCCTGCTGGTGGCGGGTCTCTTCATCTGGGGCAGCTACACCAAGCGCAGCACCGTGGTCGGGCAACTGCTGCCGGTCAACGGCCAGGCCAAGGTGCACGCGCCGCAGATGGGCGTGATCATCGAGAAATCCGTCCGCGAAGGGCAGAAGGTCGAGCGCGGCCAGACCCTCCTGCGCCTGTCCAGCGAACGCTACAGTGGCCAGGACCAGGCGGTGCAGGCCGGCATCAGCCATCAGCTGGAGGCCAGCCGCGAGTCCCTGGAACAGCAGCTGGAGAAGCTGCAGCGGCTGCAGGCCGACGAACGCCGCAGCCTGCAGGCCAAGGTCGTCAGCCTGCGCGAGGAGCTGGCCACCCAGGCCGCCCAGCTGCAGAGCCAGCGCAAGCTGCTGGCCATCGCCAGCGACGCCGAGGGCCGTTACCGCGGGCTGATGGAGAAGGGCTACATCTCCATGGACCAGTTCCAGCAGCGCCAGGCCGAGCTGCTCGGCCAGCGCCAGACCCTGCAGCGCCTGGAGCGCGAGCGCACGGCGCTGCAACAGCAACTGCGCGAACAACAGGCCACCCTCGACGGGCTCGATGCGCGCCACGCCAACCAGCGCGCCGAGCTGCAACGCCAGCTCAACGGCGTGCGCCAGCAACTGGGCGAGAGCGAGGCCAAGCGCACCCTGCGCATCGTCGCGCCGGAAGCGGGCATCGCCACCGCCGTGCTGGCCGAGGTCGGCCAACTGGTCGACCCCTCGCGGCCGCTGCTGAGTATCGTCCCCGAGAATGCAGAACTGATCGCCGAACTCTATGCGCCGAGCCGCGCGGTGGGCTTCATCAAGGTTGGCGATACGGCGCGGATCCGCTACCAGGCCTACCCCTACCAGAAATTCGGCCAGTACAACGGCAAGGTGCTGTCCATCTCGCGCACCTCGCTGCCGTACAACGAGCTGGCGGCCATGGCCGGCAGCGTGCCGGGCGTCGGCCAGAGCGGCGAGCAGTACTACCGCATCCGCGTGCGACTGGACGAACAGCAGGTGCGCGCCTACGGCCAGCCGCGCCCGCTGCAGAGCGGCATGCTGCTGGAGGCCGACCTGCTGCAGGAAACCCGCAAACTCTACGAATGGGTCCTCGAACCCCTCTACAGCCTGTCCGGCAAACTCTGAGGTATCGCGCCGTATGGCTATCTTCGACTCCCTCGCGCTGCGCTTCGGCCGGCGCCTGCCCAGCATCCAGCAGACCGAGGCCGCCGAGTGCGGCATCGCCTGCCTGGCCATGGTCGCCGGCTACCACGGCAGCCACCACGACCTGCGCGAAATGCGCCAGCGCTTCAACGTCTCGCTCAAGGGCATCACCCTCAAGCAACTGATCGAGGCGGCGCAGCAGATGGGCATGGCCACGCGCCCGCTGAAGCTGGGCCTGGCCGACCTGCCCAAGCTGCGCACCCCGTGCATCCTGCACTGGGACTTCAAGCACTTCGTCGTGCTCAAGTCGGTGAGCCGCCGCGGCGCGGTGATCCACGACCCGGCCCACGGCATCCGCAAGGTGGGCGTGGAGACGCTGTCGCGTTCCTTCACCGGCGTGGCCCTGGAGCTGTGGCCCGACGCCGCCTTCGAGAAGAAGGAGGCCAAGCCGAACCTGCGCCTGCTCGGCATGCTCGGCAAGGTCAGCGGCCTGTACCGCTCCCTGGGCCAGGTGCTGCTGCTGTCGCTGGCCCTGGAGGTGTTCGCCCTGGTCAGCCCGTTCTTCATGCAGTGGACCATCGACAACGTCATCCCCAGCAACGACCGCGACCTGCTGACCACGCTGCTGATCGGCTTCGGCCTGATGATGCTGATGCAGCAGATCATCGGCGCCGTGCGCCAATGGGTGGGCATGCACATGGGTACGCTGCTCAACGTGCAGTGGCGGGCCAACGTCTTCACCCACCTGCTCAACCTGCCCACGCAGTATTTCGAGAAGCGCCACCTGGGCGACATCGTCTCGCGCTTCGGCGCCGTCGACAGCATCCAGTCGACCCTGACCTCGGCTTTCCTGGTGGCGGTGCTCGACGGCCTGATGACCATCGCCACCCTGGGCATGATGCTGGTCTACAGCCCGCTGCTGGCCAGCATCGCCATCGTCTGCATGGTGCTCTACGCCCTGGTGCGCTGGGTCTCGTACCAGCCGCTGCGCAACGCCACCGAGGAAGAGATCATCCATGGCGCGCGGCAGCAGACGCACTTCCTCGAAACCATGCGCGGCGTGCGCCCGCTGAAGCTGTTCCAGCGCCAGACCGAGCGCCGCGCCACCTGGCTGAGCCTGCTGGTGGAGCAGGTCAACGCCGGCCTGCGCACGCAGAAGCTGGGGCTGCTCTACGGCCAGGTCAACGGCCTGCTGTTCGGCATCGAGAACCTGCTGGTGATCTACCTGGGGGCGAACATGGTGATGGACGGCCACTTCACCGTGGGCGCGCTCATGGCCTTCCAGTCCTACAAGGGCCAGTTCGACAGCCGCGTGGGCAGCCTGATCGACAAGTTCTTCGAGCTGCGCATGCTGCAGCTGCAGGGCGAGCGCCTGGCCGACATCGTCCTCGAAGCGCCGGAGCAGGGCGGCAGCGGCATCGACCCCGACCTGCTGCGCCAGCGCGAGTTCGGCATCGAGCTGCGCGGCCTGCGCTACCGCTACTCGGAACACGAGCCCTACGTGCTCGACGGCATCGACCTGGACATCCGCGCCGGCGAGTCGGTGGCCATCGTCGGGCCCTCCGGCTGCGGCAAGAGCACCCTGGTCAACATCATGCTCGGCATCCTGCCGCCGTCCGACGGAACGATCCGCGTGGCCGGCATGGAGCTGTCGCAGATCGGCCTCGACGGCCTGCGCAGCGTGGTCGGCACGGTGCTGCAGGACGACAGCCTGTTCGCCGGCTCGCTGGCGGAGAACATCGCCTTCTTCGATCCTGCGATGGACATGGAGTGGGTGATGGAGTGCGCGCGCCTGGCGGCCATCCACGACGAGATCATGATCGCGCCCATGGGCTACAACACCCTGGTCGGCGACATGGGCACGGTGCTCTCCGGCGGCCAGAAGCAGCGCATCCTGCTGGCCCGGGCGCTGTACAAGCGGCCGCAGATCCTGTTCCTCGACGAGGCCACCAGCCACCTCGACGTGGACTGCGAACGCCGCGTCAACGAGGCCATCCGCTCGCTGAACATCACCCGGGTGATGGTCGCCCACCGTCCCGAGACCATCGCCTCGGCCGACCGCGTGGTGGTCATCGCCGGCGGCAAGGTGGTGGGCGAGCGGGCCGTCGACCCCGGGCTGCTGGAGGGCGAGCCGGCATGAAGCGCATCCTCCCGTTCGCCCTGGCGCTGGCCGCGGGCCCCGAGGCCCTGGCCGGGCCGGACGTCTTCCGCACCGAGCGCACGCTGCCCCAGGCGCCGGTCAGCGAGGCGCGGCACGGCGGCGTGCCCTGCCTGTTCAACGGCGTCCAGGCGGAACTGGCGCTGGACGAGGCTATCGAGCGCATGCTCTGCCAGGACCCGCAGACCCGCCAGGCCTGGGCCGAGGCCAAGGCCCAGGCGGCGCAGATGGGCGTCGCCTGGTCGGCCTACCTGCCGCGCCTGGGCGCCAGCGTCGGCGCCAGCGACGGTCGCAGCCGCACCGACTACCTGGACTTCGACGGCGTCGAGACCTCGACCCGCCAGAAGAGCCTCGATGCCCGCCTCGACCTGAGCTGGGTGCTGTTCGACTTCGGCAAGCGCCGCGCCGCGCTGCGCAGCGCCCGGCACCTGCTGGTGGCGGCCAACGCCAGCCACGACGCGATACTGCAGAACGCCTTCGTCAACGCCGCCCAGGTCTACTACGACGCCCTGGCCGCCCAGGATGCCCTGGCCGCGGCGCAGCAGGTCAAGGACATGGCCGAGGAGAACTTCCAGGCCGCCGACGCCAAGTACCGGGCCGGCGCGGCGGCGCTTTCCGACCGCCTGCAGGCGCAGACCGCCGCGTCCCAGTCCGAGCTGCGCCTGGTGCGCGCCCGCGGCAACCTGGACAACGCCCTGGGCACGCTGGCGTTGCGCATGGGGCTGGCGCCGGACAGCGCGCTGAAGCTGTCCAGCGAACTGACGCCGATGCCCGATACCGGCTTCGTCGGCGCCATCGACCGGCTGCTGGCCCAGGCGCGCAGCCATCACCCCGAGCTGATCGCCGCCCAGGCGCGGCTGGACGCGGCCCAGGAAAAGGTCCGCGAGGCGCGCGCCGAAGGCCGGCCGACCCTGGCCCTGACCGGCAGTCTCAGCCATGCGCGCAACGACCTGCCGCTGGCGCTGAACGGCGACACCCGGCAGCGCGATTCGAGCCTGGGCCTGCAACTGAACATCCCGCTGTTCGAGGGCTTCGAACGCAACTACCGGGTGCGTGGCGCGCGGGCCCAGGTCGAGGCCAGCCGCGCGGCCCTGGCCGGCGCCGAGCAGCAGGTGTCGCTGCTGGTGTGGGGCAGCTACCAGCGGCTGATGGTCGATACCCGCAGCCTGAAGAGCACCGACGCCCTGGTCGAACAATCGCGCCAGGCCCTGGAGGTGACCCGCGGGCGCTACCGTTCCGGGGTCGGCAGCATGATCGAACTGCTCAACGCCCTGAGCGCCTACGCCGATGCCCAGGAGCAGCACATCCGCGCCCTGGCCGACTGGCAGAGCGCTCGCCTGCAACTGGCGGCGGGATTGGGCCGCCTGGGGTTCTGGGCGTTGCAGTAGCGGCGCGCCAGCGCGGGTTGACAGAAAGCCGTTCCGGTGCCCGCCGGAACGGCTTTCTGTCATTTACGCGCCTGGAAAGGCTGTTGTCCTTGGACACCAATGTTTAGCCGACGGCGTATAACCGCGAACGGTTATATGTCCTACATGGACGTTTATGGGGCCAAATGCTCTTTCGAATATGCCCCGTCAAAGGGTTTAGTGAATTTGTCTTGTATGAAATTTCCAGGTCTCGTAGTTGTATTTTGATGGCCTTGTGCCCGGAAATCTGAATGGTGGTTTATTCATTGATTTGAGGTTGTCAGCGATATGCCAGCTCATAACAATTACCCTGTCGCGCCACACAAGTGGCAGCGCAACTCAAGTCAACATTAGAACAGCACTTTAAAGTGCAAAGGAGCATCTCATGCAAGAACTCAAGCAGCACGAAGTCGAAGTGGTCGCCGGCGGTGACCTGGAAGGCGCCATCTGGGGCCTGGGCGAAGGCCTGGCCACCGGCGCCGCCATCGGCGGTTCCATTTCCGCCGGTTCCGGCTGGGGCTTCGGCCTGATCGGCCAACTGGTCGGCGTCATCGTCGGTCCGATCGTCGGGGCCATCTTCGGCTTCGTCGGCGGCGCCCTGACCAACAAGGAAACCATGGCCGCCGTCGGCGCCCACTACCGTGAGTCGATGGGCTGGAACAGCACCGGCGGCGGCGCCAGCCCGCTGTCCTTCCTCGGCGACATGTTCGGCAGCAACGTCTTCGGCCCGAGCAACAACAACGGCCCGCGTTGATCGAACCCGGCTTCATCGAAGCCATGAAGCCACTACTTCGGTAGTGGCTTTTTTTGTTGTCTGGCGATAGTCCCTGGTTGATTTCTTAAATATATCAATCGGAATTTTCTTAATTTTATCTATAA
>Ga0180221_1002417_pt1 | contig 10900 bp, 6 predicted proteins | sample eDN5th37CKraftMG_FD_151339 | JGI IMG/M metagenome (GOLD analysis project Ga0180221, IMG submission 151339) | Enriched Miracle-Growth compost microbial communities from Emeryville, California, USA - eDNA 5th pass 37_C Kraft MG (version 2) (version 2) ...
TTCGTCGTCCGCGACACCAAATCTGGCGCGGCGTCGCGGACTTCGCCCGGCGACGCGGCGCAAACGACCGGCACGCTCGCCAACAGGTTCATCCTCGTCGCCAATATCGAGGCGGCGGATGGCGGCGCGGCGATTGTCGGCGGCAACGAGCGCGTCATCCGCGCGCGGCTCTCCGACGCGAAGTTCTTCTACGATACCGATCTGAAAACCAAGCTCGATACACGGCTGCCGAAATTCGACGGCATCGTCTTCCACGAGAAGCTCGGCACGCAGGCCGAGCGCATCGCGCGTATCGAGCGGCTGGCGGCGGAACTGGCACCACTGGTCGGCGCCGATGTCGAGAAGGCCAAGCGCGCGGCGCGTCTCTGCAAGGCCGATCTGCTCACCGAAGTCGTCGGCGAATTTCCCGAACTGCAAGGGCTGATGGGCAAATACTACGCGCTGGCGCAGGGCGAGGACGCGAGCGTCGCGGCGGCGTGCGAGGAGCACTACAAGCCGGTCGGCCCGAGCGACCGCGTGCCGTCCGATCCGGTGTCGATCGCCGTTGCCTTGGCCGACAAGATCGACACGTTGGTCGGCTTCTGGGCCATCGACGAAAAGCCGACCGGATCGAAGGATCCCTATGCCCTGCGAAGAGCGGCGCTGGGGGTAATTCGCATCGTGCTCGACAATGCGCTGCGTCTGCCGTTGTCGAAGATCGCGGCCGCGCATGCCGCCGTCATTGCCGGACATGACAATGTGGCCGCCGATCTTCTCGCCTTCTTCGCCGACCGTCTGAAAGTCCAGCTTCGCGAACAGGGCGCGCGGCACGATCTCGTCGATGCTGTCTTTGCGTTAGAGGGTCAGGACGATCTGTTGCTGATCGTGCGCCGGGTCGAGGCGCTCGGTACGTTTCTCGATAGCAATGACGGCAAGAACCTGCTCGCTGGCGTCAAGCGCGCCTCGAACATCCTGCGCATCGAGGAGAAGAAGGACGGCAAGGCTTACACCGGCGCGCCGGATGCCGCGCTGCTGAAGGAGCCGGAGGAGAAGGCGCTCGCCGCCGCTGTCGCCACCGCGAAGGCGGACGCTTCGGCGGCGGTCGCCAAGGAAGACTTCGCGGCCGCCATGCGGGCGATGGCGACCCTGCGGCCGGTGGTCGATGCGTTCTTCGACAAGGTGACGGTGAACGCCGACGACAGGGCGTTGCGCGAGAATCGCCTCAAGCTCTTGAACGAAATCCGCGAAGCGACGCGCGCGGTCGCCGACTTCTCGAAGATCGAGGGCTGACGCGACCTGAAGCGTCGTGGCCGGAGGCGACCCAGCCACGCCGGGGCTATTCGGGGGCGGGCTGGCCCTGTTTGACGCGGCCCGGGAACCAAACGGCCACGCCGGTCATTACATCCGGCGCATGATGGATTTCGCCGATATCGAGGATATCGCGCTACGGCTCATCGTGGCGCTCGCCGCCGGCGTTGCGCTCGGCTTCAATCGCGAACTCAACAACAAGCCGCTCGGCGTGCGCACGCTTGCCATCGTCTCGCTCGGTTCGGCGCTGGCGGTGATGTCGGTCGGCGGCGCCGAAAACATCGATGCGGCAAGCCGCGTCATTCAAGGTCTGCTGACCGGTATCGGGTTTCTCGGCGCCGGCGTCATCATCCGTCCGCGCGGCGAAGGCGATATTCAGGGCCTGACCACTGCCGCCTGCACCTGGACGACCGCAGCGATCGGCGCCTTGTGCGGCGTCGGCGCGTGGGCCGTGATCCTGATCGGTATCTTTCTCATTTTCGTGGTGCTGGTCGGCGGCGGCTGGATCAAGAAACGCTGGCCGGCGCTGGTCGGCGATTGAGTCGCACGCCCGACCAACAATTCGCGCGGCGATTCGCTCGCCGAACGGGCGAAATATCGAGCGCGTCGCGGAACCCGATCCCGCCACCGTGGGTTGCCCCAGCCGGCGCCTGCCGCCGCCCGCCGCCCTTCACCCGCTCGCAAAGGAGGCTTTTCCGTGGTCATTTCCATCGCGCATCTGACGCCGATCGTTTCGATTATTGCGGGGATTCTGATCCTCATCATGCCGCGTCTGTTGAACATCATCGTGGCGCTCTATCTGATCTTCGCCGGCGTGATGGGATTGGGAATATTCCGATAGGCCGCAGTGCGGGGTTGCCTGGACCCTCGGACCGTGGTTTTAACGGACCGTCCCCACACGTTTTTCGACTTGTGAGTCATGGCCAAACAATCCAAGCGTCCGGTCGCGAAAGCGAAACCCTCCGCCATTTCCAGGCGTGCGCCGAAGTCTTCGGCCGCCGCCCGCAAATCCTCAGCCAAAGCTGCCGCCCGCAAAACGGCATCCGGCAAGGCTGCTAAAAAGCCGGCCGGCAAAACCGCCGGCAAGCTGTCGGCCGCCGGCGGGCAGAAGAGCAGGCAAGGCAAGTGGGTCTACGGCTTCGGCGGCGGCAAGGCGGAAGGCCGCGCCGGGATGAAGAACCTGCTCGGCGGCAAGGGCGCCAATCTCGCCGAAATGGCCAATCTCGGCCTGCCGGTGCCGCCCGGCTTCACCATCACCACCGAGGTCTGCACCTACTTCTACGATCACGGCAAGACCTATCCGAAGGAGCTGCGCGGGCAGGTCGAGAAGGCGCTGGCGCAGGTCGGCAAGCTCACCGGCAAGGTGTTCGGCGACCGTGCCAACCCGCTGCTCGTTTCGGTGCGCTCCGGCGCGCGCGCCTCGATGCCCGGCATGATGGATACGGTGCTCAATCTCGGCCTCAACGATACGACCGTCGAGGCGCTGGCGGCGAAGTCCGGCGACAAGCGTTTCGCCTATGACAGCTACCGCCGCTTTATCACCATGTATTCCGACGTGGTGCTCGGCATCGGCCACGACCGTTTCGAGGAAATCCTCGATCTGCACAAGGAGAAGCAGGGCTACACGCTCGACACCGAACTGACGGCGGACGACTGGGCGACGCTGATCGGTCGCTACAAGACCTGCGTCGAAGAAGAACTCGGCCGGCCGTTCCCGCAGGACCCGCACGAGCAGTTGTGGGGCGCGATCGGCGCGGTGTTCGGCTCGTGGATGAACCAGCGCGCCATCACCTATCGCAAACTGCACGATATTCCAGCCTCATGGGGCACGGCGGTCAACGTGCAGGCGATGGTGTTCGGCAATATGGGCGATACCTCGGCGACCGGCGTCGCCTTCACCCGCAATCCCTCGACCGGCGAGAAGAAGCTCTACGGCGAATTCCTGATCAACGCGCAGGGCGAGGATGTCGTCGCCGGCATCCGCACGCCGCAGGAAATCAGCGAGGCGGCGCGCCGCGAATCCGGCTCCGACAAGCCGTCGATGGAGACGGCGCTGCCGCAAGCCTATGCCGAGCTGACGCGCATCTACAACGCGCTCGAACGCCACTACCGCGACATGCAGGACCTCGAATTCACCGTCGAGCAGGGCAAGCTGTGGATGTTGCAGACGCGTTCCGGCAAGCGCACCGCCAAGGCGGCGCTGCGCATCGCGGTGGAGCTGGCGAAGGAAAAGCTCATCAGCCGGGAAGAGGCGATCACCCGCATCGATCCCGCCTCGCTCGATCAGTTGCTGCACCCGACCATCGACCCGAAGGCCGAGCGCAAGGTGATCGCCACCGGGCTGCCGGCCTCGCCGGGCGCCGCCGGCGGCGGGATCGTGTTCTCGCCGGACGAGGCGGCGTTGCAGAAGGCTGACGGCCACAAGGTCATTCTGGTGCGCGCCGAGACGAGCCCGGAAGACATTCACGGCATGCATGCCGCCGAAGGCATCCTGACGACGCGCGGCGGCATGACCTCGCACGCCGCGGTGGTGGCGCGCGGCATGGGCAAGCCCTGCGTCTCCGGCGCCGGCGCCATCCGCATCGATTATGCCGCCGGCACGATGACGGTCGGCGGCCAGGTGTTCCGCAAGGGCGACTACATCACCGTCGACGGCTCGACCGGCGAGGTCATCGCCGGCCGTGTGGCGATGATCGAGCCGGAGTTGTCCGGCGAGTTCGCGACGCTGATCGGCTGGGCCGACAAGGTGCGCAAGCTCGGCGTGCGCTCCAACGCCGACACGCCGGCGGATGCCCGCGCCTCGAACCGCTTCGGCGCCGAAGGCATCGGCCTGTGCCGCACCGAGCACATGTTCTTCGACGAGGCGCGCATCCAGGCGGTGCGCGAGATGATCCTGTCGGACGACGAGAGCCAGCGCCGCGCCGCGCTCGCTAAACTACTGCCGTTCCAGCGCGCCGACTTCACCGAGCTGTTCGAGATCATGGGCGGCAAGCCGGTGACCATCCGCCTGCTCGATCCGCCGCTGCACGAGTTCCTGCCGCATACCGACAAGGAGCTGCATGCGGTGGCGGCGGCGATGGGCGCCGACCCGAAGAAGCTCGCCGACCGCGCGGTGGCGCTGTCGGAGTTCAACCCGATGCTCGGTTTCCGCGGCTGCCGCCTCGCCATCGCCTATCCGGAGATCGCCGAGATGCAGGCGCGGGCGATCTTCGAGGCCGCGGTGGCGGCGGCGAAGACGACCGGCAAGCCGGTGGTGCCCGAGGTGATGGTGCCGCTGATCGCCACCCGTGCCGAGTTCGACGTGGTCAAGGAGCGTATCGACGCCGTCGCCGATGCCGTGCGCAAGGAGACCGGCGCCAGGCTCAACTATCAGGTCGGCACGATGATCGAACTGCCGCGTGCGGCGCTCAAAGCCGGCGAGATTGCCGAGGCAGCGGAGTTCTTCTCCTTCGGCACCAACGACCTGACGCAGACCGCCTTCGGCATCTCGCGCGACGATGCGGCGAGCTTCCTCGGGATCTACACCGCGCGCGGCATCATCCCGAGCGATCCGTTCATCTCGATCGATCGCGAGGGTGTCGGCGAACTGGTGAAGATCGGCGTCGAGCGCGGCCGCAAGACCCGTAAGTCGCTCAAGGTCGGCATCTGCGGCGAACACGGGGGCGATCCCGCCTCGGTGGTGTTCTGCCACATGGTCGGCCTCGATTATGTGTCCTGCTCGCCGTTCCGCGTGCCGATCGCGCGGCTCGCCGCGGCGCAGGCAGCACTCGGCAAGGACCCCGCCAGCCTCGCCTGAGACTGGCCTCGCCTGAGACCGGGCGCGGCGCGTTCCGCTTGCATCTTCTGCCGTCAGGCCGTGCCGTTACCGGCGCGGCCTGATGCATTTTGAAGCGTCAAAGATGCCGGAGACGGCGCGAGCGGCGTCAGACCGCGACCTTGGTCATGAAGTGATCGACGCTGGCGCGCAGTTGCGAGACGGCGGTCTCGACCGCCTGCGAGGCACCGAGCGCGGTTTCCGCCGAGCCGCGGGTTTCGCTGGTGGCGCCCGCCACCTCGCTGAGCACGGTGACGACCATGCCGGTGCTCTTGGCCGCGCCGTTGACGTTGTGCGAAATCTCGTCGGTCGCGGCGCTTTGCTGCTCGACCGAGGCGGAGACCGCGGAGGCGTATTGGTTGATCTCCTGCATCCGCTTGGCGATGCGGCGGATCGCGTCGACCGCGCTCGAGGTCGAGGTCTGGACGCCGGAGATGTGGCTGGTGATGTCCTCGGTCGCCTTCGCCGTCTGGATGGCGAGCGATTTGACCTCGGCCGCCACCACGGCAAATCCCTTGCCGGCTTCGCCGGCGCGGGCGGCCTCGATGGTGGCGTTGAGCGCCAGGAGATTGGTCTGCTCGGCGATGGCGCGGATCAGCTTGACCACCTCGCCGATCTTCTGCGCGCCGTCGGTCAGGCCGCCGATCTCGGTGTCGGTGGCGTCCGCTTCGGCGGTTGCCAGACGAACCACGTCGGACGTATGGCCGAGCTGTCGGCTGATCTCGGCGATCGAGTGCGACAGCTCGTCTGAGGCGACGGCGGCGCTGTCGACATTGGCGGACGCCTCGTTGAAGGCATCGACGGCGTTGGCGGCGCGCTCGGAGGTCTGCTGCGCGGCGCTGAACAGCGATGCTGCGGTCAGCCGCATCGACGCGGCGCTGTCGGTGAGCACCGATACGAGGCTCTCCACCTGCGGCCGAAACTCAGCGATCGCGCTATCGACGATTTGGCGCCGCTGCGCCTGCTCGCGGCTCGCCGAGTGCTCGTGCGCGGCGCGCCGCCGCTCGGTGACGTCCTCGTGGGTGGAGATCCAGCCGCCGCGCGGCAGCGGATGATTGAGCGCGTAGATGATGCGGCCGTCGCTCGCATTGACGTCGCGGCCGCTCGTTGTGCTCGCTCTCGCGTTGCGCATGATCATGCTGCAATATTCGTCGATGTCGACGTCCTGCGGCAGCAGCCCGGTCCGCTTGCGCTCGACGATCAGGTTGCGCAGCGTGCAGCCCGGCTTCACCACGTCCGCCGGCAATTTGTACATGTCCAGATAAGGCCGGTTGAGCAGCAGGATGCGGCCTTGCGCGTCGGACATGACGAAGCCTTGCGACATGTTGTTGATGGCCAGCGTCAGCAGCGTGTTCTGGCGTTTCAGGTGGTAGCAGTAGAACAGGGTGGCTGCCGCGATGACGCCGATGCCGGTCGACAGCAGCGGGCTGGTCAAGACGAGCGAAAGGGTTTCAAACATCGGGGCACCCTGTAGGCAGGCCGTCAGTATCCGCCTTTGCCGATTGATTTAGGGTTAATGGTTGCCCACCAGGCAAAAAAGCCGTTTGATTTCATAGGGATTTTTGGAGGTTTTCCCCGGTAGGAGCGGCTGTCGCTCCCGTGTTAGCGTTAACTCGCCCGCAGGCATGAAGACGGCGAGGGGGAACCGGATGGCGGACGATGACAAGCTGACGGCAGACCAGCAGATCATCACGGAGGAGGGGCTCAGAAAGGCGGAGGAATACGTCCAGCAGGAAGAAGGCGCCGCCAACCGGCTCTCCGGCTTCGCCGGCGCGGCCGTTACCGCCATCGCGGTGGCGATGACGCTGTTTCATCTCTATGCGGCTTACGAGATCGTGCCGACGCAGCCGCTGCGCTACATCCACGTCGCCTTCGTGCTGGCGCTGAGCTTCCTGCTGTTTCCGCTCGCCGCGCGGTTCCGCAACCGCATCCAGTGGTTCGACATCGTTCCCGCTCTGCTCGGTATTCTCGTCATGGCCTATGCGCTGTGGGGCGGCGACGATTTCACCGACCGGGCCGCGGTGCCGGACCGCTGGGACGTGGTGTTCGGCGTCATCCTGATCGTGCTGGTATTGGAGGCGGCGCGCCGCACCACCGGGCCGATCATGCCGGTGGTGTCGATCCTGTTCATCGCCTATGCGATGCTCGGGCCGCATCTGCCGCCGCCATGGACGCATCGCGGCTTCGACATCGCGCGGCTCGTCGGCCATCTCTACATCACCCTGGAAGGTATTTTCGGCGTCGCCGTCGACGTCTCGGCGACGCTGATCATCATGTTCACGATCTACGGCGCGATCCTGCTCTATTCCGGCGCCGGCAAGTTCTTCATCGATTTCTCGCTGGCGGTGATGGGTGGCCGTCCGTCGAGCGCCGGACGGGCGGTGGTCGCTTCCTCGTTCCTGCTCGGCGGTCCGTCTGGCTCCGGCGTCGCGACGACGGTGATGATCGGCACCGTTGCCTATCCGATGCTGGCGAAGGCTGGCTTCGAGAAGAACGCCGCCGGCGGCCTGCTGGCGGCCGGCGGGCTCGGCGCCATCATCTCGCCGCCGGTGCTCGGCGCCGCCGCGTTCCTGATCGCCGAGTTCCTGAAGATCAGCTATCTCGACGTCATCTGGATGGCGACCATTCCGACGCTGCTCTACTACGCCTCGCTGATGTTCATGGTCGAACTCGATGCCTTCCGTTTCGGCGCCCGCAACGTGGTGCTCAAATCGGAAATGCCGCTCGGCGAGATGACGCGGCGATACGGCTTCCACTTCGTATCGCTGGTCGCCGTCGTCGTGTTCATGGTGATCGGCTTCTCGCCGATGCTTTCGGTATTCTATTCGACGGTGCTCGCCTTCGCGCTGAGCTTCCTCAACCGCGACACCGCGCTGATGCCGAGGAAGCTTATCAAGGCGCTGTCCGAAGGTTCGATCAGCGCATTGAGTGCGGCGACCACCTGCGCCGCCGCCGGCATCATCGTCGGCGTTGTCACGCTCACCGGCCTCGGCCTGAAATTTTCCTCGATCGTCATCGCCTATGCCGGCGGCAGCCTGCTGTTGACCGCGATTTATACCGGGCTGATCGTCTGGATCATCGGCCTCGCCGTGCCGGTGACCGCCTCCTACATCATCTGCGCGGTGATCGCCGCGCCGGCGCTGATCAAACTCGGCGTGCCCGACTACGCCGCGCATATGTTCATCTTCTACTATGCGGTGCTCTCGGAAGTGTCGCCGCCGACGGCGCTGTCGCCGTTCGCCGCTGCGGCGATCACCGGCGGCGATCCCTACAAGACGACGATGATGGCGTGGAAATACACGATCCCCGCCTTTCTGGTGCCGTTCGTGTTTGTCCTCGACCCGCAGGGCGTCGGCCTGCTGATGCACGTTCCCAAGGATGGCTCGATCTACGGCATCATCTGGATCACCGCCGTCACCGGCGCCGGGCTCGCAGCGCTGGCGGCGGGCGCGCAGGGCTGGGCGCTGCGGCGCACGACCTCGCTGGAACGGCTGCTGTTCCTGTTTGCCGGCCTGCTCCTGGTGTTCCCGAGCCTGCTGGAGGCGCTCGCCGAGGTGTTGACCGGCCTCGACATTCCCTATCCGGCGCCGCTCGGTCTGGCCCTCGGTGCGGCTTTGCTGCTATGGCAATGGAAAACGCCCGTCCACGCGGCGCGGCAGACAATAAATTGAACCCTCGAGGAGGAAACAAACAATGCGACGATTGAAGCCCTTCGCCGCTGGCCTGGTGGCCGGATTGGCGGCGCTTGCCCTGTCGTTCGGTGTGACACAGGCGCAGCAGCGGACCATTGCCATCGGCACCGGCGGCACTGGCGGCGTCTATTATCCGATCGGCGGCGGCTTGGCGAACCTGCTGTCGAAGAACCTGCCCGGCGTGCAGGCGACCGCCGAGGTCACCGGCGGCTCGGTCGACAATCTCAAGCTGATCGGCTCGGGCCAGAGCGAAATCGGTTTCTCGATGGCCGACGCGGCGCTCGATGCGTTCAACGGTCAGGACAAGTTCAAGAGCGGCAAGCTCGCCGTGCGCACCCTGATGGTGCTTTATCCGAACGTCATGCACGTCGTCACCGTCGAGGGGACCGGCATCAATTCGGTCGCCGACCTGAAGGGCAAGCGCGTGTCGACCGGCTCCGGCGGCAGCGCCACCGAGGTGATGGCGTTCCGGGTGATCGAGGCCGCCGGCCTCGACCGCGACAAGGACATGAAGCGCGAGCGGCTCGGCGTCGCCGAATCGGTCAACGCGATCAAGGACCGCAAGATCGATGCGTTCTTCTGGGTCGGCGGCCTGCCGACCTCGGCGGTGACCGATCTCGGCGCGACGCCGGGCGTCAAGCTCAAGCTGATCGATCATTCCGATCTGGCAGCCAAGATGAACGCCAAATACGGCAATCTCTATTCCGAGAATACGATCAAGGCCGGCGTCTATCCGGGACAGGACAAGCCCAACAAGGCAACCGCCGTCTGGAACATCCTCGTCACCAGCGACAAGATGTCGGACAAGGACGCCTACGACATCGTCAAGTTGATGGTGGAGAAGAAGGCCGACCTCGTTGCCGTTCACAAGGAAGCCAACAGCTTCTCGATCGAGAACCAGGTGAAGGCCAATTCGCCGATCCCGTGGCATCCGGGCGCGGCCAAGTTCTTCACCGAGAAAGGCGTGAAGATGTAGGGTGGCACGATCCCGAAAATCGGAGACCCGATTTTCGGAAAAAAGATCGTGCTTCAACAAAAATCCAGAAAGCTTTGCTCCGGCGGTTGCATCCGTGTCCGCCGGAGGCTTTTGCCGGATGGGCCCGCGCGGTTAACCGCTTCGCAAGGTTAATCATGCCATAACGAAACCGCTCGCTTTGTCACCATGTCGGTGACGGCTTGGTGTTGTGGTGGCGTTGCGTTGACTGGCGTTCGCGCGCGAAATCCTGTCCGGTATTGGCGGCGAATGATCGGCACGCCGCTGTCGTTCGCGGCCGCGCTCTATTTCCTGCTGCCGAGCCAGGTCGATCGTGCCGATATCGCCTTGCTGATCGCCTCGCAGCCGGGCGTCGCGGCCCGCGCGCGCAAGCACATCATCGCTTCGCCGTTCGGCACCATTCACGCCGCGACCTTCAGTTTCCCGCGTCCGCTCGGCACCGCCATGCCGCGTCCGCTGGTCGCCGATCTGGTATCGCTGAACTCCGGCAATCCGCTCGGCGACCCGGTCGGTCCGCCGCCGCTGTCGTTCCCCCGCATCGACCGCACCGGCAAGGGCGACGTGCTGGTGCCGCGGCCGCGCCCGGATGTGGTGGAGGAGACGCCGGAGCCCGACCTGTTGGCCGAGCCGTTCCCGGACTACGAGTTCGTCAGGCCGGAGACCGCCGACACCGTCGATCTGCCCTATCAGGACCTGCCGCCGCCCGACCTTGGCGCGGCGGCGCGCGCCGGAACCGGCGCGGCGGACGGTGCGACGAGCATGCTGTTCGGCATCGACCCGACGGCCTCGGTGCAGTCGATCGTGCCGTGGTCGCCCGGCGAGGAGCCGGTCATCATCGCCTCGGCCGGCGACCCCGACATCAAGCTGTCGGCGCTGGAGCCGGAAAGCGCCGCCGCACCTCCCGGCGAGGGCGGCGTCAGCATCGCGGTCAAGGGCGAAGTCACCGGCGCCGGCCGCCGGCCGAAATCGCCGGCCGAGCGGCTCAACCTGCTGCCGGATTCCAAGCCGCGGGCGCGCGCCGAGCGCTGCCTTGCCAACGCGGTCTATTTCGAGGCGCGCGGCGAAACCGTGCGCGGGCAGATGGCGGTGGCGCAGGTGGTGATGAACCGCGTC
>Ga0180221_1002418_pt1 | contig 10899 bp, 9 predicted proteins | sample eDN5th37CKraftMG_FD_151339 | JGI IMG/M metagenome (GOLD analysis project Ga0180221, IMG submission 151339) | Enriched Miracle-Growth compost microbial communities from Emeryville, California, USA - eDNA 5th pass 37_C Kraft MG (version 2) (version 2) ...
CGGCCGCATCGAGGCCGGCTCCATGGACGCGATCAAGGCACTGACGAAGATTTCCGGCAATGCCGACAAGGCGCCGTTCCGCTCCAGCGTGAGCGACTTCTACATGACGAACGCGGTGGCGCGCGCCTCCGCGACGATGGCTGAATGCTCGGCGCTCCATGCGGGCGCCGTGAAGACCGCAGCCGAGTGACGCCATGGACATGACCGCATTCTTCTTCGCTTATGTCTGGCCGGTGGTGGTGATCGTCGCGCAGTCGGTGATGCTGCTCGTCATCCTGCTGGTCGCCATCGCCTACATCCTGCTCGCCGACCGCAAGATCTGGGCGGCGGTGCAGATCAGGCGCGGTCCCAACGTGGTCGGCCCCTGGGGCCTGTTCCAGTCCTTCGCGGACCTGTTGAAGTTCATCCTCAAGGAGCCGGTGATCCCGGCCGGCGCCAACAAGGGCGTGTTCCTGCTCGCGCCGCTCGTCTCCTGCGTGCTGGCGCTCGCGGCCTGGGCGGTGATCCCGGTCAATATCGGTTGGGTGATCGCCGACATCAATGTCGGCATCCTCTACATCTTCGCGATCTCCTCGCTGATGGTCTACGGCATCATCATGGCGGGCTGGGCGTCGAACTCGAAATACCCGTTCCTCGCGGCGCTGCGCTCCGCCGCGCAGATGGTGTCCTACGAGGTCTCGATCGGCTTCGTCATCATCACGGTGCTGCTCTGCGCCGGGTCGCTGAACCTCACCAGGATCGTCGAGGCGCAGGACGGACCTTACGGGCTCTTGGGCTGGTACTGGCTGCCGCTGCTGCCGATGTTCGTCGTGTTCTTCGTCTCGGCGCTGGCGGAGACCAACCGGCCGCCGTTCGACCTCGTCGAGGCGGAGTCCGAGCTGGTCGCCGGCTTCATGGTCGAATACGGCTCGACGCCGTACATGATGTTCATGCTCGGCGAATACGTCGCCATCGCCACGATGTGCGCGATGGGCACGATCCTGTTCCTCGGCGGCTGGCTGCCGCCGGTGCCTTACGCGCCGTTCACCTGGGTGCCGGGCGTGATCTGGTTCGTGCTCAAGGCGCTGTTCTTCTTCTTCCTGTTCGCGATGGCCAAGGCCGTCGTGCCGCGCTACCGCTACGACCAGCTGATGCGGCTCGGCTGGAAGGTGTTCCTGCCGCTGTCGATCGCGATGGTGGTGATCGTCGCGGCGGTGCTGCAATTCGGCCTGCCGTTCGGCCTGCTGCAACCGAGGTAATGAGACGATGAGACTGGCCGGCGCAGCAAAAGCCCTGTTCCTCACCGAGTTCATCTCGGCGTTCTTCCTCGGCATGCGCTATTTCTTCAAGCCGAAGGCGACGCTGAACTATCCCTTCGAGAAGGGGCCGATCAGCCCGCGCTTCCGCGGCGAGCATGCGCTGCGCCGCTATCCGAACGGCGAGGAGCGCTGCATCGCCTGCAAGCTGTGCGAGGCGATCTGCCCGGCGCAGGCCATCACCATCGAGGCGGGGCCTCGCCGCAACGACGGCACGCGGCGCACCACCCGCTACGACATCGACATGGTGAAGTGCATCTATTGCGGGCTGTGCCAGGAGGCCTGTCCGGTCGACGCCATCGTCGAGGGCCCGAACTTCGAATTCGCGACCGAGACGCGCGAGGAGCTCTACTACGACAAGGAGCGCCTGCTCGCGAACGGCGACCGCTGGGAGCGCGAGATCGCCAAGAACATGGCGCTCGACGCGCCGTACAGGTGAGGGAGATGGTTTTGATCCTTGCGTTTGCGGCATACTCCAATTCACCTCCCCCCTTGCGGGGGAGGTCGGCACGCGAAGCGTGCCGGGTGGGGGGTGAGCTGCCGACGTCCGCATTTGTTTCGTTACCCCCCTCCCTAACCCTCCCCCGCAAGGGGGGAGGGAACCAGTCATTGCGAGCAGCGAGGGCAATCCCATGATCGTCGCCGCGCTGTTCTTCTATCTGTTCTCGGCCATCTGCATCGCTTCCGCGGTGATGGTGATCGCGTCGAAGAACCCCGTGCATTCGGTGCTGTTCCTGATCCTCGCCTTCGTCAACGCGGCCGGGCTGTTCCTGCTGCTCGGCGCCGAGTTCCTGGCGATGATCCTGATCGTCGTCTATGTCGGCGCGGTCGCCGTGCTGTTCCTGTTCGTCGTCATGATGCTCGACGTCGATTTCGCCGAGCTGCGGCAGGGCTTCCTGAACTATCTGCCGGTCGGCATGCTGGTCGGCGGCATCGTGCTCGCGGAGCTCCTGTTCGTGCTCGGCGCCTGGACGATCAGCGCCAACGTGGCCAAGACCGTCACGGCGCCGATCCCGCCGCTCGCCAGCGTCAGCAACACCCAGGCGATCGGCCTCGTGCTCTACACCCGTTACGTCTTCTTCTTCGAGGTGGCCGGCCTCGTGCTGCTGGTCGCGATGATCGGCGCCATCGTGCTGACGCTGCACCACAAGGCGCGCGCCAAGCGGCAGAGCATCGCCGCGCAGGTCGCGCGCACGCCGGCGACCGCCATCGAGGTCCGCAAGGTCGCGTCGGGGCAGGGACTGGAGGGCGGCGCATGACCATCGGGCTGGGGCATTATCTGTCGGTTGCGGCGATCCTGTTCACGCTCGGCGTGCTCGGCATCTTCCTCAACCGCAAGAACGTCATCGTCATCCTGATGTCGATCGAGCTCATCCTGCTGTCGGTCAACATCAACCTGGTGGCGTTCTCCTCGTTCCTCAACGACATCGTCGGGCAGATTTTCGCGTTGCTGGTGCTGACGGTGGCGGCCGCGGAAGCGGCCATCGGCCTTGCCATCCTCGTCGTGTTCTACCGCAACCGCGGCTCGATCGCGGTCGAAGACATCAACCTGATGAAGGGCTAGCGGTGACTGAAGGCTCGACGTATCGGAATTGGTCATGGCCGGGCGCAAGCGCGAAGCGCGTCTTCGCGCTGAAGTCCCGGCCATCCACGCCTTTCTTTTCTGATGCCAAGACGTGGATGCCCGCGACGAGCGCGGGCATGACGGCAGTGGGAGCCTAGCCATGTATCAGGCGATCGTTTTCCTTCCGCTGCTCGGCTTCCTGCTCGCTGGCCTGATCACGATCTTCGGCGCGCGGGCGCGGTTCCCGGGCAAGAGCCCGACCGCGCAGGACGCGCTCGGCCACGCCTCGCATGCCGCGGGCGCGCATCATGGCGCTCCGGACATTCACGGCGGCGGGGTCATCCATCACGCCCACCACGAGCCGGGCGACGGCCACGATCACGGCCATGACGCTCACGGTCATGGACCCGCCGAACCGGCGGCGGCCGGCTCGGGGATCGCCGAACTGATCACCACGACGCTGCTGCTGATCTCCGCGATCCTGTCCTGGATCGCCTTCGTGCAGGTCGGCTTCAGCGGGCAGGAAGCCCGGGTGCCGATCTTCACCTGGATGACCTCGGGCGAGCTGTCGGTCGCCTGGTCGCTGCGCGTCGATACGCTGACGGCGGTGATGCTGGTCGTCGTCACCACCGTGTCCGCGCTCGTGCATCTCTATTCGATCGGCTACATGCACGAGGACCCGCACCGGCCGCGCTTCTTCGGCTATCTGTCGCTGTTCACCTTCGCCATGCTGATGCTGGTGACCTCCGACAACCTGGTGCAGCTGTTCTTCGGCTGGGAGGGCGTCGGCCTCGCGAGCTACCTGCTGATCGGATTCTGGTACTACAAGCCGGAGGCGAACGCGGCCGCCATCAAGGCCTTCGTCGTCAACCGCGTCGGCGATTTCGGTTTCGCGCTCGGCATCTTCGCGCTGTTCATGATGGTCGGCGCGGTCGACTTCGACACCGTGTTCGCGCAGGCGCCGTCGCTGACCGCCAAGACCATCGGCCTGTTCGGCTGGCAGATCGACGCCATGACGCTGATCTGCCTGTTCCTGTTCATGGGCGCGATGGGCAAGTCGGCGCAGTTCCTGCTGCACACCTGGCTGCCCGACGCGATGGAAGGCCCGACGCCGGTCTCCGCGCTGATCCACGCCGCGACCATGGTGACCGCGGGCGTCTTCATGGTGGCGCGGCTGTCGCCGCTGTTCGAACTGTCGCATACCGCGCAGATGGTGGTGCTGTTCATCGGCGCGACTACGGCGTTCTTCGCCGCGACCATCGGCCTCGTGCAGAACGACATCAAGCGCATCGTCGCCTATTCGACCTGCTCGCAGCTCGGCTACATGTTCGTCGCGATGGGGGCGGGGGCCTATTCGGTCGGCATGTTCCACCTGTTCACCCATGCCTTCTTCAAGGCGCTCTTGTTCCTCGGCTCCGGCTCGGTGATCCACGCGATGCATCACGAGCAGGACATCCGCAACATGGGCGGCCTGCGCGACCGCATCCCGTTCACCTATATCGTCATGGTGATCGGCACGCTGGCGCTGACCGGCTTCCCGCTGACCGCCGGCTATTACTCGAAGGACGCGATCATCGAGGCGGCCTTCGTCTCGCATAACCCGGTCGCGCTCTACGGCTTCATCTCGACCGCGGCGGCGGCGCTGTTGACCTCGTTCTATTCCTGGCGGCTCGTCTTCAAGACCTTCCACGGCACGCCGCACGACATGACGCATTACCGCGCGGCGCATGAAAGCCCGATGGTGATGCTGATCCCGCTCGGCGTGCTGGCGGTCGGCTCGGTGCTGGCCGGCCTGCCGTTCAAGGAAATCTTCGCCGGTCACGGCGTCGAGGGCTTCTTCCGCGGCTCGCTGACCTTCGCGGCCGACAACAAGGTCCTCGAAGAGATGCACCACGTGCCGCTGCACATCGCGCTGGCGCCGACCGTGCTGATGGCGGTGGGCTTCATCGTCGCCTGGATCTTCTATATCCGCCGGCCGGATATCCCGGTCGAGCTCGCGCGCCAGCACGACGTGCTGTACCGCTTCCTCCTGAACAAGTGGTACTTCGACGAAATCTACGATTTCATCTTCGTGCGGCCGGTGAAATGGCTCGGCTGGACGCTGTGGAAGCGCGGCGACGGCTGGCTGATCGACGGCTTCGGGCCGGACGGCGTCTCCGCGCGCGTGCTCGACGTGACGCGCAATACGATCCGGCTGCAGACCGGCTATCTCTATCACTACGCCTTCGCGATGCTGATCGGCGTCGCGATCTTCGCGACCTGGTTCATGTTCTCGGTGGGGGTCCGCTAATGAACTGGCCGATCCTCTCCGTCGTCACCTTCCTGCCGCTGGTCGGCGCGCTGTTCATCATGCTGGTGCGCGGCAGCGACCGGCTGGCGAACGGCACCGCGCGCTGGGTGGCGCTGTGGACCACGCTCGCGACCTTCGCGATCTCGCTGGTGCTGCTCTACCGCTTCGACAACTCGATCGCCGAGTTCCAGTTCGTCGAGCGGCTGCCGTGGCTCGGCTTTGCCAGCTATCACATGGGCGTCGACGGCATCTCGCTCCCATTCGTCATCCTCACCACCGCGCTGATGCCGTTCTGCATCGTCGCGAGCTGGACCGCGATCCAGGTCCGGGTGAAGGAATACATGATCGCGTTTCTGGTCCTGGAAACGCTGATGGTCGGCACCTTCTCGGCGCTCGATCTCGTGCTGTTCTATCTGTTCTTCGAGGGCGGCCTGATCCCGATGTTCCTCATCATCGGCATCTGGGGCGGCCCGCGCCGGGTCTATGCCAGCTTCAAGTTCTTCCTCTACACGCTGCTCGGCTCGGTGCTGATGTTGCTCGCCATCATGGCGATGTACTGGCAGGCCGGCACCACCGACATCCCGACGCTGCTGCGCCACGGCTTCCCGGTCGAGTTGCAGAAATGGGCATGGCTCGCCTTCTTCGCGTCCTTCGCGGTGAAGATGCCGATGTGGCCGGTGCACACCTGGCTGCCCGACGCCCATGTCGAGGCGCCGACCGCGGGCTCGGTGATCCTTGCCGCCATCCTTTTGAAAATGGGCGGCTACGGTTTCCTGCGCTTCTCGCTGCCGATGTTCCCGATGGCGAGCCACGACTTCGCCCCGTTCGTCTTCACGCTGTCGGTCGTCGCCATCGTCTACACCTCACTGGTCGCGCTGATGCAGGAGGACATGAAGAAGCTGATCGCCTATTCCTCGGTCGCCCATATGGGCTTCGTGACCATGGGCATCTTCGCGGCGACCGCGCAGGGCGTCGGCGGCGGCATCTTCCAGATGATCTCGCACGGCATCGTGTCGGGCGCGCTGTTCCTGTGCGTCGGCGTGGTCTACGACCGCGTCCACACCCGCGAGATCGCGGCCTATGGCGGGCTCGTCAACCGCATGCCGCTCTATGCCTTCGTCTTCATGGTGTTCACCATGGCCAATGTCGGCCTGCCGGGCACCTCGGGCTTCGTCGGCGAGTTCCTGACGCTGATCGGCACCTTCAAGATCAACACCGCGGTCGGCACGCTGGCGACGCTCGGCGTCATCCTGTCGGCCTGTTATGCGTTGTGGCTCTACCGCAAGATCGTGTTCGGCGTGCTGGACAAGCCGGCGCTGGCCGGCATCCGCGACATCGGCGCGCGCGAGATGATCATCCTGCTGCCGCTCGTCGTGCTGACCATCCTGTTCGGCGTCGCGCCCAAGCCGGTGCTCGACATGTCGGCGGCCTCGGTCACCCATCTGCTCGCCAACTACAACAAGGCCATCGCGGTGAAGACCGCCGCGATGCCGGCGCAATAAGGAACAGCGGGCGATGACACAGCTTTCGTGGCTCAGTTCGGCTCTGGGTTCCTATCTGCCGCTCGCGCCGGAGCTGCTGCTCGCCGTCGGCGCGCTGGTGCTGCTGATGCTCGGTGTCACCTCCGGCGAGCGCAGTGCGCGTTTCGTCAACGGCCTGTCGGTCTGGCTGCTGATCGCCGTCGCGGCCGTGGTGATGCTGATGCCCGGCGGGCGGCACAGCCTGTTCGAGGGCGCCTTCGTCGTCGACGACTTCGCCCGCTTCCTGAAGCTGCTGGTGCTCGCGGGCTCCGCGGGCGCGCTGATCCTCTCGCTCGACTATCTCGTCAAGGAACGCCAGCAGAAGTTCGAATACGGGCCGCTGGTGCTGCTCTCGACGCTCGGCATGATGCTGCTCGTCTCGGCCGCCGACCTGATCGCGCTCTATCTCGGCCTCGAACTCATGAGCCTCGCGCTCTATGTCGTCGCCGCCTCGAACCGCGATTCGGTGCGCTCGACCGAGGCCGGCCTGAAGTATTTCGTGCTCGGCGCGCTGTCGTCCGGCATGCTGCTGTACGGCGCCTCGCTGATCTACGGCTTCACCGGCACCATCAGCTTCGCCGGCATCGCCAAGGCGGCCTCGCATGGCGACATCGGCCTCGTGTTCGGCCTCGTCTTCCTGTTCGTCGGCTTCTGCTTCAAGGTCTCGGCGGTGCCGTTCCATATGTGGACGCCGGACGTCTACGAGGGCGCGCCGACGCCGGTCACGGCGTTCTTCGCCTCGGCGCCGAAGGTGGCGGCGATCGCGATCTTCGTGCGCGCCACGATGACGGCGTTCCCCGGCATCACCGAGCAGTGGCAGCAGATCGTGGTGTTCGTGTCGATCGCCTCGATGCTGCTCGGCTCGTTCGCTGCGATCGGCCAGAAGAACATCAAGCGGCTGATGGCCTATTCCTCGATCGGCCATATGGGCTTCGCGCTGGTCGGTCTCGCCGCCGGCACGCCTGAGGGCGTGCAGGGCGTGCTGATCTACATGTCGATCTATGTGGCGATGACGCTCGGCACCTTCGCGGTGATCCTCGCCATGCGCCGTGACGGCATTCTGGTCGAGCAGATTTCCGATCTCGCGGGGCTTGCGCGCACGCATCCGACCATGGCGTTCTTCTTCGCCGTGCTGATGTTCTCGCTGGCCGGCATTCCGCCGCTCGCCGGCTTCTTCGCGAAGTTCTACGTCTTCCTCGCCGCCATCAAGGCCGGGCTCTATCTGCTCGCCGTGCTCGGCGTCCTGGCGAGCGTGGTCGGCGCCTACTACTATCTCGCCATCGTCAAGACGGTGTATTTCGACGAGCCGGCCAAGAGCTTCTCGGCGATGCCGGTGACGCTGCGGCTGGTGCTCGCGGTCGGCGGCCTGATCAACGTGTTGTTCTTCGCCTATCCGGCGCCGCTGATCGGCGCGGCCGAGGCGGCGGCGAAATCGCTGTTCTGACATTTTTCATTGGTGCGCGGCCAGGGCCCGCGTATCAAAACCAGATGATCCGCGACGCGACGGACCCCGCGGAGGTCCGACACCTGAGCTACGACACGCTCGGCTCCACCAATGCCGAAGCGCTGGCGCTTGCCCGCGCCGGCGAGCGCGGCCCTGTCTGGATCACCGCCAAGACCCAGAGCGCCGGCCGCGGCCGCCGCGGCAAGAACTGGGTGTCGCCGCCCGGCAATCTCTACGCCACGCTGCTGCTCGCCGAACCCGCGCCACCGCCGCAGGCCGCCCAGCTTTCCTTCGTCGCGGGGCTCGCGGTCCGCGATGCGATCGCGGCCTGTGCGGGGGCTCTCGGTGACCGGCTGGCGCTGAAATGGCCGAACGACGTGCTGGTCGGCACCGCCAAGGTCGCGGGACTGCTGATCGAGGCGGAGAACGCCCCGGTGTTCGCGGTCGCGATCGGCATCGGCGTCAATTGCGTGTCGCATCCGGACGGCACTCCGTATCCGGCGACCGATCTTGCCAATGAAGGCGCGCGGGTGACGACGCAGACGCTGTTTGCCGCGCTCGCGGCCGCCATGCAGGCGCGCCTCGCGCAATGGCAGGGCGGGGCGGACTTTCCGGCGATCCGCCGCCACTGGCTGAAACATGCCGCCGGCCTCGGCGAGTTCATCCGGGTGCGGCTGCCGGAGCGCGAGCTTCACGGCCGCTTCATGGGCCTCGACGAGAACGGCCGGCTGCTGGTGCAGCCGGAGACCGGCCCGCATTTGAAAATCACCGCCGGCGAAGTGTTCGGTTTCGGCGTCCCGAAAGGAGCCGGCTGATGGCGGCGAGGCAGGATCTGGTGTTTGCGCCGCTCGGCGGCGTCGGCGAGATCGGCATGAATCTCGCGCTCTATGGCTTCGGCGACGAGCGCCGCCGGCAATGGCTCGCGGTCGATCTCGGCGTGTCGTTTGCCTCCGAGGACCAGTTGCCCGGCGTCGATCTCGTCATGCCGGACGTCCGCTTCCTGATCGAGGAGCGCAAGAACCTCGCCGGCCTCGTGCTCACCCACGCCCATGAGGATCATTTCGGGGCGCTGTTCGACCTGTGGCCGCGGCTGAAGATCCCCGTCTATGCGACGCCGTTCACCGCGGCGATGATCGCCGCGAAGCGGGCGGGCGAGCCCGGCGCGCCGGACATCCCCGTCACCGTCATCCCGCTCGGCGGTCGCTTCAAGGCCGGCACGTTCGACATCGAGCTCGTCTCGATGACGCATTCGATTCCGGAATCGAACGCGCTGATCATCCGCACGCCGCTCGGCAACGTGCTGCACACCGGCGACTGGAAGATCGACCCGACGCCGATCCTCAACGATCCGACCGACGAGAAGAAGCTGCGCGCGTTCGGCGAGGAGGGCTGCCTCGCGCTGATCGCGGATTCGACCAATGCCGTGCGCGACGGCCGCTCGCCGTCCGAGGCCGACGTCGCCAGGACCATCACCCAGCTCATCAAGAACGCGCGCGGGCGCGTCGCGGTGACGACCTTCGCCTCCAATGTCGGCCGGCTGAAGACGGTGGCCGAGGCCGCGCGCGCCGCCGACCGCGAGGTGGTGCTGGTCGGCCGCGCCATGGACCGCGTCACGCAGGTCGCGCGCGAATGCGGCTATCTCGACGGCGTGCCGCCATTCCGCAGCGTGGATGCTTACGGTTATCTGCCGCCCGACAAGGTGGTGGCGCTGTGCACCGGAAGCCAGGGCGAGCCGCGTGCGGCGCTGGCGCGGATCGCGTCGGACCAGCACCCGGACGTCACGCTCAACCGCGGCGATACGGTGATCTTTTCCGCGCGCGACATTCCCGGCAACGAGAAGGCGATCGGCCGTGTCATCAACGGGCTGATCGAGCAGGGCATCGAGGTCATCACCGACCGCACCCATCTCGTGCATGTGTCCGGCCATCCGCGCCGTGCCGAGGTCGAGGAACTGATTGGCTGGGTCAAGCCGCAGATTCTCGTGCCGGTGCATGGCGAGGCGCTGCACCTGGCTGAACATGCCAAGATCGGCCGCAAGGCGGGCGTCAAGACCATCATCCAGTGCCGCAACGGCGATCTGGTGCGGCTCGCGCCGAGCCCGGAGATCATCGACGAGCTGCCGGCCGGCCGGCTCTACAAGGACGGCCGTCTGCTGATCGACGCGCAGGCGCGCACGGTGGCCGACCGCCGGCGGCTGTCCTTCGCCGGCATCATCTCGGTGGCGCTGGCGCTGACCGAGACGGGCGAGCTCGCCGCCGACCCGGAGATCGACATGGTCGGCATTCCGGAGCGCGGGCGCGACGGCGAGGCGATGGCCGAGCTCGTCCACGAGGCCGCGCTGCAAACCTTCGAGTCGCTGCCGCGGGCGCGGCGGCGCGACCCGGATTCGGTGGCGGAATCGGTGCGGCGCGGCGTGCGCAGCGCGGTCGCCGAGCACTGGGGCAAGAAACCGATGTGCCACGTGCACGTCCTGGCGGTATAACGTCGCAACGGAGCAATGAGGATGATCGGCCGGCTCAATCACGTCGCCATCGCGGTCAGGGACATCGCCAAGGCGAGCGATGTCTATCGCGCGACGCTCGGCGCGGAGGTCTCCGCCAAGGTGCCGCAGCCGGACCATGGCGTCAGCACGGTGTTCATCACGCTGCCGAACACCAAGATCGAGCTGCTGGAGCCGCTCGGCGAAAGCTCCCCGATCGCCAAGTTCCTCGAGCGCAATCCGGACGGCGGTATCCACCACATCTGCTACGAGGTGGACGACATCCGCGCCGCGCGCGACCAGCTCA
>Ga0180221_1002419_pt1 | contig 10895 bp, 7 predicted proteins | sample eDN5th37CKraftMG_FD_151339 | JGI IMG/M metagenome (GOLD analysis project Ga0180221, IMG submission 151339) | Enriched Miracle-Growth compost microbial communities from Emeryville, California, USA - eDNA 5th pass 37_C Kraft MG (version 2) (version 2) ...
TCGGCCAAGCAGGTCATCGTCCAGAAGGTGCGCGAGGCCGAGCGCGACCGCCAGTACGACGAATACAAGGACCGCATCGGCGAGATCGTCAACGGCACGGTCAAGCGCGTCGAATACGGCAACGTCATCGTCGACCTCGGCCGGGGCGAGGCGATCATCCGCCGCGACGAGCTGATCCCGCGCGAGAACTACAAGTATGGCGACCGCGTGCGCGCCTATGTCTACGACGTGCGGCGCGAGCAGCGCGGCCCGCAGATCTTCCTGTCGCGCACCCATCCGCAGTTCATGGCGAAGCTGTTCACCATGGAAGTGCCGGAAATCTACGACGGCATCATCGAGATCAAGTCGGTCGCCCGCGATCCGGGCAGCCGCGCCAAGATCGCGGTGATCAGCCATGACTCCTCGATCGATCCTGTCGGCGCCTGCGTCGGCATGCGCGGCTCGCGGGTTCAGGCGGTCGTGGCGGAGTTGCAGGGTGAGAAGATCGACATCATTCCGTGGAACGAAAACGCGGCGAGCTTCATCGTCAACGCGCTTCAGCCGGCGGAAGTCTCGAAGGTCGTTCTCGATGAGGACGCGGAGCGCATCGAGGTGGTTGTCCCTGATGACCAGCTTTCGCTTGCCATTGGCCGGCGTGGGCAGAACGTGCGCCTTGCCTCGCAGCTTACCGGCTGGGATATCGACATCCTGACGGAGGAAGAGGAGTCTCAGCGCCGGCAAAAAGAGTTCACCGAACGCTCGAACCTCTTCATGGAGGCCCTCAACGTCGACGAGATGGTCGGCCAGGTGCTCGCTTCCGAAGGGTTCACCAGCGTCGAGGAACTCGCCTATGTGGAGGCGGACGAAATCTCCTCGATCGACGGCTTTGACGAAGATACGGCCGAAGAGATCCAGGCCCGCGCCCGGGAATATCTCGATCGCATCGAGGCCGAGCAGGATGCCAAGCGCAGAGAGCTCGGTGTTTCCGACGAACTTCGGGAAATTCCGGGCATGACCACCGCCATGATGGTGAAGCTCGGCGAAGATGGCGTGAAGACCGTCGAAGACTTCGCTGGCTACGCGGTGGACGACCTCGTGGGCTGGAGGGAGCGCAAGGACGGCGAGAACAAGTTCTTCCCCGGTGTGTTTTCGGATTTGGATCTCAGCAGGGCCGAGGCCGAGCAAATGGTGGTCGCCGCCCGCTTGAAGATGGGCTGGATCAGCGAGGAAGATCTGCGGGCGGAGGATGGAGAGGTCGAGGAAGCCCAGCCGGTGGAAGGCTGATATGCCGGCGTTGTCACTCAAGGGTCTTGCGAAACACGATGAACGAACGCACGTGTATCGTCACGCGGGAGACGCAGGAGCCGGATCGGCTGATCCGGTTCGTTGCCGGCCCGGACGGTACGGTCGTTCCGGATTTGAAACGGAAACTGCCGGGCCGCGGTTGCTGGGTCGGGGCTGAACGAACTCTGATCGAAAAGGCCGTCGCCAAAAATCTCTTTTCCCGCGCGCTAAAGGCACCGGTGAAGGTGCCGGCAGGTTTGGCCGAGATGGTCGAAACTTTGCTGGTAAGCGCCGCTCTCGGCTCTCTTGGCCTTGCGCGCAAGGCCGGAGCCGTGGCATTGGGGGCGGCAAAGGTGGAAGCCGGCGTGCGTAGCGGCAAGGTCGCTGCGGTACTGCATGCCAGGGAGGCTTCCGAGGATGGCGTCCGCAAGATTGCGAACGCGCGAAAATCGACAGCTCATGTCGGTGGTCCGTTGGTGCCGGCATACAAACTCTTTTCGGAGGCCGAAATGAGTTTGGCATTGGGGGCGACAAATGTGATACATGCTGCCGTGCTCGACCAGGGGCCGGGCGAGGCGGCGCTGAGGCGCATCGACGCGCTTGCTCGATATCGAGGCATTGTCCCGGACCGGGAAATGTCGAGCGCGGCGGATGCCGCAGAGGATATGGAATGACTGATACGAAGACCGGTGACGACAAGACGCTGAGCGTCAATCCGAAGAAGACGCTGACGCTTAAACGACCCGGCGTGGAGCAGGGTACGGTGCGTCAAAACTTCTCCCATGGACGGACGAAGGCGGTCGTTGTCGAAACCAAGAAGCGCAAATTCTCAAGACCGGACGAGCCGGTGGCGCCCATGCGCCCCAAGCCGCCCGCGCCTTCTGCTGCGCCCGCGCCCGCCCCTCAGCAGCAGCGCGAGACGCCCAGGCCTCAGCCACAGCAGCCGCGCTCGGGTGTCGTGCTGAACGAACTTTCAGCGGATGAGATTGAAGCGCGCCGCCGCGCCCTGCAGGGCGCGAAGCTGCGTGAGGCCGAAGAACGCAAGCGCGCCGAGGAAGAAGCCAAGCGTCGCGCGGAAGAGGAAGAACGCCGGCTTCGCGAGCGCGAGGAATCCGCCCGTCGTCAGGCGGAGGAAGAGGCGCGTCTGAAAGCCGAGGCCGAGGCGCGCAAGCGTGCCGAGGAAGAGGCCAAGCGCCGGGCTCCAGCCGCCGAGACGCCTGCCGTCGTCGAAGTGGTCGAGGACGAGGAGGAAGAGCGCGGCACCCGTGGCAGCCCAGCCAAGCGCGGCGCGGTGAAAGCGGAAGCGCCGGTGCGTCCTGCCAAGCCCCGGGGGGAGGAGGAGCGCAGGCGCGGCAAGCTCACGCTCAACTCGGCTCTCTCGGACGAGGAGAGCACGCGCAGCCGCTCGCTTTCCTCCATGCGCCGGAGGCAGGAGAAGTTCAAGCGCGCCCTGCAGCAGGAGCAGCGCGAGAAGGTCTCGCGCGAGGTCGTCATTCCCGAGACGATTACGATCCAGGAACTTGCGCAGCGCATGGCCGAACGGGCCGTGGACGTCGTCAAGTACTTCATGAAGCAAGGCCAGATCATGAAGCCGGGCGACGTGATCGACGCGGATACGGCCGAGTTGGTGGCTGTCGAGTTCGGTCATACGGCCAAGCGCGTCGCTGAATCCGACGTCGAGGAAGGTCTTTTCAATATCGAGGACCGGCCCGAGGATATGAAGCCGCGCGCACCGGTGGTCACCATCATGGGCCATGTCGACCACGGCAAGACCTCGCTGCTCGATGCCATTCGCAAGGCCAATGTCGTGGCTGGTGAAGCCGGCGGCATCACCCAGCATATCGGCGCCTATCAGGTCGAGCAGGACGGGCATACCATCACGTTCATCGACACGCCCGGCCATGCGGCCTTCACTGCTATGCGTGCCCGCGGTGCGCAGGCGACGGATATCGCCGTGCTGGTCGTGGCGGCCGACGACAGCGTCATGCCGCAGACGATCGAGTCCATCAATCACGCCAAGGCTGCCGGTGTTCCGATCATCGTGGCGATCAACAAGATCGACAAGCCGGACGCCAACCCGCAGAAGGTCCGGACGGAGCTTCTGCAGCACGAGGTGTTCGTTGAGTCCATGGGCGGTGACGTTCTGGACGTCGAAGTCTCCGCGATCAAAGGCACCAATCTGGACAAGCTGCTGGAGGCCATTCTCCTCCAGGCGGAGATTCTCGAACTCAAGGCCAATCCGGATCGCACCGCCGAAGGTGTGGTGATCGAGGCCAAGCTCGACCGTGGTCGCGGCTCGGTGGCAACCATGCTTGTCCAGGCTGGCACGCTCAAGCCGGGCGACGTGATTGTGGCCGGCAGTGAGTGGGGCCGCGTGCGCGCACTCGTGAACGAGCGCGGCGAGATGTTGAAGGGCGCCCCGCCTTCCACCCCGGTGGAAGTGCTGGGCCTCCAGGGCACACCGCAGGCCGGCGACCGCTTTGCCGTCGTCGATACGGAGGCGAGGGCACGCGAGATCTCCGAGTACCGCCAGCGCCTGGCGCGCGAGAAGGCGGTGGCCCGTCAGGCCGGCCAGCGCGGCTCGCTCGAGCAGATGATGTCTCAGCTGCAATCGACCGGCATGAAGGAGTTCCCGCTCATCATCAAGGGTGACGTGCAGGGCTCGATCGAGGCGATCGTCAACGCTCTCGATAAGCTCGGCACGGAGGAGGTGCGCGCGCGCATCGTTCATTCGGGCGCGGGCGCGATCACGGAGAGCGACATCTCGCTCGCCGAAACCTCCGATGCCGCCATCATCGGCTTCAACGTGCGCGCGAACAAGCAGGCGCGCGACGCAGCTGAGCAGGCGGGTATCGAGATCCGCTACTACAACATCATCTACGATCTGGTGGATGACATCAAAGCGGCGATGTCCGGCCTGCTCTCGCCCGAGCGGCGCGAGACCTTCCTCGGCAATGCCGAGATCCTGGAGGTCTTCAATATCACCAAGGTCGGCAAGGTTGCCGGCTGCCGTGTCACCGAGGGCAAGGTCGAGCGTGGCGCTGGCGTCCGCCTCATCCGCGACAATGTGGTGATCCACGAGGGCAAGCTGAAAACGCTGAAGCGCTTCAAGGACGAAGTCGCGGAAGTTCCGGCGGGACAGGAATGCGGCATGGCCTTCGAGAACTACGAGGATATCCGCGTCGGCGATGTTATCGAAGCCTTCCGCGTCGAGCATCTGACCCGCACGCTGTAAGCGAAATGCCGGCGGCTCCTGGCCGCCGGCTTCGGCTTCGCCCTTGCCTGTTTTTCGCAGGCTCCAGAATTGGTGGCGGAACCCCGCCCGATGTTTGACGATTGATTCGCCATGCCCAGTTCCGCTCCTTCCCAACGGCAGCTCCGCGTCGGCGAGCAGGCACGACACGCGCTTTCGGAGGTGCTCCAGCGCGAGGATATGCGTGATCCGGCGCTCGAGGGCGCGGTGATCTCGGTTTCCGAGGTGCGTATGTCGCCGGATCTGAAGATCGCTACCGTATTCGTCTCACCGCTGAACGGCGACAAGGACGCGATCATCGCAGCGCTCAATCGCAACGCGCGCTACATCCGCGGGCGGGTAAGCCCGGCGCTCCGGCAGATGAAGTACATGCCTGAATTCCGCTTCCGCCTCGATACCAGCTACGAGAACTTCGAAAAAATCGACCGGATTCTGCGCACTCCCGAGGTGGCGCGAGACCTCCGCCAAGAGGACGGCGATGACGATGACGGCTAGAGCATTTTGCAGGCAAGTGGGATCACCTGCCGTCGCACAAACGCGGCTAAAACAAAGAGGTAGAGCGGACGCGCGAGCGAATGCGAGCACGCCTCGCTCTACCGGATAAAACCCGACCGAGAAGAACAAGAAGGATTGCCTGGATGGCACGTCGCGGAAAGAAAAAGGGCCGGAACGTCTCCGGCTGGCTGGTGCTGGACAAGCCGGCGGGACTTGGTTCCACGGAGGCTGTTTCAAAGGTTAAGTGGCTCTTCGGCGCGCAGAAGGCCGGGCACGCAGGAACGCTGGATCCGCTCGCTTCCGGCATGCTGCCGATTGCATTGGGCGAGGCGACCAAGACGGTTCCCTACGTCATGGAAGGGGCGAAGGTCTATCGGTTCACCGTCGCCTGGGGTGAGGAGCGCTCCACGGACGATCTTGAGGGACCGGTGACGAAATCCTGCGAAAGAATTCCCACGGAAGAGGAGATTCGCGCGCTTCTGCCCCGATACACCGGTGTGATCATGCAGACGCCACCGCAATTCTCGGCCGTAAAGATCGGAGGAGAGCGCGCATACGATTTGGCGCGCGAAGGGGAGCTGGTGGAGATAGCCGCGCGCGAGGTGGAGATCGGGCGGCTGGACCTCGTTTCGATTCCCGAGCCGAAGAAAGCTGTCTTCGAGGTGGAATGCGGCAAGGGGACCTATGTCCGCTCGCTTGCACGCGATATGGGCCGCGATCTGGGTTGTTTCGGCCATGTGGCCGATCTTCGCCGCACCGAGGTCTATCCTTTCGAGCCCGCGCAACTCGTCCCGTTGAAGGATCTGGAGGAGGCGGCCGCCGACGTGGCGGCGGAAAATGAGCGCTTCGCCGCGCTCGATACCTTCCTTCTCAACACGGAAGCCGCTCTCGATGGCCTGCCGGAAGTCGCTCTGAGCGACGATGCGGCGAGCCGGATCAGGCTTGGCAACCCCGTGATCGTCCGGGGCCGTGACGCGCCGGTGGAGGCGCCGGAGGCCTGGGCAAGCGCGCGCGGCCGCCTCGTTGCCATCGGCATGGTGGAGGCGGGGATGTTCAAGCCGAAGCGTGTCTTCGGCACCTGAGACCAACGTCCTTAACCTTTCTGTTGCAACGCTTCCCCGAGTTCCGCATTGAAAGCAAAGATGCGGGTTGGATCGGCAAGGTATTTGGGCGAAGTGGAGACCAGAGCTAGCAGCCCTGATGCAAAGGACGGATTCGGGCAGAAGCTGCGCGCGCGGTTGATTGGCCCGAAGTCGATCGGCTTTTATCTTTTCCTGCTCATCCTGCTCACCATCGTCCCGGCGCTTGCGATCTCCACAGTGCTTTTGCAGCGCAATGATGCCGCGCAGCGCGAGGTGGTGGAGACGCTTGCCGAAGCCATGGCCGGTTCCATCGCGGAGGCCGTTGATCGGGAGCTGAGCGGGATGGTGACCACCCTCAGGGTATTGTCCACCACACGCTCGCTCAGCACCGGGGATCTGCAAGATTTTTACGAACGGGCGAGAACGGCCCTCTCGGGGACGGGATCCTATCTCATCGTGCTCGACCAGAACCTTAATCAGCTTCTGAACACGCGCGTGCCCTTCGGTACTCCCCTCGGCCGCAGTGACGATCCGGCCTCGGCGCGGCAATCGCTCGAAACGCGGGCGGCGGTGGTCTCCGGGGTTTTCTTCGGCGACGTCTCGCAAAAATGGGTCTTCAATGCCGTTTTGCCCTTTTTGCGTGAAAACCAGCCCCCTCTCCTGCTGGTGCTGGCGCGTGACGCGGAGAGCATGGCGGACACGCTATCCCAGGAGATGCTGCGCGGCGGCTGGAACGCCTCGCTGCTCGACCGCGACGGTGTGGTGATCGCCTCGTCCTTCATGTCTTCCAGTGTCGGAAAACCGTTTTTTCTCAAGATAGACAATGAAGGCGCGCCGCAGACGGCGCGGATTTCTGAAAGCGTCGATTCGCAGTCCTACGTGGCTATCGTGGACGAGTCCGCCTATAGCGGCTGGAAAGTGGTGGTTTGGGCGCCGACCGCGGCTGTGGAGGAACCAACACGGCGGGCCCTGCGATCGCTGTTCACTGGCAGCTTGGTTATCATAGCGATCGGAACGCTGGCCGCCTGGCTGATCGGGCGGCAGATCGCCGGGCCGGTCCGCCGCCTCGCCTATGACGCGCGGAGGTTGGGCGCGGGGCAGGCGGTCGATGCCGTGCGTTATCCTATTGCGGAAGTGGCCACGGTTTCCGCTGCCCTTTCCGAAGCGGCTACCGATCGGAAAGCCGCAGAGAACGAGATCCGGCTGCTCATGCGCGAGGTGGCCCACCGGGCGAAAAACCAGCTCACCGTCGTTTCCTCGATGGCAAAGCAGACAGCGCGCAGCTCGCGGTCGCTGCCGGCCTTCCTCGATGCCTTTCAAAAGCGCCTGTTCGGCCTCGCGCGCTCCACGGATCTTCTCATCGCCGGCGGTGCGACGGGTGTCGAGCTGCGCGAATTGCTGATGGCACAGATTGAGCCCTTCAGACCGGAGGATCTGAAGCGGCTCGAGATTTCCGGCCCCCCTTTTCGCCTTTCCAACCAGGCGGCACAAACCATTGGCCTTGCGATACACGAGCTGGCGACGAACGCCGCCAAATATGGGGCCTTCGGAGCGCGGACAGGCCGGCTGTCGGTGACATGGGCGATCGAAGGCGAGGTGCTGGTTCTCACCTGGCGCGAGCATCTCACGCTGCTGCGCCGGCGGCCGATGAGGCGCGGCTTCGGCACCGAGATCATCGAACGCATGCTGGGCGGTACGCTCGACGCCGAGATATCGCGCACTTTCCACCGTGACGGTCTCGAATGCATTTTCCGCATTCCATTGAAGCGCCTGCTCCCCGAGCGAGCACACGGCGCCGCTGCCCTCTGATCGCCTTTTAGCTGGCAATTGGCCGGATTATGCACTATATGCGCCGCATCACAGCGCATTTCGGCGCTTTGTGAGAAAGGCCCTTGCTGGACGACATCCCGGCTGTGGGCGACCCATTCCTCTAGTTCCAAAAGAAAGGACGTCGATGTCGATTACTGCCGAGCGCAAGCAGGAGCTTTTGCAGGAATTTGCGACCGCCAAGGGCGATACCGGTTCGCCGGAAGTCCAGGTTGCTCTCCTCACCGAGCGCATCAAGAACCTGACCGAGCATTTCAAGGAGCACCAGAAGGATAACCATTCCCGCCGGGGTCTCCTCAAACTCGTCTCGCAGCGCCGTCGCCTGCTCGACTATGTCAAGCGGAAGGACGAAGCTCGCTACCAGACGTTGATCGAAAGGCTCGGACTGCGTCGCTAGTTCTGGTTGACGGGCCCTCTTCGGAGGGCCCGTCTCCAGCATTATGGCTCCTGCCAAAGGCAAGAGCCATTGAGGCGCCGGGCGCAAAGGCTTCCGGACGCCGCCGACGGACAGGTCATGGGGCAGGATTGCAGGATGCTTGTAAGCCGCCGAAGCGGTATGAACCAAGCTTCCTGTTGTCTTGCCCATGGCTCGTCCTAGAAAAGAAGAGAAGCGAAGGCGGGACTGCTGTGTCCGGTCTTCGAGAGTTAAGGACAAGACATGTTCAAGGAACACAAAGTGGAAATCGAATGGGGTGGGCGGCCGCTCATCCTGGAGACGGGCAAGGTCGCCCGGCAGGCCGATGGCGCGGTGCTCGCGACCTATGGCGAGACCGTCGTGCTGGCCACAGTCGTCTCCGCCAAGGAGCCGAAGCCCGGAATCGACTTCTTCCCCCTCACCGTCAACTACCAGGAAAAGACCTTCGCGGCCGGCAAGATCCCCGGCGGCTATTTCAAGCGTGAGGGCCGGCCCAGCGAGAAGGAGACGCTGGTGTCCCGTCTCATTGATCGACCGATCCGCCCGCTTTTCGTCGAGGGCTACAAGAACGACACGCAGGTGATCGTCACGGTGCTCCAGCACGATCTGGAGAATGATCCGGACATCGTGTCCATGGTCGCCGCATCCGCCGCGCTGACGCTTTCGGGCGTTCCCTTCATGGGTCCGGTCGGCGCCGCGCGCGTCGGCTATGTCAACGGCGAATACATGCTGAATCCGCATCTCGACGAGATGGCGGAAACCAAGCTCGATCTGGTCGTGGCCGGCACCAGCGATGCGGTGCTGATGGTCGAATCGGAAGCGCATGAGCTGGCGGAAGACGTGATGCTCGGCGCCGTGATGTTCGGCCACCGGAACTTCCAGCCGGTCATCGATGCCATCATCAAGCTGGCGGAAGTGGCGGCGAAGGAACCCCGCGAGTTCCTGCCGGAAGATCTTTCCGCGCTCGAGGCGGAGATGCTGAAGGTGGTCGAGGCCGACCTTCGCGATGCCTACAAGATCACCAACAAGCAGGCGCGGTACGACGCTGTCGATGCCGCCAAGGCCAAGGTGAAGGAAGCGTTCCTTCCGGAAGGCGCCGAGGAACGCAAGTGGAGCGCCGAGCAGGTCGCCACTGTTTTCAAGGCTCTTCAAGCCAAGATCGTGCGCTGGAACATTCTCGACACCGGCACTCGCATTGACGGCCGCGATCTGAAGAGCGTTCGTCCGATCGTCGCGGAAGTGGGCGTACTGCCGCGTACGCACGGCTCGGCTATCTTCACCCGCGGCGAGACGCAGGCTCTTGTGGTCGCCACGCTGGGCACCGGCGAGGACGAGCAGTATGTGGACTCGCTGACCGGCACGTTCAAAGAAACCTTCATGCTGCACTACAATTTCCCGCCTTATTCGGTGGGAGAGACGGGCCGCATGGGATCCCCCGGCCGGCGCGAAATCGGCCATGGCAAGCTTGCCTGGCGCGCAGTGCACCCGCTGCTTCCGGCCCCCGAACAGTTCCCCTATACGATCCGCGTTGTCTCCGAGATCACCGAATCGAACGGCTCGTCCTCCATGGCCACCGTTTGCGGTACCTCGCTGGCCTTGATGGATGCGGGCGTGCCGCTTGCCAAACCGGTGGCGGGCATTGCCATGGGATTGATCAAGGAAGACGAGCGCTTTGCCGTGCTGTCGGACATCCTTGGCGATGAGGATCACCTCGGCGACATGGATTTCAAGGTGGCGGGCACCGCCGACGGCGTTACCTCGCTTCAGATGGACATCAAGATCACCGGCATCACCGAGGAGATCATGAAGGTCGCCCTGGAGCAGGCCAAGGATGGTCGCTTGCACATTCTGGGCGAGATGGCCAATGCACTCTCCGAGAGCCGCGGCGAACTCGGTGAATTCGCTCCTCGCATCGAGGTCATGCATATCCCGACCGACAAGATCCGCGACGTGATCGGCACAGGCGGCAAGGTAATCCGCGAGATCGTCGAGAAGACCGGCGCCAAGATCAATATCGAGGACGACGGCACGGTGAAGATCGCCTCGAACAACGGCAAGGAGATCGAGGCTGCCCGCAAATGGATACACTCCATTGTGGCGGAGCCCGAAGTGGGCGAGATCTACGAGGGTACAGTCGTCAAGACAGCCGATTTCGGTGCTTTCGTGAATTTCTTTGGCCCGCGCGACGGTCTGGTGCACATTTCCCAGCTTGCGCCCGAGCGCGTCCAGAAGACGACGGATGTCGTCAAGGAAGGCGACAAGGTGTTCGTGAAGCTCATGGGCTTCGATGAGCGCGGCAAGGTGCGCCTCTCCATGAAGGTCGTCGACCAGAAGACCGGCAAGGAGATTGCGCAGGAGAAGAAGGAAGAGAAGCAGGAAGCCGAAGGCTGATTTTCTCTCCTGGATTCCTCACACGGGCGCGGCAATAGCTGCGCCCGTTCTTATATCCTTTCCCGTGTAATCCAGCCGTGCTGAACCCGATGCACGAAGCCCTCCCAATCCTGCTCTATCCTTTTGAGCGCGGCATTCTCGATCTGCCCGGTGCCGGTGCGCGCATGCT
>Ga0180221_1002422_pt1 | contig 10884 bp, 10 predicted proteins | sample eDN5th37CKraftMG_FD_151339 | JGI IMG/M metagenome (GOLD analysis project Ga0180221, IMG submission 151339) | Enriched Miracle-Growth compost microbial communities from Emeryville, California, USA - eDNA 5th pass 37_C Kraft MG (version 2) (version 2) ...
CCTCGTCGTCGCCCTCGAGACGAGGCTCTGCGGCACCCCGGACGACTCCGCCAACCGCCCAAGGGGGGTCAGATTTCGCGCGGCGGAGAGGGGTCAGTTTTCACGCGGCGCCGACACCCGATCCGAGCGCTAACCCGGTGCATTCATCCCAACGCCCTAGGTGGGCACTGCGGATGGCGGGTCCTGACGCCGAGGGCATCCCCGGTCGCGCTGTCAGGGAGATTGGAGGAACTCAGTACAGTTGTCCCAGCGAGTTGCCGATGAGAACATGCAGTGCTTATCGTGAGCGCTCGCGGCCTGACGGGTAGGCAACGCACCATGACGGCTCGGATCACCCACTCGAATGACATCACCGGACACGCGGTCCAGCCGGACCAGGTGCGTGGCGAGAAGCTGCTGGAGGACGCCCAATACATGTCCCCCGCGAATCAGGCTTTCGTCAGTCAGGCAGTCGAGGCGTGGCGCTCGATGGCGCAGCACGAGATCGACGCGCTCAACGAGCTGATCTAGGCGTCGCGCCTTAAGTGAGCCTGGCCACGGCGAGCCCGCCGACCGCTCCCTCGTCGAAAGCCTGGGATCGCCAGCACAAGTGCTTCTTGGCGCTGTTCAACGGTCCAGTCGACGCATCCGTCACCAATTCCTGTCGCGTCGAGTGCCTGTGCGATGTCCCACACGCACGCGGTCAGCGTCGTCAGGACCTCAAGCCGCTCGGATGCGAGCAGGGTCTCGCAGATGCGGTAGCGGCGGATTAGGACGCTCCGGCGTGTCTCTACATGGATGCGCATTTCTCCAACCCGAACACCAGGCTTGAACGCATGCCAGCCGCGGGCGACTAGGGATCGACCGCGTGGATCATCGGTGCTGACGATCCAGTGTGCTCTCGGTTGTGGCCAGGCCTCGACCCGGATAATGGTGGCGGGTCCGATCGTGCGGCCGCCTCGAATGGTGATCGGCGCCATGAGCGATCAGGCATCGTGGCAGACCTGTCGGCGCATGTCGCGGTTTGCGGCAGCCGTCGTTCGTACACCGCCGCTCTCGACCGGCGCGGCGACGTCGATTCGCGCTGTCGGCCGAAGTAATCGAGGGGTTGATCGCGAAACGCCCGGCCTGGACGCACTCGACGTGCTCCCCTCAGCCGACGGGCTCCCCTCGGCGGACGAGTGGCACGTCGCTTGCTGGTGGGACAACACGCATCGACCTCCACGCGCTCGGAGAGACCACTGTTGATCCGCGGGCTCCATCCTCGAGAGGTCTAGGCCGTCGAAGGTGGGCGTGGAGCCGTCAATCCACCCGCGTCACGTAACCCGTGCCTGTCATTCTGTTGCGAGAGAGGAGCGCAGCGGATGGCGATTCACGTGAGCGTCAAGCGCGTGTACGAGGAGGCCGAGGACGGCGACGGCCACCGGGTGCTGATCGACCACGTGTGGCCGCGCGGCGTGTCGAAGGAGCGGGCGCGGCTGGACGAGTGGGCGCGCGAGCTCGCGCCCAGCGACGAGCTGCGCCGCTGGTTCGATCACGTGCCCGAGCGGTTCGACGAGTTCCGGGTCCGCTACCGCGAGGAGCTCGCCGCGCACGGGGAGAAGCTCGACGAGCTGCGCCGCCGGGCGCAGAGCGGCCCGGTCACGATCGTCTACGCCGCCCGCGACACCGAGCACAACAACGCGGTCGTGCTCGCCGAGCTCATCCGCGACGGCTGAGCGGCGCATACAGCACCACGACGATGCCCTCGCGCGCCGCCCGGCGCTCGAGGTCCGCGAGCGCGCGCCGCTGCTCGGCGTCCAGCGGCTGAGGACGGCGCACCTGGCACAGCGACCGGCCGGCGGGGCGGGCGCCGCGGCGGTAGAACGCGACGTCGGCGCCGGTCGCCTCCCCGAGCGCTCGCGCGGCGGACAGGAGCTCGGCCGAGGGGACGGCCAGCTCGCTGAGGTCGAGGTCGGGCGCCGTGCGGCGGGCGGCGGCGAGGAACGGCATCGCGGACTCCAGCGCCACGGGGCGGATGCTAGATGCGCGCCCGGCTGCGGTCCGCGGAACGCGCCAGCAGCCACCCGACGGCGATCAGCGCGAGCCCGAAGGCCAGGAAGCCGAGGTCCCAGCCGATCGGGCCGCCGAGGTCGTCGCGGACGTGGTGGAGGCCGAGGATCTGGTGATCCACGAGGCCCTCGACGACGTTGAAGACGCCCCAGCCGAGCAGCAGCATCCCGATCTGCAGGCGCCAGGGCGGGGCGAGGTCGCCGCGCTGCCACGCGCGCACCGCCAGGACCATGCCGCCGACGACGAGGAACCACGTCGCGACGTGGAAGAAGCCGTCGGCGAGCGTGTTGGCCTCCAGGCCGGCGACCGAGGTCATGGGGTGGTCGCCGGTGTCGGTGAGCAGGTGGTGCCACTGCAGCACCTGGTGCAGCACGATCCCGTCGACGAAGCCGCCCAGCCCGAGCCCGAGGACGAACCCGGGCAGCCGCGGCGGGCGCGAGGTCGCCGGCGCGACGGTCCGCACGGTCGGGGTGGTGGTGCTCGCGGCCATGGCCGCGGCTACCCGCCACGCCGCCTCGAGAACCGCCTACGGCCGCTCGATCCCGACCAGCCCGGCCCCGCCCAGCTCGGCGTCCTCCTCGCCCAGGCGGGCGAGCGCCGGGTCCGCCGGCCCGGGCGGCGCCGGCGGCAGCAGCCAGGCCACGGCGCCGGCCACGAGGCAGATCGCCGCGCCCACCCACAGCGCCTGCGGGAACGCGCTCGCGGTCGGCAGATGCGCGCCCGCCGGGGTGTGGGCGGCCAGCAGCGACGCCGCGAGCGCGCTGCCCAGCGAGAAGCCGACGTAGCGGACGACCTGGTAGAAGCCCATCGCGCTGCCGGTCTCGCTCGACGGCACGGCGCGCACGATCAGCCCCGGGATCACCGCGAACGTCGCGCCGAGCCCGGCGCCGACGATCGCCAGGGCGACGAACGCCTGCCACAGCGCGTCGTGGAACACGGCGTAGTAGCCGCCCGCGAGGCCGACGACGACGCATCCCAGCGGCAGCACCGCCCGCTCGCCGACCAGCCGCGTGAGCGCCGGCACCGCGCGCGCCACGACCAGCGTCAGCACCGAGAACGGCGCGAGCGTGAGCCCGGCGACGAACACGGTCGCGCCGAACCCGTAGCCGGCCGACGGCGGCGTCTGCACGTGCTCGGTCACGAGCGACAGGAACATGTACATCGCCACCCCGAGGACGACCGCGCACGCGTCGCCGGTCAGCACCGCCGGGTGGCGCAGCAGGCGCAGCTCGACCAGCGGGGCGGGGGAGCGCAGCTGCTGGCGCACCCAGGCGCCGAGCAGGACGACCGCGGCGACCGCGAGCCCGATCTCGGCCGGGGACGTCCAGCCCCAGGTGGTGCCCTCGGCGATCGCGACGAGCAGCGCGCCGAGGCCGCCGGTCAGCAGCAGGGACCCGCCGAGGTCGAGCGGGCCGGTCGCGCGGCCGGCGCTCGGCGGCACGACGGCGGCCGCCGCGGCGAGCGCGACGAAGCTCACGACGGCGCCGAACCAGAACGCGGCGGCCAGCCCGAGCCCCTCGGCGATGAGCCCCGCGACCGGGTACCCGGCGCCGACGCCGCCGGCGGCCGAGACCGACAGCAGCGCGATCGCGGGCGTGACCTTCTCGGCCGGCAGGTGCTCGCGCGCCGCCGCCATCGCCACCGGCACCAGCCCGAGCGCGAAGCCCTGCAGCGCCCGTCCGGCCACGAGCACGGGCAGCGACGGGGCGAGCGCCGACACGGCGCCGCCCACCGCGACGGCGAGCAGGCCGCCGAGCAGCGCGGTGCGCTGGTGCGGCCCGTCGCCGATGCGGCCCATGATCGGCGAGCTCACCGCCCCGACGAGGAGCGTCGCGGTCAGCGCCCACTGCGCCGTGCTGAGCGGCACGTGCAGGTCCTCGCCGATGCTGGGGATGAGCGGCGCCCCGAGCGAGCTGACGGTGGCCGCCACGAACGTGACGCCCACCAGCACGGGAAGCAGCGGCGCGGAGCGGCGCGTCATCGCGGATCGGCCTGCACCGCGTCGATCATGCGCCCCAGCGCCTCGGTGGCGCCCAGGAGCGCCGCGACGTCGGCGTCCGACAGCACCCCCACGTGGTCGCGCAGGAGGGCGCGGTACTCGGCCCGCACGGCCTCCAGCTCCACCCGCCCGCGCTCGGTCACCGACACCAGGACGACCCGCCCGTCGCGGTCCGAGCGCGTGCGGTCGACCAGCCCGCGCCGCTGGAGGCGGTCGACGAGCTGGGTCACGCTCGGCTGCGCGAGCGCCTCGGTCTCGGCCAGCTCGGTGATCCGGCGCGGCCGCTCGGTCAGGGTCGCCAGCAGGCTCGCCTCGGCCCGGCTCAGCGAGCGGCTCCCGGCCCGCAGCAGCAGGCGCCCGAGCTGCGACGCGCGCCGCAGCAGGGTCTCGGCGACCTGGTCGATCGCCGCGGTTCGGTCGGTGGCTGGAGTGGGCATGGCGGGGAATTGTATTGCACTACTATGGATCACCCCCAGGGGCGGGGTGAGGGGGTCGCCCCTCATGCGATCCGGACCGCCCAGACCGAGCATGGCGCGCCATGAGAACGCGCATCCCCCTCTCCCTCGCGGCCTTCGCGGCCGCCCTGAGCCTCGTCCCGGCGGCCGCGTCCGCCGACGTGCAGACCGAGCTCGTCAGCCGGGCCGGCGGCTTCGACGGCGCCCCCGCCGGGGACCACTCCACCGGCGGGTCGGTCTCGGCCGACGGGCGCTTCGTCGCCTTCGCCTCGCAGGCCAACGGCCTCTCGACGCTCGACGACGACCAGTACAGCAACGTGTTCGTCCGCGACCGCCTGACCGGCACCACCGAGCTGATCTCGCGGGCGCCGGGCGGCATGCCCGCCAACAACCACTCGAGCCGGCCGCAGATCACGCCGGACGGGCGCTACGTCGTGTTCGAGTCGCAGGCCAGCAACCTGTCGGCGTTCGACACGAACGGGGCGACCAACGACATCTTCCGCTACGACCGCGAGACCGGCACGCTGACCATGGTCAGCCGCGCGAACGGCGTCAACGGCACCGCCGGCGACGACCTGTCGCTGAACGCGTCGATCTCCGACGACGGCAACAAGGTCGTGTTCGAGTCCGACGCCGACAACCTCTCGGCGATCGACGGGGACACGTTCCGCGACGTGTTCCTGCGGGACATCGCCGCCGGCACGACGACGCTCGTCAGCCGGGCCGCGGCCGCCGCCGACGGCAACTCGCAGGACCCGATGATCTCCGGCGACGGGACGGACGTCGTGTTCGTCTCGGACGCGACGAACCTGGCCGGCGGCGACGACCTGCCGGGCGTCCGCGACGTCTTCGTCCGCCACCTCGCGTCGCAGACCACGTCGCTCGTGAGTCGCGCCGCCGGCGTGGCGGGCGCGCCCGGGTCCTCCGACTCGCTGCACCCGGCGATCTCGCGGACCGGCCGCTACGTCGCGTTCGCGACCGGCGCGCCGAACCTGAGCGGCGACGACGACGACGCGGCCTTCCGCCGCGTCCTGCGCCGCGACCTCGTCACCAACCAGGTCGTGCTCGTCAGCCGCGCGGACGGCGCGAACGGGACGCCGAACCCCGGCATCGCCGACAACCCGGCGATCTCGGCCGACGGCACCACGATCGCGTTCTCGTCCAGCGACCAGCTCGTCCCGGAGGCGAAGCCGGCGACGGCGAACGTCTACGTCCGCACGGTGGGCGCCGGCACGACCGTGCTGGCGACGCGCGCGTCGGGGGTGGACGGCGCGGCGGCCGACGGCGGCACCGACGGGCACGCGATCTCCGCCGACGGGCAGACCGTCGTGTTCCGCAGCATCGCCGACAACCTGACTCCGATCGACCTCGGCGCCACCTGGGACGTCTTCGCTCGCGGCCCCGCGATCAAGGCCCCGGTGCCGGTGCCCGCCCCGCAGGACGGCGGCGGCGGTGACGGCGGCGGTGGCGGCGGTGGCGGCGGTGGCGGCGCCGAGACGCCGGCCCCGGCCGACGGCGAGGCCGGCCCCGCCTCGACCCCGGCGCCGCCCGCGTCCTCCACGACCGCGCCCACGGGCCAGACCCGCGCCCCGAAGGTCGGGCTGCGGCTGCTGAGCGTCGGCGCGCGGCAGGCCCGGGTGCGCGTGAGCTGCCCGGCGAACGCGGCCGCGGCCTGCCGCGGCACGCTGACCCTGCGCTCGGCGGCCACGAAGGGGAAGGGCCGCGCGCTCGGCACCGCCCGCTTCACGGTGCGCAAGGGCGGCCGGCGGGTGGTGAAGGTCGCGCTGCGCCCGGCCGCGCGGGTCGCGGTCGCGAAGGCGAGTGGGCGCAAGCTGCGGGTCCAGGCGGTCGCGCGGGTCCGCGCCGCCGACTCCCCGGTGCGCACCGTGCGCCGCGCCCTGAGCGGGCCCCGCCGGGTCCGCTAGGTCCGCCGGCGCTCCGAGGCCCGGCCGTCGCGTGGGGCGCGACGGCCGGGCCCTCCGGCCCGCTAGGCTGCCGCCGTCGTGGCCGCCGGAACGGGCAAGATCGACACCGGGCCGCCGGACTTCGTGGGGGTCGGCGCCCAGCGCTCGGGCACGACGTGGTGGTTTCGCACGCTGCTGAGCCACCCGCAGATCCGCCCGCCGCGCAAGGGGCGCAAGGAGCTGCACTTCTTCGAGCCGTACGGGGCGCGGCCGATGCGCGACGAGGACATCCCCCGCTACCACGACCTGTTCCCGCGCCGGCCGGACCAGATCGCGGGGGAGTGGACGCCCCGGTACATGGCCGACGCGTGGACGGCGCCGCTGCTCAAGCGCGCCGCGCCCGACGCCAAGCTCCTGGTGATGCTGCGCGACCCGATCGAGCGCTACCGCTCGGGCGTCGTGCACCGCGCCACCCGCAGCCCGGACGCCCGCGCCGAGATCGTCGCGCGCGACGCGATCGAGCGGGGCCGCTACACGTCGCAGCTGCGCGGCCTGCTGGAGGTCTTCGAGCGCGACCGCATCCTCGTCCTGCAGTACGAGCGCTGCCGGCTGGACCCGATCGGCCAGTACCGCCGCACGCTCGAGTTCCTCGGCGTCGACGACCACGTCCCCGAGGACGTGCAGCGGCTGCGCGGCACCACGATGCAGTCCGGCAAGAAGCCGCTGTGGCCGGACCTGCAGGAGGCGCTGCGCGTCACCCTGGGGCCCGAGGTTCGAGCGCTCGTCGAGATCGTCCCGGACCTCGACCTCGACCTCTGGTTGAACTTCAGCCAGCTCCCGAGCGACGATGGCGTCCTGGCGTAGCCGCCTGCGCCTGCGCCGGCGCCGCCCGGCCGGGCCGGGCGGACCGCCCGACTTCATCGGCGTCGGCGCCCAGTCGTGCGGCGCGCCCTGGTGGCACGGGCTGATCGCCGAGCACCCGCGGATCCTGCGGCCGATCGACGGGCGCGAGGGCGCCGGGTTCTTCGACGAGTTCTCGCAGAGGGAGATGACCGACGCGGACATCGCCCGCTATCACGCGCGGTTCGTCCGCCCCGAGGGCTGCCTGGCAGGGGAGTGGGGGTCGCGCTACCTGGCTGACGCGTGGACGCCGCCGCTCATCGCGCGGGCGGCGCCGGAGGCGCGGCTGCTCGTCATCCTGCGCGACCCGATCGAGCGCTATCTGGCGGCGCTGCGGCAGCGCACGCGAGAGGTGGCCTCGCCCGACGACCCGGTGCTCATGACCGACATGATCAACCGCGGCCGCTACGCGACGCAGCTGCGGGCGCTGCGCGCGTTCGTCGATCCCGAGCGGATCCTGGTGCTGCAGTACGAGCGCTGTCGCGCCGACGTGCTGGGCGAGTACCGGCGCACGATCCGGTTCCTGGGGCTGCCCGACGACGGCTTCGTCCCGCGCCGTCTGCGGCGTGCGGCGCGGGGGGAGACGGGCCCGCGCGGATACGTGCGAGCGCTGCGCGCGGCGGGGCTGCCCGAGCACGTCAACCGGCGGTGGCTGCGCAACGCGCCGCTGCGCCTGCTGCGCGGCCAGCGGGTCGAGGTGCCCACCGAGCTGTGGCCCGAGCTGGAGGCGTCGCTGCACGCGGTGCTCGACCCGGAGATCGCGGCCCTCCGGGACCTCGTGCCCGAGCTCGATCTCTCGCTGTGGCCGCACTTCGCGCATCTGCGCGAGGGGGTTAAGGCTTGAGCCCGATCTGCCGATAGTGGACACGTGGACGATGGTCTACGCAGGGGACTCGGTTTCGGCGTGCAGGCGTGCATCACGCTGTGCGTCGCTGCCGTCGTCCTGGGACTCGCACTGACGGCCTCGCTCGGCACGGGGCCCTTCGCCGATGGCGGAGACGAGCCGCCGGCGCGCTCGCTGCAGCTCGCCGACGCCGGCGACGCCGCCCTCACGAACCTCGACCTCTTCGGCAGCCGCGCGGGCCTGGACGGCGACGGCGACGGCGCCGCCGGCGGCGCGGCCGTCACGGTGCCGGGCGCGGGCACCGCCGAGGTGACCACCGAGCCCGGCGGCCGCGACGGCGCCCGCGGCGGGTCCGACGACCTGCCCGAGATCGGCGACTTCGGCCGCGGGACGCTCCCGGGCCGCGGTGGCGGCGGCGGCGCGGGCGGCGGCGGCGCGGGCGGCCAGACCCCCGGCGGGCCGGCCGCCGAGGAGACCGTTCCACCGGCCGGCGGCGGCGTCTCGCAGTCGAACCGCCGCATGTACCTGCGCGTGCTGTCCGTCAGCGAGGCGCCCGGGTCCACGCCGGCCAAGCCGCGCTTCACGGTGGCGATGCAGCTCGAGAACGCCGACACCGGCTCGGTGCGCCGCAAGCTGAACCTGAACCTGTCGCCGGCCGCGTCCGTCGTCGCCGCGCCCGGCCAGGCGCTGCGCGCCCGCCTCGACGTCGTCGAGGTCCCGGTCGACGAGGTGCCGACCCGCCGGCTGCGCCTGCGCATGGACGTCGTCCCGACCACCAGCACCGAGAAGCAGGCGACCGACCTGGGCGACGGCGACGGCAAGAGCAACGTCGTCCAGCTGACGCTGCCGCTCACCGAGCCCGCGCCGGTGGAGGAGCCTCCGGCCGAGGAGCTGCCGGCGGATGAGCCGCCGGTCGAGGAGCCGCCGGTCGAGGAGCCGCCGGTCGAGAAGCCGCCGGTCCAGAAGCCTCCGGCCGGGAAGCCCGGCGCCCAGAAGCCGCCGGCGAAGACGCCGCCGGCCGGGAAGCCCGGCGCCGAGGAACCGCCTTCCGAGCAGCCGCCGGCCGAGGAGCCTGGCGCCGAGGAGCCGCCAGCCGAGGAGGAGCCGCCGGCCGAGGACCCGCCTTCCGAGCAGCCGCCGGCGGAGGAGCCGCCTTCCGAGCAGCCGCCGGCGGAGGAGCCGCCTTCCGAGCAGCCGCCGGCGGAGGAGCCGCCGGCCGAGGAGCCGCCGGCCGAGGAGCCCGCGCCCGCGCCGCCGGCCCCCGAGCCGCCGCCCGTCACCGAGATCCTGCTGCCGCTGGACGTCCCCGAGGACGAGATGGATCCGCCGTCGACCTCGGCCCCGTCCGAGACGGCGACCGAGACCGCGGTCAAGGCCCCGCCGGCGCCGACGGCCCCGACCGAGCCGACCGACCCGCCCCCGGCGCCCGCCGAGGTCCCGGTCGAGATCGTCCTCGAGACCGTGGCTCCGCCCGACGAGCCCGCGCCCGATCCGGCGCCGGCCGAGGCGACCGCGGCCGACGCGCCCCCGCCCGCGGACGCGACCGACCCGGCGCCCACCGAGTAGCCACGCCCCATTGTCGGTTCGAGCTCGCTATGCGAGCGTGATCCGACAACGGCCGCCCCGGTGCCGCGCCCTCCCGGCCGCCGTTGTCGGTTCGAGCGCGCTATGCGAGCGTGATCTGACAACGGTGCGTCGAAGCGCGCCGCGTGGCGCGCGAACGGGGCAGCGCGACGCGCGCGCCCTCGACGATGCCGTTCCCGCGCGGCGTCGCGCAAGCGTGCGGCCCGCCGGCTCAGCAGCTGCCGCTGCCCCAGGCCCGGCAGGCGAGGACGATCCCGTCGTAGGTGCGCAGCCGCGCGGCGCCGCCGCTGTTGCGCAGCGCCCCCGGCCCGAGCGGCCAGTGGCGGTCCAGGCGCGTGTCGTCGCGCGGCGAGCCGTCCAGCCGCAGCCGCAGCGTCTCGCCCGGCTCGATCACCGACCCCGGCCCGAACGCGTAGGCCCGCGCGCCGATCGACAGCTCGTAGCCGTCGAGATCGACCGGCTGGGGCGCGTCGGAGCGGATCGACACCTGCTCGCGGCCGGTCGGCTGCACGCGGATGTCGAACGCGCCGATGTTCGGGTCCGTGCAGTCCACCCGGCACGGATAGACCATCCAGGCGCGCAGGTTGCCCTGCGGGTCGAAGAGGTAGGCGCCGTCGCCGGTCCCCAGCGCGGGGTTGACGTTGTTGAAGATCCCGTGGTCCAGGCCCCAGCTCAGCAGCGAGCCCGTGCCCTGACCGACCTGGACCGTGATCGTGCCGCCCGGCGGCACGACGGTGTCGGCCGGGAACCAGAAGCGCTGCAGGCTCGAGTCGCGCAGCACCCAGCCGCCGAGCGACACCGGCGCGGTGTCGAGGTTGCGGATGCGCACCCACTCGTCGTCGGGTCGCTGGTTGTCGTTGCCGTCGGCGTCCCAGTGCACCCAGAGCTTCAGCGCAGCGGGCGGCGCGGCGCCGCAGTACGCGGGGTTCCACAGGTTCACGCCGGCCTTCGCCGCGGCCTGCGAGAGCGCGTTGTAGGTGTCGTTCCAGGCCCACTCGGCGCGGTTGGGCAGCCAGACGGCGTGCCCCTCGGCGAGCAGCACGCGCCCGACGTCGACCCACTGGCCGTCGAGGAACACCGCCACGGAGCGGCGCAGGCGACCGCGCGAGCGGCTGTCGGGGTTCTGGGCGGTCAGCCGCACGAGCCCGCCCGACGCGGCAACGAGCT
>Ga0180221_1002424_pt1 | contig 10883 bp, 12 predicted proteins | sample eDN5th37CKraftMG_FD_151339 | JGI IMG/M metagenome (GOLD analysis project Ga0180221, IMG submission 151339) | Enriched Miracle-Growth compost microbial communities from Emeryville, California, USA - eDNA 5th pass 37_C Kraft MG (version 2) (version 2) ...
CGAGGGTGTGGTGCGCAAGCTCACCAAGAAAAAGGGCGTGGACGTGGTGTTCGAGCATGTGGGCGCGGACACCTGGGCGGGTTCGATGCTGTGCATGAAGCGCGGCGCGCGTCTCGTCACCTGCGGGTCGACCTCCGGCGTTTCCACCAACATGAACCTGATGCAACTCTTCCAGCAGCAGCTCAAGATTTTCGGTTCCTTCGGCTGCCGCATGGAAAACATGGCCGACGCCATGCAGAAAATGGCGCGCGGCATCGTGCATCCGGTCATCGACACTGTGGTCGGCTTCAACGATATCGACACGGCGCTGAAGCGCATGGAAGGCCGCGACGTCTTCGGCAAGATCATTCTTGAGATCGACTGAGCCGCAATTCCATGATGTTCAAGCTGAAACTTCTGCTCTTCCGCTGGACCCGCAAGCTGAAGCAGTTCAACTACTGGCTCTGGGCACAGGCCGTATTTCTGCTGCTTGGCCTGCTGCGCCTGTTCCCTGCGAAGGCAGCGATCAGCTTTTCGGCAAAGGTGGCCCGTCTGGTCGGGCCGCTAACGCCGCGCCACAAGGTGGCGACGAATAATCTGCGTCAGGCCTATCCAGAGAAAAGCGACGCTGAAATCGAGGATATCGCCCGCGAAATGTGGGATTCGATGGCGCGCCTCTTCGCGGAATATATCTTCCTCGATGCAGTCTTCGATTTCGATCCCCATGCCACCACGCCGGGGCTGGTCGAAGTGGAAGGCATTCCGATTTTCGAGCGCCTGCGCGACGAGAAGAAGCCGCATATCTTCTTTACCGCCCATACCGGCAATTTCGAGCTTCTGCCGATCTGTGCCGCCACCTTTGGCCTCAATGTCACGGCCCTCTTTCGTCCGCCGAACAATCCCTATATCGCCGACAAGGTGCTGAAGGCGCGCCGCACCAATATGGGCCATCTGGTGCCGTCGAAAGCCGGTGCGGCATGGTCGCTTGCGCATATCCTCGATGAAGGCGGCAATGTCGGCATGCTGGTGGACCAGAAGTTCCGTCGCGGCGTGCCTTCCACTTTCTTCAATCGTCCGGTGAAGACCAATCCGCTATTAGCCAAGCTTGCGCGGCAATATGATTGCGACGTCTATCCGGCGCGCTGCATCCGCCTTCCCGGCGGGCGTTATCGCCTCGAACTCTACGAGCGCATGGAATTGCCGCGTGATGACAAGGGCGAGATCGATGTCGCTGCAACCGCGCAGCTTCTGAACGATACCGTGGAAACATGGGTGCGCGAATATCCCGGCCAATGGATGTGGTTCCACAAGCGCTGGGGATAGGATTCTCGCCCCTCATGTGCTAGGGGCTGGCCAAAGTTACGGAGATCACATATGCGCCCCATCGCCATCGCCCCGTCCATCCTTTCCGCCGATTTCGCCCGCTTGGGTGAAGAAGTCGACGCCGTGCTGGAAGCCGGGGCCGACTGGGTGCATATCGACGTCATGGACGGGCATTTCGTGCCGAACATCACTTTCGGCCCGCAAGTGGTGAAGGCGATCCGTCCGCGCACCAAGGCATTCTTCGATGCGCATCTGATGATTGCGCCATGCGATCCCTATCTGGCGCCGTTTGCCGATGCCGGTTGCGATCTCATCACAATTCACGCGGAAGCCGGTCCGCACACGCACCGCTCGCTGCAATCGATCCGCGCGCTGGGCAAGAAGGCCGGTCTGGCTTTGAACCCCGCAACGCCTGCCGAAGCGCTGGCGAATGTTATCGAAGATGTCGATCTCGTCCTCGTCATGACCGTCAATCCGGGCTTTGGCGGGCAGAAATTCATCGCCCCGATGCTCGACAAAATCAAGCGCGTCCGTGAAATGGTTGGCGACCGCCCTATCGACATTGAAGTCGATGGCGGCATCACGCCGGAAACCGCGGGCTCGGTTGTTGCCGCTGGCGCCAACATTCTTGTGGCCGGTTCGGCTGTCTACAAGGGCAATTCGGTCGAGAGCTATCGCGCCAATATCGATGCCATTCGTGCCGCAGCCGAAGCTGCGCGCAACCGTTAAACTCACACGTCTACAGGATACGCCCATGATCCCGCGCTATTCCCGGCCTGAAATGGTCGCCATCTGGTCGCCAGAAACGAAATTTCGCATCTGGTTCGAGATCGAAGCCTATGCCTGCGAGGCGCTGGCGCAACTGGGCGTCATTCCAAAGGATGCGGCAAAGACCATCTGGGAAAAGGGCAGCGTGGCAAAGTTCGACGTCGCCCGCATCGATGAGATCGAGGCTGTCACCAAGCATGACGTCATCGCCTTCCTGACGCATCTGGCCGAATTCATCGGCCCGGACAGCCGTTTCGTGCATCAGGGCATGACCTCATCGGACGTGCTTGACACCACGCTCAATGTCCAGCTCGTACGCGCTGCCGACCTGCTGCTCGCCGACATGGACCGTGTTCTGGAAGCTCTGAAGAAGCGCGCCTTCGAGCACAAGGACACGGTGCGCATTGGCCGCAGCCATGGCATCCATGCAGAACCGACGACGATGGGCCTGACTTTCGCGCGTTTTTATGCCGAAATGGCCCGCGGCCGCGCCCGCCTCGTTGCGGCGCGTGCGGAAATCGCAACGGGCGCCATTTCCGGCGCTGTCGGCACTTTCGCCAATATCGACCCGCGTGTGGAAGAATATGTCTGCGCCAAGCTCGGCCTTGAAGCAGAGCCCGTTTCGACGCAGGTGATCCCGCGTGACCGTCATGCGATGTTCTTCGCAACGCTTGGCGTCATCGCCTCCTCGATGGAAAACATCGCCATCGAAATCCGCCACATGCAGCGCACGGAAGTTCTGGAAGCAGAAGAATTCTTCTCGCCGGGCCAGAAGGGGTCGTCCGCCATGCCGCACAAGCGCAATCCGGTGCTGACCGAAAACCTGACTGGCCTTGCCCGCCTGGTGCGCATGTCGGTAACGCCTGCCATGGAAAACGTGGCTCTCTGGCACGAGCGCGATATTTCCCATTCGAGCGTCGAACGCGCCATTGGCCCGGACACCACGATCACGCTCGACTTCGCGCTCAATCGTCTGGCAGGCGTCATCGAAAAGCTGGTGATCTACCCGGACAACATGCTGAAAAACATGAACAAGTTCCGTGGCCTGGTGCATTCGCAGCGCGTGCTTCTGGCACTGACGCAGGCAGGCGTTTCGCGTGAGGATGCCTATCGTCTCGTGCAGCGCAACGCCATGAAGGTCTGGGAACAGGGCGCCGACTTCCTTGAGGAACTGCTGGCCGACACGGAAGTGCGCGCCGCACTCTCCGAAGACCAGATCCGTGAGAAATTCGATCTCGGCTACCACACCAAGCATGTGGATACCATCTTCAAACGCGTCTTCGGTTGAAGTGGCTCTGCCCACCCCTCCCTCACCCTGAGGAGCCGTTAAAAACGGCGTCTCGAAGGGCTGAGGGAAACACTCCGCATGCCCTCGTCCTTCGAGGCTTCGCTTCGCTTCGCACCTCAGGATGAGGGAGGGAGCTCGGAGACAAGAAAAAGCCCCATGTTTATGAAAACATGGGGCTTTTCTACATTCTGAAGATCGTCTGGCTACGCCTTGGTCTTGATCGTATTGATCACATTGCCCCAAGGATCGACGAAGGAGCTATCGTTACCGCCGCGCGTATCCTCCAGCTCGACCCACGCGAGACCTGTGCGGTCCACATCGCGCTTGCCAGCGCCAGCGCTCTGCCAGGCATTGGCTGCGATGTGGTGGTGGTAGCGTCCGGTAGACATGAAGACGGCCCGGTCTCCGTAGGTCTGGACGGTTTCGAGGCCGAGTTCATTGTGCCAGAAGGTTTCGGCCTCCTGCGCATTGCCAACGCGCAGATGCACATGGCCCACGACCGTATTTTGCGGGGCAAAAGTCCATTCTCCGCCTTCCTGCTTGATGACATCGAGAAGATTGCCGACATCAAGAGGATCGGTGCTCATGGCCACGCGATCACCATTCCACTGCCATTGGTCATGCGGACGGTCGGTATAGATTTCGATGCCATTGCCCTCGGGATCGGTCAGATAGATGGCTTCGCTCACCTTGTGGTCCGACGCGCCGCTGACAGGCAGTTGCTTATCGATGGCGCGGCGCGACCAGCGCGCAAGGTCTCCTCGCGTGGGTAGCAAAAACGCGGTGTGATAAAGGCCGGCGCTGCGCGGATCGTCAGGACGGGCTGCTGAAAACTGCTCGATTTCCATCAGTTCGCGGTCGCCCGCGCCAAGAACGATGGATGCGCCGCGGCGCGCCATCTCGCGCAAGCCCACCACATCGCGATAATATTCAGCCAGCGTTTCGGCATCGCGCGCCTTGAGGCCGACGCGCGCCACGCGCATCGGCGTGGTCATTGCGAAAGGAAGCGGAGCGACCGGACGCCCGGTTTCGGCTGCCGCCGCTTTCAAATGCTGTGTCATGTCGCCCTCCTTCGATGGCATTTCTGCACGAACAGGAAGAATGTTGGCCATGACAGCAGTCCCGGCAGCGCCGAGCATCGTACGTCTGCTGATTGTCATGCCATTATCTCCGTCGCGTTTCAAATCTGCCTAAACATCGCTATTTGGAGCGTGTTTCACAAGATCGCGATCAGCGAACAGGCTGTTCATCATTCACATGCCTTCTATGCATTGCACGCGACACGCACCGCTTGAAGAAGCCACAAAGCCCCTCTAAATGGGAGGCATGAAAGTCAAAGACGCAGATATCCTCATCATCCCCGGCTATACCAATTCCGGTCCCGATCACTGGCAGACCCGCTGGGAGAGCAAACTTTCCACGGCGCGGCGCGTACAGCAGGCCGAATGGAGCAAGCCCGTTCGCGAAGACTGGATTGGCGAAGTCGTCAAGGCCGCCAATGCGGCAACGAAGCCGATCGTTCTGGTCGCGCACTCGCTCGGCGTTGCAACCGCCGTCCATGCCGTGCCGCATATCCAGCACAAGGTGGCGGGCGCGTTTTTTGTCGCGCCGCCGGATGTTGCCAACGACAGGATCAGGCCGAAACACCTGATGACGTTCGGTCCTTACCCGCGTGAACGCCTGCCATTTCCGACGATTACAGTCGTGAGCCGCAATGATCCTTTCTCCAGTTTTGAGGCTGCAGAGGACGTGGTGAAGGATTGGGGCGCGATGCTGATCGATGCTGGCGAATCCGGGCATATCAATTCGGAATCCGGGCATGGCCCGTGGCCGGAAGGCTCGATGGTATTTGCCGAGTTCATGACGCAGCTACAGGCGCCCAAGCATCATTGATATTCATGCAAATTGCATGAAAAAGGCGGGTCAGCAGCCCGCCTTTTCCCATTCAATACCTTGCAATGGAATTAGCTGCGAACCGCTTTCGTCAGCGTTTCGGCTGCCAGCCGGATATAGCCGCCATCATTGCTGAGCGTCAGGAAGCGGAAGCCAAGCGGAATGTAGCGGCGCGCAAATTCTGCGGTCGGCGAATAGATGCCCGCAATCTTGCCAGCCGCAATTGCCTTGCGCGCAATATTGCCGATCGGCTCCACAATCGCATCGGAATTCGGGTTGGCCTCGCGTCCGTTGCTCCAGGCGATGGAGAAATCCGCCGGTCCCACGAAAACGCCGTCGATGCCGCGAACGTCGAGGATGGCATCGAGCGCATCATAGGCGTCGCGCGTTTCGATCATCGCGAAAGCAAGCGTGTCGTGATTTGCGGTCGTCAGATAATCATTGGAACCCGGCGTGCCGTAATCCGTATTGGCCCGGAATACGCCCCATGAGCGCTCGCCTACCGGCGGATATTTCATGGCGGCAGCAAACCGGCGGGCATCCTCGACGGAATTGATCATCGGGGCGATGACCGCCTGCGCGCCGAAATCAAGCGCACGGCTTGCCATGTCGAAACGTCCGACGGGAACGCGCACGACGGGCGGCTTGCCGGCGTTCAGGATAAGGCCCAGCGAGCGAAGCACGCTCGCCTCGTCGTGGCCGCCATGCTGCATGTCGAGCGTTACGGCGTCGAAAGCGCTATGAGCGAGAATTTCGACCGTCAGGGGTTCAGGAAGGGAGGACCATGCGGAAAGCACTGTTTCCCCGGCGCGAAGGCGTGACGACAACGACATTCGAATTTCCTTCATTTCATAAGCTCAGGGCGGAAATGCCACCGACATATCCGCCCTGAATTATTCATCAATCCTGCTTCACCTGGCGAATGGCTTCCTCAAGGAAAGCGAACATCTTCTCGCGGATCGCCTCATCGGCTACGCTGACATTGGCAGCGTCGAAGTCGGCGCGGATCTTGCGGAAAACGTCCTCGTCACCGGCTTCCTCGAAGTCGGCGGCCACGACTTCCTTGGCATAGGCTTCCGCCTCCGCATCCTTCTTGCCAAGCTGGTCTGCGGCCCAGAGTCCCAGAAGCTTGTTGCGGCGTGCCTCCGCCTTGAAGCGCAGTTCCGCATCAAGCGCGAATTTCTTTTCAAAAGCGTCGCGGCGATCATCCATGCCAGTGGTCATTCATAAAGCTCCCAGACTTACAAGTTAGAAGAGATCGTCATCCGTTCTCTTGCCTAAAGCTGGCAAGGGGCGCAAGATTATACAAGGGCTTAAAGACCAATTTCTTGCGACTCATACGTAAACTTGCGTCAGAAACGCCGAAAACGGGGGAACGGGCACAAAGCAGGATTGTTAAAAGCCCACAATTGCTATAGGTAGCCCGCGAGAATAGCGGCTGAGAGCCGATCACCATAAATATGGAAATCCGAGAAAAGCCATGAACCGTCGCCGCCGTATTTACGAGGGCAAGGCCAAGATTCTTTACGAAGGCCCTGAACCCGGTACGCTAGTCCAATTTTTCAAAGATGACGCAACTGCCTTCAATGCGAAGAAGCATGAAGTCATCGACGGGAAAGGCGTGCTGAACAACCGCATTTCCGAACATATTTTCACCCAGCTCAACCGCATCGGCATCCCGACGCACTTCATCCGCCGCCTCAACATGCGTGAGCAGCTGATCAAGGAAGTGGAAATCATTCCGCTTGAAGTGGTGGTGCGCAACGTCGCAGCCGGTTCGCTTGCCAAGCGCCTTGGCCTCGAAGAAGGCACCATCCTGCCGCGTTCGATCATCGAGTTCTACTACAAGGCCGATGCGCTCGACGACCCGATGGTCACCGAAGAGCATATCACGGCTTTCGGCTGGGCCAGCCCGCAGGAAATCGACGACATCATGGCGCTCGCCATTCGCGTCAACGACTTCCTCACCGGCCTCTTCCTCGGCATCGGCATCCAGCTCGTCGACTTCAAGATGGAATGCGGTCGCCTGTGGGAAGGCGACATGATGCGCATCGTCGTCGCCGACGAAATTTCGCCGGATTCAGCTCGTCTTTGGGATATCACCACCAATGACAAGCTCGACAAGGACCGTTTCCGCCGCGATATGGGCGGTCTGGTCGAGGCCTATCAGGAAGTTGCGCGCCGTCTCGGCATCATGAACGAGAACGACACGCCGCGCCCCTCCGGCCCAACGCTTGTGAAGTAATCATCCGCCCAGCCCGGGAATGTGTTTTCCGGGCTGTTTCATTCGTTCTTAAAAATTGCAGGAACTAGAGAGTGATCAAGGCACGCGTCACCGTTACACTGAAAAACGGCGTTCTCGACCCGCAGGGCAAGGCCATCGTCGGCGCGCTCGGCAGCCTCGGTTTCGACGGCGTCAATTCGGCCCGTCAGGGCAAGGTGTTCGATCTGGAACTGGAAGGTTCGGACAAGGCCAGGGCCGAAGCAGAGCTGAAAGCCATGTGCGAGAAGCTGCTCGCCAACACCGTGATTGAAGATTATTCCATCGCTATCGCCTGAGCCCAACAAGGAAGCAGCCGCCATGAAATCCGCAGTCATTCTCCTTCCCGGTCTCAATCGCGATCGCGACATGATCGCGGCGCTGACCAAGATCACCGGACAGGCTCCGGTGACCGTCTGGCAGACTGACACCAGCATTCCCGACGATGTGGACCTGATCCTCATTCCCGGCGGCTTCTCCTATGGCGACTATCTGCGTTGCGGCGCCATTGCAGCCCGGATGCCCGTCATGCAGGCCGTTCGCGAGAAGGCCGACAAGGGCGTCATGGTCATGGGCGTCTGCAACGGCTTCCAGATCCTCGTCGAAGCCGGGCTTCTGCCGGGCGCGCTGATGCGCAACGCCTCGCTGAAATTCGTCTGCCGCGAAGTGAAGCTCGAAGTGACCAACGCCAACACCTCGTTCACGCGCGGCTACCAGCCGGGCCAGATCATCCGCTGTCCGGTCGCGCATCATGACGGCAATTATTTCGCCGATGCCGAAACGCTGAAGCGCATCGAAGGCGAAGGCCAGGTCGTGTTCCGCTATGCCGAAGGCACCAATCCGAACGGATCGGTCAACGATATTGCGGGCATCGTCAATGCACGCGGCAATGTGCTCGGCATGATGCCGCACCCGGAAAACCTGATCGAAGCGGCCCATGGCGGCGATGATGGCCGGGCGCTTTTTGCCGGCGCACTCGGCGTGGCGGCGTAAGCTCGCAGACATATGAACGGAAAAGGCGGCTTCCATCGGGCCGCCTTTTTTATTGGGTCTGCCGCGCCTCAAAACTGCACTGGCAAAGCATCTGTTTTCGTGGCAGCTTGGCTGCGGGAGGCCTTTGGCAAGGGACAAACCGTCGGGAGCGACCATATTTGTTTCGTGCATTTTTCCCGGCACAAAACGTCCACATTTTTGCTGGAAATGCCTCACAGATTTTAGCGATAAGAATCAGGGGAATTCACTCATGCAGCTCTATTCCAGGCCTCTCTCCCCCTACTCATCTTTCGTGCGCGGCGTGCTTTATCTGAAGGATCTGCCCTTCAAGCCAATGAACCTGCCTTATCCATTTCCGACCGATTTCGGCAATGTAACGCCACTTCGCCGCATTCCGGTGCTGATTACCAGTTCGGGGGAAACGCTGTTTGAAGCCGCGGTCATCGCGGAATATCTGGAAGACCATTTCCCCGAGACATCCGTGCTGCCCGGCACCCCGCGCGAACGCGCCCTCATCCGGCTACTGGCACGCGTGAGGGAACTCGAAGTGCTTGGGCCAGCGATGAAGCTCTTCATCCTGCTAAGCAAACCGGAACGCGACGATGCAAGCATCGAGCGCCTGTTCGACAAGATGCATACCGGCCTGAAAGTGGTCGAAAGCCGCCTTTCGGACAAGGCTTTCGCCGCCGGAGGCGAGCCGACCCTTGCCGACTGCTGGCTGTTGCCGGTGCGCTTCCTCATGGAACCGTTGAAGAAGCTTTCCGGCAAAGCAGATTTGCTGGACGAATTCCCGAAATTGGATGCATATGCAGCCAAGGCAAAACAGCATCCGGTCTTTGAGCGCATCTGGAACGAGATGAGCGACGGACTGAAAGCCTTCATGCCGCAACTCGCCTGACTTTATTTATCCCACGCCCACATCTCATGCGTGCCTTTTTGAAGGCACGCACTATCGGAGCCCCTCCTTGAAGACCAAGACTTTCGCTCTTCTGGCCCTTCCGGCCATTGCATTGCTTGCAGCCTGCACCTCCAGCAAGCCCACGGGGCCTGTCGCCATCGACGCCAGCAAGGCGGCGCTGCCGACCATGGAGCGCATCGCGCTGGCAGCCAATAGCTGCTGGTTCAAATCCAAGGACAAGGATTTCCGCGGTTATTCGCTTGCGCCGGAACTGAACTCCTTTACCGGACGCCCGCGCATTCTGGTCGTGCCGGCCCGCAACCCGGCATCGCGTCCGCTGCTTGTCGTGCAGGCGCAGGGAAATCCGGCGCGCGTCGAAACCTTCGGCCCCATGATGGGAGAAAGCCATGGCGGACGCATCGCCGCCGATGTCAACCGCTGGGCGTCGGGCCAGAGCGGCTGCCAGTAACAGCAATATCTGTCGCGGAAACGCCGGAACCGGCTTTCCGCGACACATTTCAACGTAGGTGAAAACGCGCCTTCCGCGCCTCGCGCTGGGCTTCACTGCGCTGAAGTCCAATGTCTCGCAACTGCTCGTCCGTCAGTTCGCTCAATGCAATCCGGCTGCGCCGCAGCATCATCCGATAGGATAGCCAGTCCAATATCCGTCTTATATATCCGCCTTGCGACGGCGAAGCTGTTGCCAGATGCGCATGCAATCCTTTCGGCATATCCGCAGCGCTGTCAGTCACGGGCACAGGAAGAATTGTATCTATTGTCTCGGTCTGCGATCTGAAGTAAAACATTGTCTCGGTCCATTCTTTGCCAGTTGGGAGCTGGAAAGCAGATGATCAGGCATTTTTGCGCCTGAAACCGTTTCACACTTTTCGGGATGCGCTCTAAAAAGCGACGAATTGACTCTATAATTGACTCGGCAATAGGTACAATTTATAAGTTGTCACCATGACAAATTGGATTCCAGATCTTTCCGGCAAGTCCGGCCCGTTTTACCTGCAACTCGCCGATGCGATCGAAGAAGCCATTGGCAATGGCGGATTGCCAGCGGGCACCAAGCTGCCGCCGCAGCGCAATCTCGCCTTCGACCTGAGGGTAACAATCGGCACAATCGGGCGTGCCTATGCCCTCGCCCATGAGCGAGGACTCGTAACGGGGGAAGTTGGTCGCGGAACCTATGTGCTGGGCGAGGAACAGGCAGGCAACGCGCTGTCTGCCTCCGGCATCACTGGCACCCAGTCCGCCGATGTGCCCACGGGAAAAATACGTTTCGACACGACGGCCGCGCCGGATGTCGGCCAGCATGTCGTTCTCGCCAGAATAAATGCCGACATTCATCGCGATTTTCCGCAGGATATTGCGAGCTATTCGCGCTACTTCCCGCAGCACTGGCTGGAAGCCGGGCAGAAGTGGCTTTCGCGAGCCGACTGGCGACCGGACCTCGACAGTATTGTGGTCACCAATGG
>Ga0180221_1002427_pt1 | contig 10858 bp, 9 predicted proteins | sample eDN5th37CKraftMG_FD_151339 | JGI IMG/M metagenome (GOLD analysis project Ga0180221, IMG submission 151339) | Enriched Miracle-Growth compost microbial communities from Emeryville, California, USA - eDNA 5th pass 37_C Kraft MG (version 2) (version 2) ...
GCGCTGCCTTCGCGCCGGCTCATGCGCATGGACTTGACGCCGCGCATATGTCCGTCAACATTATAAATGGGAATGGAGTCTCCCGATAACCGCCGCGAGGCTGATGACTCCTGCTGCAGCATGCTGCGGTGGGAGAAGCGCGCGCCGGACGGGTCCGGCGGCGCGGCCACCGCTTAACGGAGCGAGTGGCGATGCCGGTACGATCACGACGGCAATTACCAACCCAACAAACACGACAGATGTCGGCCGGCCGGATCGGCGCGAACAAGCGCGCGAGGAGGGGTCCATGAATATCCGGCGACTGCTGTTCGACGTCGACAAGGCGCTGGCTCGCCCGTCGCTGCTGGACATTGCCGAGGCGGTGAGCCGCTGCGGCGGCGTTCAGGCATTCAATATCGCCGTCGGCGACGTCGATATCGAAACGCTCGACATGAACGTCACGGTCGAGGGCGACAACCTCAACCACGATGAGATCGTCAAGGCGATCGAGCATACGGGCGCGGTCGTCCATGGCCTCGAACAGATATCGGCCGGCGACCGCATCATCGAACCTGTCAGGCGAAGCCGATGAGATTCAGCGATTGGCTGCTGTCGCCCCGCCACCGGCTGGATGTGGTCGCCGGGCTGGTCGACGGAATCCTCAGTGCCTTGACGTTGGCCGCCGGCAAGCTGCTCGATCCCGGCGGCAATACGCTATCGCTTGTCGTCAAGGTCAGCATCGCCACCGCTTGCACCACGCTGTTCGTGTTCTTCGTCGCGCATTACGCCCAGTTGCGTGCCGATCTCGTCTACGCCGAACGCGAACTGAACCTGCTGTCGCACGGTCGTCTGGCAACCACGCGCCTCGGGCGGCAGGCGCTGCATGATTCCTTCGCCGCGGCGATGATTGCTTCGTTCTGCGGCCTGATCGGCTCAGCCATGCCGTTGCTGTTGAGTCATCTCCTGCCGGGCCCGCCATTGATCGGGGTGGGTCTGACGATCGGGTTTCTCGGAATTCTGGGCGCGATTCTGGCACGCGGGTTTTTCGGATCGGCAAGCACCTGGGCGCTGGCATTGATGGCGGGCGGCGTGATCCTGACAGTCGTCGGAGTGAAGCTCGACATCGTCGGTTGATCCAGGTCGGGTCTCGCGGCCGGGCGATGCAGGCGGCCTTATCTGACAGAACGTCGGATTCTTGACAAAAAGACGGGAACAAACATAATCGTGCGGTGTTAGGTTGCTGACACAGGCGATGGGGTTCCGCCTTTAACCGCCCTCGTGGCTCGCTTGGCCGCTTCAGGGGCTGATGACTCCTTTCTCTCCGGCTTTCGGAAGGAAGGAGTCGAATGAACCAGACCTTTCACCCCGACATTCTGCAATCTGCTGTTCTGCAATCCGTGCCTGCGGCCCAATCCGCGCGCGCGTTGCAAGGGGCGCGGTGATGCTGCGCGCGACGCTGTTGCAGATCGGACAGGTTCTCACGGTGCTGCTCCTGGCGCCGCTGCTGCAAGGCGCGATCGTCCAGTTCGAGGAGCGCGTGCAGCAGGCGCAGGGGCCGGGGCTTTTGCAGCCGTATCGCGATCTCTGGAAGCTATTCCATAAGCAGATCGTGATTCCGGACACGGCGTCCTGGATTTACTGGGCCGCGCCGTTCGTCGCGTTTACGGCGATGCTGACGGTACCGATCCTCATTCCCGTTCTCACCGATTTCCCACTGCCGCTCTCCGATATGGGCGACATCCTGGGCGGCGGACTGATCCTCACCCTCGGCTCGTTCATGATCGTGCTCGCCGGCCTTGACAGCGGCAGCGCCTATGGCGGCATCGGGTCGAGCCGCGCGGTCATGCTCGGCATCCTCGCCGAGCCGGCGCTGATCGTGGTGTTTGTCGGCATCACGCTGCTGGCAAAATCGATGCTGCCTTTCGTCGTCAACCATCTGCTGGTGGCCGAGCCGGCGGTGTACTGGAGCCCCGCGCATCTGTTCCTGATCACCGCGTTCTTCGCTTTGCTGCTGGCGGAGACCGACCGGCTGCCGATCCATTCCAGCACGCATATTGAAGTCTACATGATCGAGGAGGCGCGTATCCTCGAATATTCCGGCCCGCTTCTCGCACTCCTGAAATGGGCCTCGATGATGAAGCAGTTCATCCTCTACGTCATTTTCAGCAATGTGCTGCTGCTTCCGTGGGGGCTGTCGCGCAAGGGCGAGGCGCTGGACGTTCTCGGCTCCGTCGCCGCGCTTGCCGTCAAATTTCTGATCGTCGCGCTTGCCGTGGTGTTTGCGGAAACGGCGCAGTCGCGGCTGCGTTTCTATCGCTATCAGGAACTGCTGGCGGCGTCGTTCGTATTCGGCGTCCTGGCGATCATCGGAACCCAGTTGAGCTGATCATGCTGGCTGCCCATCTCGATCCGCTCGTTTCGTCGGTGTTCAGCCTGATGGCGATCGCCAGCCTGGTTCTGGCCTTCGTCATGCTCGGCTCGCGCTGGCTCAACAATTATCTTTATGCGTTCGCGGCGGAATCCTGGATGATCGCGACGCTGTCCGCCGCCGTCGGCTATTACGGCGGCTATCCCGAACTCTATCTGATCGCGATCCTCACCGCGCTGTTTCGCGGGCTGTTCCTGCCTTACCTGGTGTGGCGGATCATCCGCCGCCTCAACGTGGCGCGCGAGATTCACGAGATCCTGCAACCCAGCTCGGCGCTCGTTGTCGGCGCCTTCTGCGTGATTTTTGCGCTCGCCGTCTCCTACAAGGTCGGCAGCTCGCTCGGGCTTGCCGGCACGGTGGCGGTCCTCGCGCTCACCGTGATGCTGTCGATGAAGCTGATCGGTTTCCTGATGCTCGCGGTGCGGCACGAGGCGCTCAGCCAGATCCTCGGCCTGCTGGTGCTGGAGAACGGCATTTTCCTCGGCGCGCAGATCCTTGTGCCCGGCATGCCGCTGTTTATCGAGATCGTCATCCTGTTCGATCTGTTGATTGTGGTGGCGTGCTTCGGCGTATTGGTCCAATACCTCGTGGCGCATGTCGGCAGCACGAGCAGCCTCGAACTCAAGCGGCTGGTGGGGTGATCATGGTCGGCGCGCTGCTGCTTGCCATGATGATCGCGCCGGCGGTGGCGGCGCTCGCCTGCATCGTCGGGCGCGGGCCGCGGCGTGCCGAGGCGCTCAATCTGATCGCCAGCGGCATCTGCTTCGGCTGTGCCGTGCCACTCGTCGCGATGTCCGGCGATGGCCCTTATCGCTACTGGAGCGACTACATCATCCTCGATATGCCGGGGTCGTGGGTGCTGCTGTGCTCGGCGATCGTCTACCTTCTCGCTTCGATCTATGCCGTCGGCTATATGCGGCTGCTCGACGCGGACACGAAGCTGTGGAGCTTCTACGCGCTGTTTGCCGCGTTCGCGCTGACCATCCTGTTGAGCACGGTGATGAACAATGCCGGGCTCTACTGGATCGCGATCGAACTGACGACGCTGGTCAGTACCTTTCTCGTCGGCTTCGAGCGTACGGCGGAGAGCATCGAGGCCGCCTGGAAATACATCATCGTGGTGTCGGCGGGCATCAGCCTGGCGCTGCTCGGCACGGTGCTGTTCTATTGGGCCGGCAGCCTCGTGCTCGGGCCGACCTACGACATGACCTGGGATGCGCTGCGCGATGCCGCGCCGCAGATGAATGCGCCGCTCGCGACGCTGGCGTTTCTGCTCGTGCTGGTCGGCTATGGCACCAAGGTCGGCCTGGCGCCGATGCACACCTGGCTGCCGGACGCGCATAGCGAAAGCCCGGCGCCGATCTCGGCGATGCTGTCCGGCGCGCTGCTCAACGGCGCCATGCTCGGCATTTTCCGCTACCTGATCGTCGCCGATGCGGCCGGGATCGGCGGTCTCGCCCGCTCGACGCTAGTCGCCTTCGGCGTGTTCTCGCTGCTGATCGGCGCGCTGTTCATCGTGCGCCAGAGCGGCATCAAGCGGCTGATGGCCTATTCGAGCATCGAGCATATGGGCGTGGTGGCGCTCGGGCTCGGCTTCGGCGGGCTGTTCGGCATCGCCGGCGCGCTCTATCACATGCTCAATCATTCGCTGAACAAGTCGCTGATGTTCTTCGGCGCCGGCAACGTGATGCGCAGTCTCGGCACCAAGGAGATCGGCGATATCCACGGCATCGCCGATCAGTTTCCGGTGCAGGGGGCGCTGTGGCTTGCGGGAGCGGTCGCGATCACCGGGGCGCCACCGTTCGGGTTGTTTCTCAGCGAATTCGTGATCCTGCGCGCCGGCCTGCATCGGTCCCATATCTGGGCGGCGCTCGCTATGCTCGTCCTGCTGATCGTTATCTTCATCGGATTTCTCAACCACTTCCGCCGGATGTATTTCAACCACGGCACCGGCGAGGCGGTCAGGGCGCGCCCGTTCAGCGCGTGGTGCGTGGTGCCGATGTGGCTGGCGCTGCTGCCGCTATTGCTGTTCGGGGTGTGGTGGCCGCAGGGGATGTGGAGTCATTTCACCGCAATCGCCGCGACCATGCCGGGGGCGATGCCATGAATATCCGGCAAGCCGCGCAGGCCGCAATCTTGCTGAAGCCGGACGAGCTTGTCGATGCGGCGCGCGCCGTGCTCGATGGCGGCGGACGGATGCAGATGGCCTATGCCTGGTATCCGCGGCCGGGGAAGCTCGAACTTCGCTATCTGTCCGGCCGAGGAGCGAAACAGCCGTTCGATATCTGGCGCTGCCCGGTCGAGCGGCCTGTTCCGAGCCTTGCCAATCTGTGGCCGCTATTGAACTGGTACGAGCGGGAGATATCCGACCTGTTCGGCATCGAATTTACCGGCGCGCCGGATTCGCATCGCCTGGTGCTGCACGAAGGTACCGATTGCCCGGTCCCGCCGTTCGCGGCGAAGGTCCCAGCCGGATATGCGCTCAGCCTGAAGACGCGCGAGCGCCGGTTGCCGGAAGTGGGCGGCGCCGAGCGAGACGTCCAGTTGCTGCCGTTCGGGCCGGTGCGCGCCGATGTCATGGAGTCCGCCGAGTTTCTGTTCTTCTATATCGGCGAGGCGATCCTGTTCTATCAGCCGCAGCTTTTCTTCAAGCATCGCGGCATGGAAAAACGCTTCGAGGGCGTGGCGGCGGAGCGCGCCGTCGTCATCGCCGAGCGCGTCAGTGGCGTCGGCAGCGTCGCGCATGCGCTCGCCTTCTGCCAGGCGGTCGAGGCGGCGTCGCATTGTCGGGTGCCGCCGCGCGCCCGTTTCCTGCGCGTCTTGTTGGCAGAGCTGGAACGCCTCTACAATCATCTGCACTATCTCGGCCATCTGTCGCACACGACGTCGCTCAAGGTCGGCGAGTCCGAAGGCAAGCTGCTGGAAGAGCGGGCCAAGCAGTTCAATGCGCGGCTGACCGGCAGCCGCTTCCTGCGCAGCCTTCTCACTGTCGGCGGACTGCGCCGCGACCTGCGGTCGCTCGACTGGCTCGCCGATGAACTGGAGGCGCTGCGCGAACGCTATGCGGTCTATGCCCGCCATCTGGAGAACACCGACAGCCATCTCGACCGCCTGATCACCACCGGGCCGCTCGATCCGCAGGTGGCTCTCGATCAGGGCGCGACCGGCCCGGTACAGCGCGCCTCGGGGTTAGACCGCGACCTGCGGCGCGACCATCCCTATGCGGCCTATGACGAGCTTCCCGTCGCGGTTGCCGTCCGTGAGAGCGGCGACGGCTATGCGCGCATGCAGGTGCGCATCGCCGAGATCCATCACAGCATCGCGCTCATCCAGCGCGTGCTGTTGATGCTTCCCGACGGGCCGGTGCGCGCCGACTGTCAGATCCTGCCGCGCTCGGAAGGGCTGGGCTGGAGCGAAACGCCGCGCGGCACCTTGTTCTATGTCGTGCATATCGGCGGCGACGGCCGGCTGGCGCGGGTGAAGATCAAATCGCCGTCGTTCTCGAACTGGCGCGTGTTCCCGTTCACCGTACACGGCAGCAACATGATGGATTATGCGATCAACGAAGCCACGTTCGGACTGACGATGGCAGGCTGCGACCGCTAGGCAGGAGTCGACCATGCCGCTATGGACGCTGCTCGGATTGATGGCGGGAAACGCAACGGCGGACTGGCCGTTGCGCGACGGCGACGACGGACAGGCGGGCGTGCTCGGCATGCCGCGCTATCGTCCCGAGGCATGCGCGGAGGGTTGCGCGGCCTGCGCCGAGGTCTGCCCGACCGGCGCGATCGCGCTGCGCGATCCGGACGACGCCGGCGGCCGTCTGACGGTCGATTACGGGCGCTGCGTCGTCTGCCAGTTATGTACCGAGGTCTGTCCGAGCGGTGCGATGGCGCCATCGGCCGACTGGGCGTTCGGCGTGCTCCGGCGCGAGGATCTGCTCTGGCGCGAACGCGCCGCCAGCGTGGCGCGCAAGGCGGCGTCCTCGACCGCGGCGTTCCGGCGCAGCCTGCACATCCGGCACGTCGATGCCGGCTCCTGCAACGGCTGCGAGTCGGAACTCCAGGCGCTCAACAATCCGTTCTATAACCTGCATCGGCTCGGCATCTTCTTTACGGCGTCGCCGCGCTTTGCCGATCTGCTGCTGGTCACCGGCCCGGTGACCTACGCGATGCGCGAGCCGCTGCGGGCGACCTACGAAGCGATGCCGGAGCCGCGCTGGGTGATGGCGGTCGGCACCTGTGCGGTGTCGGGCGGCATCGCCGAAGGCGGCTATGCGTCGGGTCACGGTCTCGATGGGGTTCTGCCGGTCGACGTCTATCTTCCGGGATGCCCGCCGAATCCCGCCGCGATCATGCAGGCGCTGCTGACGTTCCTGGGGCGGATGCCGCAGCGGGCGAGGGGAGGTCGTCTTGTCGAATGACCTCGTCGCCATCGCCGCGCTGCTGTGGATCGTTGCCGCGTTGCTTGCGCTGGCGCGGCGGGCGCTGCCGGTCGCGCGTGTGCTGCTCGCGGCCGGCTGTCTGCTCGGCATTCTTGCCGCCGTTGTCGGGCTGCCCGACGGTGTTGCCGCCGTCTTGCTGCCGACGCGGCTTGCGGGCGAAGCGGTGACGTTCCAACTGGCGCCGGCGGCGTTGTGGCTGATGGGCTTCGGCCTCGCGCCGGCGTGCCTCGCCGCGCTGCTGGCGTCGCCGGCGCCGCGCGGACAGGCCGGCTGGGTGTTCGGCGTCGCCATCAGCCTGATCGGCGCGCTTGGTGTTTTCGGCCTGCAACATGGCGCCGCGTTGCTGATCGCCTGGGAATTGATGAGCCTCGGCGGCGCGGTGATGCTGCTCAACGAGCATCTCAATCCCGACAGCGGCCGGCCGGTGCTGTTCATGCTCGGTCTGCTGGAGTTCGGCGCCGTCGCGTTGCTCTTTGCCGTGCTGCTGTTGAGCGCGCCGGACGGCTCGCTTGCCGGCGGGCCGGCGATGGCCGCCGCGCCGCCATGGCTGTCGGTGTCGGTCGGCCTGCTTCTGCTTGCCGGCTTCGGTGCCAAGCTTGGATTGCTGCCGTTCTTCGAGTGGTTTCCGAATGCCTACAGCACCGGCAGCGGCGCGACGGGCGCCATCATGTCCGGCGTGGTGCTCAATGCCGCGTTCTTCGGTCTCGGCCGCGGTCTGCTGGAATGGCTTGCGCCGTCCGTTCCGTCCGTGCTCGGCATTATCGTGATCGCCGTCGGCGTGGTCAGCGCCATTCTGACGGCGCTTTATGCCTTCCAGCAGGAAGACTGGCGCGCATTGCTGAGCTTCTCCTCGGCGGAGAATGCGTCGATCGCGGTCGCCATGCTCGGCGCGGCGATGCTGTTCCGCGCCGATGGCCATGCCGATCTCGCCGGTCTCGCCTGGACGGTCGGCCTTCTGCACCTGGCCGGGCACGCGCTCGCCAAGGGCGGCCTGTTCCTGACCGCCGACTGCGTCTATCGGGCGACCGGCAATTATCTGATCGCCCATACCGATCTGCTGCGGCGCGGCCCTCCGATGTTCGGCATCGGTGCGCTGTTTGCCGCGATGAGCCTGTCGGCGATGCCGCCGCAGGCCGGTTTCGTCAGCGAATGGTATGTGTTCCAGACCGTCTTTCAGGGTTTCCATCTCCAGTCGTTGACCGGCCGGCTGGTGATGGCGATCGCCGGCGCTGGCCTGGCTTTGACCGCCGCCGGCGCCCTTGCCACCTTCGTCAAGATCTTCGGCATCGGGCTTCTCGGGCGGACGGCGCGCCACCTCAAGCCGGTCTCGGCCGGCGCATCGGCGGCGGTCGGGCTGCTCGGCCTTGCCGTGCTGGCAACGGCCGCCGGCATGCCGCGCTGGCTCGACGGCCTCGCTGCGGCGAATCCGTTCGGTACCGATGCCGTGCGCAGTATGCACGACGGCCTGCTGCTGGTTCCGTTGACGGCGACCTTCGCCTTCATCTCGCCGACGCTGCTGGTGGTAGCGATGCCGCTGCTGGCGCTCGTCCCGCTGCTGCTCGTGGCCGGCAGCCGCCGCTATGCCGTGCGCCGCGCGCCAGTCTGGTACGGCGGGCTCGACCATGACCCGGAGCGGGTGTCGACCACGGCGCTGACCTTCTCCAATGCGCTGCGCACGCTCTACAGCTTCGTCTACCGGCCGCGCGCGCAGACGGAGCATGAAACCAACGGCGCGCGCTACTTCGTCCAGCGGCTGGTCTTCACGCATGACGTGGCGCCGTTCTTCGGGCCTTACGTCTTCCGTCCGCTGACGTGGTTTGTCGTGAAGCTGTCCGACGGGCTGCGGGGTTTCCAGTCCGGCCATCTCAATCTGTATCTCGCGTTCATCGGCGTGTTGCTGGCGATCATCCTGGCGATCGCGCTGCTTTAGGAAAGAGATGACGCAATGTGGACCGATCAGACCGCCCCCCGCAGCAATCTCCGGATCGTGAAAGCGTCCGCGACGACGCAGCGCGCAGAGTCGTCTCCGGCCGCTAACGGCGGTGCGGAGACGCCGTTTTACAGCATTCTGTTCGAGCGGCCCGAGGACCGCCGCGCGGTCGCGAACGAGGCGCCGGCGTTCTTCACCGATACGAATTGCGGCCAGATCGTCGATGCGATCGTCGCCGGCCGGGACGAATACGATCTCAAGCCGTTCTTTTATGGCTGCCTGCATCGCGTCGGCGCGATTCACTACCGCCACGCGGTGATGCGCGATCTCGAAAATCCGCAAACGCTTGCTTGTGTGCAATTCTTTGCGCAGAGCATGCGCGACATGCGCCAGTATCTCGGCAGCGTGCGCAAGCTCCACTACAAGGAGCAGAAACAGGCGTGGTTTCTGGACGCGATCGAGAACTATTGCGATGCCGTCCGCACATTTGCCGATGCGCTGTCCGACCTCGAATTGCGGTCCGCCGGGTTTTCGGGGCTGCGCGCGCATCTCGTGGCTTATGCGGCATCGCCGGAATTTACGTCGCTGCTCCTGGGTGCCGGAGAGCTTCGCGTCGAACTGAGCAAGGTGCGCTACTGCATCCTGATCGATGGCGACCGTTTCACCGTCCGGCGATACGATAACGAGCCGGACTATAGCGCGCAGGTCGAGCGCACATTCGAGAAGTTCAAGCAGGGCGCGGTCAAGGACTACCGGGCACGGTTTTCCGAGAAGGACGACATGAACCATATCGAGGCAAAGGTTCTGGAGTTCGTCGCCAGGCTCAACCCCGCCGTTTTCCAGGCACTCGATGCGTATTGCGTCAGGAACGATGCGTTCCTCGACGATACGATCGTGACCTATGACCGCGAGGTCCAGTTCTATTTGTCCTATCTCGATTACATCGGCGGGCTGCGCGAGCGCGGGTTGAGCTTCTGCTATCCGCGCGTCTCGGACAGCGACAAGACCGTCAGCAGCCGCGGCGGCTTCGATATCGCGCTGGCGCACAAGCTGATGAAGGAGGGCAAGAGCGTCGTCAGCAATCATTTCCATCTCAAGGGCCGCGAGCGGATACTGGTCGTCTCCGGCCCCAATCAGGGCGGCAAGACGACGTTCGCCCGCATGTTCGGGCAGTTGCACTATCTCGCCGCCATCGGTTGCCCGGTGCCCGGCCGCGACGCGCAGCTTTTCCTGTTCGACGAACTGTTCACGCATTTCGAGAAAGAGGAAAAGGTCGAGAATCTGCGCGGCAAGCTGGAGGACGATCTGGTCAGGGTTCATGAGATCGTCGGCCGGGCGGGCGCTCGCTCCATCGTCATCCTCAACGAGATTTTCACCTCCACCACCATTCAGGACGAGATCTTCCTCAGCCGGAAGCTGATGGAGCGAATGATCGAGATTGGCGTGCTCGGCGTCTGGGTGACGTTCGCCGACGAACTGGCGTCGTTCGGTCCGCAGACCGTCTCGATGGTCAGCACCGTCGTCCCGGACAATCCTGCCCAGCGCACGTTTCGGATCGAGCGGCGCCCCGCCGACGGGCTCGCTTACGCACTGGCCATTGCCGCGAAATATCGGGTGACTTACGACGCAATCAGGGAGCGCATCGGGCCATGAAGGCATTTCTGATGTATCGCGACCGCGATTTCGATCCGCAGCAAATCCTGACGCGGCGCGAAAGGGAATTGCGATATCGCAACACGGACGTTGCCGCGCTCGATCTGCGACAGGTGCTGCCGTGGAACCACGAGGCGCTGGTGCAGGATCTCGGGCTCGACATTCTGATCGGCGTCATGGCCGACGGTGACAATTTCCTGTTCGAGGCGTCAAAGGTCGCTGTGCTGTCGAGCCTGACCGACCTCGACACCATACGCTATCGACAGGACGTGTTCTCCGATTGCCTGCGGCACGAGCAGACGGTCAGGGACATCTACCGGATCGCCATGCGCGCGATCGAAGGCGAGAGAAAGAACTATTTCGGCTATCGCACCTATCCCGGCAGCATCCTGCATCGCTCGGTGGAGGTGCTGCGGATGTTCGT
>Ga0180221_1002428_pt1 | contig 10857 bp, 9 predicted proteins | sample eDN5th37CKraftMG_FD_151339 | JGI IMG/M metagenome (GOLD analysis project Ga0180221, IMG submission 151339) | Enriched Miracle-Growth compost microbial communities from Emeryville, California, USA - eDNA 5th pass 37_C Kraft MG (version 2) (version 2) ...
CCCCGGCCGCGTCGACCGCTCCGGTCGCCAATGCCGCACCGGCTCCGGTAGCGCCGAGCGCTCCGGCCGCCACTCCGAGCAGCGCTTCCTAAGACGCCGCTCGCGAAGCCGCCGCGGTGCGCAGCTGTTGCAGCGCACCGCGGCGTGTCTTCCCCGCTTCGCCGGCGCAGCCCTGCAGCCAGGCGTCCAGTTCGCTTCCGGCCTCTTCCGTCCAGTCCCGTCCCGCTTCCGCCAGCCGCTCCAGTTGCAGGCGTTCGGCGCGCAGCTCCAGCGTTTTCAGGGTTTCCCGTAGTTCTTCCAGATGGGCGTCGTCCTGCGCCCCCGCCTTCCACTGTTGGCGCAGTATCCGCAGCGGCTTGACCACCTCGCGTTGCCAGTTGGCGGAGGCCTTCGCCAGGGTATCCAGGCGTTGTCCGGAGCAGGCCCGGCCACGGGCTGCGAACCAGGCCCCGGCCAGCAGCAGGCAGACGTCGGCGCCGGCTTCCTGCAGCTCCAGGCAGGCCGCCTCGACGCCCGGCTGCGCGTAGAGGTCGAGGGCAAACGACCAGATATCTTCTGTCATAGGGCTCCCACAGCGGTTGCGCGGCGAAGCTGATAAACTCCGCCGCCATGATTCGACTCCAAAATCTTACGCTACAGCGTGGCCCCCAGCGCTTGCTGGAAGGTGCCGAACTGACCTTGCATGCCGGCCAGAAAGTCGGCCTGATCGGCGCCAACGGCGCCGGCAAATCGAGCCTGTTCGCCCTGCTGCGCGGCCAGCTCGGCCAGGACGCCGGCGACTGCCGGATCCCCGCCGACTGGCGCATCGCGCACATGCGCCAGGAGGTGGACACCCTCGAGCGCCAGGCCGTGGACTATGTCCTCGACGGCGACGTGCGCCTGCGCGAGATCCAGGCGCAGCTGGCCGCCGCCGAGAACGCCCATGACGGCGCCGCCGTGGCGCGCCTGCACACCGAGCTGGACAACGCCGACGGCTACACCGCCGACGCGCGGGCGCGCAAGCTGCTGGCCGGCCTGGGCTTCAGCGCCGAGCAGATGGAGCGCCGCGTCGGCGACTTCTCCGGCGGCTGGCGGATGCGCCTGAACCTGGCCCAGGCACTGATGTGCCCGTCCGAACTGCTGCTGCTCGACGAACCCACCAACCACCTCGACCTTGACGCCATCCTCTGGCTGGAGGAGTGGCTCAAGGGCTACCCGGGCACGCTCATCCTGATCTCCCACGACCGCGACTTCCTCGACGCCGTGGTCGACCACGTGGCGCACCTCGAACAGCGCAAGCTGACCCTCTATCGCGGCGGCTACTCGGCCTTCGAGCGCACCCGCGCCGAGCGCCTGGCGCAACAGCAGCAGGCCTACGAGAAGCAGCAGGCGCAGCGCGCCCACATGGAAAAGTACATCGCCCGCTTCCGCGCCCAGGCCACCAAGGCGCGCCAGGCACAGAGCCGCATCAAGGCCCTGGAACGCCTGGAGGAGCTGGCCCCGGCCCACGTCGACTCGCCCTTCGACTTCGTCTTCCGCGAGTCGGACAAGATTTCCAGCCCGCTGCTGGACCTGTCCGAGGCGCGCCTGGGCTACGGCGAGAAGACGGTGCTGGAGAAGGTCAAGCTGCAACTGGTGCCCGGCGCGCGCATCGGCCTGCTGGGCCCCAACGGCGCGGGCAAGTCGACCCTGATCAAGACCCTCTCCGGCGACCTGCCGCTGCTGGCCGGGCATCTGGCGCGCGGCGAGAACCTCGCCATCGGCTACTTCGCCCAGCACCAGCTCGACTCGCTGGACGCCAAGGCCAGCCCGCTGCTGCACCTGCAGCGCATCGCCCCGGGCGAGCGCGAGCAGACCCTGCGCGACTTCCTCGGCGGCTTCGACTTCCGCGGCGCGCGCTGCGACGAGCCGGTGCTGAACTTCTCCGGCGGCGAGAAAGCGCGCCTGGCGCTGGCCCTGATCGCCTGGCAGAAGCCCAACCTGCTGCTGCTGGACGAGCCGACCAACCACCTCGACCTGGAGATGCGCCTGGCCCTGACCATGGCCCTGCAGGAGTTCTCCGGGGCGGTGGTGGTGGTGTCCCACGATCGCCATCTGCTCAAGAGCACCACCGACCAGTTCCTGCTGGTGGCCGACGGCCGCGTGCAGGACTTCGACGGCGACCTCGACGACTACGCCCGCTGGCTGGTGGATTTCCGCGCGCGCCAGGCGCCGGTCGCCAATGCCGGCGCAGCGTCTGTCGAGAAGACCGACAAGCGCGCCCAGCGCCAGGCCGCCGCCGCGTTGCGCCAGCAGCTGGCGCCGCACAAGCGCGAGGCGGACAAGCTGGAGAAGGAGCTGGGCGGCATCCACGACAAGCTCGCCGCGCTGGAGGAAAAGCTCGGCGACAGCGCCCTCTACGAGAACGCGCGCAAGGACGAACTGCGTGACCTGCTGGCCCGGCAGGCGAGCCTGAAAGCCCGCGAGGCCGAGGTCGAGGAAGCCTGGCTGGTGGCCCTGGAAACCCTGGAGAACCTCCAGGCCCAGCTCGAAGGAGCCGAGTGATGGAAGACCTGCCGCTGCTCGTCGCCTGGAGCGATCCATTGCTGCGCGGCCTGCAGATCGTCCTCATCCTGCTGCTGGCCTGGGTGCTGCAGCGCATGGTGGCGCGCGGGCTGAACCGCCTGGCGCAGCGCTACCCGATCCCCCACGAACTGCTGCTGCCGCTGCGCGGCGGCCTGCGCTGGCTGATCATGGGCTCGGCGCTGATGATGGTGCTGGAGCGCCTGGGGGTTTCCGCCCAGGTGCTGTGGACCGCGCTGACCGGCTTCGTCGCGGTCGCCGCGGTGGCCTTCTTCGCCATCTGGAGCGTGCTTTCCAACCTGTTCTGCGCGCTGCTGATCTTCACCGTCGGGCCGTTCCGCCTGGGCGACCTGGTGGAGGTCATCGAGTCGGCCGACAAGCCCGGCGTGAAGGGCCGCGTCAGCGCCATCAACCTGCTCTACACCACCCTCGAGGAAACCTTCGAGGACGGCACCAGCGCCCTGCTGCAGGTGCCCAACAGCCTGTTCTTCCAGAAGGCCATCCGGCGCTGGAAAGGGCCCGGGCTGAGCAGCGGAAGATAACAACCACAACCCCTGTTCCCACACGGATACCCACGCACTATGGAATGGCTCGCTAGCCCTGAAATCTGGGTCGCCTTTCTGACCCTGACCGCCCTGGAGATCGTCCTGGGCATCGACAACATCATCTTCATCTCCATCCTGGTCAGCCGCCTGCCGGCGGCGCAGCAGCCCAAGGCGCGGTTCTTCGGCCTGGCGCTGGCGATGGGCACGCGGATCCTCCTGCTGCTGTCGATCACCTGGGTGATGCGCCTGACCGCCGACCTCTTCGAGGTGTTCGGCCAGGGCGTTTCCGGGCGCGACCTGATCCTGTTCTTCGGCGGCCTGTTCCTGCTGTTCAAGAGCACCATGGAGATCTACCACAGCCTGGAAGGCGCCGAGGAAGGCGGGCAGGGCAGCGCCAGGAGCCGCGGCTTCATGGCGGTGATCGTGCAGATCGCGATCATCGACATCATCTTCTCCCTGGACTCGGTGATCACCGCCGTGGGCCTGGTGCAGAACGTGCCGGTGATGATCGCCGCCATCGTCATCTCGGTCGGCGTGATGATGCTCGCCGCCGGCACCATCAGCGACTTCATCGACAAGCACCCGTCGCTGAAGATGCTGGCGCTGTCGTTCCTCATCGTGGTCGGCACCGTGCTGGTGGCCGAGGCCTTCGAGGTCCACGTGCCCAAGGGCTACGTCTACTTCGCCATGGCCTTCTCGCTGGCGGTGGAAGCCCTCAACATCCGCCTGCGCGGCGCCCTGGCGCGCAAGCGCGGCGAAGAGCCGGTGAAGCTGCGCAAGGACCTGCCGAGCTGATCGGTATGCCCCGCGCCGGGCTTCCTCCACACCTGTAGGAGCGGGCCCTGCCCGCGATTCGCGCGCAGGGCGCGCTCCTACAGGGGAATGCCGGAGTTGCGCTGATGGGTATCGCTTCGCTCAACCCATCCTACGGCTCGACGCGCCCGGAAAGAGGCTCTCCGTGACCAAGCCCGAAGCGCGCCTGGGATCAAGGTCAAACGGCGGATAACCGCGAACGGTTATCCGCCCTACACGGCAACGCGCGACTCGGGCACACTGGCTACCCGTAACAAGATTTTTCGCCACGAGGTCCACCATGCTCGCCAGTACCTGGTTCGCCTTCCTCATCGCCTGCTGGGTGATCAGCCTGTCGCCCGGCGCCGGGGCCATCGCCTCGATGTCCTGCGGCCTGCAGTACGGCTTCTGGCGCGGCTACTGGAATGCCCTGGGCCTGCAGATCGGTCTGGCTCTGCAGATCGCCGTGGTCGCCGCGGGCGTCGGCGCGCTGCTGGCCACCTCGGCGCTGGCCTTCAGCGTCATCAAGTGGTTCGGCGTGGTCTACCTGGCCTACCTCGCCTGGCGCCAGTGGAGCGCCGCCCCGCAGGTGATGCAGGCCGACGCCGAGCGCCCCATCGGCCGCCCGCTGAGCCTGGTGCTGCGCGGCTTCCTGGTCAACGCCAGTAACCCCAAGGCGGTGATCTTCATGCTCGCCGTGCTGCCGCAGTTCGTCGACCCGCACCGGCCGATGGCGATGCAGTACGTGATCATGGGCGCGACCATGATCTGCGTCGACCTGATCGTCATGGCCGGCTACACCGGGCTGGCCGCGCGGGTGCTGCGCGCGCTGCGTTCGCCGCGCCAGCAACGGCTGATGAACCGCACCTTCGCCAGCCTGTTCCTCGGCGCCGCCGCGCTGCTGGCCACCGTTCGCCGCGCCCCGGTGTGAAGCCGACGGGCGCCGCCTAGGCGCCCGAATGGTGGCGGAGTAGTATTGGCGCCCTCCATTCTCATTCGCCTTCCGCCATGCGCCTTCCAAAGCTTCTCATCTGGCTGCTGCCGCTGCTTTGCGGCGCCAGCCTCACGGCCCTGGCCGACGTTCCGGTCGACCCCTCCCAGGCCCTGCACCTGCTGAGCTACCTGGCCGCGGACTACCCGCCGACGGTGAGCGCCGGGCAGGTGGTCGACGCCACCGAATACAAGGAGCAACTGGAGTTCGCCGGCCAGCTGCAGGCGCTGCTGCTGGCCCTGCCGGCGCGCCCCGAGCGGGCCGACCTGGAGCGCGAGGTGGCCGGCCTGCGCCGCGCCATCGAGCAGCGCCAGCCCGGCGCCCTGGTGGCGCAGCAGGCGCGGCACCTGGAAGCGCGCCTGGCGGATGTCTACCAGGTGGTGCAGACCCCCGCCATCACCCCCGACCCGGCCCGCGGCGCACCGCTCTACGCCCAGCAGTGCTCGATCTGCCACGGCGACGCCGGCAAGGGCGACGGCCCGGCGGGCATCGGCCTGCAGCCGCCGCCGGCCGACCTCACGGCCCGCGCGCGCCTGGACCAGCTGAGCCTCTACGACCTGCGCACGGTGATCGGCCTGGGCGTCGCCGGCACCGACATGCCGGCCTTCGCCGACCAGTTGGACGAGCGCCAGCGCTGGGACCTGGCAGCCTACGTGGCGGGCCTGAGCGCCGCCGAGGCCCAGCCCGACGGCGCCCACGCCTACCCGCTGGCGAGCCTGGCCACCCAGACCCCGGCCGAAGTGGCTGCCCGCGACGGCGACGCCGCCGCGCAGAGCTTCCGCGCCCTGCGCGCGCACCCGCCGCTGGAGCACCGCGGCCCGGCGCAGCTGATCGACTACACCGCCGCCACCCTCGACAAGAGCTTCGCCATCTACCGCCAGGGCGATCACGACCAGGCCTACGACCTGTCCGTGGCGGCCTACCTGGAAGGCTTCGAGCTGGTGGAAAGCTCGCTGGACAACGTCGACGCCACCCTGCGCAAGGCCACCGAGAAAGAACTCATGGCCTACCGCCAGACGCTGCGCGACGGCCTGCCCGAAGCCCAGGTGGCGCAGCAGCTGGAGCGCGCCAAGGGCAAGCTTGGCGAAGCCGCCAAGGCGCTCAGCGGCGACTCCCTGAGCAGCACCATCAGCTTCGTCTCGGCGCTGCTGATCCTGCTGCGCGAGGGCGTGGAAGCCATCCTGGTGCTCGCTGCCATCCTCGCCTTCCTGCGCAACACCGGGCAGGAAGCCGCCACCCGCGGCGTGCACGTCGGCTGGGGCCTGGCCTTCGTCGCCGGCTTCGCCACCTGGGCGCTGGCGGCCTACGTGATCGACATCGGCGGCGCCCAGCGCGAGCTGATGGAGGGCTTCACCTCGCTGTTCGCCTGCGTGATGGTGCTCTGGCTCGGCGTGTGGATGCACGACCGCCGCCACGCCGCGGCCTGGCAGGACTACATCCGCAGCAGCCTGGTGGGCGGCGGCGGGCGCTTCGGCTTCGCCGTGCTGGCGTTCTTCTCGGTGTACCGCGAGCTGTTCGAGGTCATCCTGTTCTACGAAACCCTCTGGCTGCAGGCCGGCCCGGCCGGGCACAGCGCGGTCATCGCCGGCGCCGGCTGCGCGGTGGTGCTGCTGATCGGCCTGGCCTGGGTGATCCTGCGCGGCTCGGCGAAACTGCCGCTGAAGCTGTTCTTCACCGTCAACGCCGCGCTGCTCTGCGCGCTCTCGGTGGTGTTCGCCGGGCACGGCGTGGTGGCCCTGCAGGAAGCCGGGGTGATCGGCACCCGCCCGGTGCCCTTCTTCGACTTCGACTGGCTGGGCATCAAGGCCGACGCCTACTCGCTATCGGCCCAGGCCCTGGCGCTGCTGGCGGTGGCCGTGCTCTACGGGCGCAGCCTGCTGGCGGAAAAACGCAAGGCCGCGGCGCTGCCCTGAGGCGGCACGCGGCAAACCCCGACGGCCAGTGCGATACTGGCCGTCGTCATTTTCGGGAAACGAGTCCGATGCGTATCTGGATCGATGCCGACGCCTGCCCGCGCGCGGCGAAGGAACTGGTGGCGAAGTTCGCCCTGAAGCGCAAGCTGGAAGTGGTGATGGTCGCCGGCCAGCCGGTGGCCAAGCCGCCGTTCGCCTGCGTCAGCCTGGTGGTGGTGCCCAGCGGCATGGACGCCGCCGACGACTACCTGGTGGAGCAGGCCGAGCCGGGCGACCTGGTGATCTGCAGCGACGTGCCGCTGGCCGACCGCCTGGTGAAGAAGGGCGTGGACGCCCTGGACCCGCGCGGCCGCGAGTTCGACGCGAAGAACATGGGCGAGCGCCTGGCGCTGCGCAACCTGATGACCGACCTGCGCGACCAGGGGCAGATGGGCGGCGGCCAGGGGCCTTATGGCGACAAGGATCGGCAGGCTTTCGCCAATGCGCTGGATCGGTTGTTGACGCGGTTGAGCAGAAGCTAAAAGAGACGCTGGAAGCTTGAAGCTGAAAGCTAGAAGCCGCACGATCTCCAGCTTCCAGCTTCCAGCTTCCAGCTTCCAGCTTCCAGCTTCCAGCTTCCAGCTTCCAGCTCCAATCCTGCCTTACGCCAACTCCAACACCCGATCCACCAACTTGTTGATCCCGCTGGCCGCCTCGGCGATGTTCTGCGCCAGCATGTAGGCCGGGGTGGTCACCAGCTTGTGGCGGCTGTCCTCGACTGCAGTCGACGTGCTTGGCGCCCATGCGGGTGAGGGCGGCGGCGGTGTCGGCGTCGCAGCCGATGGTGCATTCGATGCCCGGGCCGTAGATGCGCTCGGCCATGGCCGGAGCGATACAGATCAGGCCCACCGGCTTGTGCGCGGCGGCGAAGGCCTTGGCCAGGGCCAGCACGTCCGACTCGACCTCGCACCGGTCGCCCTCGAAGGCGAAGTTGCACAGGTTCTTCGCTGCGCCGAAGCCGCCGGGGACGATCAGCGCGTCGAAGTCCTCGACCTTCGCCTCGCGCACGTCCTTGATCTCGCCGCGGGCGATGCGCGCGGATTCCACCAGCACGTTGCGGCTCTCCGGCATTTCCTCGCCGGTGAGGTGGTTGACCACGTGGTGCTGGGCGATGTCCGGGGCGAAGCACTGCACCTGCGCGCCGCGCTGGGACAGGCGCAGCAGGGTGATCACGCTTTCGTGGATCTCGGCGCCGTCGTAGACGCCGCAGCCGGAGAGGATGACGGCAACTTTCTTGTGCATGCAGGTACTCCTGGTTCGGGGTTGGCCGGAGGTGGCGACGTGGCTGTCGCCATATGCCGGCCGGGTTGTCACCGGCGGCCGTTGTAGCCGGGCGCCAGAGGACTAGGATCGGTATCCATAAGCATAACGATTCGGTCGCGCCATGAACTACATCCTCTTCGCGGTGCCGTTCTTCTTCCTGCTGATCGCGCTGGAGCTGCTGGCCGACCGCTGGCGCGGCACCTCCACCTATCGCCTGAGCGACGCCCTGAACAGCCTCAGCGCCGGGGTGCTGTCCACCACCAGCGGCCTGCTGACCAAGGGCATCGGCCTGGTCACCTACGTGTTCGCCTGGCAGCACCTGGCGCTCTTCGAGCTGTCCGCGCAAAGCGCCTGGGTCTGGGTGTTCGCCTTCGTCTTCTACGACTTCTGCTACTACTGGAACCACCGCCTGGGCCACGAGCGCGGCATCCTCTGGGCGGCCCACGCGGTGCACCACCAGAGCGAGGAATACAACCTCAGCACGGCGCTGCGGCAGACCAGCACGGGCTTCCTGTTCGGCTGGATCTTCTACCTGCCGATGGCCGTGGCCGGCGTGCCGCCGCTGGTGTTCGTCAGCGTGGCGGCGCTTAACCTGCTCTACCAGTTCTGGGTGCACACCCGGCACATTCCCAAGCTCGGCTGGTTCGAATGGTTCTTCGTCAGCCCGTCGAACCACCGGGTGCACCATGCGCAGAACCCTGTCTACATGGATCGCAACTACGGCGGCGTGTTCATTCTCTGGGATCGCCTGTTCGGTACCTTCCAGGAGGAGCTGGACGAGGAGCCTGTGGTGTTCGGGGTGACCGTGCCGCTGGCCAGCTGGAACCCGCTGTGGGCCAACCTGCAGGTCTATGCCGCGCTGTGGAACGATGCGCGGCGGGCGGGCAACAGGTGGGACAAGCTGCGTATCTGGTTCATGCGCACCGGCTGGCGTCCGGCCGACGTGGCGGCGCGCTACCCGCTGCAGAAGCCCGACCTGGCGGCCTTCCGCAAGTTCGAGGTGCCGCTGTCCCGCGGCCGGCAGTGGTACGCCACCGTGCAGTTCGCCGGCTACGTGGTCGGCGGCACTTTGCTGCTGGGGCTGGGGGAGCGCTGGCCGCTGCCGGCGCTGCTGCTGGGCTGGGCGTGGATGGCCTGCGGCCTGTTCGTCATCGGCGCCTGGCTGGAGAACCGCGCCTGGGCGCCGCGGCTGGAAGGGCTGCGCCTATTGCTGAACCTGCCTTGGGTGGCGATCACTGCCGCAGCGGCCGGCCTGGCGCTGCCGGGGTGGGCGCTGGCGCTGCTGGGCGCCCATGCCGCCCTCAGCCTGCTGGCGCTGTGGGGCCTGCGCCACGAGGGGCGGCAGGCGCAGCCGGCCTGATCAGTTGCCGTTGCGGCTGTTCTTGATGCGCCGGTGCAGCCACAGCAGCAGGCCGATGGCGAGCAGGCCGCCGAGGACCATGAGTTCGTACTTCTTGATGTTGCCCAGCACGCCTTCGAGCACGCTGCCGAAGTAGTACGCCGCCGAGCCGAGCGCGCTGGCCCAGACGATGGCGCCCAGGCCGTTGAGCAGCAGGTAGCGGCCCGGCGGGTAGCCGGACAGGCCGATGGCCACCGGCATCACCGTGCGCAGGCCGTAGACGAAGCGGAAGCTCAGCACCCACAGGTCCGGGCGCCGCCGCACGTGCTCCAGGGCGCGGTCGCCGAGCTTCTGCCAGCGCGGCTTGCGCGCCAGCAGCTTGCGCCCGTGGCGGCGGCCGAGGAAGTACCAGAGCTGGTCGCCCGCGTAGCTGCCGAGGAAGGCCACGGCGATCACGTATTCGAGCTGCATGTAGCCGCGGAAGGCAAGGAAGCCGGCCAGCACCAGAATGGTCTCGCCCTCGAAGAAGGTGCCGAGGAACAGGGCCACATAGCCGAAATCCTGCAGGAATTGTTGGAGCATTATCGAGGCAACGCAGCAAAATGAACGCGCAGCCTAACGCGGTTGTCGTCCGGGGGGAAGGCACCTGCTGGCGGCTTGCTGGCCTTTGCATGGCCCGGGCCGCCTACTTTGGTCGTATGCTGCGGTTTCGGGTCCCTGCGACCGGTTGCCGCGACCCCGGGTCACTGTTACCCCTTGTTACCAATCGGTCATAATCCCCGACTATAACTGTCACACTGTGCCTGTCGTCAGGGCCCTGGAGTACGCCGTGAGCTTCATTTCCGCCGAACGCGCCTTCCCCTTCACCCGCCTGCGCCGCAACCGCCGCGACGAGTTCTCCCGTCGCCTGGTGCGCGAGAACGTGCTGAGCGTCGACGACCTCATCCTTCCGGTGTTCGTCCTCGACGGCAAGAACCAGCGCGAGGCCATCGCCTCGATGCCGGGCGTCGAGCGCCTGTCCATCGACCTGCTGCTGCAGGAAGCCGAGCAACTGGTGGAGCTGGGCATCCCGGCGCTGGCGCTGTTCCCGGTCACGCCGCTGGAGAAGAAGTCCCTCGACGGCGCCGAGGCCTACAACCCCGAGGGCATCGCCCAGCGCGCCACCCGCGCCCTGCGCGAGCGCTTCCCGGAGCTGGGCATCATCACCGACGTGGCCCTGGACCCGTTCACCATCCACGGCCAGGACGGCATCCTCGACGAGAACGGCTACGTGATGAACGACGAGTCGGTGGACGTACTGGTCAAGCAGGCGCTGTCCCACGCCGAGGCCGGCGCCCAGGTGGTGGCCCCCTCGGACATGATGGACGGCCGCATCGGCGCCATCCGCGAGGCGCTGGAATCCACCGGGCACATCAACACCCGGATCATGGCCTA
>Ga0180221_1002430_pt1 | contig 10851 bp, 6 predicted proteins | sample eDN5th37CKraftMG_FD_151339 | JGI IMG/M metagenome (GOLD analysis project Ga0180221, IMG submission 151339) | Enriched Miracle-Growth compost microbial communities from Emeryville, California, USA - eDNA 5th pass 37_C Kraft MG (version 2) (version 2) ...
GACTTGGATATCGTTCCGACGTCGACTCCGAGAAATCCCGCCGAATCGATGATGCGGAAATCGTGGGGGCGGCCGAGCCACTCCGCGATACCGATAGCCCGGGCCCACGCCGTGGAACTGGTCAGGCCGAGAATACCGCCGGTTCGGCGGAGCTGGGCATTCCAGCACATGTCAAGTAGCACGTCGAGTACTAGTGGACTACCTGCAGGCGCTCCAAAGAACCAGACTCCGACGTACCCGGTGGCCGGACTCGGAAGCCAACGCGCGGGCCCCCGTTGGATGATGAACGGCCTCGGATCCGCCAGCAACCTGTCCAGGAACGGCCGCAGCGGCTGGAACTTCATGTCACACCACACCCCGCCGAACGCGTAGACCACAGCGGCCCGGAGCAGGTCAGACCGCATGGAGGCGAAGTGCATGGACTCTTGGAGAGCCTGAAGGTCGATGCCCTCGATCTCCGCCAGTCGCCGGCCGAAGTCAGGTCGGCGCCATAGGACCACCAGGTAGTCAGGATGGGTCGCCTCCCACGCCGCAAGGTGCGACTTGACCTCTTCAGGGATCGCGGCGTCATCCGGATCGTCCCAGTAGAGATGAACAACACGAGGAATGACATCGTGAGAGCGGCGCGCAACAACCTGCGCGAACACCTCATCGGTCACACTCAGCGCCACTTCGGTCTCCTAGTCATCAGCACACTCGCCACTCGGTCCCGAAGAGACCGGAGGAGAGCCTGTTTCTTCGGACGCCGGTGCCTCATCCGGCCCTACGCGTGGAACCGGCATCACGAGCCAGGGAGCCTCCGAAGACAAATCCAGCTCCCCAGGCCATGTGCATCACCAGGAGGACGACGGGAAGCCGCACACGAACTCGCCACGGGAGGCCGACGCTCGCAAGGCCCGCGCCGGCGACAACGCCGATAAAGTAGCCAATTGGCAACGCGAGCGCCCACGCGGCCGCAGTGCCAGCTGCGAGTCCTACGGCACCGAGGGCCGCCCCTGCAGTCACGGCAACTAGCGCACTCGGTGGCGCCAGGTAACGAGGCGAGGCCGTTTGAGGATATCTGCGGATTACCTCGCGACGCCATCGACCTGTTCGGTAGAATTGCACCACGAGTGGCTTGAGGGCGGACCGAGGCCTGTACTCCACGCGCAACGTCGGTGTGAACCACACCACGCCACCGGCCTCCCGGAGGCGATGGTTCAGTTCCCAATCCTGCGCGCGCGACCAGTGCTCGTCGTACCCGCCCGCACGCTCAAACGTCGACCGCCGAAACGCGCCGAGGTATACCGTGTCGGCAACTCCCTCCTGCCCACCCACGTGGAAGCGCCCTCCTCCAAGACCCACTGGATGTGTCATGGCGGCCGCGACGGCCTCCTGGAACGGCGTAGCACCGACGGGCACCATCATGCCGCCAACGTTGTCGGCGCCGGTCCGCTCAAGCACGTCGACGGCGGTCCTGAGGTAGTTCGGCGGAAGTTCGGCGTGACCGTCTGTCCGTACGAGGTAGGTGGCGGTCGGCAGAGCGCGGATCCCTTCACGGACCGCGATGTTGAGCCCCTGAGGCGTCAAGCCGCTGGGGTTCGGCGATACCACGACGCGGCTGTCGTCGCGCGCCGCCCCGGACGCAATCTCAGCCGTCCGATCCGACGACGGTCCCACAGCGACGGAAACGACGATAGGACCGGGGTAGTCCTGCGCCAGCACCGCATCGAGTGCGCGTCGCAAGTCTCGCTCCTCATTGCGTACCGCCGTGAAGACGACAACGGGCGGACGTGTGGTTCGTGTCGCCATCACGCCTGCAGGATAGTTCCGACCGGCGTGTGCGGCCGAATCCTTGATGGCTCCCGAGCGAGGCGCTGGGCGCGAGCCCCCACCAACCGCCGCGCGGTCGCCTGCAGTCCTCTCACGCGAACCTCTCGCCCAGAGGCTTCCCGACGCCATGTGCCTCCGTCAGGTCCCGCATACGCTCGACGACTCGCGCCGCCGCTTGATCATCGACCCGATCGAAGAACAGCCGGCGCTTGAACTCGTACAGCGGGTCGAGGGTTTCCTTGAAGACGTCCGACAACGCGGACTTCAGTTCGTCGAACGACTTGCAGATCGGACCGGGAAAGACCAAGTCGAGGTCGTAGAACCCACCGCGCTCCATCAGGTAGGCCTCATAGTCGTACGCGAAGCTCACGGCCGGCCGGCCGGTAAGCATGAAATCGATGAACGCACTTGAGTAGTCCGTCACCAGTGCCGCTGCGACGCGATACAGGACCTCGACGTTCGGAAACTCCGCCTCGGAGAGGTCCAGCATCGGGACACCCTGAAGCTGCGAACTGTACAGTCGCGCTGAATCCGCCATATGTTCACGGACCCCGAGCACGCAGTCATTCGCCTCCAGCCACGACTTGAGCCAGGCCGTTTCGGAGCCATCGAATCGGTAGTATGCATTGATCTGAGCGTTTCGGAACGTCGGCATGAACAGGATCAGGCGCCTTCCGCCCAAGAGATCACGAACTCTACCGAGCTCAGTTCGCAGGTCCTGGGGGAGCAGATGCTCCTCCCGGAGGATGAAATCGTTCCGCGGAAGGCCAGTGTTCCAGACCTGGTGGATCGTCAGCGGGTAGAAAGCAGCCGCCATGGCAAGAGAATCGACCTTGGAGGCGCTAATGACCGCTCGATATGCTGCTTGGTCTTCCATGACTCTGTCGAGCAGGGGCACGAAATCGGACGAAGCGTACCCAATGCGCTTGTACGGAATTCCGTGCCACACCTGAATCAGATTGTGCAGCTCGCCGGAAACAGGATGAACGACATTTCGGCCCGTGCTGTGCTTAATGAGGATGCTGCCGCACCGCATGAGGAGATGTTGACCCTCCGGACTGATCAGAGGGACGACGTCCACGTTAACGCCGTCCACCTCGACCTCGATGTCACGGGTGAAGACGATCTTGCGAATCGCGGGATCATCCTTCACTTGCTCGAATATCGCGCGCTCGTTCCCCGAGAATCGATGCGAAAAGCCACACACGGGGAAGGCCCACCAGTTGCCGTGCTTCGGGCTCACACGATCCGCCTCGACGAACTCCGCCCGAGAAAGCATGCGGTTCGAGGGAGGGTCATCCCGGACGCCCGACTCGCTCCCGACCTGCAGAGTGCGGCGCAGCCGCTCTTGAGGCGCGACACGCTCGAGGTTGCGTCGCATAACGGAGGTATCGGCATCAGGGAGTTTCTCGAGGACGCGTTGCTCCCATTGCCAAAGGTTGGGAACGTTGTAATGATTCTCCGTGAGGAGGAAGCGCTTCAGCAGGGGAAAGCCTTCATCGAGAAGCCGGAAGTACCATTCCGTATATATAGGGTGGAACGGATAGAGCTTGGTAACGTAGGTGTCGAAGTTGTGACCGTGATGGATGAGCCAGCGCGTAAGCCCGATCTCATACATCTTGATGACGTTACGCTTCTCCCGTTGGCGCACGATTTTAGAGAAATAGCGCCTAAACTCCGGGTCATTGATGACCGGCTTTCGATACGCAAGGAAGTATGAGCCGACATGGAAATCGTAGATGTAGTCCCGCTCGAAAGCGTCGACGAGAGCCGATCGAACACGCTCCATGGGTATAGGCTCCTGGAACAGGTTCGTCGCGAGTCGGCGAGTCTGCGCTAGTCCCTTGGTTGCCTGAAGGCCCCACCAATCGGCTTCTTTTGAGCGCATACGCTCGAAGACGTCATCCAACTGCCGCAGCAAGTAGCCGCTGTCGTTGACCAGCAGCAACTCGTCGTACTGCTCGATGGCGTCCCACCCGATCGCCTCGACGAGTCTGCGGTAGGACCCGAAGTCGTACTCACCGTGGCGAATGGCGGTTGCGGTCTCGGCGATCCCCTCGAGTTTCTTGAGCTCAGACGACGGCATCTCGCTATCTGCCCAGTAGTGCACGACAGCGTGGCGTGAGAGCTCTCGAACGTAATCGACCACGTAGTCGTCAACGACTCCGTCCGCGTCGTACCCCGCGAATAGGCAGATGCGCCGAACCGGTGCGCCGTCGGCGAACCGGTGCCCTGTCCCGAGCCGACGTGACGGGTGCAATGAGGGCCTCGTCGACAGGCCGGCCGCCTTGCCCGTCGACTCGTAGTGCGCGAGCGGGTTCACGTCCGTGGACGCGAGGTCCAGGTGCTTGGACCAATACCACCAGGTGTCGAACAGGGGCGAAGGGTTGCGCAGCTCGAGCCAGCCCTGCTCGCAGTAGTGGGCGAGGCCGTTGCCCCGGACGTCTGGGTTCATCTTGCGGTAGTAGGCCGTGTCGAACATGGCGGAAGGATTCAGACCGCTGGCGGCGCCCGTTGTGAGATAGTGCTCGACGACATCGGCGTCGTCGGGCAGTCCCGGCACCTGCGCTCGGTAGTATGCGGCGTCGAAAACGCCCGAGTCCACAATGACTTCGGCGGGCGACTTGCGGCGCAGGTTCACGTACCCCTCCGGGCTCGCGTACCAATGGCGGCGCACCGACGAGCCCGACACGGCGTCGAGCTGCGTCGCGCTGCGGACCCGGTGCCGGACCCGCTCCGCGCGGTCACCCTGCGCGTCGCCGACGTAGAGACCGACGACCTCGGTGCCCAGGCCTCGCACCGTCTCGTCGCTCAGGGTCGCGGTGAGAGCGTCGCCCTCCACAAGGGTGTCGAGCTCGACCTCCCGCTTGCTCGACGCGCCGACGAGCAGCAGGGTCGCGCCGGCCGCTCCGCCGGCCTCAACCGTCACCCGCGTGCCGCGCGGACCGCGCTCCAGCTCGGCGAGCCGCGGGCGCGGCTCGGCCGGGCGCTCGGCGTCCGCGTTGACGCGGACGCTGACGTTCCCCTTCGCGGTCGTGTACCACCGCACGCCGTCGTCGTGCGCCTGGCCAGCGCCCGTCGCGGGGAGCTTCCCGGCGACCGTGACCCGGCGCCAGCCCATAGGAGCGTCCGCGGCGAGCGGCTCGACCCAGAGGTCGACGACCTCGCCCGAGAACCGCCGGAGGTCGTCCTGCACGAGCGCGCCGACGGCGCGCTCGCCGTCGAGCACACCGGGCACCGCCACGTGCCGGCCGCTGCTGCGGCCGGCCAGGACGAGGGACGCCCCGCGCAGGACGCTCCCTGCCGGCAGTGCGATGGCGAGCCTCCACCCTTCGCCGGTCGGGACCAGCTCGGTCATCGACCAGTCGACGCCCACCGTGGACACGACGGGCTCGACCTTCGCCGGGGCCGCCTCGCGAGCCTCGGCAGGCACAGGAGCGCCCGGCTGCCGCCCGTCCCCGCCGGCGCGCCTCAGCCGGCTGCGCAGCGAGGCGGGGACGACGCGGGCGGCGGCCCGCCTGACGGACTTCTTCATCGGTGGTGCTCCTGGTTGCTGTTCGTGCGCGGTCCGGTCCGGACGACCTCACCGCCGTGCTCCGTCGAGGCGACGGACCTGCCGGTTACCCGGCCGACGCCCGGATCGGCTCGACGCCCGCGTCACGCTGCGCGCGCCACGCCTCCCACGCGCTCGCCACGATGTCGTGCAGGTCGTGCTCCGGCGCCCACCCCAGGACCTCGCGCACGCGCCGCGCGGCCGCCACCAGCTCCGCCGGGTCGCCGGGACGCCGGGCGGCGACCTCGGGCGTCGTGTCGATCCCGGTCACGGACGCGATGGTGCTGAGCATCTGGGCGACCGACGTCCCCTCCCCGCGGCCGACGTCGAAGACGTCGTAGCGCTCCTCGCTCTCGAGGTGGTCGAGCGCCGCGACGTGCGCGCGGGCGAGGTCGGCGACGTGGACGTAGTCCCGGACGCACGTCCCGTCGGCCGTCGGGTAGTCGTCGCCGAAGAGCAGGGGCCGACGGCCCTGCTCGAGCCGGTCGAGGACAAGCGTCATGAGGTTGAGGACCGCGGGGTCGCCCAGCGACGGCTCGCCCGCACCCGCAACGTTGAAGTACCGCAGCGAGACCTGCCGGAGCCCCCACGCGCGCGCGGCGGCGCGCACCATCCACTCGCCGACGAGCTTCGTCTGTCCGTAGGGGTTGATGGGGTCAGGCCGGACGTCCTCGTCGACCCGGCTCTGCGGAGGCTCGCCGTACACGGCGGCGGACGAGGAGAAGACGAGGCGGTCGCAGCCGGTGCGGCGGGCGGCCTCCAGCACCGCGCCCAGGCCGCCGACGTTCTGCGCGTAGTACCACTCGGGGCGCTGGACGGACTCACCCACCTGCTTGCGGGCGGCGAGGTGCACGACGCTCGTGACGCCGTGGTCGGCGATCACCTGCGCGAGCACCGTGGCGGCGCCGGGCGCGGCGAGGTCCGTCCGCACGAGGGGCCGGCCGGCGACGCGGTCGGCTGTCGACGTGGACAAGTCGTCGACGACGACCACACCCCGACCCGCCTGCTCGAGCGCACGCACGACGTGCGCGCCGATGTACCCGGCTCCGCCGGTCACGAGGGTGGTCACAGAGGACGAGGATACCGACGACTCGGACGCTCCCGACGTCCCGTCCGACCCGGGCCGGTCGGCGCCCGTCACCCGGACGGCCGTCCGGCGCCGTGATCTGCACAGATCCTCCACCGGCTCGGCCCGGCGGCTCCGCCGGCCCGCGCGGCGGCGACCGTACGATCCCTGCGTGCCCATCCGTCACGCTGCCTCGCCGCGCCGCTCCACCGCGCGCCACTCGCGACACCCCAAGACCCACGGCCTGGTCCGTGGCACGGCCGTCGCGGCCGTCGCCGTGCTCACGTTCGGCGCCGGGACCGCGGCCGCGACCGTGCTGCATCTGGGGGGCAACGTCAAGCACGCGGACGCGCTCTCGCTGACCGGCCCGAAGCCGACGAAGACGGTGGACCCGGACGACCCGAACGCCGGCGAGGACCTCAACATCCTCGTCATCGGCTCCGACCAGCGCGACGGCGAGAACGGGGACCTGGGCGGCCTGGCCAACCTGTCGAGCATGCGCTCGGACACCGCGATGGTCATGCACATCTCCGCCGACCGCTCGCGGGTCGACGTCGTCTCGATCCCTCGCGACTCCCTGGTCGACATCCCGTCCTGCACGATGTCCGACGGGACGACGCTGCAGCCCCGCTCGTCGGTCATGTTCAACAGCGCGTTCGCGTACGGCTGGGACTACGGCGGCGACATGGCGTCCGCGGCCGGCTGCACCATCAAGACCGTCCAGCACAACACCGGCGTCGCGATCGACCACTTCGTCATCGTCGACTTCGCCGGCTTCAAGGACATGGTCAACGCGATCGACGGGGTGCCGATCTGCATCCCGCACCGCCTGCACTCCAAGAAGGCGAAGCTCGACCTCAACCCGGGCGAGCAGCGGCTCAACGGCAAGACGGCCCTCGCGTTCGCCCGGGCCCGCACCGGCGAGGGGCTCGGCGACGGCTCGGACATCAACCGCATCGGCAACCAGCAGCGCCTGGTCGCGGCCATGGCCGCGGAGGTGCTCTCGTCGAACGTGCTGGCGAACCCGACGAAGCTGCTGCCGTTCCTCGACGCCGCGACCGGCTCGGTGACCGTCGACAGGGGCTTCTCGCTGACTGACATGGTCGGCGTCGCGTACAGCATGCGGTCGATCCGCGGTGGCAACATCAGCTTCATGACCATCCCGTGGACGAGCGCCCCCAACGACCCGAACCGGGTCGTCTGGGCGCCCGAGGCCGCGCAGGTGTGGGAGAACATCGCGAACGACCGTCCGATGACGGGCGAGAAGCAGGAGCCGACCTCGCCGTCGACGACGGACCCGACGCCCGGCAGCACGGCGACGTCCAAGCCGACGAAGCCGAAGCCGCAGCAGACCAAGCAGGCAGGGCGAGAGGCGTTCTCGCTCGACGACAAGACGGCTGACTGCAACTAGTGGCCGACGACGCGAAGCGCACTCCCCCGCCGAGCTTCTCGCCGGAGGGCGGTCGGGCACGCCCCGGCACAGGCTCCGACGACCCGATCGTCGTGGGCCGCGACGAGCAGCCGGCGCGTCCGCCGCGCCGCAGCTCGTCCACGCCGGGTGCACGCCGCTCGGGCGACGCCCCGTCGTTCGCACCGTCGGGCGGACGCTCGTCCGGCGGCTCGAGCCAGGGTGCCCGCAGCACCGGTGGCTCTGCCGGCGCCGGCGCCCCTCCGCGCCCGTCCGCACGCCCCGTGCGCCCGGCCACGCCCGCGGCCGGCTCACCCGCGGCGCGGCGCTCCACCGACCCCGGCTCGACCCGCGTCGCGCCGGCTGTGCCGGCCTCCCCGCGGTCCAGCCGGTCGCAGGCCGCGACCGTGCGGGCCGACCGCTCGGGCGGCCCCGGTGGCCCCGGCGGCAGCAGCGGTCCCGCGACCGGCGCCGCTCCCGCTCCCCGGTCGCGGCGACGCCGGCGGCGCACCGTGGCTCTCGTCGTGGTGCTCGCGCTCGTCGTGGCGATCCTCGCGTGGCCGATCGGGCTGGTGACGTGGGCGAACGGGAAGATCCAGCACACCGACGCGCTCTCCGGCGCGGCCGACACCCCCGGCACGACCTACCTGCTGACGGGGTCCGACGAGCGCGACGCCGCGGTCACGGACAAGACGAAGGGCGCGCGCACCGACTCGATCCTGGTGCTCCACGTGCCGCAGAGCGGCCCCACCGCCCTCATCTCGATCCCGCGCGACACCTACGTCGAGGACATCCCCGGCCACGGCCCGGGGAAGATCAACGCCGCGTTCGCGTACGGGGGCGCGCCGCTGCTCGTCGAGACGGTCGAGCAGATCACAGGCCTGACCGTCGACCACTACGCCGAGGTCGGCATGGCGGGCGTGCGCGACCTGGTCGACGCGGTCGGCGGGGTCCGGCTCTGCTACGACCGCAACGTCAAGGACCGCGACTCCAAGCTCAAGTGGAAGGCCGGGTGCCACATGGCGGACGGCAAGAAAGCGCTCGCCTTCTCCCGCATGCGCAAGGCGGACCCGCTCGGCGACATCGGCCGGGCGCAGCGGCAGCGTCAGGTGATCGCGAAGCTCGCCGGCGCGGTCGAGCCCCGTTCCCTGGCGTTCCAGCCCGCCAAGCAGGTCGCCCTCATCGACGCCGGCACGGCGGCGCTGCGGGTCGACGAGAGCAGCGGCATCGTCGACCTCGGCCGCCTGGCGCTCGCCTTCAAGGCGGCGAACGGCGACGGCGGCGTGACCGGCACCCCGCCGATCAAGTCGCTCGACTACCGGCCCGGCGGCGTGGGCTCCACGGTCCTGCTCGACCCCGACAAGGTCGACGGGTTCTGGAAGGACGTGCGCGACGGCACGCTCGAGCCGGGGGACGTCGGCGGCATCAGCTGACTCCCCGCCCGGGAGCGGGTCGCGCCAGCCGCAGGTCGCGCGACGGCGGTCAGGGGGCGGAGGGTCGCCACGCACCGTCGAGCAGTCGGGCGCCACGGTTCACGCGGTCGAGCACCAGCACGTCGCGCACCCGCTCCAGGCCGGCCTGCGTCGCCGCCCGTAGCCGGGGCCCGCACGGCACCTCGACGAAGCGATGCAGGACCCAGGCGGCGACGAGCGCCACGAGCGTCGCCACCGTGACCGCGGCCCACGGGCCGATCCGCCCGAGCAGCAGGTCGAGCAGGTACAGGCCCCAGTACTGGTGGATGAGGTACAGCGGGTAGGTGAGCGCGCCGAGCCACGTGAGCCACCCGAGCCGGAGGTCCGCCAGCCGGGTCAGGGCGAGCACCGCGACGACGGCGACGCAGGCGACGACCGCCACGCCGATCGCGACGGCGGAGAACGTGTACCCCGTCTCCCGCCCGAGCCGGGCGGCGCGCCCGGCGGCGACGAGGTGCACCGAGAGAGCGGTGCTGGTGAGCACCGCCAGCCACGGGACCAGGTGGTGGCCGTGGCGGTGCAGCACGTACAGGGCCATGCCCGCGGCGAACAGGGGCGCCTTGTCCGCGACGAGCCACTGCGCGGCCGCGTCCCAGCCGGCCTGCTGGACCGCGATGCCCGCGAGCGGCCACACGAAGCAGAACGCCAGCACGCGGCGGGTCGTGATCCCGACGAGTGCCAGCAGCGCGACGAGCAGGTAGAACCGCAGCTCCGCCCACAGCGTCCAGTACACGCCGTCGACGTGCTTCACGCCGAGCCCGCTCTGCAGCATGGTGAGGTTCACGGCGACCTGCTCGCCGGTCACCCTCTTGCCGTGCGGCCACAGCACCAGCAGGAGCAGCCCGGTGGCCACCACGGCCACCCAGTACGCGGGGTAGATCCGCCCGACGCGCGAGGCGACGAACTGCGCCGTCGGCCGGCCCCACGCCGTCATGAGGACCACGAACCCCGAGATGACGAAGAAGAGCTCCGGGCCGAGCGAGCCGTAGGCGGTCCACGCCCCGACGCCGCCGAGGAGCTCGTGCATCCGCCCGTCCCACGGACTCGTGCGCCGCGACGTGAAGTGGAACAGCACGACCGCCATGGCCGCCACGAACCGCAGGCCGTCGAGGGCGGAGAGCCGCCCGCCGCCTCCGCTCGTCGTCGGGCCGGCAGGCGCGGCCTGCGCCTCGGACCCGCGCGGCGGGTCGGCCCGCGCGGGGGCGCGCGTCGTCGTCCCGGTCGCTGTGGTCATCCCTTCGACGTTAGGGCAGGGCGCCGACGAGCGCGGCCGGTAGGCGTGCGCAGCGGGTGATCCTCACCCCGTCTTCACACGGCGGACGGCTCCCGGCGAGGCCCGTCGGCGGCGTCGGGCCGCGGAGGGTGAACGCCGGGTGTCAGGCGGTGAAGCCCGTCGCCGGGCGTCCTGCGGCCTGGCCACGCAGCCGCTCGCCCTTCGCGTCGGCCTGCGCGCGCAGATCCTCCTGGAAGGCCGCCATCGCGGTGCGCAGGCGCAGCGCGCGCTCGTCGGCTCCCGTCGCGAGGATGCGGACGGCCAGCA
>Ga0180221_1002434_pt1 | contig 10843 bp, 7 predicted proteins | sample eDN5th37CKraftMG_FD_151339 | JGI IMG/M metagenome (GOLD analysis project Ga0180221, IMG submission 151339) | Enriched Miracle-Growth compost microbial communities from Emeryville, California, USA - eDNA 5th pass 37_C Kraft MG (version 2) (version 2) ...
TCTCTCCGACCGCCGCACCGTCGAGAATTTCGCCGCGGTCGTGCAGTCGGTCGAGCGGCTCAAGCTGCTCACCATCCTCACAACCGCCGATATCCGCGCCGTCGGGCCGGGCGTGTGGAATAGCTGGAAGGCGCAGTTGCTGCGCACGCTCTATTACGAGACCGAGCCGGTGCTGACCGGCGGCTATTCCGAGGTCAACCGCGCGCGCCGCGTCGCCGGCGCGCAGGCGGATTTCCGCGCCGCCATGGCAGACTGGCCGGCGCAGCGGCTCGATGCGCATGTCGATCGGCTCTATCCGGCCTATTGGCTCAAGGTCGATCTGCCGCGCACGATCACGCAGGCGCGTTTCCTCGCGGCGGCCGAGGCGGCGGGCCAGACGATCGCCACGACCGTTGGCGTCGATGCGGCGCGCGGCGTGACGGAATTAACGGTGCTGGCGCCCGACCATCCGTGGCTGTTGTCGACGATCGCCGGCGCTTGCGCCGCGGCCGGCGCCAATATCGTCGATGCGCAGATCTACACCACCACCGACGGGTTGGCGCTCGATACGATCTCGCTGTCGCGCGAGTTCGACCTGGACGAAGACGAGATGCGCCGCGCCGCGCGCGTCGCCGACATCGTCGAACAGGCGCTGCGCGGCGATCAGCCGTTCTCCGAGGCGGCAGTCAGGCGCACCGGCAAAAGCAAGTCGCGGGCTTTCGTCCTCGAACCGGCGGTCGCCATCAACAATCAGTGGTCGCATCGCTACACGATGGTCGAGGTCATCGGCCTCGACCGGCCCGGCCTGCTGCACGAATTGACCGCGACGCTGTCGAAGCTCAACCTCAACATTATCTCGGCGCATGTCGCGACCTTCGGCGAGCGGGTGGTCGACGTGTTCTACGTCACCGATCTGGCGGGTGCGCAGATCACCGCGCCGATGCGTCAGGCGGCGATCAAGCGGGCGCTGCTGCGCCTGTTCCCGCAGGATGCCGCGCCGCGCCCCGCCAGTCTCGCGGCAGCGCCCGCGAAATAGGGCCAAGGGACGGACCAAGAGGACGGGCCAAGGGAGCGGACTTTGTGCCGTTTCCCGGACGTTAACCACACCGCGGGAAACCGCGTTTCCGGTTCCTCAAGGAGATTCTGTCGCAGTCTTATACAAGAGAAACGTTAGGAATTCCTCTGGCACAACCGGCCCCCGATACGCATGGGCACGTGCGCGGAGGGGGCAATGCAGACTGGGACGACAACGCCGGCGTTTCTGCCGGCTATGGTCATGTTGTTGAAGCGGACGATCCGGTCCGTCGCCAGCTTCACACCGATTCCCGTCGACAAGCCGCACCTGCTGAAGGCGCAGTACAAGGCGTTCAGCCAGCAGATGCCCATGATGTATGTGATGCTGATGACCAGCACATGGGCGGTCGCGGTGACGTTCTTCGCGCATGCGCCGCTGGCGATCGTCATCGTGTTTCCGATCATCATGACCGTGGCGAGCGCCATCCGCGTCGGGCACTGGTGGGCGGCGCGCCACCGCGATCCGACCCCGGAGATCGCCCTGCTGGCGGCCAAGAAAACCTGCGTCCTCGCTGCGCTGATGGCGAGCGGCTTCGTCATCTGGACGGTGCTGCTGTTTCCCTACGGGGATGCGTACGGCCAGTCGCTGCTGGCCTTCTTCCTCGCCACGGCGATCATGACATGCGTGTTCTGCCTGATGCACAACAAACGCTCGGCGTTCATCGTTTCTTCATCGTCAACGGCGCTTTCATCGTTTACTTCGGATCGACCGGCGTGCCGGCGCTGGTCGCGGCGACGGTCATCATCACCGTTGCGGCGATCGCGCTGTTGATCATGTTGCAGATCAACCACCGCGACTTTACGCAGATGGTCGAGGCGCAGGTCCGCACCCAGGCGCTCAGCGACGACAATTTCCGGCTGGCCAATCTCGACAGTCTGACCGATCTGCCGAACCGGCGCGCGTTTTTCTCCGACCTGGAGAATGCTGTTAACGAAGCCCGCGCCAACAACACCAAGCTGGCGCTCGGCATCATCGATCTCGACGGCTTCAAGCCCGTCAACGATCTCTACGGTCATCCCTTCGGCGACAAGCTGCTCAGGGAGGTCAGCAGAAGGCTTTCCGACCTGTGCCGGGCGGAAGGCAGTTATATTGCCCGGCTCGGCGGCGACGAGTTCGCCCTGATCATCCCGAACGTCGATAAGGACGACGCGATCCTGGCGACCGGCCAGTCGCTGTGCGAGGCGCTGCGCACGCCGTTCGAACTGCCGGAGGCGCCGGTGCAGATTGCCGGCACGATCGGCTTTGCCGTCTATCCGCAACTGGCGCAAAGCCCGGTGGAGCTGTTTGAGCGCGCCGACTATGCGCTCTATGACGGCAAGCGTGGCGATCGGCGTGGCCGCGCGACGCTGTTCTCCGCCGAGCACGTCGCCGCCATTTCCCGCGACGCCCGCATCGAGCAGGCGTTGAAGATGGCCGATCTGGACAAAAAGCTGGAGGTGGTCTTCCAGCCGATCGTCGATGTCTATGCGTCAAAGACGATCGGCTTCGAGGCGCTGGCGCGCTGGATGAGCCCGACGCTCGGCAAGGTGCCGCCCGGCCAGTTCATTCCGGTTGCCGAGCGCGCCGGCATCATCGGCAAGCTGACCCGTCCGCTGCTCACCAAGGCGCTCGCCGCCGCCAAAACCTGGCCGGTCGATTTTCGTCTCTCGTTCAATCTGTCGGCCTACGATCTCAGCTCGCCGGAAGCGGTGTTTGGCATTATCGGCGTCATCAAGAACAGCGGCTTTGAAGCCTGCCGTCTCGATCTCGAAATTACCGAGACGGCGTTCGGGCACGATTTCGATCAGGTCCGCAAAGCCGCTCACCTGCTCAAGCATCTCGGATGCGGCATTTCGCTCGACGATTTCGGCACGGGGTATTCGTCGTTGTCGCGGCTGCACGCCCTGCCGCTGACGAAAATCAAGATCGACCGCTCCTTCGTCGTCGATCTGCATAACAATCCCGCTAGCGCCAAGATCGTCAGATCGCTGCTGGCGTTGAGCCGGGATATGGGGCTCGACTGTATCGTCGAGGGCATCGAGACCGAGCACGAGATGGCGGCGCTGCGCAAACTGGGCGGCGCGATGGTGCAAGGCTATTTCTATTCGCCGCCGGTCGGCGAAGCGGAGGTCGAGCGCTTCTTCGAGGGCGGGCTGCGCCAGGTCAATTGACCGGCGGGTGGCGGGGAACGGCGCGGCTGGCGCTGAGGTCAGGCCGCGCGGACCGTCTCGAGGAATTTCTGAACTTCGACGCGCAGCGTCTCGGCTTGCGCGGCAAGCGCGCTGGAGGCGCCCTGCACGGCGGTTGCGCCGGTGCCGGTCTCCTTCGCCGCATGGGCGACGCCGGCGATATTCGACGTCACTTCGGTGGTCCCGGCCGAGGCGCGCGCGATCGATTCGACGATCTCCCGCGTTGCCGTGCTCTGTTGGCCGACGGCCGCGGCAATCGCGCCGGCGACATCGTTGATCTTGTGAATGGCGCCGGCGATGCCGTTGATCGCGGTCACCGCCCGGCTGGTCGAGGTCTGGATGGCGGCGATCTTGGCGGTGATGTCGGTCGTCGCCTGCGCCGTCTGGCTCGCCAGATCCTTGACCTCGGAGGCGACGACGGCAAAGCCGCGTCCCATCTCGCCGGCCCGCGCCGCTTCGATGGTGGCGTTGAGGGCGAGCAGGTTCGTCTGGCTCGCCAGCTTGGAGATCGTATCGACGACGCCGCTGATGCGGGCGGCAACTTCCGCCAGATCGGTCACGATGGTGGCGGTATGCTCCGCGTCGGTGACGGCGGCGTTCGACATCTGAACGGATTGCTCTACCTGGCGGCTGATCTCCTGCACGGATGCACCCAGTTCTTCCGCAGACTTGGCAACCATCGAGGCGTTGCCGGCCGCGGCTTCCGCGGCTTGCGAGACGGCGGTCGACTGGATCGAGGTCTCCTGCGCCGAGGCGGTGAGCAGCTCGGCGGTGCGCCGCATCTGGCCGGACGATGCCGTGACGCTGCTGACGACGGTGCCGACGGAGCTTTCAAAGGTGTTGGCCAGATTTTCGAGTATCGCGCGCCGCTCGCGCCGGCCGGCGTCGAGATAGACCGCGATGGCGAGGTCCATGTCGAGCATCACTGCCTTGAGCACCGCCTGCTGGATCTCGGCGATCGTCGCGGCGGCGCTGTTGCCGGAAAACGGCCGGCGCTTGTCGACGGCGATGCGTGCGACGATGAATCCGAGGAGGAAATTATAGCCGCCGATATGCCATTTCGGTTCGAGCCGATCCGGTTGTGGACTTCGCCGACCCTGGTCACGGATGCGACGTAGGGTTCGCCGAAATCTCCATCGGTAATCAGGTCCCAATGGCGCAATTGCATCTCCCGCGCGTGCTGAATATGCGCCGGGCTGCGGAAGAAGCGCACGGCTTCGGGAAACTTGGCAATGTGATCGTAGAAGGCGTCGAGCGCTTGCGGCATCACCGCCATGATGTAGGGCTTGTTCTTCTTGAGGATGCCGCGGGTCTCGTCGCTCAGGCCGTAGAATCGCAGTTGCGCGGACAGTTCGCGGTCGTCGCCCACTTCGGTCGCCCTCATTTCGCCCATCTGCCGAAGCGCGGCGTCTGCCTGGCTTTTCCGGCGCCGGCAGGTATCAAATTTTATGGTTAAGATTTGTTAAAGGCGCATCGGATTGCGCGCAGCCGGGCAGTTTGGACGCTGACCGGGGCGGCTTCAAGACACCTGCCATAGGAAAAACGGGTAGTAGGACCCTTCCCGGTCAAACGATAGAACGTCACGGGCACGCACGACAAACGGTGGGAGACTATGCTGCCATGACACAGATACTGGGGCCTCAGAAGCTGGGGCCATTGACGCCGCTGGTTGGAGACTGGGAGGGCGATGTCGGCGTCGATCTCTCCTACCGCAACAAGGACGATGTGACGATCGAGACCGGCTATTTCGAGAAGGCGTGGTTTCGTCCCATTCCGATCGTCGAGAACGGCCAGCAGACCATGGAGGGGCTGAACTACCAGATGACCGCCTGGCGCCATGGTGAGGAAGCCATGGACCCCTTCCACGACGAGGTCGGTTATCTCCTATGGGACCACGCCAACCGACAGGTCATCCGCTGCTTCGCCGTGCCGCGCGGCCTGGCGATCCTGGCGGGCGGCGATGCCGAGCCTCGCGACAAGGTGCTCAGGTTCAAGGCGGAGCCCGGCTCGAAGTCTTATGGTCTGTCGCAGAACCGCCACCTGCTGGAGCGGGCGACGGCCACCGCCTTCGACAGCAGCTTCACGTTCAATGACGACGGGACGCTCAGCTATACGTCCGATCTCGTCCTTAAACTGGCGGCAACCGGCAGCGAGATGCATCACACCGATCGCAATACGCTGCATCGGACCAAGCGCATCCATCCGAGCGCCGAAAACAAGTAAGCGCGCCCTTTCAATCGGCCGCGCCTCGCGGTCGTCACCGGCGTGACGGGATCGTCATGCCGGTGTTCGGCTGAAGTGCGTTCGTATATGAACGAGCGCGCCCGTCATTTTCCGTGACGCGTCTTCCAAGATGAGTCTTCCAAGACGCGTCTTCCAAGACGCGTCGTGACCGTGCGTCAAAGCGTAGCGGCAGAACATATTTAACCAAGGTTCTTTCCGGAATCTTCAACCGGGGATTGCCATCTGACGGCATAGCGTCACATCAATCTCCGGGCAAAAAAATGGTCGCTCTTCGCTCTTTCGTTTCCTCCGCAAACGATACTGCATCGGCGCTCTCGCAGCTTTCAGACAAGCTGTCCGCCATCGACGGAAGACCGTCGTTCGTTTACGCCTTCTATGATGAAACGCACGACGACGCGCAGATCGTGCGGTTTCTCGAAACCCGATTTTCCGGCGTGCCGGTCCTCGGCGGAACGTCCTGCGGCGGCACGATGAGCCAGATCGGGCTCGGCGGCGCGGGCTCGATCGGTCTGCTGGTGATCGACGATCCCGACGGGGATTACGGCGTCGGCGCGGTGACGCTCGGCGACAGCCCGTCGAAGGACGCGGAGCGTGCCTTGCACGCCGCGCTCGACGATGCCGGTTGTCCGGGCGAGTTGCCCGAGCTGATCTGGATCTATCAGGCGCCGGGCCAGGAGGAGCAGGTGATCGCCGGGCTGCGCCGGATCGTCGGCGATCGCTGCCCGATCATCGGCGGAAGCTCCGCCGACAACGAAGTTGCCGGCCGCTGGCGACAGCTCAGTCCGGCCGGCGTGATGACCAACGGCCTCGTCGTGGCCGTGCTGTTTTCCTCCGGTGGCATCGGCTTTGCTTTTCAGGGCGGATATGAGCCGGCAGGTGCCAGCGGGGTCGTCACCAAGGTCGCTTATAGCGCCGATGGCGGCCGGGGGATCGTCACGCAGGCGAGCGGCCGCCGCATCGTTTCCATCGACGGCGAGCCCGCCGCGCAAGTCTACAACCGATGGACCGGCGGCATCATCAAGGACAAATTGTCCGGCGGCAATATCCTGATGGAAACCAGCATGCATCCGCTCGGCATCGACGCCGGCAAGATCGGCGAGGTAACCCACTATCTGGTCATCCATCCCGAGCAGGTGCTCGACGATGGGGTGCTCTCGACCTTTGCCGATATCGAAGAAGGCATGAGCCTCTACAGCATGCGCGGCGACAAGGCACGTCTCGTCGACCGCGCCGGCAAGGTCGCCGCCGCTGCCGCAGCGGCGCTGCCGGGCGGCACCGAAGGTCTGGCCGGCGGGCTCGTCGTCTATTGCGCCGGCTGCCGCATCGCCGTTGCCGATCAGATGGAGAAGGTTTCGAGCGCAGTCAGCGAGAGCTTCAACGGCCTGCCGTTTATCGGCTGCTTCACCTTCGGCGAGCAGGGGCGGGTGCTCGATCGCAACGCCCACGGCAACCTGATGATTTCGGCGATCGCATTCGGGCGTTAGAGTCGTGACGGGCGCGGAGGAGCTTCGCGAGACGATTGTCTCGATGAGCAGAGAGCTTGAGTTGCTGCGCACCGAGGCGGCACATGCAAGCACGCTCATCAACGCACTCGACGCGCTGCTGGTTGTCGACGGCGAGGACGATCCCTTTGCCGGGGTGTTCAGCGCCCTGCTGCCGGTCTTCGACGCGACCTGGGCGATCGTGCTGCTCCAGCCCAACGACAGCGACGATGTCCTCGATTGCGTAGCCGCCAAAGAACCGAGGCTCGTCGGATCGCGCTGGCGCGCCGACGCGCGCATCGCCAAGGTGCTCGGCGGCCGCATCGTCACCACGTTGTCGAGTTCGGACCTCGGCTCCTGTCTCCTGTCCGGCACGCTGCCGGTCTCCGACGATCAGCCGGCGCTATATTTGCCGCTCGGCGTGCGTGCGCGGCGCGGGCTGCTCATTCTGCTGCGCAGCGAGAACAAGAGCGGGTTCGACCGCAACCATGTGCTGTTGGCGAGAAAGTTCTCCCTTCTGGCCTCGCACGCGCTTGCGGCGCGCGACGCCAACCGCAACGAGGCGGAAAGCCAGCGCCTCAAGCAGCTCACGGACCAGTTGACGGAGAGCCAGCAGGCGCTGGCGTTCCGCGCCAATCACGACCAGCTCACCGGCCTGCCCAACCGTGCCTATATCCAGGAACTGGTGAATCATCGCCTCTCCCACAAAAGTGCCGACGGGAAGCTGGCGCTCGCCTTTATCGACCTCGACGAGTTCAAGCGGGTGAACGACCTGCATGGACACGCCGTCGGCGATGCTTTGCTGTGCGGCGTTGCCGATCGTGTCCGCTCGCAAATCCGTGCCACCGATATTCTCGGCCGCATCAGCGGCGACGAATTTGTCGTGGTGCTCGACTCGTTCGTCACGCGCCAGCAGGTTGCCGGCCTCGTCAACCGGATCAGGGAAACGCTGCAACGGCCGTTCGATATCGAGGGCGCGCAGGTCAAGGGCACCGGATCGATCGGCGTCGCTTTCTATCCGACGCATGGTCACGATTACGAGACGCTGCGGCGCAATGCCGACGCCGCCATGTATCGCGCGAAAACCGCCGACAAGGGAAGCATCGCATTCTTCAGCCGGACGCTGGGCCGCGCGATGTCCGACAAGATGCGGCTGGAGCAGCGGCTGCGAAGGGCCTACGACGACAGGCAGTTCAAATCCGTTCTGCAGGCGAGGCTCGACATTCACAGCGGCAAGGTCGTCGGCTTCGAGACGTTGCTGCGCTGGGTCGACGAGCGGAAGCAGGTGCATAAGCCGGACAGTTTCCTCGCCTCGGCCGGTGAACTCGGCCTGCTCGACGGGATTACTGCTATGCAGATCGACGAGCTTGTGGGGAGCCTGCGCCAACTGGATGCGCGGTTCGGACCCGACATGATCTACAGCGTCAATATCTCGGCCAATCAGGCGTCGCGGCCGGCCTTCACCAAGTCGATCATCCGGCAGATCGTCAATTCGGGCCGTGCGTCCAATTTCATGATCGAGCTGACGGAGGAATCGTTCCTCAAGGCCGACGCATTCCAGGAGCAGATCCTGCCGCTGATCAGAGCCGCGGGAATTCGGATATCGATCGACGATTTCGGCATCGGCTATTCGTCGCTGTCGCTCCTGGCGCAAATCACCGCCGACGAATTGAAGATCGACCGCTCCTTTATTTCGTCGATCCATAACCGGCCGAGCAATCAGTCGATTCTGCGCGCGGTGGATTCGCTGGGCAAGGCGTTCGGGATCGATCTTGTCGCCGAAGGCATCGAAACCCAGAAAGAACTGTCCTATCTCCAGGCCCGCACCGGCATTAGTTTCGGCCAGGGGTTTCTGTTTCACAGGCCGGCCTTCATCGACGAGGTGATCGCCTCGGGCCTGCAATTCCCCTCCGCCGGGCAAGGCGTGCTCCTTGCGTCCTAGAGATCGGTCTCACCCCCGGAGAACCGCAATGTTTAACGCGCTCTTAAAGTCCGGCGGCTAGCGTTTCGGCGGGACAGGACGGCGGCCGGAGGGGCAATCCGGCGTGCCGCCGCGCGCATGGCGCGCCAGCAGACGCGATAAGGGGACCTCGGCGAGGTCGTGGATCGGGCACGAGGTCGGACACGGGATCAGACATGGGATCGGGTCGCAGAAAGCGCGCGCGCCGCGAGCCCAATTTCGATGCCGGGCCCGAGCGCGCGCCGGCGGTGAAGGTCGAGGCGCGCGCCGTCCCGCCCGCCGCCGCATCGCCGCGCATCGCCAAAAGCAACAAGCGCGGCGGCAAGCGTGGATCCTCGCGCAAGCGCGGGAGCGGCCTGCGCCGGCTCGGCCGCGTCGCCTATTGGAGCCTGGTGCTGGCGCTGTGGGGCGTGATCGGTTCGATCGGCGTCGTCTTCTGGGTCGGCGCGCATCTGCCGCCGATCCAGTCGCTGGAGATCCCGAAGCGTCCGCCGTCGATCAGGATCGTCGATATCCATCGGCAGGTGCTGGTGGTGCGCGGCGATATGGGCGGCGTGCCGCTGACGTTAAACGAACTGCCGCCCTATGTGCCGAAAGCGTTCATCGCCATCGAGGACCGGCGCTTCTATTCGCATCCCGGCATCGACCCGTTCGGCGTGCTGCGCGCGCTCGTCGCCAATGTCCTGCATCGTGGCGTTTCGCAGGGCGGCTCGACGCTGACCCAGCAGCTTGCCAAGAACCTGTTCCTGACGCAGGAGCGCACCCTCAAGCGCAAAGCACAGGAGGCGGCGCTGGCCGTGTGGCTGGAGCGCAAATTCAGCAAGACGCAGATCCTCGAACTCTATCTCAACCGCGTCTATTTCGGCTCCGGTGCCTGGGGCATCGAGCAGGCGGCGCAGCGCTATTTCGGCAAGTCGGCGCGGCAGCTTTCGCTCGCCGAAGCGGCGATGCTCGCCGGCCTCGTCCGCTCGCCGTCGCGGCTGGCGCCGACGCACAATTATGCCGGCGCGGTCAAGCGCGCGCAGGTGGTGCTGGCGGCGATGGTCGATGCCGGCTTCGAGACCGCCGCCGCGACCCGCGTGGCGCAGGCGCAGCGGCCGCGCGTTGCCGCCACCGCCAAGACCGGCTCGGTGAATTACGTCGCAGACTGGATACTCGATGCGCTCAACGATCTGATCGGCACCGTCGACGACGACATCGTCGTCGAGACGACCATCGATCCGGCCTTGCAGGCGTCGGCCGAAAAGGCGCTGGCCGACGAACTGGCGCAGAAGGGCGACAAGAGCAACGTCGCGCAGGGCGCGCTGGTATCGATGACGCCCGACGGCGCGGTGCGCGCGCTGGTCGGCGGCCGCAATTACGCCGAAAGCCAGTTCAATCGGGCGATCGCCGCGCGGCGGCAACCGGGTTCGGCGTTCAAGCCGTTCGTCTATCTGACCGCGCTGGAGCGCGGGCTGACGCCCGACAGCATCCGCGAGGACCGGCCGATCCGCATCAAGAACTGGCGGCCGGAGAACTATTCGCGCGAATATTACGGGCCAGTGACGCTGACCAAGGCGCTGGCGCTGTCGCTCAATACCGTGTCGGTGCGGCTGACGCAGGAGTTCGGCCCGACCGCGGTGGTGCGCACCGCGCACCGGCTCGGCATCGCTTCGCGGCTGGAGCCGAACGCTTCGATCGCGCTCGGGACTTCGGAAGTCTCGGTGCTTGAACTGACCGCCGCCTATGCGCCATTCGCCAATGGCGGTCTGGCGATCATCCCCTATGTGGTCGAGCGGGTGACCGGGCCGAAGGGCAAGGTGCTCTATGCGCGTCATCAGCAAAATCTTGGCCGCATCATCGAGCAGCGCTATGTGGCGATGATGAACACGATGCTGCAGGAGACTTTGCGCATCGGCACCGGCCACAACGCCGTCATTCCCGGCTGGCCGGCGGG